>BFBZ01000523.1_pt1 | contig 35532 bp, 29 predicted proteins | sample 1888401 | NCBI WGS metagenome assembly BFBZ01 (sample SAMD00112614, study PRJDB3348) | symbiont metagenome | host: Chara braunii | reverse complement strand
CCTCGGATAGCGGTGCAAGGCGGCGGGCCCCGCCGCTGGCCTCGGCCTTGACGGTTGCGTGGATGTGATCGGTCACGGCGCGCAGGAAGAGATCGAACAGGGCGTCGTCGCGCCGCGCCAGCTTGTCGCCGAGGCCGTGCAGAGCCTGCGGATCGGTCGCCGGCAGCCGCTCGAGTTCGGCCTCGACGGCGGCAGCGAAAGAGGCCTGGCCGCCTTCCGCAATCTCCAGCGCGCGCCTGAGGCTGCCCTCGGCGCGGCGCGCCAGGTCGCGGGCCGCGTCGTCGGGTATCTTGACCTCGTCGAAGGTGCCGAGCCCCTGGACGATCTCGTCCTCGCTGAGCGGGCCGAGCGTCAAGGTCCGGCAGCGCGAGCGGATGGTCGGCAGAAGTCGCCCGGGCATGTGGGCGAGAATGAGGAACAGCGACCGCGCCGGCGGTTCTTCGAGAAGCTTCAGCAGGGCATTTGCGCTCGACCGGTTGAGCTCGTCGGCGGCATCGACCAGGCAGATGCGCCAGCCGCCCTCGCCCGCCGTCGAGCCGAAGAAGCGGATGATGTCGCGCATGGCATTGATCGAAATGTCCTGCGGGATCTTGTCCTTGCCGGCCTCGGCGATGCGCCTGAGCGCCAGGAGATCCGGATGCGCGCCGGCAACGATCCGGCGCGCCACCGCATGGTCCGGAGACACCGCCAGATCGTCGACACCGGGGCCGAGCATGCGCGGGTCTGGATTGGCCAGGATGAAGCGGGCGAAACGATAGGCGAGCGTCGCCTTGCCGATGCCCTGCGGCCCGCCGATCAGCCAGGCGTGGTGCATGCGCGTGCCGCGATAGGCCTCCAGGAGACCGAGCTCGGCCTGGCGGTGACCGATCAGCAGGCTGCGTTCGCGCGGATGCGGCGCGCCGTCCAGGCGGTCGGCGGCATTTTCCTCGATCATGACGCCACCAGCCGCGCCGGCAGGTCGAAGCGCGCCAGGACCAGGTCGCGGATTTCGGCGGCGACCGTATCGGGATCCCTGGTCGCGTCGACCAGGCGGCAGCGCTCGGGCTCCGACTGGACGAGCGCCTTGAAGCCCTGGCGCAATTTGGTGTGGAAGGCGACGCCCTCGCGCTCGAAGCGGTCGAGCGCGCCCTGCTGGCGGCTGGCGACACGGGCAAGCCCAACCTTGGGCGGCAGATCCAGCACCAGGGTCAGGTCCGGCCGGTCGGCGCCGACCGTCAGATGCTCGAGCGCGAGAATGAAGGCCGGATCGACCTTGCCGGCCAGCCCCTGATAGACGCGGGTCGAATCGGCGAACCGGTCGCAGATCACCCAGTCGCCGCGCGTCAGCGCCGGCAGGATGGTCGAGGTCAGGTGATCGCGCCGCGCCGCGCCGAACAGGATCGTCTCGGCCTCGGGCCCGAAAGGTTCGGCCGCGCCGCTCAGCAGGACATGGCGGATGATCTCCGCGCCCGGCGAGCCGCCGGGTTCGCGGGTCAGCACGGACCGAATGCCGTGGCTCTCCAGGAATTCGGCGAGCCGGCGCGCCTGTGTCGACTTGCCGGCGCCCTCGCCGCCTTCGAACGTGATGAAGCGGCCGCGGCGCGCCGGCTCCTGGGTCGGGTGCTTGTCGGTCACGGCCGGGCAGCCCCCGAGCGCAGCCAGCCGGAGGCCGCCTCCCAGGCGCCCTGCATGGCGCGCTGGGTCAACGAGCCGATTTCGACGTCGGCGGCGGCAAAAACCGGCACTTCGAGCGCCAGCTGGTTGCCGCGCAGAACCCTCAGCTTGCCGATTTCGGCGCCCTGGCGGACCGGTGCCTTGACCGGCCCCTGATAGACGATCTGCGCCGTCACGCGGTCGGACTGGCCGCGCGGCAGCAGCAGCCGCACCAGCTTGCCCGCGGTCACCGGGACGGCCGCCGCCGCCCCGCCGAAGACCCTGACATCGCCGATGGTTTCGTTCTCGGCGAAGAGGTCGCGCAATTCGAACGAGCGAAAGCCCCAGTCGAGCAGCTTGCGGGCCTCGTTGGTGCGCTCCTGCAGCGAGCGGGCGCCCATGACCACGACGATCAGGCGCTGGTTGTTCTGCACCGCGGAGCCGGCCAGGTTGAAGCCGGCCTCCTCGATATAGCCGGTCTTCAGGCCGTCGGCGCCGTTATAGGTGCCGAGCAGCGGGTTGCGGTTCTGCTGGCGGATGTTGTTCCAGGTGAACTCACGCTCGGAATAAATGGCGTATTGTTCGGGATAGGTCTTGATGATGTGCTCGGCGAGCCTGGCGATCTCGCGGGCGGTCATGCGCTGCTCGGGGTCCGGTAACCCGGTGGCATTGCGGAACACCGAGCGCAGCAGACCGAGGTCACGGGCACGCTTGTTCATCAGCGTGACGAAATTGGCTTCGGTGCCGGAGATGGCCTCGGCCAGCGCGATCGACGCGTCGTTGCCGGACTGGATGATCGCGCCGCGGATCAGGTCCTGCACCTTCACCCGCGAATTGACCGCGACATACATGGACGAGGTCCGCGACGGCGCGCCGCCGCGCCGCCAGGCATCGGCGCTGATGACCACTTCCTGGTCGAGCGGCAGGCGACCCTGACGCATCTCCTCGAAGACGATCGCCATGGTCATCAGCTTGGCGAGGCTGGCTGGCGCCTGCAGCTCGTCGGCCGCCTTCTCGAACAGCACCGATTCGGTGCCGAGATCGACCAGAATCGCGTTGCGAACGGTGGTCTGGAACGCGTCCTGGGCACGCGCCGCGGCCAGGCCCAGGGCCAGAACCGCCAGCGCCATGGCCATTGGCCGCCATCCCGGCAGCCGCCTCAGTCCGTCCCGCTCTGCCCGCGCCGTCCGTTGCATTCCCCATGCATGGGGCGGGCGACGCGCGAAATCAAGCGGACCGGTGGATGATCAGTAAAGTCCGCCGATGCCGAAGGAAGCGCGTGCCGCGGGTACGCCCGGCATGGCCGCGATGGCCGGTGCGGGCGGTGGCGGCGGGGCGGCGAAGGCGGTGGTCGTCGCGGTCGGGCCGGTCGACAGGCTGGCCGGACGGCTCACCGCCGAGGCGAGCGCCGGCGGCTGAGGATTGGCGACGGGCACGGGGGCCGCGACCGGAGCCGTGGAAACGGCCGGGGCGGCGGATGCGACCGAAACCGCAACCGGAGCGGCCTGCTGGGGCGCGGCCGAGGCCACCACGGTGGTGCTGCCGCCAGCCGACATGCCGAGATCGAAGGGGCGTTCCGGCGGCAAGGGCATGCCTTCCGAAAGCGCGCTTGAAATGCCGCGGTTTTCCAGGACGGCCGGCTGGGCCGGTGTCTGCGGCACGAAGACCGGAGCCGCCGAGGCGACCATCACGCCGGCGCCGAGGCCGGTCGGCGCGGGCGCCGCGGTGCCATCGGTGCGTAGCGTTGCCAGCAGCATGCGGTCGTCGGAACCTTCGAGCGGCGCGCGGCCGACATATTCGACCTTGACGCGGGCGACGCCGTGGCCGCGGAAATCCAGGAGATGCGAGGCCCGGCTCGACAGGTCGACGACACGATTGGCGTGGAACGGACCGCGGTCGTTGACGCGCACGATGATCGAATTGCCGTTGCGCAGATTGGTGACGCGGGCATAGCTCGGCATCGGCATGGTGCGATGCGCGGCCGACAGGCTGGTCATGTCATAGACTTCGCCATTGGCGGTCAGCCGGCCATGGAACTGGCGGCCGTACCAGGAGGCCATGCCGACTTCCGAGTGGCCCTCGCGCTTCTCGTAAGGAGTATAGCGGCGGCCACCGACCATATAGGGCCGGCCGACGCGATAGACGCCGCCGCCACGCGGAACAGGCTGGCCTTCCTGAACGACGCGCGGGCTGGAACTGACGCCGTAACGGGAATCGAAGGTGTTGCCGCGGCCCTGCTGCTGGGCGAGACGATCCTGGGAGGCACAGCCTGCGACGAAGAGGCTGAAACCCGCGAGGGCGGCATAGCGAAGCGCCATCTTGCGATCGCAAATGGTGGCGCGCGACACGCCGGTCGTGGTCATGAAAATCAAGCCGTTAGCTCCGCGACCTCATCCGGGCACTGACGGCCCGTTTCGCCGGATGTCATAGCCGACGTTAATAGACCTTACCATCTTCGGGTCAATTGCGACCAAAGCGTGGCGCGGCCGCGAATGCGGAGCCTTGATGGTTGATGAAAAGTTAACGGCCGATGATCTGTTTCGGACCTTGCCGCAACGGAAGATTAAGCCCGTCGGCCAAGCCCTTTCCCAGCGGATCCGCGATCTTGGCCGGCGTCGCCGCCGCGAACAGCCCGGTCTTCAGGCCGGCCAGGGTGCGGACCATTTCGCGCCGCAGATAAGGCAGATATTTCATGCGGTTGAAGGTCTTGTCGCGGGCCCAGGCGAAGACCCGCGAATCGGACTGGAAGAACGGTGTCATCAGCGCGCTGGCACGCTGATAGAAGCGGATCTGCCGGCGCCGGGTCCGCTCATAGAGGGCAAGCGCTGCCGGCAGATCGCTGGTTTCGGCCAGTGAGTCGGCAAGCGCGACAGCGTCCAGGAGACCATGGTTGGCGCCCTGCCCCAATTGTGGCGAAGTCGAGTGGGCGGCATCCCCGATCAGCACCAGCCGGCCGCGGTGGAAGCGCCAGGCGGTGAAGTGCAGATAGCTTGCGAGCGTGAACTGATCCGGTCCCGACAGGGCCTCGACGACAGGCGTCAGTTCGGGCCAGAGCCGCGTCGCCTGCCGCCGCCAGTCGTCAAACCCGGTGCGCCAGGCCACGTGTTGGCTTGGCTTGAGGCTCCAGAACAGGGCGGTGAGCGGTGGCCCCTCGCCGGCCAGCGTGCCGATCGGCAGGTAGCCGAGCATGACGCGGGCCGCTACATAGCGCTGCGCCAGCCGTGCCGGAGCGATGCCGATATCCGGCACCGTCGCCCAGACGGCGCCATAGGGATAAGGCGTCGACCGGGCGTCGGTGACGTGGCCGCGCAGGCGCGACTGGGCCCCCGAGGCATCGATGACGAGGTCGAATGGCCCGGCCTTGCGGCCCGTGGCATCGACCACGGATATCCGTCCCTCCGCGTGCTCCTCGACCGCGTCGACCGCGAAGCCGGTTTCGAGCCTGGCCCCGGACGCGGCAAAGGCGTCCCAGAGCACGCCGTGGAGCGCTCCGCGATGAACCGCCAGGGCATGCAGCGACGGGTCGAGATCGGCGTAACCGAGGTCGAAGATGACGGCCCCCCGGTCGGTGAGACCGTGCAGCCGATCGATGCGGGCGCCGCGCCGCTCGATCGCGGACTTCAGTCCAAGGCGGTCGAGGGCCGCGAGGCCGGGCGGCTGCAGCATCAGGCCGGATCCGACCGGCCGCGAAGCGTCGAAACGCTCGAACACGGTCACGCGATGTCCGGCCCGGTCGAGCAAGGTAGCGACCGCGAGGCCGGCGACGCCGGCGCCGATGACAGCGACGGCCATCGGCGAAAAAATTCTGGGGGAATGCATGGTCGGGTCAGGTCACCGGGCCGGGATTGAACAGAGCCAGCGCATTGTGCAGGCCCCATTTGTCGGACCATGGCTTCTTGCGCCCGCTCGCCACGTCCAGGATCAGGTGGAACAGCTCCCAGCCGATATCGTCGATCGTCGCCTTGCCGTCGGCGATGCGGCCGGCGTCGAGATCGATCAGATCCGACCAGCGTTCGGCGAGTTCGGTGCGGGTCGCGACCTTGATGACCGGCGCGGCGGCCAGGCCATAAGGCGTACCGCGGCCGGTGGTGAAGACCTGCAGTGTGATGCCCGAGGCGAGTTGCAAAGTGCCGCAGATGAAATCGCTCGCCGGCGTCGCCGCGAAGATCAGGCCCTTGCGGCGCAGGCGCTCACCCGGCGCCAGCACGTCGGAAATCGGGCTCGATCCGGACTTGACGATCGAACCGAGGGCCTTTTCGACGATATTGGCAAGGCCGCCCTTCTTGTTGCCGGGCGTGGTGTTGGCGCTGCGGTTCGCCCCGCCCTGTTCCAGATAGTCGTCATACCAGGCCATTTCGCGGATCAGCGCCCGGCCGACCTCTTCGGTCGCGGCGCGCGGCGTCAACAGGTGGATGGCGTCGCGGACCTCGGTGACCTCGGAGAACATGACGCTGGCGCCGGCACGCACCAGCAGATCGGAGGCAAAGCCGACCGCCGGATTGGCGGTGACGCCGGAAAAGGCGTCGCTGCCGCCGCATTGCACGCCGATGACCAGATCCGAGAGCGGGCGGGTTTCGCGCCGGCGCCGGTCGAGCACGGCGAGGCGCTGCTCGGCCATATCAATGATTTCGCCGATCATCGCGCCGAAGCCATGCAGCGCCTCGTCCTGCATGCGCATGATGCTTGGCGGCGCGCCTTCGGGAACCAGCCGCTCCGGCGCGAGCTTCTCGCAGCCGAGGCCGACCACCATCACCTCGCCGCCGAAATTCGGATTGCGCGCCAGGTTCTGCAGGGTGCGGATCGGCACGCTGGCCATCGGCGCATTGATGGCGACGCCGCAGCCATAGGTGTGGGTCAGACCGATCACGTCGTCGACATGGGGAAAGCGCGGCAGCAGTTCCTCGCGGATCTTCCGAATGGCGAAATCGAGCGTGCCGGCGACGCATTGGACGCTGGTGCTGATCGCCAGGATGTTCCTGGTGCCGACCGTGCCGTCGGCATTGCGATAGCCTTCGAACGTATAGCCTTCGAGCGGCGGCTGGGTGTTGGCAATGCGGGTGGCGATATCGAGCTGGTCCATGCCGGGAGCTTCGGGCATGTCGATCTTGGCCTCGTCGACCCAGCAGCCTCGGGGCAAAAGCGCCGCGGCATGGCCGATGATCTCGCCGTAGCGCCTGACCGGCGCGCCCGCCGATATGTCGGCCAAGGCCACCTTGTGGCCCTGCGGCACGAATTCGGTCAGAGTCAGGCCGTCGGGAAATCGGCTGTTCGCCGGCAGCCCGAAGGCATTGGCGACGATCGCCACATTGTCTTCCGGGTGAAGCCTGATGTAGCGCGGGGTGTCGCCGCGCGGCGTCGGGTGATCGGACATCGAGGGCATCCTCAAGGGGGCGAACCGGCCGGACCAGAATGGACAAGTCCGGCCCGGAGCGGAACCCGTCGGAATTCAGGCTATCCCGCCTCACCCTTGCGCAGCAGATAGAGATCCATGATCCAGCCGTTGTCGCGCCGCGCCGCCTGGCGTTTTTCGGCGATCTCGCCGGCGACATCAGGCAGCCGGCCGGAGACCAGGATTTCCTTCGACGTGCCGAGATAGGCGCCCCAATAGACCTCCAGGTCCTCGCTCGCGATGGCCTGCAACGCGGTTCCGTCGTCCAGGAAGACCACCGAACTGCCTGAGCCGTCGGCGATTTCGCCTGATATGCGGCGTCCGGTGGTGAAATGGATGGGCTCGCCGATGCGGTTGAGCGGCATCTTGTGGGCGGCCGCCAGCGCCTGCGGGCTGCTGATGCCGGGAATGACCTCGCAATCGAAGTCGACCACGCCATTGGCCTTGACCTGGGCCAGGATCCTGAGCGTGCTGTCGTAAAGCGATGGATCGCCCCAGACCAGGAAGGCGCCGCATTCGCCGCCCTGAAGCTCGTCCTGGATCAGCTTTTCGTAGAGCCGGGCGCGGTCGTGGTGCCAGCGGTCGACGGCGGAGAGGTAATCGCGGTCGGCGCGGTCGCGCGGCGGATTGACCGCCTTGACCACCCGGTAGTCGCTGTTGGTGATGTAGCGCGCGCAAATCTCTTCGCGCAGCCGGACCAGTTCATCGGCCGCCTCGCCCTTGTCGAGCACGAAGAAGACGCTCGCCTGGTTGAGCGCCTTGATGGCCTGGACGGTGACATGTTCGGGATTGCCGGCGCCGATGCCGATGACCAGGATCTTCTTCATTGCATCTGTCTCTTGAGGCGGCCGGAGAGACCTCGCATTGGCCTCGTCCGGCAACAGAGTCAAACCATCCGCGGAGCACGAGCTGTTCCGTAGGCACAACGCTCCGGGATGGGCTTTATCGGAAGCCGAAGGAAGCTATACGTCATCCCCGGCCGAGCCGCAGCAGAAGCCCTTGCTTCTGCGGAGGTGAGGGGAAGGGGATCCAGGGGCCGCTGCGTCGATGTTTTCCGCTGCATATTCAAAGCACTATGAAGCATCGACGGCGGCGTCCTGCAACTCCTGGACCCCCTTCCCTCGCCTCCGCAGAAGCAAGGGCTTCTGCTGCGGCTCGCCGGGGGTGACGTCAGTGGTTTCAGGCCAGGCTCAAGCTGGATGGATCCGGTCGCGCATGGCCATTTGATCGGGCAATAGATCGACCTCAGCCGTTCCGGGGAGTCGGATCCTTCGGGCGCCGTGCTATGGGGTGCGCCTCCATTTCCCACAACCGACAGGACGCCGATGCGCATCGATCTGGCCGGCTGGACCCGCGAAGCGACGCTCGGCGATCACCGGACCTTCCTGTCGCTGTTCGAGCGCGCCGACCGGCTCGGTTTCGACGGTGTCTGGTTCGCCGAGTTCCATTTCCGCGCCGGCCTGCCCTACCCTTCGACCCTGCTGCTCGCCGCGGCGATCTTTGCCCGGACCGAACGGCTGCGCGTCGGCTCGTCGATCCTGGTCCTGCCGCTGCACCATCCGCTTGTTCTGGCCGAGCAGATCGCCCAGCTCGATTTCCAGAGCGGCGGCCGCCTGGATGTCGGCATCGGCCGGGGCACCGATCCCGAGACCTTCACGGCGCTCGGCATCGACCGCGCGGCGGCGCGCGAGCGCTTCGAGCAGGGCTTCGCCATTCTGCGCGGCGCGCTGGTCGATCGGGCGGTGAGCGCCTCGGCCGGGCCCTGGCGCTTCGCCGATGTGGCCGTCGGGCCCGATTCGGTGCAGCGGCCGCACCCGCCCTTCTATGTCGCGGGGTCGACGCCCGAGACGCTGGCCTTCGCGGTCGAGCAGGACCTGCCTTTGCTGCTCAGCCTCGAGCCGCCGGAAGGACGACAACTCGACATCTACCGCAATATCCTCGATCGCACCGGCAGGCCCGGCGCCTTGGCCGGCTCGTCGCTGTCGCGTTATGTCTGCATCGGCGCGACCAAAACCGCCGCCATGGCGCGGGTCGACGACTTGCTGCCGCGGCTCTACCAGCGCCGTCTGGGCTTTGCCGCCGCGCGTGGCGTACCGGCCGACCAGGTGCCGCCGCTCGATCGCGACCAGGTGCTGCGCGACCAGGTCATCCACGGCGACCCGGAAACCTGCCACGCCGAGATCGTCCGGCTGCGCGCGTCCACCGGGGTCGGCCAATTGCGCTGCGTCTTCAACGGCAATGGCGTGCTGGGCAACCAGGCGGCCCTGGCCGGCATGGAGCTGTTCGCGGCCGAGGTGCTGCCGGTGCTGCGGCGAGAGGCTCGCTCGCGCAGCGTCGCAGAGGCCAACCTGGCCGACTAAAGTTTGATCGTGTCAGACCAAAGCATTGAATCCAGGACGGCTGATCTTTGTGCAGATCGCTTCAGTCCGAGGCGACGACGGCCCAGGCCGAAACCGCCGCTTCGAGCCGGGACCAGGCGGCCGCGTCGGCCGGCAGGCCGAAACGCAGGCGATTGGGCTGATCCTGGAAGCGCCTGACATAGATGCCGTGGCGGCCGAGCCGGTCGAACAGGCCGGACGCCTCGGCCGTTTCGACCAGGCGGAACAGGCTGGTGCCGCCGGCGAGCCTGCCGACCCGGGCGAGCAGGCGGTCGAGTCGAAGGGCATCGGCTGCCCTGTCCCGGCCGGCCGCCTGGAGCCAGTCCTGGTCGCCAAGTGCCCGGGCGCCGACATGGCAAGCCGGCCCGGGCACCGCCCAGGGGCCGAGCCGTTCGGCCAGCCGGGCGGTCAGGTCGCCATGGGCGATGGCGAAGCCGAGCCTCAGCCCGGCCAGCCCATAGGTCTTGCCGAAGGAACGCAGCACCAGGGTCGCCGACGGCAGGGCCGGAACGATGCTGGATCCCGCCTCGAAATCGGCAAAGGCCTCGTCGACGACCAGCAGGCCGCCGCGCGCGGCGAGCCGTCTGGCGACATCGTGCAGGCGGGCCCGATCGACGGTTCGTCCGTCGGGATTGTTCGGATTGACCAGCACGACGACCTGGGCGTCGCCGGCCTCGGCGAGGCTGGCTGCTTCCGTCACCTGCCGTCCGGCTTTCCGCCAGGTCCTGCTGTGTTCGCCATAGGTCGGCCCGACCACCGCCACGCGGTCGTCGATGCCGGCAAGCGTGGGCAGGAGCTCGATCAGGATCTGCGTGCCGGGTGCTGCGACGATACCGGCGGCGTCGGGAACGCCATAGGCCGCGCGGGCCGCCTTGAGCAGCGCCACCTCGGCGTCACGGCCGGGCAGGCGTTGCCAGGCGCTGGCGGGAATATCGGGCAATGGGTAAGGGATGGGATTGATCCCGGTCGAGAGATCGACCCAGGGCTCCGGCGCATCGGGGAACAGCCGCCTCGCCGCGTCCAGATCGCCGCCGTGCCAGATCGCCGAAACCGCCGTCATGCTCGCCTTCCAGCCTTTGATCCTGCTCTGCCTCGCCCTCGTGATCGAGGCCGCGCTCGGCTATCCCGACCCCGTCTATACGGCGATCGGTCATCCCGTCACCTGGATCGGTCGGCTGATCGCGGGTCTCGACGACAAGCTGAACAAGGCGAGCGAGACCTTCGAACAGCGGCGCCGGGCCGGTGTCGTGGCGCTGATTCTTTTGCTTGGCGCGACGCTGGCGGTCACCGTCGCCATCGTTTTCGCCTGCCGCCTGCTCGGAGCGCTCGGCGTGATTCCCCTGGCGGTCGCCGCCTCCAGCCTGATCGCCCAGCGCAGCCTCTTCGACCATGTCGAGCGGGTGGCGACGGCGCTGGAGACCGGCGGCCTTGCCGCCGGGCGGACCGCGGTCTCGATGATCGTCGGGCGCAATCCGGAGAGCCTGGATGAGGCCGGTGTGTCGCGCGCGGCGATCGAGAGCCTCGCCGAGAATTTTTCCGACGGCGTCACCGCGCCGGCTTTCTGGCTCGGGCTCGCAGGGTTGCCGGGCGCCGTCCTCTACAAGGCCATCAACACCGCCGATTCGATGATCGGCCATCGCACGCCGCGCCACGAGGCTTTCGGCTGGGCCGCGGCGCGGCTCGACGACCTGGTCAACCTGCCGGCCTCCCGGCTGACCGCCTTGCTGCTCATCGTGGTGGCCGCATGGGACGATCGCGCGGCCGCTATCAGAGCCTTCGCGGCGGTCCGCCGCGACGCCGGCCACCATCGCTCGCCCAATGCCGGCTGGCCCGAGGCGGCCATGGCGGGCGCGCTCGGCCTGAGGCTGGCCGGTCCCCGCGTCTACGGAACGGCGAAGGTCGAGGATCGCTGGATGGGCGACGGCCGGCCCGAGGCGACGGCGGTCGATATCCGGGCGGCGCTGAGGCTTTATCGGCGGGCGTGCGGTTTGCTGTGGGGGCTGGCGGCGGCGGGGGGCATGGTGGTGCTGGGTTTTTGACCGCCATGAACACTGTACGTCACCCCCGGCCGAGGCGAAGCCGAGGGGAAGGGGGGCCAGGAGTTGCCGGGCCCTGCCTTCAACACCGCGAAATCCCCCAATTCTCATGCACTTAGAGCGCCGATGAGGCCGCCCTGGACCCCCTTCCCTCGCCTCCGCAGAAGCAAGAGCTTCTGCTCTGGCTCGCCCCGGCAAAGCAATTGCTTTGCCTTGGGGGTGACGTAGAGAGTCTCGGCTACCGGGCAGTGCGGCCTCGCCGAGATCGCCCGGCTAATACGACCTGTTTGAACTCCGCCGCCACACCACTCCCATCAAACCCCCGCCTCTCCCGCGATCGCCCAAAGCCGTTCGATGTCGAGATGAGCCTCGAGATGGGCGGCGAAGCGGTCGAGGATGTCGTCGACCAAGGCTTCATAGGCGAGATTGCTGGTCGGCGCGCCGAGCGTGCCGAGCCAGGCGCGGCGCTGGGCGTCGTCGGCGAACAGCCCGTGGACATAGGTGCCGACCACGCGGCCGCTAGCCGAAACCGCGCCGTCCAGCCGACCATCGGCGAAACGGGCGAAGGCGCGCTGCCTGTCGGGGCCCTCGGTCCGGCCCAGATGCATTTCGTAGCCGCTGAGCGGCGCCTCGTTTGTGAGGCTGACGCCAGCTACCGGGGTCAGGTTCTTGTCGGCCGTCAGCACGGTCTCGACATCGAGCAGGCCGAGGCCAGGGACATGACGCGCCGGTCCTTCGATCCCCTCGGGGTCGGCGATGGAGCGGCCGAGCATCTGATAACCACCACAAATGCCGAGCACCCGGCCGCCGCGCCTGACATGGGCGGCGAGATCGATGTCCCAGCCCTGGGCCCTGAGGAACAAGAGGTCGTCAATCGTGGTCTTGGACCCCGGCAAAAGCACCAGCGCGGCCTCGGCCGGGATCGGCGTGCCCGGTTCGACCAGGTGGACCGTGACGCCGGGTTCGGTGCGCAGGGGATCGAGATCGTCGAAATTGGCGATGCGCGGCATGACCGGCACGGCGATCATGATCCGGCCGTTCGTCTTGCCGTTCGCCTCGTCTTCGGCCTGGCGCCGCAGGCCCAGGATGTCCTCGGCCGGCAGCAGGCCGGCTTCGGGGAAATGCGGCACCAGACCCAGGGCCGGCCAGCTGGTGCGCTCGGCGATGATGGCCATGCCGTCGGCAAACAGGCTCGGATCGCCGCGAAAGCGATTGACGATGAAGCCGCGGATCATCGCGGCGTCCTCCGCTGCGATCACGATCCTTGTGCCGACCAGGCTGGCGATCACCCCGCCCCGGTCGATATCGCCGACCAGCACGACCGGCGTACCGGTGGCCCGGGCGAAGCCCATATTGGCGATGTCGCCGGGGCGCAGGTTAACCTCCGAAGCCGAGCCGGCGCCCTCGACCAGCACCAGGTCCGCCTCGCCGGAGAGGTGCTTGAAGGAGCCGAGCACGGCGTCCATCAGGTGCGGCTTCCAGGCCTGGAACTCGCGCGCCTTGGCGGTGCCAACCCTTTTGCCCTGGACGATGATCTGCGAACCAACCTCGCTTTGCGGCTTCAGCAGCACCGGGTTCATATGGACGGACGGCGCGACCAAGGCGGCGCGCGCCTGCAGCGCCTGGGCCCGGCCGATTTCGCCGCCATCCGATGTCACCGCCGCATTGTTCGACATGTTCTGCGGTTTGAACGGGCGAACCGTCAGGCCGCGCCTGGCGAATAGCCGCGCCAGCCCGGCGACGACCAGCGACTTGCCGACATTCGAGCCGGTACCCTGGATCATCAAGGCGCGGGTCATGGCTGGTATCCCGGATGTTGCGTCAAGACCGTCATCGGACCTTCAGCCCCATTTCGGCCAGGAGATCGCCGGCCTGGCCGCGCGAGATGGTCGCGCCCCTGAACTTGCGCGCATCGTCGAGGCGCAGGCCGCCGAGATCGGCGCCGCGCAGATCGGCGCCTTCGAACCGGGCATCGACGAGATTGGCTTCACGCAGGCTGGATTCGGTGAAGACGGCGTCGCGAAAGTCGCATTTGACCAGTTCGGCAAGGCTGAAATCCACCCGGGAGAGCCGAGCCTTGCGGAACGAAAAGCCTGACAGCCGCGCGGCCGACAGGGTCGTTTCGCTGAAGCTGGTTCCGGTGGATTTCACATGGCTGAAATCGGCGCCGGTCAGCTTGCAGCCGGTCAATACCGCCTGCGAGAGCGAGGCACCGGCGAAGATCGCATTGTTGAAATCGCTCGACTGGAACACCGCCTCGGTGAGCCTGGCGGCCGTGAAATTGGCGAAAGCCCCCTTGCAGCCGACGAAAGCCGCGGTTTCGAGCGTTGCGCCCGTCAGGTTCGCCCGCTTGAGGCTGGTCGCCTCGAAATGCCAGTCGGTCAGGTCCAGATCGGACAGGTCGACACCGTCGAGATCGCAATTGACCACGATCACCGGCCGGCCGGCCGATGCCAGAGCGGCCAGCTCCGCGCGCGAGGGCGAACCGCCTTCGATGCGAATGGGCGTCGGGCCGTCAGGGGAAGCAAGGGCCATGGGCGCGGCCGATCTCATCAGGTTGAACTGTTGCGGCAAGCGGCGCGGAGCGTCATGGCGGCTAGAACTCGATGCCGGCCTGGGCCTTCACCCCTTGCGCGAAATGGTGCTTCACCACGGTCATTTCGGTCACCAGATCGGCGGCCTCGATCATCTCCGGCTTGGCGTTGCGGCCGGTCACCACGACATGCAGGCCGGGCCGGCGGCGGCTGAGCGTTTCGACCACTTCGCCGAGTGGCAGATAGTCGTAGCGCAACGCGATATTGAGTTCGTCCAGCACCACCAGCCCGATGGTCTCGTCGGCCATCAGCTCGCGCGCCTTGGCGAAGGCGCGCTCGGCGGCGGCGATGTCGCGGGCCTTGTCCTGGGTTTCCCAGGTGAAGCCTTCGCCCATGCTGTGCCAGGCGATGCGGTCGCCGAAGACGGTGAGCGCCTCGCGCTCGCCGGTCGACCAGGCGCCCTTGATGAATTGCACCACGCCGACCCGCCAGCCATGGCCGAGCGCCCGCAGGATCAAGCCGAAGGCCGCCGTCGACTTGCCCTTGCCCGGCCCGGTATTGACGATCAGCAGGCCCTTTTCGAGGGTTTTCGACGCCACTTCAGCATCCTGCACCGCCTTGCGCTTGGCCATCTTGGCGCGGTGGCGCTCGGCCTCCCCGGTTTCATCGGTCATGCTCGGCCTCATTTCACGATCATCGGCAATCCCGCCACCATGAAGACCACGTGGTCGGCGAGAGCCGCAAGGTCCTGGTGCAGCCGCCCGGCTTCGTCGCGAAACCGGCGTGCCAGGGTATTGTCTGGCACGATGCCCAGCCCGACTTCGTTGGAAACCAGCACCAGCGGGCCGGTCGCCTGGCGGCAGGCCTCGGCCAGGCCCATGCGCGCGGCGACGATATCGGCCTCGGCCAGCAAAAGATTGGTCAGCCAGAGCGTCAGGCAATCGACCAGGATGGGCAGGCCGGCGGGGGCGCCGGCGATCGCGCCTGCGAGATCGACGGGCGCGTCGACGGTCTGCCAGCCTTCGCCGCGGCGGGCGCGATGCTCGGCGATCCGTGCCCGCATCTCGTCGTCATAGGCCTGCGCGGTGGCGACATAGAGCCAGGGTGCCGGCCGCGCCTCGATCAGGCCTTCGGCATGGCGGCTCTTGCCGGAACGCGCGCCACCCAGCACCAGGGTCATGGATCGGGTCGGGCTCGGCATAAGGACCTATGGGTTCGCAGGTGAGAGTCGGGCGCGCATCCATTGCAAATCGCGGAGCGCGCCGGTAGTGCTAAATCCCGACGGTGCCTCTCAGACGAGGTGAAAAGGGAACGTGGTGCGACGCCACGGCTGCCCCCGCAACTGTAAGCGGCGAACTGAAGCCACAAGCCACTGGGGCCGAGATCCCGGGAAGGCGGCGGACAGGTTTAGACCCGTGAGCCAGGAGACCTGCCGTCACCAGTGCTTCTCATGGGCCCATCGAGCGGGGTGTTTCGATGGCAACCGGTCCGGGCGTTCCGCGCCCGGCTTCGTCCTTGGGAGCGTTTCCGGCGCAAGCCGGCTGCCAGACGGAGTATGCCGTGACGAGATCCCCAAGACCCCTGCCCTTTGCCCCTCCCCTCCATCTTGCCCTTGTTGCTGCCCGCCATCCCGTGCTGCCGATCCGACCGCGGGCCGCCTGAGCCCGACGCGATCGCCCGGATGCCGACCCGAGGGCATGCTTGCCCCTTTCCCCTTTATTTCTAAACGGAAATATCATGACCCCGCCGAACCCGGCCTCCCTGGCCAAGATCCCCTGCACCATCGTCACCGGCTTTCTCGGCGCCGGAAAAACCACGCTCGTCCGCCACCTCCTGGAGAATAATGACGGCCGCCGGCTCGCCGTGCTGGTCAATGAATTCGGCGATATCGGCTTCGACGGCTCGTTCATCGAGGGTTGCGGCATCACCGGCTGCACGGCCGAGGACATTGTCGAGCTGCCGAATGGCTGCATCTGCTGCACGGTGGCCGATGATTTCATTCCGGCTCTCGAGAAGCTGCTGAACCGGGCTTCGCCGCCGGATCATATCCTGATCGAGACCTCGGGCCTCGCTTTGCCGAAGCCGCTGGTCAATGCCTTCAATTGGCCGGCGATCCGCAGCCGCGTCACGGTGGATGGCGTGATCGCGGTGGTCGATGGTCCAGCCGTTGCCGACGGTACTTTCGCCGATGATCCGGAGGCGCTCGCCGCCCAGCGCAGCGGCGATGGCGCGGTCGATCACGACAACCCGCTCGAAGAGGTGTTCGAGGACCAGATCCTGTGCGCCGACCTGATCCTGCTCAACAAGAGCGACGCCATCGATCAGGCGACCCGCGACCGGGTGAAGGCCGAGATCCAGGCGCATCTGCCAAAAGCGATCAAGATCGTCGAAACCGCTCATGGCAAGGTCGAGCCGGCTCTGGTGGTCGGGCTCGGCGCCGCCGCCGAAACCGATCTCGCCGGCCGGCCCTCGCATCACGAGACCGAGGCGGATCACGACCACGACGATTTCGAGAGCCATTCCTTCGCGATTCAAACGGTCGGCTCTCCCGACATCCTGGCCGGGCGCGTCGCCAAGGCCGCCGAGGCCGCGGGCGTGCTGCGCCTGAAGGGCTTCGCCTCGGTCGGCGACAAGCCGATGCGCCTGGTGGTCCAGGGCGTCGGCCGCCGCATCGCCCATCATTATGACCGCGCCTGGACGGCGGGCGAGGCACGCCAGGGCCGGATCGTGGCGATCGGCCTGAAAGGTTTCGATCGCGCGGCGGTCGAAGCCGCGCTCAACGGCTGAGGCCTCGAGCGGACCGACCATGCACATCCTGCCCGCCACCACTGTGACGCTTGACGAGGTCGACCGCGCGGTCGACCTCGGCCAGGCGCCCGGTGACGTGGTGGTGCTATCCTTTGCCGACAGCGACCTGACGGCGCTGTCGGCGGCGGCCGGGACGGCCGGTCTGGCGGTCAGGCTGGCCAGCCTGCGCCAGCTGAAACACCCGCTGTCGGTCGATCTCTATATCGAGAAGACGGTCATCGGCTCGCGTTTCGTGCTGGTGCGCCTGCTCGGCGGGCTGGACTATTGGCGTTATGGTCTCGACCAGCTCGACGCCGCCTGCCGCGCCGCCGGCATCCCGCTTGCCGTGCTGCCCGGCGACGATCGCGGCGACGACCGGCTGGCCGCCTACAACACCATCGACCCCGCGGTCGCGGCCGCGCTCGACGGTTATTTCCAGGCCGGCGGCGGCGCCGAGAACATGCGCCGGCTGTTCGGCCGGATCGCGTCCTGTCTCGACCCGCAGGTCGTTGCCGAAGCCGCGGTGCCCCTGCCCGCCTTGTTCGCCTGGTCTGCTGCAAGGGGACCGGAGGCCTGGCCCGAGGCGCTCGCCGCCTGCCCGGCGGGCCGGCCGCTTGCCCTGCTGCTGGTCTATCGTTCCAGCGTCACATCAGGCGATACCGATATCGCCGCGGCGTTGGCCGAGGCTCTCGGCGCGCGCGGCCTGGCGTGCCTGGTCATCGCGCTGACCAGCCTGAAGGATGCTCCGGCCGCCGCCGCGCTCGAAACGCTGATCGCCACGCGCAAACCGTCGGTCATCGTCACGACCACCGCCTTTTCGGCCCGCGACGGCGACGGTTTTGTGCTCGATGCAGCCGATTGCCCGGTCCTGCAGGCCATGCCGGTCGGCAATCCGCGCGAGGCCTGGCTCGCTTCGCCGCGCGGACTTTCGGCCGTCGACCTCGCCATGCAGGTCGCCTTGCCCGAATTCGACGGCCGGCTTGCCGGCGCCGCGGTCGGCTTCAAACAGGACATGACGGAAGCCGCCACCGGCCTGGTCAGCCGCCGGCTGGTGCCGGACCAGGACGGCGTCAATGCCCTGGCCGATCTCGCCTTCGCTTGGGGCACGCTCGGCCAAAAGCCGGTCGCCGAGCGGCGGCTCGCCCTGGTTCTCTCCGACTACCCGGCGCGTGGCGGCCGGGCCGGCTTTGCGGTCGGCCTCGACACGCCGGAAAGCGTCGGGGTCATTCATGGCCTGCTGGCGGAGGCCGGCTACACGGTCGGTGATTGCCCGAGGCCATCGGCGCTGATGCCCCTGCTGGTCGATGGCGACGCCGGTTTCAGCGTGCCGCTCGCGACCTACCAGGCTTTCCTTGACGTGTTGCCCGCGGCAGCTCGCGCGGCTCTGTTCGCGGCGCATGGCGCAGCTGAGGACGATCCGAGCTTCGAGGACGGCGCCTTTCGTTTCCGGGCGCTCGCCTTGGGCCATCTGCGCATCGCCTTGCAGCCGGCACGCGACGCCGGGCCGGATCGAAAGCTTGCCTATCACGATCCGGACCGGCCACCTGGCCACGGTTATCTGGCCTTCTATCACGGCCTGCGTTCGGGCGAGCGCATCGACGCGCTCATCCATCTCGGCACCCATGGCACCACGGAATGGCTGCCGGGCAAGGCCGTGGCGCTGTCGGGTGCCTGCTGGCCGAAGCTCGCCATGGGCGCGCTGCCGGTGATCTATCCCTATGTTGTCGACGATCCCGGCGAAGCCGCGCCCGCCAAGCGCCGCCTCGGCGCCGTCACGCTCGGCCATTTGCCCCCCGAACTGGCGGCAAGCGATATTCACGGCGAGGCCGCCCTCCTGCGCGATCTCGTCGAGGAGTATAGCGCCGCCCAGGTGATGGACCCGCGCCGCGCCGACCTGGTCGCCAGCGAAATCCGCCAGCGCGCCGAAGCTTCGGGCCTCGCCAGCGCCTGCGGTGTCGATGCCGACCAGGAGATGAGCGCGGCGCTGACGGCGCTCGACGCCCATCTCTGCGATCTCGCCGAGACCAGCTTCCGCGACGGCCTGCACGTCTTCGGACAGGCGGCGCGTGACCCGGCCTCGTCGGAGGCCGAGCGGCGCAACCTGATCCGGGCGCTCGATGGTCGCTTCGTGGCGCCGGGGCCGGCCGGCTCGCCGCATCGCGGCCGGTCGGACGTCCTGCCGACCGGGCGCAATCTGGCGACCCTCGATCCCCGCTCGATCCCGACCCGCGCGGCAACCCGGCTCGGCGCCCGCGCGGCCCGTGCCGTGCTCGACCGTCACCTGCAGGACGAAGGCGACTGGCCGCGCCGGGTGGTGATGGACCTCTGGGCCTCGCCGACCTTGCGCTCGGGCGGCGAGGATATCGCCCATGCCCTGGCGCTGATGGGGGTCGAACCGGTCTGGCATCCGGCCTCGACCCGGGTCACCGGTTTCTCGATCCTGCCGCTGGCCCGGCTCGACCACCCAAGAGTCGATGTCACCTTGCGCATCTCGGGCGCCTTTCGCGACACTTTCCCCGAACAGATCGCGCTCCTGGACGCCGCCGCGCGCGCGGTCGCCGGGCTCGACGAGGATGCGGCCTGGAACGAGCCGGCGGCCGCTAGCCGGCGGGGCGAGAACCGGGCACGGGTGTTCGGCGCGCCGCCCGGCCGCTTCGGCGCCGGCGCCGGCGCGCTGGCCCTCGACGGCGACTGGACCGACATCGCCGATCTCGGCCGGGCCTATCTTGCCGCCACCAGCCATGCCTTTGGCGGGCCCGAGGCGGAAGGCGTGCCGGATGCAGGTTTCGCCGACCGGGTCGCGGCAGCCCAGGCTTTCGTCCATGTCAGCGACGTCGCCGGCCGCGACATCCTGGAGGCCTCCAGCGCCGCCGATGGCATTGGCGGCTTCGCCGCAGCCGCCGCGAGCCTCGGCGCCAGAGCGCGGGCTTATAGTCTCGATACGTCGAAGCCGGACGATCCGAAGGCCAGGACGCTTGCCGAGGACCTGTCGCGCATCGTCCATGGCCGGCTCATCCATCCGCGCTGGATCGAAGGGCAGCTCGCCCATGGCTGGCGCGGCGCGGCCGAACTCGCGGAAGCGGTCGACAGCCTGTTCGTTTATGCCGCGACCACCCGTGCCGTGCCGGATGCGATGTTCGATGCGGTGTTCCAGGCCTATCTCGGCGACGAAGCCGTGGCGGCCCGGCTGAAACAGGCCAATCCCGGCGCCCACCAGGCGATCGCCGCGCGTTTCGCCGATGCCCGACGGCGCGGGATCTGGGCGACCCGGTTGAACTCGGTCGCGGCCCTGCTCGATCTGGCCACCGGCGAGGCCGTGCGATGAGCGAGGCTCTGCGTGCAGCGCTGCGCCGTGGCTGGTGCCCGGGCGCGCTCAGGCCCATGGCCACCGGCGACGGCCTGCTGGTCCGGGTGCATCCGCCCCGCGGCCGGCTCAGCGCCGCCGACCTGCGCCTCATCGCGCGGCTTGCCCGCGACACCGGCAATGGACTGGTCGACCTGACCGGGCGTGGCAATCTGCAGATCCGCGGCGTCAGCGCGGCGAGCCATGGCGATCTGGTGGCCGGCCTGATCGATGGCGGCCTCGTCGATCCCGACGAGGATGCCGGCCCCTATCGCCTGACCCTGGTTTCGCCTCTGGCCGGACGCGATCCGACCGATCTCATCGACGCTTCAGCCCTTGCAGCGCGGATCGAAGCGCTCCGGCGATCTGTTTCGGGACTGCCGGCCAAGACCGGGGTCATCGTCGATGGCGGCGGGGCCTTGCCGCTGGACCAGCAGACGGCCGATCTGCGCCTTCGGGCGATCTCGGCGGGGGCTGTCTCGGTCGGCCTGCCCGACGGCAGCTGGCTTGGTCCGGCTCGCCTCGACGCCGTGCCTGGCCTGGTCGACGTCGTTCTGCGCCGGCTGGCCGAACGCCACCAGGCTGAGCCCGCGCTGGTTCGGCGCCTGCGGGATCTGCCGAAGGCCGAACTTCTGGCGCTCGCCGGCGCGGCCGGTCTTGGCGAGATGCCGACCCCGTCCCGCCGCGCTCCGGCCTTGCCGGCCGGGCTGGTCCAGGAGACCAACGGCACCCGCGCGGTCCTGTTCGGCGCGCCGTTCGGCCGGTGCACGGCGGCGCAGCTCGGCAGCCTTGCCGCGATCGCCGAAACGGCCGATGCCGCCGATCTCAGGCTGTCGCCCTGGCGTGGCCTGGCCTTGACCGGGCTCGCCGCGCCGGACCCGGTTCTGGCACGCGTCGCGGCGCTCGGCCTGATCGTTTCGCCCGAGGATCCACGCCTGGCGGTCCGCGCCTGCCCCGGCGCTCCGGCCTGCAGCCGTGGCGAGGTGCCGGCGCAGGACGATGCCGCGACATTGGCGCTGGCCGCCGCGGCCCGCCTTGCCGGCGGCATGACGCTGCATGTCTCGGGCTGCGCCAAGGGTTGTGCCCAGCCGGGGATTGCCGATGTGACGCTGGTCGGGCATGACGGCGCCTATCACATCGTCCTCGACGGGACCGCGGCCGGTTCACCCATCGCCCGGCGCACCGCCGTCGAACTCGCGTCGGATCTCGCCTCTCGCGGCGACATCAGGCGTCATTTTCAGGGAGTTTCGTCATCGTGACGACCGCCGAAGCGGCCAGCCGCCAGTCCTATATTCGCGATGGTGCCGAGATCTATGCGCGGTCCTTCGCGATGATCCGCGCCGAGGCCGATCTTAGAGGTTTCGCGCCGGTGGCCGAGCGCGTGGTGGTGCGCATGATCCATGCCTGCGGCATGACCGACCTGCCGCGCGACGTCGAAATGTCCGGGGATTTCGCGCCCACCGCGGAAGCGGCCTTGCGGGCCGGCGCGCCGATCCTGTGCGACGCCAAGATGGTCGCTTTCGGCGTCACCCGCAGCCGCCTGCCGGCGCATAACGCCGTCATCTGCACCCTCGACGACCCGCGGGTCGCCGACATGGCGCGCGACGCCGGCACGACCCGCTCGGCGGCGGCCATGGAGCTCTGGCGCGAGCAGCTCGCCGGCAGCGTGGTGGTCATCGGCAATGCGCCGACCTCGCTGTTCCGCCTCCTCGAAATGTTCGATGCCGGCGCGCCGCGCCCGGCGGCTGTCATCGGCATTCCCGTCGGTTTTGTCGGCGCGGCCGAGTCCAAGGCAGCGCTCGCCGCCGATGGCCGCGTGCCGTTCCTGGTGGTGCATGGCCGGCGTGGCGGCTCGGCCATGGCGGCGGCCGCCGTCAACGCGCTGGCGAGCGAGCGGGAGTGACGGCATGACCGTTCCCGGCAAGACTTGTTCCGGCAAGATCGCGCTCTATGGCGTCGGGCTCGGGCCCGGCGACCCCTCCTATGTGACGGTGAAGGCCCGCGAAATTCTCGACCGGGCCGATCGTCTGGTGCATTTCTGCAAGAAGGGCCAGCGCGGCAATGCCCGCACCATCGCCGACCGGCTGATCGGCGCCGATCCGGCGCGCGAAATCGCGCTGGTCTATCCGGTCACCACCGAAGCGCCGGTCGACGACGCGGCCTATATCGATCCGATGGCCGCATTTTATGCGGCTTCCGCTGCACGGCTGGCGGCCGAGGTCGATGATGGCCGGCTGGTCGCCATCCTCTGCGAGGGCGACCCGTTCTTCTACGGCTCGCTGATGCATCTCTGGCGCCGGCTGGCGCCGCTTTATCCCTTCGAGGTCATTCCCGGCATTACCGGCATGTCGGGCGCCTGGACGCTGGCCGCCGCGCCGATCACCTGGGGCGACGATATCCTGACCGTGCTGCCGGGCACCTTGCCCGAGGCGGAACTCGCCCGCCGGCTCGGCGACACCGACGCCGCCGTGGTGATGAAGATCGGCCGCAATTTCCCGAAGGTCCGGCGGGCGCTCGCGGCCGCCGGCCTGATCGAGCGCGCGATTTATGTCGAGCGTGCCAGCATGGCCGACCAGCTTATCCTGCGGCTTGCCGACAAGACCGATGACGAAGCGCCCTATTTCTCGATGATCCTGGTTCCCGGCGAAGGGCGGCGGCTGTGACGGCGGGATCGGTCACCGTCATCGGCCTTGGTCCCGGCGATCCGCGCTACCTGACGCCTTCGGCGGCGGCGGCGCTCGCCGGTGCAACCGACATTGTCGGTTACGGCCCCTATGTCGAGCGGGCGCCCCTGCACGCCGGCCAGAAGCGCCACGCCTCGGACAATCGTGTCGAGGTCGAGCGGGCCCGCTTCGCGCTGGATCTGGCGGCCGGGGGCGGCGCCGTCGCGGTCGTGTCGGGCGGCGATCCCGGCGTCTTCGCCATGGCGGCCGCGCTGTTCGAGGCCTATGAGGCCGATGCCGCGCGTTGGCCGGATGTGGCGATCAAGGTCGAACCCGGGATTACCGCCATGCTGGCGGTGGCCGCCCGGGTCGGTGCGCCGCTCGGCGGCGATTTCTGCGCGATCTCCCTGTCGGACAATCTCAAGCCCTGGGACGTCATCGTGGCGCGGCTGAAGGCCGTGCTCACGGCCGACCTGGTCATCGCCCTCTACAATCCGATTTCGAAGGCCAGGCCCTGGCAGCTCGCCGAGGCGCTGAAACTCGCCGCGACCGAACGGCCCGCCGGCACGCCGGTGATCTTTGCCCGGGCCGTCGGTCGGGCAGATGAAACGATCCGTATCGTTCCGCTTGATCAGGCGGTCGAAACGGCCGCAACCGCCGACATGTCGACCCTGGTGATGATCGGCGCCTCGGCGACGCGTCTGATCGCGCGCGCCGGCGACCTGCCCTTCGTTTATACGCCGCGCTCGGTCGGGATGAGGCCATGAGCGGCCAGCCAGGCGAGCGCCTGATCGATATCGGCGACTTCGGACACGTCGGGTTTGGCCGGCCGCGCCACCATCACGACGGCGAGGCCGAGCCGGCGCGCGGCGGCAAGCTTGGCTTCGGTCTGCGTGCCGCCCGAATTCTTGCTGACGACCAGATCGATCTTTTCCCGGCGCATCAGGGCGACCTCGTCCGCGACCAGGAAGGGGCCGCGCGCCTCGATGCGCGTGACATCGGTGGCCGGCAGCGCGTCGCCGATCGGTTCGATGCTGCGAACGAGGTAATGGTGCTGCGGTGCCCCGGCGAAGGCGCCGAGGTCCTGCCGGCCGATGGTCAGGAAGACCCGGCGCGGCGCCGTGCCGAGCGCGGTCGCGGCCGCCGCCATGGTCTCGACCTCGATCCAGTTGTCGCCGGCGACCGGCGCCCAGGGCGGGCGGCGCAGCGCCAGCAAGGGCACATGCGCCATCCGGCAGGCCGCCTCGGCATTGAAGGGCATGATCGCCGCGAAGGGATGGGTCGCATCGATCACCGCCGCGATGCGGTTTTCGGACAGGAAGGCGGCAAGCCCGTCGATGCCGCCGAAACCGCCGGTTCTGACCGGCAAAGCCAGCGGCTTCGGCGCTCTGGTGCGCCCGGCGAGCGACACCAAGGCCGGGATGGCCGAAAAGGAGCCGGCCAGGCGACGGGCCAATGCCGCCGCTTCCGTGGTGCCGCCGAGGATCAGGATCGTCATGGCTGACTTGTCGCGGAATGACACCGCCCTGTCGAGCGGCGCGAGGCTCCCCTGGCTGACGATTGTCGGCCTGGGCGAAGACGGTCGTGCCGGGCTGTCGGCCGCGGCGCTGAAGGCGCTCGACGAAGCCGATCTGGTGGTCGGCGGCGGCAGGCACCTGGCGCTGGTCGCGCCGCTCGCCGCGCAGACCTTGGCCTGGCCGAGCCCGATCCAGGAGGCCTTCCCGGCCATCCTGGCGCGCCGCGGCGACCGGGTCTGCGTGCTCGCCTCGGGCGATCCCTTCCACTACGGCGTCGGCGTGCAACTGGCCGGGCTGGTGCCGGCGGACGAGATGCGGGTGCTGCCGCAGCCCTCGGCCTTCAGTCTCGCCGCCGCTCGGCTCGGCTGGGCGCAGCAGGATTGCGCGCTGGTCTCGCTGCACGGCCGGCCATTGGAACGGATCGTTCCGTATCTGCAACCGGGCGGGCGCATCCTGGCGCTCTCCTGGGACGGCACGACGCCTGTCAGGCTCGCGGCGCTGCTGACCGAACGTGGCCTCGGGGCGTCCGCGATCGTGGTGCTCGAGGCGCTCGGCGGGCCGCGCGAGCGCATCCGGCGCGGCATTGCCAGCGATTTCGCGGTCGATGCCATCGACCCGCTCAACACCATCGGTATCGAAGTGGTCGCGGCGGCCGGCGCGCGCACCTTGCCGCTGACGCCCGGCCTCGACGACGACTGGTTTTCCAGCGACGGCCAGTTGACCAAGGCCGAGATCCGCGCCGTGACGCTGTCGGCGCTCGGTCCGCGCCCCGGCCAGATGCTCTGGGATATCGGCGCCGGCTCCGGCTCGATCGCCATCGAATGGTGCCTGCGCCATCACGCCAACCGGGCCTATGCGGTGGAAGCCCGGCCCGACCGGGCCGGGCGCATCCAGGCCAATGCGCTGGCGCTCGGCGCGCCTGATGTGACGCTGATACGCGGTGAAGCGCCGGACGCGCTTGTCGACCTGCCGGCGCCGGATGCGGTGTTCATCGGCGGCGGTATCAACGATGCCGGTGTGTTCGAAGCGGCCTGGGCCCGGTTGAAATCCGGTGGCGTGCTGGTCGCCAATGTGGTGACGCTCGAAGGCGAAGCGCGGCTCGCCGCCTTGTTCTCGGCCCATGGCGGAACGATGCGGCGCATCGCGGTCGCCCGGCTCGACGCCGTCGGCGGCATGCACGGCTGGCGCCAGGCCATGCCGGTAACCCAATGGCGGGTGCTCAAACCATGATCTTCGTCGGATTGGGCCTGCGCCCGGGAACCGATCTTGCCGATATCAGGACCTGCCTCGAAACAGCGCTCGGCCGGCTCGATCTCGATCTCTCCAGGGTCGGCTGCCTTGCCACCGTTGCGGCGCGCGCCGCCGAGCCGGGCCTGATCGCGCTCGCCGCCGAGATCGGCGCGCCAGTGATCGGCATTCCCGACGAGGCGCTGCGTGGCCAGGACGCCGGCTGCGCCACCCGCTCGACCCGGGTGGTCTCGCTGTTCGGCGTCGGTTCGGTCGCGGAAGCCGCCGCGCTCGCCGCCGCCGGCGCCGCCGCCCGCCTCATCCTGCCTCGCATCGTCATGGGCCGGGTGACCTGCGCCCTCGCCCAGGGAACCAGAGCATGACCGTCCACTTCATTGGCGCCGGCCCGGGAGCCGCCGATCTCATCACGGTGCGCGGCCGCGCGCTGATCGAGCAATGCCCGGTCTGCCTCTATGCCGGCTCGCTGATCCCGCAAGCCCTGCTCGGCTGGTGTCCGCCGGGCGCGCGCATCGTCGATACCGCGCCGCTCGACCTCGACGCCATCATGGCCGAGATCGCCTCCGCGCACGAAGCCGGCCAGGACGTCGCGCGGCTGCATTCCGGCGACCTGTCGATCTGGAGCGCGGTCGGCGAGCAGATGCGCCGGCTCGACGCGCTCGATATCCCCTATTCCGTCACGCCCGGCGTGCCGGCCTTCTCGGCCGCCGCCGCGCTGCTTCGGCGCGAGCTGACCTTGCCCGAGGTGGCGCAATCCGTGGTGCTGACCCGCACCAGCGGCCGCGCCTCGTCCATGCCGCCGCGCGAAACCCTGTCGGCCTTCGCGGCGACCGGCGCGACGCTGGCGATCCACCTGTCGATCCATGTGATCGACAAGGTGGTGGCCGAGCTGACGCCGTTCTACGGCGCCGATTGCCCGGTTGCCGTGGTGTTCCGGGCATCCTGGCCGGACGAGCGCCTGCTGCGGGGGACGCTGTCCAGCATCGCCGCCGAGGTGGCCTCGGCCGGCCTGGAGCGCACAGCGCTCATCCTGGTGGGGCCGGCGCTGGCGGCAAGCGACTTCCGCGAAAGCGCGCTCTATTCGCGCGACTATGACCGGCGTTTCCGGCCGCGTGGTGGTGGTGGTGAAGGGCCGGCCGCATGAACCGCCGTGATGACTCTGCACGACGGCTTGCCGTCCTTCGAGGCTCGCTGCGCTCGCACCTCCAAGCAAAAGCGAAGCTTTCGCTGGGGATGAGGAATGTGGGGCATTGCGGCAAGGTCGGAAGCGCACTGTCGTTCCAGCTTCATGTGCAACCTCAATGCCATACACCCACCTCCCCTCATCCTGAGGTGCTCGCGCCCTTGCGCGAGCCTCGAAGGACGGCCGACCGTAATGCAAGACCCTGATCCGATGGATATCTCGATGACCACCGCCTCCTTTCTGCCGGAGTTCGAAACCGGCACCGTCTGGCTGGTCGGTGCCGGTCCCGGCGATCCGGGTCTCCTGACGCTGACGGCGGTTCATGCGCTCGGCGAGGCCGACGTGATCGTCCATGACGCGCTGATCGATCCGCGCATCCTGACCTATGCCCGGCCCGCTGCGATCCTGGAGAATGCCGGCAAGCGTGGCCATCGGCCTTCGCCCAAGCAGTCCGAGATCAGCGACATGCTGGTTGCCCATGCGCGGCAAGGCCGGCGCGTGCTGCGGCTGAAGGGCGGCGATCCCTTCATCTTCGGCCGCGGTTATGAAGAGGCCCTGGCCTTGTCGGCGGCCGGGGTCCGGTTCCGTGTCGTGCCGGGGGTGTCGAGCGGCCTTGCGACCCTGGCGCTCCACGGTATTCCCGCGACCTCGCGCGATTCCAACCATGCGGTGATCCTGGCGACCGGCCATCTCGCCGAGGACAAGAGCCTGGACTGGTCGGCGCTCGCCAAGACCGGCCAGCCGATCGTGCTTTATATGGCGGTGGCCAATCTCGGGCCGATCACCGCCGCGCTCGCGGCAGGCGGTCTGGCCGCCGAGACCCCGGTCATCGCCGTCCATGCCGCGACAACAGGCGCGGAAGAGGCGGTGACGACGACGCTCGCCGAACTGCCCGCCATGGCCGCCGCCGGCCGGATCCGCTCGCCGGCGGTGATCGCCATTGGCGCCATCGCGCCGCTGCGCGCGGCCATCGCACCGCATCTGGCCGCGCCTGCCTTGGACGTCGCGTCGTGAAGGGGCTGTTGATCGCCGCGCCGCGCTCCGGATCGGGCAAGACCACCATCACGCTCGGGCTGCAACGGGCCCTCGCCCAGCGCGGCCTGACGGTGCGCGGCATCAAATGCGGGCCTGATTATATCGATCCGGCCTTTCACGCCGCGGCAACCGGCGCGCCGAGCTGCAATCTCGACAGTTTCGCCATGACCGACGACCTCGTCGCAGACCTCGCCGGCGAGGCCGCGCGGCAGAGCGACATCATCCTGGCCGAGGGCTCGATGGGCCTGTTCGACGGCGTCCGCGCCGCCGATGGCCATACCGGCGCCAGTGCCGACATCGCCGCGCGCTGCGGCTGGCCGGTGGTCCTGGTCATCGACGTCTCCGGCCAGGCGCAATCGGCGGCGGCGATCGCGCTCGGCTGCATGCGTTACGATCCGCGCATCACCATCGCAGGCGTCATCCTCAACAAGGTGGCGAGCCCGCGCCATCGCCGGCTGGTCGAAGACGGCATGAAGCGCATCGGCCTGGCCGTGTTCGGCGCCCTGCCCCGCGAAGCCAGCCTGATCCTGCCCGAGCGCCATCTCGGCCTGGTGCAAGCCGGCGAAACCGACGACCTGATGGCGCGGCTCGACGCGCTGGCCGCGGCGGTTTCGCAAGCCATTGACCTCGATGCCGTGCTTGCCGCGGCTGGCGCCACCAAAACCGCCGGCCCTGGCCTTTTGGGTGCGCCAATTGCCGCGCCGGGCCGGCGGATCGCGGTGGCGCGCGACGCCGCCTTTTCCTTCATCTATCCGCATGTCGAGGCCGGCTGGCGCGGTGAAGGCGCCGAGATCGTCGCCTTCTCGCCGCTCAACGACGAGGCGCCGCCTGAGGATTGCGATGCCTGCTGGCTGCCCGGCGGCTATCCCGAACTGCACGCGGCCCGCCTGGCCGAGGCCGCCAGATTCAAGAGCGGGCTGACGCGCTTTGCCGAGACGCGGCCGGTTCACGGCGAGTGCGGCGGCTACATGGTGCTGGGCGAGGCGATCGAAGCGGCCGACGGTGTCCGCTACCCCATGCTTGGGCTCTTGCCTGTCGTGACCAGTTTCGCCAAGCGCCGCATGTCGCTCGGCTATCGCGTGGTGACGACGGCCACCGCCAGCGCGCTCGGCCTGGCGGGCTCGCGCCTGACCGGCCATGAGTTTCACTATGCGACGATCCTCGCCTCGGATCCGGACGGCGCGCTGGGTGAAGCGGTCGATGCCGAGGGCACGGCGCTCGGTCCTGTCGGCCACGTCAGGGGCCATGTCTCCGGCTCGTTCTTCCACGCGATCCAACGTGGCTGAGGAAATGTTTTGATCGTCTCGATCTGAAGTAGCTGCTTGTTTTGCCTTGGGGGTTGCCTGCCTCCAAGGCTCGCGATCTCCGTTTCGTCTTGGCCGGGCTTGTCCCGGCCATCCACGTCTTGACCGTTTCAAGGGAATGCGTGGATGGCCGGCCCAAGGCCGGCCAAGACGAATGGGACGGTGCTTGATGCCGCCAGGTCTGTTTCAGACCCGCCGCCCCGAAGCCGGCCGCGCCACCTTGATGCCGTCGACATCGACCGTTTCGAAGGCGACCTGGAAGACCCGCGCCAGCACGTCGGTCTCGACCAGGTCTCCGGCCGCCAGGTCGGCGGCGACCCGGCCCTTGTCGATCACCACCACCCGGTCGAACCAGGTCGTGGCGAGTTCGATCTCGTGCAGGGCGACGATGACGAGGCGCGTCCGGCCGCGTTCGGCGAAACCACGGACCAGATCGATGCGGTGGCGGATGTCGAGGCTGGCGCCGGGTTCGTCGGCGATCAGGATCGGCGGGTCGGTGACCTCGACCGCGGCCATCAGTCCACGCGCCCTTTCGCCGCCCGACAGGCCGGACCAGCGCCGATCCGCGAGATCGGTCAGCTCGGCCGCGGCAAGCGCGCGTTCGATCGCTTCGGGTCCGAAACCCGGCAGCCGCTCGGCGCCCATCTCGACCAGCATGCGCGGCGTCACGTCCCAATGCGGCATGAAATTCTGCGGCACAAACCCAAGGGCTGCCGCGCGCTCGCGCCCGGTGAGCGAAGCCAGATCCCGGCCGCCGACCATCACCGTCCCCGCATGGTCCGGCTCGAGGCCTGCCAGGATCTTCAGGAAGGTCGACTTGCCCGCGCCATTGGGGCCGATGACCGCGATCGTGCCGGCGGCGCCGGCGGCGAAGTCGATGCCGTCGACGATCGGCCGGCCGCTGCGGATCAGGCGGATCCCCTCGGCGCTGAGGCTGCTCATGATTTCAGCCGTCGGGCCAGGAGGAACAGGAAGAACGGCCCGCCGGCGATCGCGGTGACCAGGCCGAGCGGGATCTCGGCCGGCGGCAAGGCCGAGCGCGCGATGGCGTCGGCGACGACCACGACAATGGCGCCGGTGAAGCACGAGGTGAAGATCAGCGCCCGGTGGCGCGGTCCGACCAGCCAGCGCGCGATATGTGGCGCGGCGAGCCCGACAAAGGCGACGAGCCCGCCATAGGCCACCGCGATGGCGACGATGATCGCGCCGACCAGCACGCAGAAGGCGACGAAACGCCTGACATCCAGGCCGAAACCATGGGCCATGGCCTCGCCGAGGCCGAGCAGATCGAGCCCCTGCGCGGTTCTGAGCGCCAGAACGATGGCGGCGGCGAGCAGGAGCGCGAGCAGAGCGAGCCCCGGCCAGGACGGCGTCTGAATGCCGCCGAGCACCCAGCTGAGCACCACCTGCAGATTGACCGTCTCGTCCGACAAGGCGAGCATCATGAACGACCTGACGGCGCCGAGAACGGCCGCGATAGCGACGCCTGCGAGCAGCAGCCCGGCGGCATCGACGACGCCCGCCACCCGCGACACCGCCAGGACCAGCACGGTCGCCCCCCATGCGCCGGCAAAGGCCAGCACCGGCAGCGACAGCGCCTGGGGGATGCCGAGCGGCACCAGCAGCGCGATGGTCGCGCCGACCGCGGCGCCGCCGGCCGAGCCGAGCAGATAGGGCTCGGCCAAGGGATTGCGGAACAGGCCCTGGAACAGGCAGCCGCCAAGACCGAGCAGCGCCCCGACGGCCGCGGCCGCCAGCACGCGCGGCAGGCGCCAGTCGATGATGAGCCGGCTATCCAGCGACTGATCGCCGCCGAGCGCCGTCCAGAGTGCCGCCGGCGAGGCCCAGTCGTGGCCGGCGGCGAGCCCGAGGACCATGACCGCCAGCAAGAGCGCCGTCAGCGCCAGCCAGACCCGGCTCATGGCCTTTGCTCCGGGTGCAGCACCAGCGCGAGCTTTTCGATGCCGGCGACGACGCGTGGGCCGGGGATCAGGAATTCGGCGCGCGACACCGCGAAGACGCGCCTCTCCTTCAGCGCCCGCAGGCTCGCCCAGCCCGGGCGGCCGAACAGGTCCTGCATGTCGGCGGCGGAGCCGGCGAACAGCACGACGTCGGGATCGGCGCGCAGCACCGCTTCGGGCGAGACCTGCGACAGTATCTGCGGCTGGCTGAAGGCGAGATCGCCGCCGGCGGCGACCATCGCATCGGCCGTATAGCTGCCGGGCCGCGCGATCAGCAGCATGCCGGTGGCGACACGCCCGGTGATCATGACGATGCGCGGCCGGGGCTTGCCGGCGATGCGGGTGGCGACCGCATCGAGCCGTGCCTGCAGGGCGCCGGTCACCGCGTCGCCCCGCTCGGGCACGCCGGTGACATCAGCGACCAGCCGGATATTGGCCATGACCTCAGGGATCGAGCGATGGGTCAGCACGATGATGGGAATGCCGAGCCGTTCCATCGGATCGACCAGCTGGTTGACCGCCTGGCGGGCCGGCGTGACGACGACCAGGTCGGGCCGCTGGCGCACCACCCGGTCGACCGAGAAGCCGAGCCGGCCGCCAACCGTCGGGCGGCCGACCACCTCGGGCGGAAAGCGGGTGAAGGTTTCGATGCCGACAATGCGCTCGGCCAGCCTGAGCGAAGCGACCAGTTCGGTATTGGAGGCGAAGATGGTGACGAGGCGCGTCGGCGGCCGGTCGAGCACGACGCGCCGGCCGAGCGCATCGACGATCGGCGCCTGCGCCGCGGCCAAGGCCGGCGCGACGCCCGATGCGGCCGCGAGCGCCAGTCCGAGACATGCCGCCGCGACCGCTTTTTGCCGCACGATCAGAACCTCGCCTGCATGCCGACGACGAATTCCCGGCCCGGCATGGAATTGCCCATATTGCCGATGCCGTTGGTATTGGCATTGGTGGGATTGCCGAGGAAGGGCTGCTGGTCGAGCGCGATGAACAAGGCGTGCTGGTTGACGTTGAAGATGTTGTTGACCGCCGCATAGGCGGTCAGGCCCTTGCGCAATTCGCCCTCCAGCCGGGCGTTCCACACCCAGAAGGCCGGCTTCTGGTGAATATAGTTCGCATTCGGCTCGGCCGCCGGGATCCGCAGGGGCTCTTCGGTATTGTACCAGAGCGGCCCGCGCAGGATACCGGTAACGGCAAAGGTCCAGGGGATCGCCACGCCGGTGCGCTGGCCGAAACGCGTGCCGATCGACGCCTGGTATTGATACATGCGCTCGACCTGGTTGGTATTGGCAGTGGCCGGCGCGCCACCATCACGCATGAAGAAATTATAGCCGCCATTGGCGGTCATCGACCAGTGCCAGCCATTGGCCTGGGCCGAGAAGGCGCGCAGCACGTCGAGACCGAACTGCAGCTCGACGCCGCGCACGGTGACGTCGCCGGGGTTGTTGACATAGTCCGACGTGGTGGTCGAACCCGTCCTGAGCCTGGTGATGATCCGGTTCGAGATGACGTTCTGGAACAGCGCCGCATCGAGGCTCCAGCCGTTCAAGGCGAAGGTGGCGCCAACCTCGTATTGACGGCTGGTTTCCGGCTTCAGGTTCGGGTTGCCGAAGATCTGGGTGCCGACCAGGACGGTGTAATTGCCGGCGAGCTCGGTGGCGGTCGGCGAGCGGAAACCGGTGGAGACGCCGGTGCGGAAGCTCAGGTAATCGGTCGCCCGATAGGTGCCGCCGACCGTATAGGTGGTGGCGTCATAGGGCCGGCTGCCGGTCGCCTGATTGGCGAGGTTGGGCGTCTGATCGAAACTGGTCGAGCCGCGGGTGTGGCGGACGCCGGCACGCAGGATCACCCGGTCGTCGAACAGGCGCTGGCTGTTCTCGGCGTAGAAGGCCATGACCGAGTCGGTCTGGTTGTTATCCTGCGGCGAGACCTGGGCCATGTTGACATAGGGCGGAACGACGCTTTCGCGGTAGCGCTGCGAGCGCAGCCAGCTGCGTTCGGCGTCGAAACCGACCAGCAGTTCGTTGCCGGCCCAGAGATTGAAGATCGGCTGGAACCGGAGCCCCATGATGTCGAGGTGGCGGCGGTTGAGATCGAGTCGGGTGCGTTGGGCAACGGTCGCCGAGTTGGGCGCCGCCCAGCGGAACACGTCGCGGTCGGACACCAGATAGGTATGCGCGGTCCAGCGGGCGAAATCGGTGTCGGTCTTGCCGGAATAGACGAAATCGAACGAGGCATTGGTGCGTTCATCGCGGTTGAACGTGCTCCAGGACGAGCCACGGAAGCCCGCGTCATAAATGCCGTCGGAACGCACGGTGACGTCGACGCGGTGGTTGTCGTTGAGCTGGCGGCCGAAGGCGCCGGTGATGCCGAGCCGTTGATACTGGGTATTGGCCATCAGGCCGCCGCCGGCACCCGAATGATAGCTGTCGCGCCGGCCACCGGAAATGCCGATATAATAGTCATTGCCGTTGCTCTGGCCCGCGGCGTGGCCACGGCCCTGCAAAAGCCCCCAGGAACCGCCCTGGATATCGGCGAAATTGCCCTGGGTGTTGCGCCCGTTCTTCAGGATGATGTTGATGACGCCGCCGATCGCCTGGCTGCCATAGATCACCGAGGCCGGCCCCCGGATGACCTCGATGCGGTCGACGTCGGCGGGCGACAGTTTCGAGATATTGGCGGTTCCGGCGCGGCGGCCATTGATCAGCACCAGCACCTGGCTGCGGAAATCCTTGCCCTGGCCGTCGGTGGCGCCGCCACGGATGTTGATCGATGTCTGGCCGGGCGTCCATTCCGAGAAGAAGCCGACGGCGTTTTCGGCGAGCAGGTCGGTGACCGAACGGGCCGTCGATTGGGTGATGCGCTCGCCCTCGATGACCTGCACCGTGCCGGTGATGCGGCTGCGCGGCTCCGGACGGCCGGTCGAAGTCACCACGATTTCGTCGAGAATGGTCGGGGAGTTCTGGGTTTGCTGGCCGAGAGCCGGCACCGCGGCACCGGTGAGCAACAGGACAGCAATGGCCGGCGCGGTGGCGCGCGGCGAGAAGATGGACATGGATCGGCTCCTCCGGCCCTCCGCCGGCATGGGTTACAGTCGATCCTCGGCCGGTCTCCTGGCTCGCGGGTGACGCGCCGCTTCCCCTTCCCGGCCCGAGAGCCAGTGGTTTGTCGAAGAGCGCTATCCGCTTACAGTTGCGGGGGCAGCCGCGGCATTGTGCTGGACCAGCACGCACCGCATTCCCGTTTCACTCCCTGGGAAGGGAGCACCGAAGATTCGCTTAACGAAACACAAACGCGTGGCTGCCGCAATGCGGCCGCATTCCGTTTCGCACAGCCGGATGTCGAGATCAGCGCCAGGGTGCGCTGTTTCGGCATCGGTCGAAGGGCGGGGGATTTCTCGTGTTATGACAAAGAGGCCGGAATTCGGCGTGTTTCGAAATTGTGAGACGGGACCTCCGCCTGTCTCCTCACCCCAGCTGGGCTGTCGGGTTCGCACATCTTTGGAATCTTCGTCTTTTCAGCGTGTTACGCAGCGGCTTCCCGCCCTTCGAGGTTCGCGCCGGAATCACCATCCTCACCTCTCCCCAGCGGGGAGAGGTCGACCGCAAGCGTAGCGAGCGGTCGGGAGAGGGGGCGAGGCGGGTGACGAAAAATCACCATGCGAAACGCGCAACATTTTGTTCTGACTCACCAATTCCCCCTCTCCCGGCGCTGGCGCGCCGACCTCTCCCCGCCGGGGAGAGGTGAAGGTGGTGGTTCCCGTGCCTGCTGCCAGCACACGGAAGCGATCGACGCGCCCGCGTGGCTGAGGGCCACCGCCTCGTCGTCAGGCCTTTGGTTCGGCGTCCGGCGCCTGCCACCAGGTGGTGATCGCCGCGATGTCGGGCCGCTTGCGCTCGGCGGGGGCTTCCTTGGCGGTGCCGATATGGACGACGCCGGCGACCCTTTCGCCCGCGACCAGCCCCAGAAGCGCATGCGCGCCAGGGCTATAGGCGGCCCAGCCGGTCAGCCAGGTCGCGCCGAAACCCAGCGCATGGGCTGATGTGAGCAGGTTCATGCAGACCGCGCCGGCCGACAGGTCCTGCTCCCAGGAGGGAATGCGCGCGGCCGGGTCGCTGCGGCTGACGACGATGACGATGACCGGCGCATAGGTGAAGACGCGCGACATGATGCCGGCGAACTTGGCGCGCTTTTCCGCATCCATCGCCTCGTTTTCAGCGGCATAGAGTTCGGCGAAGCGGGCGCCTGCGTCGAAACGGGCCTGTCCCTCGACCACGATGAAGCGCCAGGGTTCGAGGACACCGTGATCCGGCACGCGGGCGGCAATGGTCAGCAGCCGCCGCAACTCGGCGGCGTTCGGCCCCGGTTCGGTCAGCGTGGTCATGCCGACCGAACGGCGGGTTTCGAGCAGGGTGAGAAGCCCCTCGCCTGCCGCGCGTTCGGCGTCATCAGGCGTCACGATGGCGTTGGTCGCCTGGCTGTCCATGCTGTCTGCCTTTCCGGGCCGCCCGCCGCCGCTCTGGCG
>BFBZ01000520.1_pt1 | contig 35707 bp, 29 predicted proteins | sample 1888401 | NCBI WGS metagenome assembly BFBZ01 (sample SAMD00112614, study PRJDB3348) | symbiont metagenome | host: Chara braunii | reverse complement strand
ACGTTCCTGCTGGTCGATCCGCTCGACGGCACGCGCGAACTGATCTCGGGTCAGAGCGAATACACGGTCAACATCGCGCTCATCCGCGAGCGTGTACCCGCGGTCGGCATCATCGCCGCACCCGCCTACAAACTGCTTTGGCGCGGATTGATCGGCTATGGCGCGGAGCGTCTGCGGCTGGGCGCAGATCCGCACATCACCACCGAGCGCGCCGAGATCAACACGCGTGCACGGCCGGAGCAGCATCCGGTCGCGGTGACAAGCCGCTTCCATCGCGATGCGCCAACGGAGAATTACCTCAAGCGCACACCTGACATCGACCAGGTGGTGGTCGGCTCGTCGCTGAAATTCTGCCGGATCGCGGAAGGCGCGGCGGATGTCTATCCGCGGCTCTGTCCGATGTTCGAATGGGATATCGCCGCGGGTCACGCGCTGATCGAAGCGGCGGGCGGTGTGATGACCGCTCCGAACGGCAGCGGGCTCTCCTACGGACGCGACGACCTTCGCATCCCGGCGTTCATCGCATCGGGCGACCCGCGCAATCCGTTCAGGGGCTGAGCGTCAGCAGCACGTCGGGCCAGCGGCGCTCGGCCGTGTCGATTGCACGCTCGGCGTCGTCGTTGAACGCCTTCTGCGACTCCGAATCGTAGAACAGATAGAGCCGCTGGTTCACGATCTGCCACACTTGGGGATTGCCCGCGGCGCCGACACCGCGGCCGATCGCAACCGGATCGTAGCCGCCGAAGCGCGGCATGTAGATTTCCGGATTGGCGACAAAGGCGGCGCGGTTGCCCTCGTTGCTGAAGCGCCAGACTGCGCGAGCATAGGGGAATTCCAAATCCGCCCGCCCGACCTTGGGTCCGTTCCCGTCGAAGTAAGCCACCGGATCGACGCCGCCGATCGCAAGCCCTGTGTTGCGATCCACGACAACCCATTCGGTGGTGGCGGCATCCGTCGGTATCGGCGCAAATAAGGCGAGTCCGATCAGAGCGATAGCGGAAACGGTCGGCATAACGCCGAACGACTTCCGTTCCTGCCGCGGTCCCGTCATATTCCCGGCCAGTTGGTGCGATTCGATTGTTCCAATGCCGGGGGACGCTACGGCAGTCGCGTGAGCAACGAGTTAAGCGTTGCCTTTCCACTGATGGAGCACTTATGCGCGCCGTATTCCGGTTTGCGACCGTAGCCCTTCTACTCGCCGGGCTCGGCTCGACTGCTGTCGGCCAGAGCGCGCCGCCATACGAGCCGCCGCCGCCATCGAACGCACCACCGCCTCCGCCGCCACCCTCGAACGCACCACCTCCGGCGGCGCACGCCGACAGGTTCTCCGCGAACGATCTGGTTTCGTCCGGCCACCGCTTCTTCGGCGGCGTGTCGCGCGGCCTCGCGCAGATCATCGAAAAGGCCGTGAGCCAGTGGGGCCTGCCGAACGGCTACATCCTCGGCGAAGAGGCGAGCGGCGCCTTCTTCGCCGGGCTGCGCTACGGCGACGGCATTCTCTATACAAAGAACGCCGGCGATCTGAAGGTGTTCTGGCAGGGCCCGTCGCTCGGCTTCGACGCCGGCGGCGAAGGCGCACGCACGATGATGCTGGTCTACAACCTGCCGAGCACGCAGGCGATCTACGAGAGGTTCGGCGGCATCGACGGTTCCGCCTATTTCATCGGCGGCTTCGGTATGACGGCGCTGACCGCCAACAACATCGTTCTGGTGCCGATCCGGTCCGGCGTGGGGCTGCGGCTCGGCGCCAACATCGGCTATCTCAAGTTCACCCCGACCGCGACCTGGAACCCGCTTTAGAATCCGGAACCCGCTCTAGAACCTGACATTTCCGGCGCGTCCGGTTTAAGGTTAACGACTCCTTAATATGGCGGGTTAACGCCCGGCATGGCATGGTTGACGGGCTGGATTAACCGGCGCGGAGACGGCCATCCATGATCGAGTGGATCATGTTTTTCGGCATCGGCTTCCTGGTCGCGAGCCTGCTCGGGCTCGTGCTGCTTCCGCTCGTCCACAACCGCGCCGTGCGGCTGACCATGCGGCGGCTGGAGGCCGCGACGCCCCTGTCGATGGCGGAAATCCAGGCTGACAAGGATCAGCTTCGCGCCGAATTCGCCATGTCGACCCGCCGGCTCGAACTCTCCGTCGAGCAGATGAAGGCGAAGACCACCAGCCAGCTCGCCGAGCTCGGCAAGAAGACCGACGCCATCAACCGCCTCAAGGTAGAGCTCGGCGAGAAGACCGCCGCGATCTTTTCCCTCGAAGCGCGCGAGAAGACTCTCAAAGCGCAGCTTCAGGCGACCGAAGGCGAGCACGCGCTGAAGATCAGCGCGTTGCGCGAAGTCGAGCGCGCGCTTGCCGACAAGCAGGCCGACCTCGCCAAGCTATCCGCCGACCTCGACGAGCGGTCCGTCACCGCCGACAGCCAGCGCATCGAGCTCGTCGCGCTGAAGACGCAGGTCGAGGCACTCAAGAACAGCGTGACCACGCACGAACGCGAGGCGCAGGAGGTCGGTGATCGGCTCGAGCGCGAGCGCAAGGACGCCGCCAGCGTGACGAGCGAGCTCGACGAAGAGCGCGGCCGCGTCGAGAAGCTCGGCGAGCGCGTGGAGCAGTTGGAGCGCGCGCTGGTCGCGCAGACCACCGAGGCGGAAATCCTGACCCGGCGCGTGCAGGAACTGGAAGCGCGGCTCGACGAAAAGGTGCGCATGATCGCCGAGCGCGAGCTGGAGAACACGCAGCTTCGCGAAAAGGTCACGATGGCGCAGAAGGTCGAAGCGGACTTGCGCGCCGAGCTTGCTTCCGCCGAAACGCGCAACCGCGCCTCGACCGAAAACCTGCGCAGCGAAAAGGGCCAAGTCGAAGGCCAGCTTTCTCAAGCAAAGGAAGCCCACGCCACAGCGCAAAACGAGATCGCCTCGATGAAACGCGAGGCCGAACAATCCTGGGCCGCCGAACGGGTTGAAAACGCACTTCTCCGCGAACGAATCAACGACATCGCCGTGGAGATCGCGCGCCTCACGGTCGCTCTCGAAGGCAAAACCTCACCGATCGAAGCGCTGCTCGCGGGCGAGCCGGAAATGCCGACCGAACCGCACATTGGAAACGGCGAAAACCCGCAGGGCGGCCGCGGCAGCCTCGCGGATCGCATCCGCGCGCTGCAAAACAAAGCCTCACGGCTTCAGCCATCCAACTAATTCCAGGTTCGAAACTCATTTCCGGCATTGCGCCCGCAAGGCCCAGCCGCCATGATACATCGGTGCGCGGGGCGGCATTAGAGCACGAGACTATGGCGAAGGCCTCCTCCGCCCGCGCAACTTCAAATTCGAAGATTTCGATCCTGGCGCTGCTCGTCGCCGGCTTGACCGTGTTCGCGACGCTCGCAGCAGCCGAAAACACCGAGATCGCCAAACGCCGCGCCGTCGAACGCAAGATATTCACCGATACGGAGATCCTGGACGGGTTCTTCAAGATCACGTTCGGCGCCGAATTTCACGTCGCCGGCCGCGTCGACCGCATCCGCAAATACGACGCGCCGATCCGCGTCTTCATCGACAACCGCGCGAAGCCCGACCGCAGCGAGCAGGTGGCAGAATCCATCGCGGATATTCGCGCACGCATCCGCGACCTTGACATCGCCGTCACCGACAAGCGCAACGACGCCAATGTGGTGGTGACCCTCGTACGCGACCGCGATCTGGCGCGCACGATCCGCTCGATCTATGGCATCGAGCGCGCACGCCGCATCCAGAACTCGCTTGAGCCGCAATGCCTCTCCGGGTTCCGCAAGGACGAGTCGTTCCGCATCCTGCACTCGGACGTGATCCTGGTGGCTGACGCGGGCGAATTCGTCTTCTACGATTGCGTCTACGAGGAGTTGCTCCAGGCGCTCGGCCCCATCAACGACGACGCCAGCGTGCCGTGGAGCATGTTCAACGACGATGTGCAGCTCGGCTTCTTCGGCGTCTACGATCAGTACTTGCTGAACATCCTCTATCACCCGCGCATCCGCCCGGGCATGACACGCGCGGACGTCGAGGCGATGATGCCGGAGATCCTGCCTTCCGTGCGGGCCTGGGTTGCAGAAGTGAACAAGCTGCCGAATTGAACCCATCACAAGAGCGGGTTTGAGCCACGTTTCATGCTTCACGCGGGTTAACTTCACCTCGCGATGACGGCTCTGTGAACGAGTTCGGAACCTCTGGCTACCATCGCGTCACCTTTCCGCCCCAATCGCCTGCGACAACCCGTCGCAGGGGCGACTTAAGGCTAACGCCTTGGAATGCCAGGAGAATCTCATGCGTTACTTCATCGCCCTCGGTGCTCTTGCCGCCACCGCTCTGTTCGTTGCGCCGCAGGCCAACGCCGCTTCCACCAAGTGGTGCTCGATCGACGAGACCGAGAGCTGCATCTACGCGACTCTCCAGCAGTGCCTGGAAGGCGCCAACAGCACCAACGCGATCTGCGAGCCGTCGAACTATCCTGAAGATCAGGTCGGGGCTCCGCGCGTCCGCCATCAGACCTATCGCTAAGCTTTCGAACGACTGGGGCGATTGAAAGCCCGGCGAACCGCATGGTTCGCCGGGCCATTTATTTTCAAACGATCGATAGACGTCAGCGCGCGGTGAACGGCGTGAGACTGAGCTTCGCCGCGAGATCGTCGAGTTGCTTCAAGAGCGAGTCCGGCAGCGCGACGCCGTTCTTGCTGCGCTCCGCGCGACGACGGCGGCGATCCTCGCCCGGCATGCGGATCGCATCGACGCCTGGCAGACGCTTCGACGATTTGAAATCGCGCATGTGCCGGACAACCTCGGCGGCAAACACCTCCGGCGGCAGGAAGCGCGACACGTCGATGGCCGCGATGAACTGCCCGGTGTTGGTCTCTTCCGTGCCCGGTTTCGTGAAGTCGATCACATCGCGGCCAAAGGCGGCGCTGTTCAGCACGCCGGCAAGCAAGCCGATGATGAGCGCGAGGCCGCTGCCCTTGTAACCACCGATGGGAAGCAGCACGCCCTCGCCGACCTTCTTCGGATCGTTGATCGGCTGGCCGGTCTCGCTGTGAACGACCCAGCCGTCCGGCATCGGTTCACCCGAGACGAGACGCTGGCGGATCGAGCCGAACGACGACACCGACGTTGCGATGTCGAGCACGATCGGCGGCTCTTTGCCGGCAGGAATACCGACCGCAAGCGGATTGGTGCCGATCAGCGCCTCGGCGCCGCCCCATGGCGCCATGTGATTGGCAGTAGAGACGGCGGCGTAGATGCCGACCATCTGCTGCTTCACCGGAATCTCAGCATAGACGCCGGCCGCGCCCGCATGATTGCTGCGGCGGACGCCGACCCAGCCGATGCCGCTCTCGCGCGCGATCTCGACCGCAATGTTGGCGGCATAGGTCATGATCAGATGGCCCATGCCGTTGTCGCCGTCGATCAACGCGGTCGCGGGCGCACGCTTGGCGATCTTGATGTTCGCCTTCGGGTTGATCCGGCCCGAGCGAATATTCTCGCAATACGACGACAGACGGAAAATGCCGTGCGCGTCGAAGCCGGTCAGATCGGCTTCGATCATCTGCTTGGCGATAGTGGCTGCGTCGGCGGTCGGCACGCCACAGGCTTCAAACGCCTGTTGCATGAACGCGAGCGTCGGCGCGATGGCAAAACGGCGCGGTTCAGCCATGGACTTAGGCCGCCTTCGCGCGGGCTTGCGCCGGGAAGTATTTGTCCAACCAGTCGTAGATCACGCTGCGGACGCGGGTGTTGCTCTCCGCGAACATGAAGTGGTCGGTTTCCGCGAACAGGTGCAGGTCGCACGGCTGGCTCGACCGTTTGAACATCTCGATCGACTGCTCGGTTGGCGTCACCGAGTCGACCGACGAGTGCAGCAGCAGCACCGGGCGGCCCTTGGCATTGCCGATCACGTCGTCGGCACGGAAGTCCATCATGCTCTGCGCGGTCTCCGCGGTGAACATCTGGATCGAGTTCTGCGACAGGTGCCCGCGCAGATGCTCCGGGATCGGAACGATGTCGTAGCGCGGCACCATCAGCGACTTGCCGGTCTTCTCGCGATGACGCTTTCCTTCCGCGAGCATGTCGGTGAACTTTTTCCACGCTGCCTCGCCCGGATGCTGACCGCGAAATTTGCGCTCGCCGTCGCCCCAGCCGCCCGAGGAGATCGACGCCGCCACGCGCTTGTCGACGCCGATGACATAGACCGCCACCGCCGCACCGAAGCTCGAACCGATCACGCCAATCCGATGAGGATCGACGTTCGGGTTCTGCGCGAGGAACGTCAACGCATCGCTCGCCGCCTGAACCTGATCGAGACAAATCAGATTGCCACGTTCGCCTTCGCTCTCGCCGCAGCCTGGCATGTCGAAACGGATCGTCACGTAGCCAAGCTTCTCGAACATCGCGCAGGGCTCGAGCACGTTGCTCGAATTCGAGTTGCTGCCGAAGCCGTGCATGACGATGAACGCCGCGCGGCGCTCGCCCGGCTTCACGCCCTCCGGCACCCGCACAACGCCCGCGAGTTTCAGACCTTTGGACGTAAACGTGACTTTGGTCTCAGGCATCCAACTCCCCTTCCCGATTAACTTTATTGGGCGGCAACCTAGCCGCTTTCCCGCGCAAATTCTCGGATTTCCGAGCTTTTTTCAATGCACCCCACGCGGGTTAACCATGCCAAAGCTTAAGACACACGGCTAACGGATTTACACTTATGGTGATGTCGGCGGGGAGGCCACCTCGAAAACACGATCGCGTCGGAAGGCGCGGCAAGTGGAGGTGGACATGTTGAACCTCAATCTATCGGCTCTGCAGAACCAAGAGTTCATCGTCGGTATCGCAGTCGCAGCGATCATGGTGAGCGCCCTGGTCGTATCATCCTTGTTCCGCAACGTGGCGCTGGCGTTGGCCGCAGGCGGCGTCGTGCTGCTCTATCTCCAGGGCGGCGTCCCTTCTCTGATGGCGACGTCGAAGCTTCTGGAAAACGAGATCCGCACGTTGCCCGACTTCTCCAACGGCCTGATGGTCGGCCTTGCGATTTCGGCGGTGATGCTGGTCGGGATGCGGCAGCGCTCGGTCTGAGCGAACGCCGCCGGCGGGAAGCGGTCAAGCCTTGCGTGTTTGGCCACCTGCGTAAAAACCATGTGTCGCGTTCGGCCACCGCCGTGGCGGCACATCCGGTCGGACCGTAAGGCGACTGCCGAATAATAGATTACCGCGATGTGTGCGTGACGCAGCCCACGGTTGCGAATTTATCGCAAGCTGTCTTGTTCCTGTTGGACCAACGTCCACTACCGCACATCACCCCCATCGATTCTAATTTGCAGGCCAAGCGATCCATGCGCCTGCTCCTGCGCGTTGTTCTGAACAACTGAAGCGGCAGTCGCCTCGATCGCGCAAAACCGTCTTTGAGTGGGAGGGTGTCCATGCTCTCACCGACCTCGACCGCCGAACGCGCCGAGTGGCCCTACATCTCGACCGGGCATCTGCCTGAGCCTGCCCAGGTGCAGAAGCTGGTCTCCGACGCACACACGCGCTTCAAATCAAACACCGAGGGAAAAAACTCGCAGGTCTATCCCGCGCTCGCACGCGTGCCGAACGATCTGTTCGGTGTGTGTATCGTCGGCAGCAGCGGGAGCGTCTATGAAGCCGGTGACGTCGATTACGAATTCTCGATCATGAGCGTGTCGAAACCGTTTCTGTTCGCGCTGGTGTGCGAGACGATCGGCCCGGAGGAGGCGCGCGACAAGCTCGGTGCCAACGCCACGGGTCTCGCATTCAATTCGCTCGCCGCGATCGAGCGCGATCCCGCAGGCCGCACAAACCCGATGGTGAATGCCGGCGCAATCGCGACGACCAGCCTCGTTCCGGGCGCAAGCAAGGACGAGAAATGGAAATTTATCCATGAAGGGCTGTCGCGCTTCGCGGGCCGAAAACTGCCGTTGAACGAGGAGGTCTATAAATCGGCTTCGGACACCAACTTCCGCAACCGCAGCATCGCGCGTCTGCTTCAAAGCTACGACCGCATCTACTGCGACGCCCGCGAGGCGACCGACCTCTACACCCGGCAATGCTCGCTGAATGTCAGCGCGCACGATCTTGCGGTGATGGCTGCGACTCTCGCTGACGGCGGCGTGAATCCCATCACGAAGGAGCGCGTTGTCGACACCTCGGTCTGCCACTACGCACTCGCCGTCATGATCACCGCGGGAATGTACGAGACATCGGGCGACTGGCTCTACGACATCGGCCTGCCGGGCAAAAGTGGGATCGGCGGCGGCATTCTCGCGGTCTCTCCGGGCAAGGGCGGCTTCGGGACGTTCGCGCCGCCGCTCGATGCCGCCGGCAACAGCGTCAAGGGACAGCTCGCCGCGAAATTTCTCTCCCAACGCCTGGGAATGGATTTGCTCGTATCGAATGCCGAACCGTGAGGTAGCGCGTTTGACGTGATGCGTTTCTGCCGGTCGGCCACCAGTGGAGTCTAACGATGTCCGTACAAGCCATCCCGATCTCGCACGAGCATACCGAACAGCATGCGTCCTGGGTGCCGATGATCGCGATCGCGCTCGGCCAAATGATCATGTCGTTCAACGTGGCGTCTCTGCCGGTCGCACTCGGCGGGATGGTCAAGAGCTTCGGCGTTCCGCCCACGACGGTCGCGACCGGCATCGTGGCCTATTCAATGCTGGTCGCCGGCTTTGTGATGCTCGGCGCGAAACTCTGTCAGCGCTATGGCGCGCTGCGCGTGTTCCGGGCCGCCGTCGTCCTGTTCTGCATCTCACAAATCCTGATGACGTTGAGCCCCAACGCGGCCATGATGATCATGGCTCAGGCGCTATGCGGCGCGGCCGGCGCGGTGATCGTACCGGCGCTCGTGGCGCTGATTGCCGAAAACTACAAAGGTCGCCAGCAGGCGACAGCATTGGGTGCGCTCGGCTCCGCGCGCGCTGGCGCCGGCGTATTGGCCTTCATCATCGGCGGCATCCTCGGCACCTACATCGGCTGGCGGCCGGTGTTCGGAATTCTGATCGCGGTGTCCGCCATCGTCTTTCTTTTGAGCTTCCGTCTCAGGCCCGACGAGGGACGCTCCGATGTCACCATCGACGGCGTCGGCGTTGTGCTCGCCGCTGCCGCCATCATCTGCATCAGCTTCGGCTTCAACAATCTGAACGGATGGGGGCTCTTCCTGGCCACGCCGAACGCGCCATTCAGCTTGCTCGGCCTGTCCCCTGCTCCAGTCCTGATCGTGGCAGGCGTCGTGATCGGTCAGGGCTTCCTGATGTGGACGCACAAGCGCCAGGAAGCCGGAAAGACTCCCCTTCTCGCGCTTCAGGTGATCGATTCCCCCGAGGAGCGCGCCGCCGTCTACGCGATGTTCTCCGTCGTCGCGCTCGAGGCCGCGCTCAACTTCTCGGTTCCGCTCTACATCCAGATCGTGCAGGGCCGCAGCCCGATCGCGACCGCGGTCGCGATGATGCCGTTCAACCTCACGGTGTTCTTCGCTGCCATGCTGATCGTCCGCTTCTACGAGAAGCTGACGCCGCGGCAGATCGGCCGCTATGGCTTCATCCTGTGCACGGTCGCGCTGCTGTGGCTCGCCTTCGTCGTGCGCAACGACTGGAGCGAGGTGCCGGTGCTGTTCGGCCTCATTCTGTTCGGCATCGGACAGGGCTCGCTCGTCACGCTGTTGTTCAATGTGCTGGTCACCGCCTCGCCTAAAGAGCTCGCGGGCGATGTCGGATCGCTGCGCGGCACCACCAACAACCTCGCTGCTGCCGTCGGAACGGCGGTCGCGGGTGCGCTCTTGGTTGGGCTTCTGAGCGCGATCGCGCTGAGCAACATCGCCGTGAGCCCCAAACTCACACCCGAGCTTCAGGCGCAGGTCGATCTCGACAGCATCAACTTCATCAGCAACGACCGGCTGCAAACCGTTCTCTCCAACACCACCGCAACGCCGGCCCAGGTGACGGAGGCGGTGCGCGTCAACACCGAGGCGCGCCTGCGTGCTTTGAAAATCGGCCTGCTGATCATGGCGGGCCTGGCGCTGATATCGATCATTCCGGCCAGCCAGCTTCCGGGCTACCGGCCGGGAGAATTGCCGGCCGACCCGCCACCCAAGAAGACGTGAAGTGAGTTTGGTACGCGAAGCACTCTGTCGAAATTTGAGGAGAGCACCATGACCGCCACCGAAAGCTCACGCTTGCCAGTCGGAAACCTGACGGCACCGCCCTTCTGGGTCTGCGTTTTGCTTGGCATCGTCTTCATTCTCGCGGGTTTTTTCGTTCTCGGCGACGTCGTGCTCGTCACCGTGATCAGCGCGATCGTCATCGGCATTGCGGCGATCGTGGCCGGCGCGTTCGAGATCGTCCACGCGTTCTGGACGAAAGGATGGGGCGGATTCCTCTGGCAGATCCTCCTCGGCGCCCTGTATGTCGCTTTGGGCATCGTGCTCGTGCGGCAGCCTGTCGCCGGCGCCCTGATCCTGACCTATGTCCTCGGGCTTCTGTTCCTGGTGTCCGGAGCCGTGCGCATTATCGTCGGCATCGGCCACTGGAAGAATTCCGGCTGGATCATGGTTGTGTCCGGCGTGTTCGGAATGCTGGCCGGCCTTGTCGTTCTGAGCGGATTCCCCGCGACCGGCCTCTGGGTCCTGGGCTTCATGCTCGGCGTCGATCTCATCATCCACGGCGTGGCGTGGCTGACCTATGCGTGGCTGCCGGCGGCGAAGACGGCGTAGCAACCCGCCCGTAGAAAAACAGTCCTACGTCAATCGAACGTCCGTGTGGCGTGCTGGAGCCACGTCAGCCAGCTATCGATATTTGGCAGTGCCCCACGCCGGTGCGCGTCTATCCCGCATGAACGAAAGCGGGGATACTGAGGGCCAATCCTTCGGTGTCCATTGGAAGACGCGTCATGAATCGCACTTTGATCAAGAACGGATACGTCGTCACGGTCGATGGCGCCCGGCGCATTTATGAGAGCGGCTATGTCGCCATCGATGGGGCGAAGATATCCGCCGTCGGCCCGTCATCAGCCACGCCGGACACCGGCGGCTTCGACACCGTGATCGACGCCTCGGGCGCGATCGTGACGCCCGGCTTGATCAACATGCACCAGCACCACTGGTACACCCTGTTCAAGGGCATCGCCGACGGCCTTTTGCTGGAAGATTGGGTCACCGGCATTCTGCTGCCGTTGTCGCTGAAGATGGACGCCGAAGCGATGCGCGTGTCGAGCTATCTCGCGGCGATGGAGATGCTGGCCACCGGCACCACCTGCTCATTCAATCACTCCGTCACGACAACGACCGCCGAAACGGTCAAGGCCACGATCGAACCGCAGGCCGAGGTCGGCATCCGTCAGGTCTTCGCCAAGGAACTGCGCTGCAAGACGCCAGGCAACCCGCGCCATCAACTCAGTCTCGACGAGGCGCTCGCCGATTTCGAATCCGAAGTGAAGCGGTGGAACGGCGAGCATGATGGCCTCGTGCGCTTCGGTATCGCCATCGAGTCGAACGCGCATTGGGTCGCCGCCGGCATGAGCACCGAGGAACTGATCTGCCGCGGCTACGAATTCGCGCGCAAGCACGGCCTCAAGATCACCGCGCATATCGCTGGCGGGACGTTCTCGCTGGAAAACGGCTTCTTGAAATATCTGCGCGAAACCGGCCGCACCGACGTCCGCTATCTCATGCAGCTCGGCATTCTTGATCCGCAATGGGTGCTGATCCACGGCATCCATGTCACCGAGCTCGACATCGAGCAGATGGCGCGGGTCGGATGCAGTTTCGTCTATACGCCGACGAGCGAGTCCATCCGCGGCGGCGGCATCTCGCCCTTCGCCAACGCGCACCGGGCCGGCGTCAATGTGGCGCTCGGCACCGACGGCCCGATGGTCGACTACTCGGTCGACATGGTGGAGCAGATGAAGGTCTGCACGCTGATGCAGCACGTGCGGCATCTCGATCCCACGCGCATGCCGGTTGAAACAACGCTTGAAATGGCGACCATCAATGCCGCGAAGGCCCTCGGCCTCGATTCGGAGATCGGCTCGCTGGAAGCCGGCAAGCGCGCCGATATCGCCGTGTTCGACCTCAACAAGCCGTATGTCGGCGTCCTGCACCGCCCGCTGACCAGTTTCGTGACCGCCGGCAAAGGCAGCGACGTCCGGGCCGTGCTGGTGAATGGCAAGACCGTCTATCGCGACGGCCGCTTCAGCAATCTGGCCGACCCCGGATCAGTGATTGCCGAAGCTCAAAAAATCGGCAGCATGATCGCGGATCAGGCCGGACTAACCGCTAAGCTCAACGCCGGTTGGCGCACCTAGAGCTCCGTCGGCGCGCTGGCTTGAATGCTGGCTTGGGAATTGCAGCAACAGCCTGCCGAAACAAGGCTTATTGGGATGGATGTTGTCGTCGAGAACGTGACGCAGATCTGGGGCGATGAAAGCACCCAGGTTGTGGCCCTGAAGGACTTCTCGCATCGGTTTCGCTCCGGTCGGTTCAGTTGCCTGCTCGGGCCGAGCGGCTGCGGCAAGAGCACACTGGCCCAGATCGTCGGCGGGCTGGAGGAAGCCACCCACGGCACCGTCAAAATTCAGGACCCCGGCCGCGGCGACACCGCGCGGCCGCTCGGCGCCGACTCCGTCATGGTCTGGCAGCACCTCAATCTCTTTCCCTGGCGCTCCGTCATCGACAATGTCGCCTTCGGACTCGAGATGCGCGGCGTGGGTAAGGCCGAGCGCTACAAGCGCGCGGAGGCGCTGATTGCCTCCGTCGGATTGCGCGGCTTCGAGCGCCACCGGCCCGGCCAACTTTCCGGCGGCATGCGGCAGCGCGTTGCGCTCGCGCGCGCGCTGATCATGGAGCGGCCGATCCTGCTGATGGACGAGCCCTTCGCCGCGCTCGACGCGCAGACCAAGATCGTGATGCAGGAGGAACTGCTCCGCATCTTCGACGAAACGAAGAAGACCGTGCTGTTCGTTACGCACTCGATCGAAGAAGCGATCCTGCTGGGCGACGAAGTGATCGTGATGACCGCGCGTCCCGGCCGCATCAAGGAGGTGATCCCGATCGATCTGCCGCGCCCCCGATCGTTCGAACTGGTCAACACGAAGGAGTTCGGCGCGCTGTTCGATCGCGCGTTCCATCTCATCCGCGAAGAGGTCACCGCGGCGATGGAGCAGCAGGCTCAGATGGCGGCGGCACACTGATGAAACGCTCTCGCGCATACAAGGTCGCCGAAACGGTGCTCCCGTGGCTCAGCGTCGTCATGTTCCTGATTGTCTGGGAGGTCGTGGTCCGATGGCGCGGCATCGCGCCGATCTTTCTTCCGGCCCCCTCTTCCATCGCTGTTTATCTCTGGCGAATGATCGCGGACGGCTCGATGGAATATCATCTTGGCGTCACCCTACTCCGCATCTTTGCGGGATTCTTGGTCGCGGCTGTGACGGGCATCGCGCTCGGCATGCTGATGGGCATGTCGCGGATCGTCTCGCGCATCGCCGACCTCTGGATCGCCGCGCTCTATCCGCTGCCGAAGATTTCGCTGATCCCGCTGCTGATCATCTGGCTCGGCACCGGCGAGGCCTATCGCATCGTCATCAGCGCGATCACGGCGTTCTTCCCGATCGTGATCAGCACCTATTCGGGTATCCGTCAGGCCGACCGCGGATTGATCAAGGCGGCGCAGGACCTCGGCGCCAACATGCGCCAGATTCAATTCAATGTCGTGATCCCGGCGGCGCTGCCGCACATCCTGTCAGGCCTCCAGCTCGGAATGGGCGTCACCATCATCTTGATTGTCGCAGCGGAGATGATCGGCGGCTCAAGCCAGAGCGGCATGGGCTATCTGCTCATCAACTCCGGTCAGGTGATGGAGACGGAGAAGGTCTTCGCCAGCCTTGTGGTGCTCGCGATCATGGGCGGCGTGATCATCAAGCTGCAACAATGGTTCGACCGCAAAGTCGCGCCGTGGGCCGTACAAGATAATCATTGAGACCAATCATTGAGACAAGGAGAAGCAGGATGAACAGGTTTATCAAGTTGACGGCCGCACTTGCGCTGGTCGCCTCGGCCTTCACCTCTCAAGCGAATGCCGCCGACAAGATCCGCGTCGGCGAAGGCCCGTTCATCACCGGCGGCGCGTTCTACATCGCGCGCGACAAGGGCTACTTCCAGAAGCTCGGTATCGAAATCGACACCAAACCCTTCATCGACGGCGCGATGGCGGTTCCGTCGATGATCGCGGGCGAGCTCGACATGACCTTCATGACGCCCAACGCCAGCCTGTTCAACAGCGTAGCCAAGGGCGCGCCTCTGATCGCCATCCTTGACCGCGGCCACAACAAGAAGGGTTTTGCCTACACGCTCGTGAACGTCACGCAGGCGATGGCCGATCAGGGCGTGAAGTCGATGGCCGACTTCGCCAAGCTGAAGGGCAAAAAAATCGGCGTCGGCGCGCTCGGCAGCATCAACCAGTACAATATGGCGCAGGCGCTGGTGAAAGCCGGCGTCAATCCGGCGAAAGACGTGCAATGGGTCGTCAATGTCTCGCAGCCCGATCTGATGAAGATGCTCGGCAGCGGACAGGTGGATGCGACCGACCTCGCCTGGCAGTTCGGTGTCTTCGCGCAGCAGAACAAGTGGGGTCCGATCGTCGCGACCGGCGACGAGATGGTGCCGGACGCCGCCATCGGCATGTTCGTCGTTCGCAAGGACTTCCTCGACAAGAACCGCGACGTGGTCGTGCGTTTCGCGATGGCCTATCTGCACGCGGCGAAGGAGTTCAACGCGGCCGCGCAGGCGCCCGACAAACACATGGACGTGGTCGAACTGCTCGCCAAAAACACCGCGCTGAACAAGCCGGAGCTCGTGAAGGCGATCGCGCCGAATTGGTCCTACATCGCGGAAGACGGCGCGCCGCTGGTCGACTCCGTCATGCAGATGCAGGACTTCTGGAGCGGCCAGTATTTCCAGTACGTCGAGAAGAAGGTGTCGCGCGAGCAGCTCTTCGACCTAAATGTCGCGAAGGAAGCGCAGGCGCGCCTCGCCAAGGACAAGCCGTTCGGGAATTGAGCGGTCCGGGAATGGGTGCGCTCCGGTGCGCGGAGATGCTTTGGCCTACCGAGAGCATCAGCGCAGCGGCTCGCGGGCGTCGCAACACGCGGAAGTTTCGCCCCGCATATCATCACTGGTCGCAGCGATTAAACCTCAGCGAAAAATGCGCACCACCATTTGGCCTGGTCGTGATGGCAATCGTTCCTGAATGGCTTTCCACGATTTGCCGCACAATGGACAACCCCAGCCCGGCGCTTCCACTGCGCCGCCGGTCTCCACGCCAAAACCGCCGGAAAATCAGTTCGCGGTCCGTCTCGGCAATGCCGGGCCCCTGATCGAGCACGTCCAAAGTGCCGCCGTCGCCGACGACGATCTCGACCGTTGTGCCTTGAGGCGTGTACCGGATCGCGTTCTCGACCAGATTGCGGACAGCCCGGCGTAACATCTCCTCGTTGCCTTTGATCCAAACCGGAGTCTCCGCGCCCAGAAGCGCAATGTTCTTTCCCTGCGCCAGCGCCAAGGGTGCGATGAATTCCGCGACCTCCGCACACACTTTGTGCAAATCCGCTTTCTCCTGCGGATCGACCACGAAGGTTTCCAGCTCGGCGATGTCCAGCAACTGATTGACGATGTGGACCATGCCTTCGACGTCTGTCTGCAAGGCACGGGCGATCCGCTGGTCCTCCAGCGTATCGAGTCGGGTGCGCAACACGGTGAGCGGCGTGCGCAATTCATGCGCTGCGTCGGCGGTGAATTCGCGTTGGACGCGGAACCCATGATCGAGCCGGTCAAGGGCTTGGTTGACCGCGTGAACGAGCGGGACGATTTCCTGAGGAATACGATCGACCGGAAGCCGCAAATCGGTGCGTGCGGGGCCGATGTTCTGCGCCCGCTCGGACGCCTGCATGAGAGGACGCAGCGCACGGCGGAAGATGATGATGTCGGTCGCCAGCAGCAACAGCAGAATCGGCAGCGTGATCCAGCCGACCCGTTGGAAAAAATCCGCGACGATATCGTCGATCACCACGTCGCGATGCGCAAAATCCTCGGCCACCTGAATCCAAACGCCTCGGCCGTCGATATCGCTGCGCAGGCTCACACCGGAGATGAAACGCGATCCGCTGCGCATTTCGAGAAACTCGACACCGGGCATGCGCGCATCCGACGGAAACACCGCCGCCTGATCCTTGCGCGACGAGAACAGGACACGTCCCTCACCGTCGAGGATCGCATAGGAATAACGGCCATAGACCTCTGAAAACTGGTCGCGTAGTCCGGGCGGCAGATCCAGCGACCAGCGTCCGTCGGGCGACGTGCGCAAGTACCGGGCGATGCTCTCGGCGTGATCCCGCATGGTCTGGCGATGAAGATCGGTCGCCGTCGAACTCACCAATGCGTACAGCAGCAAGGGCAAGAGCACCGCCGTGATCACCAGCGCGATCACATGCAGGAACATGATCCGGGACATGATGGATTTGAAGCGGATCACGCTATGCGTCCTCAGCGATAAGATATCCGACGCCACGGACGGTTGTGATCTTCACTTTCGCGCCGTGATCCGACAGATTCTTACGAAGCCGATGGATATAGACTTCGATGGCATTGGACGCGACCTCTCCGGCCAGACCGAAAATATGATCTTCGACCTGCTTCTTGGGAATCACGCGGCCCTTGCGCCGCATAAGGAGCTCAAGAACTTCGATCTCTCTCGACGACAGAATTTGCGGCTTATTGTCGATGAAGGCTTGGCGGGATTCGGTATCGAACGAGAGGTTAGCGACATGCAGCGCATGTCCCAGCAACGGGCCGGGACGCCGCAGGATCGCTTCGAGCCGCGCAACCAACTCCTCAAATTCAAACGGCTTTACGAGATAGTCGTCAGCGCCGCTCCGCAAGCCGCCGACACGGTCCTGTACGCCGCTGCGCGCTGTGAGGATCAATACGGGAAGCGAATCTTTGCGCTGCCGAAGCTCGCGCAGGATCGCGATACCATCTCCGTCCGGCAAACCGATGTCGAGGATCGCGGCGGCGTATCGTGTGGTTGCCAGAGCTGCGCTTGCATCCACTGCGGTCCCCAGAATGTCCGCTTCGTATCCTCTGTCTCGCAAGCCCTTGGCGATCAGCCCCGCGAGTTCTTCGTTGTCTTCTACAATCAAAAGCCGCATGGCGGTAAAGTCCAGGATCGCGGATTACGCCTGAGTTTTCGAGTACATACAGGCTATTTCCCGGTCAAGAAAAGCAAAGTTGCGGCTGCTCCGCTAACGCCTCATGTCAGGAGAATCCTGACCGTTGCGTAAGGCTGCTGTAAGGGAGCGAGCCTAAAACCGCCGGGAAATAGGCGCGACCAACGCCCTCACGCGTCAGCACGATTTGCCGCGCCATGGACTCAACGATCTGGACGACATCAATCACCGTCCGTCCCGGTGAAGAGATCATAGTCGCCAAACTGACCAAGGGCTTTCTGACAGGGCGTTGGCACGCCCGCAAAATCATTAACGCAGTCCGCGCGGCCGGGCCGCTTCATCAAATTGCGTGCGAGGTGGTGGTTATGGATGGAGAACCGAACAGCGACACGCTGCTGATCGGTTCGACACCAGAAGCAGAGGCATTTGCCCACGCTCATCTGACGTTCCTTCAGCACGCGCGGTGGCAACCCCTATCAGTGCATTTGGTGCGGCCGTGAACTTTCCGTTTGTGCAAAATGGGGTACGCCTGCTGGCATCCGTTCGCGCCCGGTATGGAGCACGGCAGACACTCATCGGTGTCTCCGCGATCGGCCTGGCTGGAGCGCTGTCCTGCGCGTTTATGCTGGCATGGTACCTGGAAGGTTCGGCAGCACCGGGCGCGCGTGATTCCGATTTTTCCAGCCGGGCCAAACGCCGCACTGAGCTCTACCGTCCGAGCGAACGGGAATGGGCCAACCTGTCGGTCGCCCCGGTTACGCTCCATGCCTTGGAATCCAAGCATCTGACCGAGGGCAAGATCGCCATCGACGAAGACCGCGCAACGCCGATCTTCTCGCCTTACGCCGGGCGCGTGACGAAGCTCTTTGCGATTCCTGGCGAGGTGGTCGAGCGCGGACAAGAGCTGTTCACCGTCGAAGCCACCGACATGGTGCAGGCGCAAAACGATTTCATCGCCGCTGCGACGACCCTCAACAAGGCGCGCTCCCAACTCAATCTTTCGCAGATCAACGACAAGCGGCAGCGCGATCTCTACGAAGGCAAGGCCGTTCCCCTCAAGGAAGTCCAAAACGCTCGCGCCGCGCTCGACACCGCCGAGAACGATGTTCGGTCGGGTGAAGTGGCGCTCGAAGCGGTTCGCAACCGGCTTCGCATCCTCGGCAAGACCGATCAGGAAATCACCACTTTCCACGATAGGGGAACGATCAACCCGGCGACGCCGATCTACGCACCGATCGGCGGCACCGTCGTGCTCCGCAAGGTCGGGCCAGGGCAGTATATCGGACCAGGCTCGAGCGATCCTGTTTTCGTGATCGGCGACCTCCGCACGGTGTGGCTGACGGCTTTTGTGCATGAAACGGACGCCACGAAGATTCGTGTCGGCCAGTCCATCCGCTTCACGGTGCTGTCCTACAAGGACCGCACGTTTGCCGCGACCGTCGACTACGTCGCGGCGACGCTCGATCCCAACAGCCGCCGCCTTCTCATTCGCGCGACCGTCGACAATTCCGATCTGCTGCTGAAGCCGGAGATGTTCGCGAGCGCGAGCATTGTCATCAGCGCGAGCGGTTCGATGCCGGCCATTCCCTCCAATGCCCTGGTGCGGGAAGGAGAGAAAGTCCGGGCGTGGGTTGTGCGCGACGACAATCGCATCGAGGCGCGGCCGATCGTTACGGGATTGACCGACGGCACGATGACACAGGTCGTTCAAGGGCTCGCCGTGGGTGAAAAGGTCATCAGCGGCGGCAGCCTCTTCATCGACCGGATCGCCGATGCCCGCTGAGTTCGCTTCGACTGTCTTGGATATGGTGTTTTCACACCAACGAAGGCAACTATGAACGCAATCATCGCCTACTCATTGCAACTGCGAACGCTCGTGGTCGCGCTCTTCGGCATGTTGATGATCGCGGGTTTTATCGCTTTCACGCAGTTGAACATCGAAGCCTATCCGGACCCGGTTCCGCCGCTGGTCGATATCGTGACCCAAAATCCTGGCCAGTCCGCGGAAGAGATCGAGCGTTACATCACCATTCCGATTGAGGTCGGCGTCGCCACCTCACCCTTCCTTTCGGTGATGCGCAGTATCTCACTGTTCGGCTTGTCGGATGTGAAACTGCAATTCACCTACGACCTCAAGTACGAAGAGGCCGAACAGAAAGTGCTGAACCGGCTGAGCCAACTGCCAGCCCTGTCGAATGGAGCGCAGCCGTCAATCTCGCCCTGGAGTCCGATCGGCGAAATCTACCGGTATCAGATCGTCGGGCCGCCCGGGTACAGCGTCATGGATCTCAAGACGCTTCAGGATTGGGTGGTGGCGCGACGCTTCCGCGCCGTGCCGGGGGTGATCGATGTCACCGGCTGGGGCGGACTCACCAAGACTTTCGAGGTGCAGATCGATCTCAACAAGTTGGTGGCTTACGGGCTCACGCTGCCGCAGGTGTTGCAGGCGCTCAACAACAGCAACATCAACGTCGGCGGCAACACCGTCAACATCGGCCAGCAATCGGCCGTGGTCCGCGGCGTCGGCCTGATCCGGTCGATCGACGATATCCGCAACACCATGCTGACCCAGACCGGCGGCACCCCGACCAGGATCAGAGACATCGCGGACGTGAGCGTCGGCTACAAACCGCGGCTTGGCATCGCCGGCCGGGACGGCGAAAGCGACATCGTTCAGGGCATCGTGCTGATGCGTCGTGGGCAGCAAAGCCTGCCGACCATCAACCGCGTGAAGGACGAGGTCGAGAAGATCAACACATCCGGAATCCTTCCGCCCGGCGTGCACATCGAACGCATCTACGACCGCAGCGATCTGATCAATGCGACCACTCACACGGTGCTGTTCAATCTCATATTCGGCGTGATCCTGGTCTTCTTTGTGCAGTGGATGTTCCTGGGCGATCTGCGAAGCGCGATTATCGTCTCGGCAACCATTCCCTTTGCGCTGTTTTTCGCCATCGGCATTCTCGTGCTTCGCGGCGAGTCCGCCAACTTGCTTTCGGTCGGCGCCATCGACTTTGGCTTGATTGTCGACGCAACCGTCATCATGGTGGAAAACATTTTCCGCCATCTCGCCGAGGCCTCAAACGGTCATCGTAACGGTTCGTATGCCGAGCAGAAGTCCAACGGCTTTACGGGCAAGCTTGCGACGGTCTACCGGTCCGCCACCGAGGTCAACCGCGCGATCTTCTTCTCGGCCGCCATCATCATCGTCGGCTTCCTGCCGCTGTTCACCCTGAGCGGCGTCGAAGGACACATCTTCGGCCCGATGGCCAAGACCTATGCCTACGCGCTCGCCGGAGGATTGCTGGCGACTTTCACGGTGACCCCTGCGCTGAGTTCGATCCTGTTGCCCGAACATGTACGCGAGACCGAAACCTGGATCGTCCGGCGTCTGCGTCAGATTTATTCGCCGGTCCTTGGACGGGCGCTGGCGAACAAGGTGAAGACGCTGGTTTTCGCCGGTGTGCTGTTGGTGGTCGCGGCGCTCACGGGCCGGATGCTCGGGTTGGAATTTCTGCCGCATCTGGAGGAAGGCAATCTGTGGATTCGGGCGACGCTTCCTCATTCGATTTCATTGGAATCCGGCAACGACACCGTCAATCGCATCCGCGGCATCATCCGCAGTTTCCCCGAGATGGAAACGGTGGTTTCCCAGCACGGACGGCCTGACGATGGTACCGATGCGACGGGATTCTTCAACGCGGAGTTCTTTGCGCCGCTGCGCCCGAAAAAAGACTGGCGACCGGGCGTGAACAAGGAGGCTCTCACCAAGGAAATCTCCGAAAAGCTCGAGGAAGCGTTCCCCGGCGTCGAATTCAACTTCTCGCAATACATCCAGGACAACGTGCAGGAGGCTGTCTCCGGCGTTAAAGGCGAGAATTCGATCAAGCTGTTCGGCAATGACCTTGCGTTGCTCACGCAGACCGCGGCGAAGATCAAGAGCGTGATGTCGGCGATACCGGGCGTCACCGATCTTGCGGTCTTCAATTCGGTCGGCCAGCCGACCGTCCGCATCGACATCGACCGTTTTGCCGCCGGCCGTTACGGCCTCGCTCCCGGCGACATCAATGCGGCGATTCAAACCGCCATCGGCGGTCAGGCTGCCGGCGATCTCTACGAAGACGGCAGCGACCGCCACTTCCCGATCGTGGTGCGTCTGGCTCCGCAGTTCCGGCAGGATATCGAGGCGATCAACACGCTCCGGATCGGCGTGCAGAATCCGACGACCAATACGATCACGCAGATTCCACTGAGCGAGGTTGCCAAGGTCAGTCTCGTGTCTGGTGCCTCATTCATCTACCGCGAGCAGCAGCAGCGTTATATCCCGATCAAGTTCAGCGTGCGGGGACGCGACCTCGGCAGCACCGTGCTGGAGGCCCAGCGCCGGGTTGCCGAAGAGGTCAATTTGCCTGCGGGCTACCGTCTGGAGTGGGTCGGCGAGTTCGGCAATTTGCAGGATGCGATCGGACGGCTGCAAGTCATCGTACCGGTGACGATCCTGCTGATCGGCATTCTGCTCTACGTCAATTTCTCGTCGCTGGTCGACACGTTGCTCAGCCTCAGCGTCATTCCGATGGCGATGGTCGGCGGCATCATTGCGCTGTTCGTGACCGGCACCCCATTCAGCGTTTCCGCAGCCATCGGCTTCATTGCCCTGTTCGGCATTTCGGTCATGGAGGGGATCATTCTGCTCTCCTACTACAATCAACTGATAGAACACGGGACCGAGCGCGCATCAGCGATCCTGGAAGCGTGTCAAATCCGGTTTCGGCCGGTGATGATGACCTGCATCGCGGCCTGCGTCGGCTTGCTGCCGGCCGCGCTCTCGACCGCGATCGGCTCGCAGGTGCAGCGTCCGCTGGCCCTGGTGGTGGTCGGCGGCATCCTCCTGGCGCCGATCCTGGTCCTAATCGTGTTCCCGGTGTTCATCGCGATGTTCTCGCGGCGCACGCAGACGATCACGAGCGCCGGCGAAAGCTTGCAGCCTGCAGAATAGAAACCCCTGGCTCTGGTGAAGAAGCGCCACCCGGCAGCTACGGCAGCGCAATCGCGTTGCTTCAAAGTTTGATGCGCTTGGCGCGCCGGTCAGAATGAACCCGCGAACACTTATCTTGTTGAAATCACACTATAAAAACTGCTGTCATCTGCACGAACGCGACATTTTGATGACCGAGGGCAAGCTACGGAAGGATCGGAACGCACCCGAGATCACTTGAAATAGAAAGCTTGGAGGCTCGCCCGCAAGGAGGCAGCCTATGTGCGCGGCTCCTGACGAGTATCCCGTACGCCGGCCCAGTAAGCTGCGGGGCAGGCCCCTCTTTGGAGCCGGGCTTGCAGCTTTGCTCACTTTGATGATGCCGCCGGCCATCAGCGCGGCAGAACGCGCCGTCGTTCTCGACATCGACGGCGCCATTGGCCCCGCCGTCGCCGACTATGTCGTTCGCGAGATCAAAGCAGCGAGACCGAGTGACGTCGGCCTCATTGTCTTGCGCATGAATACGCCCGGCGGCCTCGATGCCTCCATGCGCGAGATTGTCAGCGCGATCCTCGCCGCACCCGTGGCGGTCGCGGCCTACGTTGCACCGAACGGCGCCCGCGCGGCGAGTGCGGGTACCTATATCGCTTATGCAAGCGCCATTACCGCGATGGCATCTGGCACCAATATCGGCGCCGCGACGCCGATTCGCGTGGGAGGAAGTCCTTTCCTGCCGGGCACGAAGCCGGATCAGCCATCCGAGGAAAAGGATGGACGGAAAAATACCGGCGAGCCGGCAGACACCGAAACACGCAAGGTGGTCAACGACGCCGTCGCCTATATTCGCGGTCTCGCCGAACTCAACAATCGCAACGCCGACTGGGCCACGGACGCAGTACGCACCGCCGTCAGCATCCCTGCGTCCGAGGCGCTGAAGCTTCACGTCATCGACGTGATCGCAGATGACGTCCCTGACCTGTTGCGCAAGATCGACGGCCGCACGGTGCTCGTCGCCGGCAAGCAACAGCAACTCGCCACCAGCGGACTCGCGGTAAGCGTCGTCGCGCCTGACTGGCGGACAATGCTTCTTGCGATCATCACCAATCCGAACATCGCTTTCATTCTGATGCTGGTTGGCGTCTATGGACTGATCTTTGAATTCCTCAATCCGGGCGCGGTTGCTCCCGGCCTCGTTGGCTCCATCAGCCTGCTGGTCGCGCTTTACGCACTGAATCTGCTGCCGGTCAATTTTGCCGGCGCCGCACTCGTTTTGCTCGGCATCAGCCTCATGGTGGCGGAGGCTCATATCGGAGCCTTCGGAGCCATCGGCATCGGTGGCATCGGCGCCTTCCTCATCGGCGCGATCATGATGTTTCCTTCGGGCGAGCCGGCATTCGAGCTTTCTCCCGCAGTCTTGGCGGGCGCAGCCGCCGCCACAGCGGGCCTGTTCTTATTCCTGCTCTCCATGTTGCTTCGATCGCGGCGGCGCGCCGTCGTCACCGGCGACGAAGTGCTGGCTGGCGCGGAGGGCGAGACCGTGTCGTGGCAAGGAGACGAAGGGCGCGTTCGCCTCAAGGGAGAGATCTGGCTGGCCCGCGCCGCGAGACCCCTGCAGCCGGGAATCCGCGTCAAGGTCATCGCGCGCACTGGACTCGTGTTGATCGTCGAACCCGCCTGAAACTGGTTGTTGGTCAGAAGTCATAAGAAGGAGAAACGCCATGCTCGCCGCTTCCGCTACTGCCATCATTGCAATTTTTGTCGCCGTCATCCTCTATGCATCGGTGCGTATCCTGCGCGAGTACGAGCGAGGCGTCGTGTTCACGCTGGGCCGCTATACCGGCACCAAGGGGCCGGGATTCTTCCTGCTCGTGCCGTTCGTTCAGCAGATGGTGCGGGTTGATCTTCGGGTTGTCGTCGACGAGGTGCCGCCGCAGGACGTCATTTCGCGCGACAACGTGTCGGTCAAGGTCAACGCCGTGATCTATTTCCGCGTTATCGACGCAGAGCGGGCGATTATTCAGGTGAACAATTATCTCGCCGCGACGAGCCAACTCGCGCAGACCACCCTGCGATGGGTGCTTGGAAAGCATGATCTCGACGCCATGCTCGCGGAGCGTGACAGGCTTAACAGCGATATCCAGGACGTACTCGACAAGCAGACCGAAGCCTGGGGAATCAAGGTCTCGAACGTCGAGATCAAGCGCATCGACCTCAACGAGAGCATGATCCGCGCAATCGCCCGGCAGGCGGAGGCCGAGAGAACACGTCGCGCCAAGATCATCAATGCGGAAGGTGAACAGCAGGCAGCGCAAAAACTGGTCGACGCCGCCCGCATTCTCGAACCCGTTCCGCAGGCGATGCAGCTACGCTATCTTGCCACTCTCTTCGACATCGCGGGCGAGCGGAGCTCGACGATCGTGTTCCCCGTCCCAATCGACTTGATGCAGGGTTTCCGACCGGAGTGGCGACGATGAAACGGACGAACTGACCCAAGAAAATCAAACCCTGTCGGATTCGCAGGTCAGCGAGCTGCTGCGCGCCGCACAGCAAGTGGATGCGTGGGGCACGCGGAACGGCGACCGTTTGTTGTTGTTCTTGCAGCTACAGGGGCTCGGGTTTCTAAACTATTCTTCATACACTTCGACATTCCGGCATTGTTCGAGGTATCCGGCAGCGCCTCCCGATTCGACTTGTGGCAGCTCTGCACAATACGTTCGTTCGAGCGTCAACACCGCCACAGGACGATCTGTCTCGCGGCAATTTTCCCGGCGACGATCCCTATAATCGCGCCCGCGAGCTTGAACGCCAGATCCTCAATCCGGCCGTGACGATCAGGCGTTAGAAGCTGCAGTGTTTCGAGCAGCGTCGCCGTTCCCAACACAACCAGGCAATACAAAAACATCTGGCGCGGATAAGCCAGGCCGAACAGCAGGCCGATGAACGCATAGGCGGCAAGGTGCTCGACGTGAGCGGCAGAGATATGCGGACGTAAGGTCAGCGGAGAAAGCGTTGCAATGGCCACCAAGGCCAAGCTCGCCCACGAAGAGACGGAAAGAATTCTTTTGATCATTTGATTGGACCATCGATCCTGAAGGCGCGGTCCGGGCACGGCTTCAATCACCCGCAGAAACTGCACCTGGGAAAAATTCCCTTGCCGAGACTGAGAGCGGCAAAGGCGCGTTCCGAGACCCAGCGGAGTGTAGGCCTGTGCGGCATAATTCTACCTGTCGCTTTTGGGCTCCGGAGGCCCCGAAAGAAGTAAGCCATTGGGACGTGGGACCGACAACCAACGCCGCGCTTGCGCGGTGTGCTTGGGCGAAGAGGTTTGGATCCGTCGGAGGTTCGTCCCACCTAAAGCGAAATAAACGTATCTAAAATATACAAGAGTATATGCCACAGCATCTTAGATCACAGTTGGCGCGCACGCCGCGCGCCCTCTGTACAGTAGTGTTCGCCACGGCGGCATGTAATTACTTTTGGTACGTAGCAGCCCAGTTCATCATGCCTCACGATGGAAGCTGTTTTGTTCCCCAGAGCGATAGGGTGGTGGCGTCATGAAGCACATCGTACCCATGCTTATTGTTGCGGACGACGAGCTCTCAAGAGCCGGATTGCTCGGCATCCTGGCCGGCGCACGTTTTAGACCAATCGCCGCCAAGGGCGGATGGGACGCGATCGTCGCGTCCGGCAAGCCACTGCCGGAGGTCGTCACTCTTATACTCAGCGGAACGATGACCGATCCGGAAGCCACTTCCGTCAAGATCGAGCCGATGGCCAAGCGATCCAAAGTCGTGGTGCTGGCAGATCATTGCGAGGCGAAACTAGTAAGAAGCGCAATTTGCGCCGGCGCTGCGGCGTTCCTGCCACGCTCCATTTCGGCAAGTGTCCTCATCCAAACGTTGGACCTCGTGCTCGAGGGGGAGATCATTTTGCCGGCAGCGGTTGCGCACGACGTGCTGACGTGCACACAACATGAATCGGAGCGTAATACCGGTGGTGGTTCCGATCCCTCCGGATCGACAGACCGCGTCGGCCGGCTTTCTTCACGCGAAGTCGATATCCTGAAGCGGCTCGTGCACGGCGACTCCAACAAGCAGATCAGTCGCCAGCTCGATATCTCTGAAACCACCGTCAAGGTGCACGTCAAAGCAATCCTGCGCAAAATCCGGGTCTGTAACCGCACGCAGGCGGCGATCTGGGGAATCGATAACCTATCGAATCTGGCCGGCATGGGCTGCGCGCAGTCGGAGGCGTCCAAAACCGTTATTTCCGATACGCCATTGGTGCCGAACAAGATACCGCCGGCGGTCGTCGATTCACCGCGAAACGGACACGTCCGCAGCGTCGCACGTTCTTCGGCGGCGTGACGCAATATGCCAGTCACTGAAGGCTCCTGATCCCGGTCTCGTCCATATCCGAACAGCAAGCGGGCTCTTCGAGCTCTCAAACTCGTCGTCAAGGCGCGAATGTCCGCCGCCACGATGCTTCGACAACGACGGGAGCTCCGTTTATTTTGCGGGTGCGGCGATAGCGAGCGGGATCCAAACGCCGGCCCCCTCCACTTCTTGCGAGATGATGGGCTCGGCACCCTATGAAGCCCATGGTCAGCAGTGTTCTCACGATCCGCGTGGGAGAGCGCCTTACCGGGCGCCGCCACCCTGCAGCACCGCAGGCAGCGTCTGGACGAGAATGTAGAAGTCCAGCCAGAGCGACCAATTGTTGATGTAAAAGGAATCCTGGGCCTTCTGAACGTCGATGTCGCCATTGCTGCGGACGGAGATCTGCCAAAACCCTGTAAGGCCGGGCCTGATGCTTGCTCTGAGCGCTTGAAACTCCGGGTCGAAGGCATGCACGTGATACGCTGGGAACGGTCGCGGACCGACCAAGCTCATATCGCCGCGTATGACATTCCAGAATTGCGGGAGCTCATCGAGGCTGCAGCGCCGGATGAAATTGCCGACCAGGGGCAAGATACGCGGATCGTGCGTGAGCTTGAAAAAGCGCTGCCATTCGGCTCGGGCACCGGGATTCTGAGCGAGGTATGCCTCAAGCCGGCTCTCCGCATCGGCATACATTGTCCGCAACTTCAGGACCTGGATCGGCTTGCCGTGACGGCCGACGCGTTCTTGCCGGTAAAAGGACGCTCCGTGACTGGTCAAGGCGATGACAGCGGCTAGTGCCGCGATCACCGGAACGGAAATAAGCGCCAGCGGAACGGCGAGACAAAGGTCGATCGCGCGCTTGAGCACCTCGCGACCCGCGTGCCCCCGGTCGCAACACATTTCAAAGCTGACTGCGTCGCCCAGCATGCGGGGCCGCAGTCCCGGCACGCCGAGATCAGTCGCGTCTTCGATCAGAAGAAGGCGCGGGAACGTCGCGTGCGGCTTCTCCCTTGTGATGACGCGCGCCATTTCGTCGCGAGAGGTGAATATGGCGATTGCGACATTGAGCTCACAGAGCGTTCTGGGCGCTCCCAAGACGAACAGACGCCGGTCCGCCGTCACCGTGACCGGTTCCTTGCGCCTCCTCTGATCTGCGAGATACCCGATCGGCGAAATCCCGATCTCGGGATGCGCCAGCAGCAGTTTGGCGATCTTCTGTCCCTTCTCGTCGCAATTGACGATCGCAGCCGTAACCGCCCACACCCCGGTCCGAATCAACACGGCGCGCAGCGCGGTCTCGGCGTAGTGGCCAACGATGACGAGCATAATCATCTCGAAGATGGCAGAGACGACAGGGAGCTTCTCACCGGCATGGGCCGAAACCAGAAGATCGAGTCCAACCGCTCCAATGCATGCCATCGTGCGAAGGCGAAATCGCGCCAGCAAGCTCGGGCCTGGTACGGCATAGAGGCCAAGCGCGTAGGCCAACGTCACAAAAAACAGCGCCGTTGTGAACGGAGGCCCGTGCGGTCCGTACCAGTGACCGCCGATCGCGCTCACGCAGGCCGTCGCTATCATGACCGATGCGACATCCGCCGCGATCAGACACACGCAGATCAGGGGCGCACGGCACCCGCGAAGCAACGTGGATGTGCGCCACGGGGCCGCGGATGAAGGAATTTTACCCGCTGCGCGTCGCCGGACGATAGTGCCCGCATCGGCCATGACCGACTCCGCTCTGGCATCAAATTGAGTTTTGGGACAGGTGCGACCTCGTCGAAGATCTTTGGAATATCTTTAGAGGCCTATCCCGAAACCCTGGAATGACCCACGGCTACTCAGCCGCGGTCGCAGCGCTTTGCAGCGCATCAGCAGCAACCTGCTCGCGAATCCACTGATAGGTCGGCACAAGACCGATGCGGAGTGGCGTCGCTGGCTCCCAGCCGAGCACCTCGCGAAGCAGCGAGTTGTCGCTGTTACGCCCACGAACACCCTGCGGCTTCGACAAGTCGTGTTGTTTCTTCAGCGGTTTGCGCGCAATCCCGCAAACGAGGTCGACCAACGCGTCGACGCTGACCAGTTCGTCGGTGCCCAGATTCAACGGCTCGCGGTGGTCGGACTGCATGATGCGGTGGATTCCGGTCACACAGTCGTCGACGTACATGAACGACCGAGTCTGCCGGCCGTCGCCCCAGATTTCGATGGAGCCGCCGTCCGGCGCCAGCGCGACTTTGCGGCATATGGCGGCTGGCGCCTTCTCGCGACCGCCGCTAAAGGTGCCCTTGGGGCCGTATACATTGTGGAAACGGACCACGCGGGTTTGCAGGCCGTGGTCCTCCATAAAGTATTGACACAGCTTCTCCATGTAGAGCTTTTCGAGCCCGTACCCTTCTTCCGGATCGGCCGGCCACGCATCGTCTTCGCAGAGCGGCGTGACGTCCGCGGACTCCTGAAGATGCTGAGGGTAGACGCAGGCGGACGACGAAAACAGAAAACGCTGCACAGCACTTTCGCGCGCTGCACGCAGCATATGCACGTTGATGAGCGTGTTGTTCGTCGCGATCTCTGCGTGAAAGTTCGTAATGTAGCCGATGCCGCCCATGTCGGCCGCGAGGTGATAGACCTCGTCCATCCCGCGCGTGGCACGCAGGCAGCTCTGTTCGTCGCGCAAATCAGCGATCATGAACTCGTGCGCCGCGGAAGCTCCGTACTCCGGGGACTTGATGTCAACGCCTCTCACATCGTAGCCGCGGCTTACGAGATAAGTCACAAGATGATGGCCTATGAAGCCGCCGGCACCAGTAACAAGCGCGGATTTCATCGGCATGGCTGCGCATCCTTTGTTTCAATGCACAAAGTCTTGCTCAGCGCTCACGCGATGGAAAATGAGAAGACGGAGTAGCACCAACGGACCGTGCTTCCTGGGCGCTTCGTGCGGCTAGTCACAAAGGACAAGCGAACTCGATCTCTCGAGATGCGTCGGTGGTTGAACGGAGCGGCAAGGTAGCGGGCGCTCCGCCCTCGCGGCATCAGGATCAGGCTAGCCGACGCATAGCAGGGTGGTCCTTCCCGGGGCTGTGCGCGGCCGCAACCGATGCATCTGCGCCATCTTGCGCCGGAGCTTGAACGAATCGGACCCAGTAGGCCACAGGCGCACCGAGCTCGATAAGTCCGATCAAGCAGCCGCACGCGAGAAGCGACAGCGCGAGCACGAACACGAAGACGATCGGCAGGCTGGGCCCCGAAGGCACCATGACCGCCTCTGCGTTGAGGAATTCGCCGATGTCGTCCAACGCGGTCGTCACGGGCCGGTCCACGCGACGCAGGCCGATAATGCGCTTCTGCAACTCCTGAAGCCTTTCATTGGCATCCAGCACGCGCGGATGAAGGCTTCCGTAGAGCGCCGACATATCAGCGATATCGCGCTCGATGGTTCGTTGCAGGTCGGCGAGTTGCTGAACCTGTTGGCCGCGAAGATACTCAAAGACGACTGCGTTAGCGAGTTGCGCGGCCCGTTGCGGCTGGCTGGCGCTGATCGTAACCGAGATGACGTAAGAGCGCGGGACAATGTTGACCTGCAGCGCGCTCGACAATCGATCGGTTGCGATATCGTGTGCTGTCGGGATGACCGCGCCAAGACCAAACATCCTTCGCACCCACCAGATGACGCGCATCAGCCGGGACGGCTGTCCACTGAACTCCGGATCGTCGGCGAGACCAAGGCGCGAAACAACCGCGCCGGCGAGCGAGCGCGATCTCAGGATACGAACCACGCCCTCGACGACGGCAGACGCTTCCATGGAGGCTATTCTTTGCATTCTGGTCGCGGTGTTCGGCTCATCGCGGCTGAAATTCAGCTGCAAGATCGCTTCGCTGGTATAGCGCGGCGGGATCGCGATAACCGCGACGATGGCGATCGCGAGACCGCAAGCGACGAAGCGCATGATCAGGACCCGGTAACGCCAAAGGATGCGCAACACGTCGTACGCAATGCCTTGATAATATACGCGTAACAAGCCGACCTCGTCGGAACCGAGGTTGAGATGCCGTGTCATGCGCGAAATCCCAATTAAGCAGAAACAATCGAACGGTCGCTTGAGGATCACCCCAATGACGGGTGCGAACATCAAATTGAAACGTCCTGTCCCCGATCTGGAAAGCGGGACTTCGGAGTAGAGCGAAAGGACCAGCCTGCTTTTCAGACGCGTGCGCCGCATCACCGGTGTGCCATTCGAAGCACTCCGAAAGTGGTAGGTCCGCCACGCCTTTGCACTTCCGTTTAGGGAGAAGGAAGAACGGCGAACCGGTCAGTACAGGATCAGCTGGCCGTTGAGTTCCAGGCCGGCCCGGCGCAGGGCATCCCAGTCGAGCCCCTCGTCGTGCCCCCAGACAAATCGGTAAGTGCTCGCTGTGTGCGGAACGCGATAGACGTTGCGATCGAAGCTGTTATGACCGTCGCTTATCATCGAAAAGCTTTCGTGACCCGGCCAGACGTCGGATGCGCCGCCGGCGCAAGGCGCGCCTTCGAAGGTGATATCGTTGTCATGAATGCTGTTGCTCTGCGTCTTGTGGAGCCGGCCGTTTTCGTAGCGTCCCTGATCGATGAGCATGATCGCGCAGCGGCCCTTGCTGACCGTCAACTGGTTGTCATGGACAACGACTCCTTCCGACGCTGCGATAATGATGTCGTCGCCCCAGAACCAGCCGTCGCTGCCTGCCCCATTGTGCCGCAGGATGTTGTGGCGAATGACCGCGCCAAAGGAGATCTCGTGGTAGATGCCTGCTTCGTCATTGCGCTCGACCACGTTGTTTTCATAGACGACGTTGCGGCAGTCGCCGTCACACCAAAGACCCGGTCCACGATTGTCGTGAACATGGTTGGCACTGAACAACACGCCGTCGGCCAGTGAGATTTTCGCTCCGCCAGCCTCCCAGCCCATCGAAAAGCCGCGCACATTGTTCGCGGAAATCCGATTCCGTTCGATCCGGACGCCGTTCCCGGCGCCGGTAATGCCGATCTGACCGTTGTGATGGATGTAGCAGTCGCGCACGACGGTGTTTTTTCCAACAGAGATACCCGCGCTGCTATTCCAACGGACCTCGCAATTCTCGATGATCCAGTGAACGCCACCCTGCGCATCGATCGCACCGTGTTGCGCGGCACTCGCGAACTTTTCGAGCAATACACCGCTGATCACGACATCCGAGGCCTTGCTTGCGAATGCGAACGCAGCGAGCGCGAGTTCGACTGTGCGGTTGCCGGGATCGTCGGCAATGTAGATTTTCTCAGCGGCCTGATCCCAAAAGAAGCGGCCAGGGGCGAGCTCGTTCATGTGCATCACGCGGGTGAGCGGCTCGTTGTCGATGAACAGCGTCTCGGGAAAGCTGCAGGTCGGGCTGGCTTTCATGCAATACCCCTGACGGCGGCTGCGTACCGCTTGCCCGCCCAAGACCCAATAGCTCTCCTCGCGCTTGAAGCCGTCGAGAATGCGGCTACCGTTGAGCACCGCTCCCTCCTCGCCATAGAAGCGCTGACCGGGCCTGGGCCGTGCTTGCTGCATACGGTGTATCCCGCTTTTCAAGCAGAACGTCGCGCCCGGTGCCGCCGCATCTACGGCACCTTGAATGGACTGGCCCGGCGCAATGGCGATGGCGCCAGCCGGACAGCGCGAAAGGTTGTCTTCCGCTAATGCCGTCGGAATCGCGAGCAGCAGCCCGAGTACAAAGGCACATGTGACGATCGTGCGGCCGGCTGCGCTATTCATGCTCGCCCCCTGGGGCCAGCCGCATCGGCCACGGTTGGGATGCGCGCCCCTTGCTGCAAATCGGAGATGTGCATTGCGTCAAGCCCGTCGGTTGCACGCCGCTGCAAGCGTGTCTCGATTTCACCGTAGAGACGGGAAGCAATGTGTCGCCACGAGAAATCCCGATGGCGGGCGAGCGCGGCCAAGCCGAGCGATAGCCGCATCTGGTCGTCCGCCGCGAGGGCGATGATCTCGTCGCCAAGCGCCATGGCGCATTCAGCTTCGCTGCGGTTCATCACGGCAACGACGCGCCCGCAGGTCTCATCCACCAGCTGCCCCGGCCCCCCCAGACCAAAACAGACGACCGGCAAGCCCTGGCCCCAGGCCTCCAGCACCACCATGCCGCCGGCATCGCGCAGGCTGGGGAACAGCATCAGGTGATGCTCACGATACATTAGCAACAACCGATCGCGCGCGACATGCCCACGAAAGGTGACGTAGGGGCTCAAGCCAAGCTGAAGCGTCAATCGCTCGAGATCAGCCCGAGCGGGCCCGTCGCCGACGATCGTTAAAACGGCATCGGCGCCTTGAGCGCGTGCATGCGCGAGGGCGCGCAACCCAAGATGAATTCCCTTGAGATAGAGAAGACCCCCGGCATAAAGGAGACGCAGCGGCTCTTCCGAGCGTCGCGGCACAGGTTCGGCCGTCTCGACATCTGCAACACCCAGACCAACGCAAATGCACGCTTTGCTGCGATCCCGCGGCGGCACCGCAGCGGTCGTCGCATCCGTCCGCAAGAAAATGATCCGGGCATGACGAAAGGCCGCGCGTGTCATCGGGTCAGCGCGTAGCGACCAATTGTGGAAGTCGCGGACCAACTCCACGAGCCAATATTTCCACGGAAAGCTCCTGCGGAGTGCAAGAGGGATAATGTCGCCACCGCCAAGCGGACCGAGTACCGTCGGCACGTTCAAGAATGTCAGCAGTGTCGGGTGGCGTATGCTGGCAAAGGTCACGTGATGAATGAGATTGAAACCGGCATCACGGTATCGGCGTCTGACATGCAGTAATACGCAGAACTGCCAAAGCAGGCTCGTGAGATGCCAAGTGAGGGCCGGCTGATGGCAGCTGAAGCCGAAATCGCGCATCCGCGCGAGCCAGGACGGCATATAGATGTCGAAGCGCAGGCCCGGCGGCAGTGCTCCGCTCGCGAGTTGCCGCCCGATCTCAGCCGCGAACTCGGTTTGCGTGAGAACGACAACTTCGTGACCCAGACGGGCCACTTCGACGGCCATGTTCCACCCGACGCCAGGTTCGGAGCCTTGCCCGGGGCCACATGAGAATGCACTCATAAGCACTTTCAAGGTCCGGCTCCCCACACAAGCGGCTGCCGATGCTGGAAACGGAAAATCATCACCGCGCCGATTCCGACGCCAATCAGGCACCAGAACCAGATACCCTGCATCGGTCCCTCGAGCGCCACGTCAAAAGTCGCGTTGATGATGGAGGCCATCGCATAGCAGCCGACAAACAAAAACAGGTCCGCCCAGGTTTTCCGGTGCCGCCGGCGCGCGTCTAGGAATGCACCCAACATTGTGCCCAGCCAAGAAACGAGAAACAGAATCCAGATCGCAAGGCCGGGCACACCCGCCCGCGCGAGGAGTGTCATATGTGCATTGTGTGGGCTGCGTAACGGATTGGCTTCACGCCCGCCGCCGAAGCCGTCCTCGATCGCGAGATTGAGTCCGAAGCCGCGTCCGGTCCAGAAATGCGGACCGCCGTACAACGTATCCTCCATGATGAGCGCCCACCATTCGAGGCGCCAGCGCCGGGAGCCTTCCAGTTTCTCGTCCGAATGGCCGAAAATGCTCTGAGCGTTCTCGACAAGCTGGCTTGGCTGGAGCTGACGTTGCATTTCTCCCTCCGCGCCCCGGCCTCCTGTCACGGTCTTCTCGATGGCGTAGGCAGCGCTGAAGATTATCAGTCCGGCAACGACCACCTTGATGAGTGAGCGGGTCTTTCCGCTCAGGACGGCCGCGAGGGACACCGGGACTACGAACGCAAGCATGCCACCGCGATTCAACGCGCTCGCCATCAGCACCGCTGCGATCAGCGAGACGATCCAAAGCACGGTGGGTCTGTAGAACCCGACCATGGCAAACACCGCGGCACCCGCGAGATGCACAGGAACTTCGCCGGCGCCGAGCAGAAGGACTGGCACTTCCGTACCCGGCAAGTTTGGAATCGAGTCCCTCATGTACTGACATACGCCGAAGAGAATCGGCATCGCCGGTACAAAAAAAACCAGAAACCGGGCATAGCGCTGGACAAGCTGGTCGAGCCGTCGCCCGTCGTCGAGGAGTAGCGCGATCACGATATAGGCGAATGCACCGTACATGACGATGGCGCTGTCGCGCAGCGCATCAATGCCGTACGCGCGAACGAACGGCAGGGTTCGAACCAGCGTCCAAGCCATCATCACTGCAAGAACAAGGCTCGGGAGCGTGGTGAGGCACGCAAACATCTGCCCGATCCGGAAGAAAACGAGCGTTCCAAGCAGGAGCGCAATCTCGCCGACGTAAACCGGCGGCGCGCCGAGATAGGCGAAACCCTTGCCCATGAACGCATAGCCGGCGAGCACGCCGAGCAGTAGCAGAAGGTAACGATCGTTCCACGAACGCGTTCCGGCCTGATCCAGAGCGCCGCCGGCGGAAGAAAAGTCTCTGCCCACAATCGCCTCCAGAACGCGCAACACAGGACAAACAGCGAGGCATGTATGGCCCCAGCTGTGACATGACCGTAACGGCCGGTGCTCAGCGCAGCGGCGCTTCGGGCAGAGCTGCGTCGCGCTTGAGCGACCTTAACGAGCCTGAATCGAACTGCGGCGCCACCGCGGACGCGAAAGGCTTTCTATGTGCGATACGCAGTTGAATCTCTACGATGTCTCCCGGTTCAAGCTGTGTCGTCTCATCAGCCGCCAATACGGTCTGCTGGCCGCCCCGCGTGCGCGTAACCGTGATCGACCGGGGTACATTCATATCGGTAAGACTGCCGGTCTGCCGCAATTTCGCGTCACGGATTTCGCGCGCCATAGGCAGAGTCACATCAAGGTTCCTCAGCCGATCACGGGCATCGCGAAGATCGGCGAGGACTTGCCGCTTGAAGGTCGCGTCGGCTTCCTGAATGCGGATATCCAGCGCACCGAGATCCATCTTCAAGCGTGCGATTTGCGCCGACAGGTTCCCCACCTCCGACTCGTAGTTCGCTTCCGTAAGCTTGAGTTGCATCTCCGTCGAGGAAAGGCCTAGCCCCTGCTTGGTGAGGCGGTTGTATTGCTCGACGTTCTGCCGAACGAGG
>BFBZ01000011.1_pt36 | contig 35794 bp, 35 predicted proteins | sample 1888401 | NCBI WGS metagenome assembly BFBZ01 (sample SAMD00112614, study PRJDB3348) | symbiont metagenome | host: Chara braunii | reverse complement strand
GCTCGACGGCGCGCCCCTCACCGCGGAGCTGGTGCGGGCGACCATCCGGGACGCGTGCGCCACCATGGGCGCGCCCGCCCCTGCCGACATCATGGTGGTGAGCGCCTGGTCGGGCGGCGGGCACGACCCGGGATCCGGGCCGCTGCCCGCGGGCCTGCCCATCGAGATCGACCTGTGGCCGCGCGACGAGGCCTCGGGCTGCTGGGCGGACATGACCCGCACGTTCGTGGTCGGCGACGTGACGGAGGAGGTCGCCGCCCTGCACGGGGTGGTCGTGCGGGCCGCCGACGCCGCCCGCGCGGCCGCCCGGCCCGGCGCGCGGTGCCGGGCGCTGTACGACGCCGCCGCCGAGGTCATCGAGGCGGCCGGTCACCGCACCCTCCGCACCCGCGCCCCCGGCGAGACCCTGACCGAGGGCTTCTACTTCTCCCTGGGCCACGGCGTGGGCCTCGACATCCACGAGGCCCCGATCCTGGGCCTCTCGGCCGAGCACGAGCTGGTGGAAGGCGACGTGATCGCGATCGAGCCGGGGATCGAGAACCTGGCGGGGATCGGCGGCGTCCGGGTGGAGGATCTGCTCCTGATCACCGCGGACGGCGCCGACACCCTCACCGACTACCCGTACGGCCTCACCCCCTGAGGGCCGTCACCCCCGGGCGACCCACGCCCGCCGCACGGCGACCGTCCCGGTCACCGACCTGAAGCGGACGGTGATGCGCACCTTCCTGAGCGGATAGGGGCGCCTCATCGTGATCGCGCACGTCACCGTCCTGCGGGCGGCGACCCGGCCGGTCTCGCAGCGCCCCGCCACCCACGGACCAGCCGTGGCGGTGAACCGGAGGCTGCCGCGGCGGCCTCCGACCTGCACCTTCGCCAGGATCACCCTCGGGCCGATGTGGCCGGTCCGGAGCCGGGAGAGGGCCCTCCGGCCCGCCACGACCCGGCCGGCGACCGCCGTGGCGGCGGCGCGGCGCTTCGGCCGGATGCCGGTCGCGGCGGTCCCCGCGACGCCCGGGTCGACAGTGCTCGTGGCGGTGACGGTCACCACGCCGCCCTTCGGCGGGGTCGTCGGCGCGGTGAAGCGCCCGGCCGAGGAGATCGTCCCGGCGGTCGCGCGCCACGTGACGCCGCCGGGCACGTTCGCCACCGTCGCCCTGAGCTGGACGCTCGCGCCGGCTACGAGCCGCCGCGGCATCCCCGAGATCGCCACCGACGGGGTGGGCCGGGCGCCGGTGGCGCCGTTGCCGGTCGTGGCGCCGCCGGCGGAGACGGTGAGGGTGGCCGCGTTGGTGGTGGCGCTGCCGGCGGCGTTGGTGAACACCGCGCGGTACCGGTTGTCGTTCTGGTTCGTGCCGACGCCCGTGAGGGTGAGGGTGGTGGAGTTGGCCTCGGGGATGGCGGTGTAGCTGCTCCCGCCGTTGGTGGACAGCTGCCATTGCACGGCGGGGGTCGGTGCGCCGGACGCGGCGGCGGTGAGGGCGACGGTGGCGCCGGGGGTCACGGCGTGGCTGGCGGGCTGGGTGGTGATCTGCGGGGCGACGGCGGTCGTGGCGACCGTCAGGGTCGTCGCGCTGGTGGTGGCGGTGCCGGCGGTGTTGGTGAACACCGCGCGATACCGGTTTCCGCTCTGTGCCAGCGTGAGCGATGTGAGGGTGAGGGCGGTCGTGGTGGCCCCGCTGATGTTGGTGTAGCCGGCGCCGCCGTTGGTCGACACCTGCCACTGCACGCTCGGGACCGGGAGGCCGGACGCGGCGGCGGTGAAGGTGGCGGTGCCGCCGACGAGGGCGGTGCGGTCGACGGGCTGGCCGGTGACCTGCGGCTGGGTCGGCGCGCTGACGGTGACGGTGGCGGTGTCGACGGCGCCGCTGTCGGTGTTGGTGGCGCGCACCGTCACGGGCCCTGCGGGGACGCCGGCGGGTGCCGTGTAGAGGCCGGATGAGGTGACGGCGCCGTTCGGGGCGCCGCCATCGACGCTCCACACCACCGGTCCGGTGGCGTTCTGGACGGTCGCGGTGAACTGCCGGGTGCCGCCCACGAGGACGGTCGCGGTGGCCGGGGTGACCGTCACGGAGGGGGCCGGGGGCCCGCTGTCGCCGGTCCCGCCCATGTCGGTGAGCATGTTCATCGTGAACGTCACCAGGCGCGGGTCGGCGGCCCCCGATGCACCGCTCCACCGCCAGCCGTCGAGGCCCCAGGCGTACTGGAGGGTCCCGGCGCCGAACACCTCCGCCCCCGACGGGGCGGTGTAGCGGACTCCGTCCCCCGTGGGCCAGCCGCTCACCTGCCAGCGGAACAACTTCGTCAGCGGTGGGGTGTCGCAGCCGGGCGTGACCTGGTCCCACTCGTACCCCAGCATGTCGATCACCGACGATCCCGCGGTGAAGCCGCTGCCCGCGAACCAGGAGTCGCCCAGGGAGCCGTCGACCACCGACATGTCGTCGCTGGTGCCCAGCGGCCAGCTGGTGTTGTTGTACTGCACCCCGATCAGCTCGCACTCGGGGCGGCCGACGTAGCGGAACTGGTCGGTCTTGAGCGCCGGGTCGCCGATCGGATCGGCGTTGGACTTGTAGCCGATCAGGCTGCGCCCGCCATCGGCGTAGCGGACCTGCCAGTAGCCGAGGTTCGCCCCCAGGAAGGCCAGGTTCTGCCCCGCATCGCGCGCCGCCTCCAACGCGTCGCGGTGCTCCTTCGACCAGTACTCCCCGTGGCCCATCGTCATCACGACGCGGTGTCCGGCGAGGATGCCCGGCCGCGAGGACACATCCCAGTCGGTGACGTAGGAGACGTCCAGTTCCTCGCGCTCCAGGAACCGCACCAACGGGTACTCGTCGTAGCGCCAGTTCTGGATCTCCACGCCCTCCGCCCAGGGCTTCTCGAACGACACCACCGACGCGCGGACCCCGTCGACGCTGTGGCCGTCGTACAGGGACTTGCCGCCCCAGCCGTTGTAGGCCGCCCACGTGTTGACGGGGACGATCACCACGATCTTCGAGGCGTTCGGGTTGGCGGCGCGGATCACGAACGGCAGCCGCCGCACGGTCCCGGCACCGGTGCCGGAGGTGATGTGGAGCGCCGCCACGTACGTCCCACTCGGCCAGCTGGAGGGGACGGTGATCGAGTCGGTGGTGGACCAGTTGGGCTTCACCATGCCCGTGGCGGGATCCGGCGCCGGCGGCAACGGCTGCGTCACCCCCGCCTCGTCACCCGAGCACGACGGCAGGCAGCTCATCAGGCGCGCCCCATCGCCGTCGTACCAGCCGAGGCGGTAGAACTCGATGCGGTAGCGCACCCCCGACACCGTGCCCACATGCAGGTCCATCTGCTCCCCGGGAGCGGCGCTCAGCGGCCAGATCCACCCATCGATGCTGGTGACGCGGCCGGCGTATTGGTCGGCGGCAGTCCCCACCGAGGCCGTGGCCATGTACCAGCCGGGCGTCCCGGGCAGGGCGTTCTCCGACGGCACCGGCCCCGAATCGGCGCGACCGGCGGCCGGCGACACCAGGGCGAGCGCGGCGAGTGCGGCGAACGCCGCGATGAGGGCCCACCGCGGCCCGAGCCTGATGCGACCGTCCATGTCCCAACCCCTTGCCGTATCGGTGGCGGGGCTGGGCGGTCCGCGCCAGAGCTACGAAGACGCCTTCCATGGAACGACGGCGGGGCTCGCCGGGCACCGGCCGTCCGGGGGGTCTGACGGGTCCGCGAGGACGGTGCCGCCGGGGCGGCATCGGGCGTGCAACTGGCCGTCCGTACGGACGGCGTGTCAGACCGGCTCCGGCTCCCGCTCCGGTTCGGCGTCCGGTTCCGGCTCCGGCTCGCCCTGCGACGCGCCCGCGTCCCCCCGCTCCTGTTCGTGCTCGGCGAGGGCGATGGCGCAGAGCGCCGCGACGACGAGCGCGCCGACGGCCACCGACTTCCGCAGGACCCCTCCGGCGAGGCGCTCCTCCAGGATCACGATGCCGATGATCGAGGCGACGACCGGGTTCGCGAGCGACGTCGTCGCCACCGCGGGCGCCAGCTGGCCGGTGGCGAGGGCCCCCTGCTGGATGAGGAACGCCGCGACGCCCATCACCACGAGCGCCCACGCGCGCCAGTCGCTGAGCACCACGGAGAGGCCCTCGTCGAGCTCCTCCACCACCGGCTTCGCGAGCGACGCGGACATCCCGAAGAGCATCCCTGCCACGGTCCCGAGCGCCGCCGCGCGGCGGGCGGGCCGGGCGCCCCGGCCGAACAGCATCACCACCGACGCCAGGGCGATCACGACGACGCTGCTGACCGCCCACTTCCAGTCGGCGGCGTCGTCCACCCCGGCGGCGGGGTCGCCGACCACGATGAACGTCGCGAGGGCCGCGACCACGCCGGCGGCCGCCGCCCAGTCCCGGCGGGTGACGACCTGGTGGGTGAGCAGCACGCCGAGCGGCAGCGCGAACACGATCGTGCTGACGAGGAGCGGCTGGATGATGACGAGGCGCCCCTTGTCGAGGGCGGCGCCCTGCACGGCGTATCCCCCCAGCAGCGCCACCGACCCGAGCAGCCACGGCACGCTCCGGAGCAGGCCCAGGAAGAACCCGATGCTCATGCCGCCCTCGCCCCCCTTGACGGCGCCCTTCTGCTGGAGCACCGCCGCGAGGGCGAACAGGAACGCCGCGACGATCGCGAGCGCGTCGGCGGACATCAGCCGGGCACGGCGGCGGTCGGGCGGCGCGCGTGGACGCGCGGAGTCGGGGTCTCCGTCACGCGGCGAGGCTACCCAGGCCGCGGCCGTCGCGACATCGTCCCATCAGGGCGATACGCGGAGGGCGCCGATCCGCGCGGCGCGGCCTCAGCCGCGGCCGACGAGCCGGACCGGGCAACGGATCCCAGGAGCGGCTGCAAGACCTCGGTCGGCCGTGACGAGCGGGCAGCCGAGCGTCTCGGCCAGCGCCACGTAGGTGGCGTCGTACGCGGTGAGGACATCCCGGAGCGCCCACACGCGGGGCAGGAGGGGCCGGGCGTCGTGCCGCCGGCTCTCGAAGCGCATCCAGCCGTGCAGCAGCGCCGCCCCGTCGTCTGGCGACACACGTCCCCGGAGGACCAGTCCCCGCAGGGCGTTCGCGACCTCCGCGTCCGCGATGTGGGGCACCTCGACCAGGTCGGCGAGTACGGCGTCGCGAGCCTCGCCCGGACCGCCGAGCGCCTCGACCACGGTCGAAGCGTCGGCGACGATCACCGCGCCGTGCGGCCCGCGCGGATGTCGGCGACGACCTCGTCCATGTCCAGGTCGAGCACCGGAAGCTCCGCGAGGATGCGGGCGTTGTCCGCGCGCCGCGCAGCGTGCGTGAGCTCCTTGACCGCGAGGGCGTTGAGCGAGAGGCCTTCGGCCGCGGCGAGCGACTCGAGGCCGGCCGCGACGTCGTCGGGCACGTTCCGGATGTACAGCGTCCGCATGGACATCATGCTAGCGATGTGCAAGCACGTTGGCGACCGGCCCCTGGTGCGCGGGCCGGCCTCCCGGCCGGCCCGCACGGCGGGACCTACTTCGCCGCCGCGAGCTTCGGCGGGTCGGCCGGGGTCTCCTCCGGCTCCAGGATCTCCCCCGTCTCGGGGTCGAAGGCCGGGCCGGACGGGGCGGCGGGGCCGCCGCCGACGCCCGCGTCGGCGCGGATCTGCGCCTCCAGGTGCTCGGCGATGTCCGTGTTCTCCTTCAGGAACGCCCGGGCGGCGTGACGGCCCTGGCCGAGCCGCTCGTCGCCGAACGAGAAGTACGCGCCGCTCTTCTGGACCATCCCGCGCTCGACGCCGAGGTCGAGCAGGTTGCCCTCGTGGGAGATCCCCTCGCCGTAGATGATGTCGAACTCCGCCTGGCGGAACGGCGGCGCCACCTTGTTCTTCACGACCTTGACGCGGGTGCGGTTGCCCACGACCTCGGTGCCGTCCTTGAGGGTCTCGATGCGGCGGATGTCGAGCCGGACGGACGAGTAGAACTTGAGCGCCCGGCCGCCCGGGGTGGTCTCCGGCGAGCCGAACATCACCCCGATCTTCTCGCGGAGCTGGTTGGTGAAGATGCAGATGGTGCCGGCGCGGTTCAGGTTGCCGGCCAGCTTCCGCAGCGCCTGCGACATGAGGCGGGCCTGGAGCCCGACGTGGGTGTCCCCCATCTCGCCCTCGATCTCCGCCTTCGGGACGAGCGCGGCGACCGAGTCGATGGCGACGACGTCGAGGGCGGCGGACCGGACGAGGAGGTCGGCGATCTCGAGCGCCTGCTCCCCGTGGTCGGGCTGGGACACGAGCAGCTCGTCGACGTCCACGCCGATCTTCTTGGCGTAGGCGGGATCCATCGAGTGCTCGGCGTCGATGAACGCGCACAGGCCGCCGCGCTTCTGGGCTTGGGCGATGAGGTGGTACAGGAGCGTCGTCTTGCCGGAGCTCTCCGGGCCGAACACCTCGACGATGCGGCCGCGGGGGATCCCGCCGATCCCGAGCGCGATGTCCAGCGCCAGCGAGCCGGTCGGCACGGCCGACACCTCGTTCATGGCCGTGTCACCCATCCGCATGATGGAGCCCTTGCCGAACTGTCGCTCGATCTGCGCGACGGCCGAGCCGAGCGCCTCGTGCTTCTCCACGGAGGGCCTCCCCCTCGAATGTTCCGGACATGCCCCGGACCCTCGGCGGGACCCGTCAGGCGACTAGGGGGATGATAGATCGAGGGTCGGCCGGAATGCGAACACGTGTTCCGTCGGATCGTGACGAAAGCGTGCCGGGAGCGTCATCTCCGGCCGTACACGACCGTTCCGGCCGCGAGGGAGCGGCGCAGCAGGTGCAGCGCGCCGGCCACGGCACGCTCCCGGATCGTCGCCCGGTCGCCGCCGCGGTCGTGGCGCGTGTGCCCGAGGCTCTCCCCGGGCCCCGCGATCCCGATGTACACGAGCCCCACGGGCTTCTCGGCGGTGCCCCCGCCGGGCCCGGCGACGCCGGTGATCGAGACGCCCCAGTCGGCCCCGAGCGCCCGCCGGGCGCCGCGCGCCATCGCCTGGGCGCACTCGGCCGACACGGCCCCGTTCACCACCAGGATCCGCTCCGGCACGTCCAGCAGCCCCCGCTTCACGTCGTTGTCGTAGGCGATCACACCGCCGCGGACGTACGCGGACGACCCCGGGCGCTCCGTGAGCCGGGCGCCGAGCAGCCCGCCGGTGCACGACTCGGCCACCGCGACCGTCTGGCCGGCGGCGAGGAGGGCCTCGGCGACCGCGTCGTCGATCGTCCGCCCGTCGCGGCTGAACAGCTCCTCGGGCAGGCGGTCGGCGATCCGCGCCTCCAGGGCGTCGGCGGCCCACTCCTCCCCCGGCCGCGCCAGGACCGTGACCTCCAGCTCCGCCGCGCGGGCGCAGATGCCGACGCGCAGGCGCCCCCAGGCGTCCGGGTCGAACCCGTCGAGCTCCGCGATGAGCCGGGACTCCGGGACCGCGAACAGCCGCAGCACGCGCTCGTGCGGGGCCTCGGCGCGGGCGAGCAGGCCGGCGAGCGGCTCCTCGGGCAGCGCCTCCTCCCACATCCGCGCCAGCTCCCACGGCGGGCCGGGCAGCACGACGATGACGGTGCCCTCGTGGACGAGGGCGCACCCCGGCGCCGTCCCCGGCGGCGGCAGCACCCGCGCCCCCTCCGGCAGGGTGGCCTGCTTCTCCTGGACGGCCGCCTGCACGTCGGGCCGCCGGTACACCGCGAGGCTCTGTGCCTGCACCATCGCGAGCGCCTCCTCGCTGAGGCGCAGCSGGCGGCCGGTGACGCGCGCGACCGCCTCCATCGTGAGGTCGTCGTGCGTGGGGCCCAGCCCGCCGGTGACGCAGACGAGGTCCACCCCGGAGGCCAGCAGCCGCTCGAGGGCTCCGCAGATGGCGTCGAGCCCGTCGCCGACCATCTCGATCCGGTCCACCTCGACGCCGCGGGGGCCGAGGGACCGGGAGAGGATGCCCGCGTTGCGCTCCTGGATGGCGCCACGGAGGATCTCGTCGCCGGTCACGAGGACCGCCGCGCGCAACGGGTCAGCCGACCTGGTCAGCCGACGCTCCGGACCTCCGTCGGCGTGATGATCCAGGTGCCGCTCTCGCTGCCGAGGTCCTTCTCCTTGCCGGCGACGGTCACCGTGAGCTCGGCGGGGTTCGCGGCGCGCAGGTAGATCCCGTTGAGCACCTTGAAGGCTGTCTCTTAGCCACATCTAGATGTGTATAAGAGACAGAAGGCGATCTGCTCGTGCATGATGCCGAGCAGGTTGCCGGGATTGACCGCGCCGAGCCAGACCAGCAGCGCGACGGACATGACGCCGCCGATCGCCAGCCACAGCAGCTGCACCTCGGTGCGGCGGCGCCGGCGCGGCCTGCCGCTGCGGCGCGTGGGCTCGCGGTCACGGCCGGATCCGCCCCCCTGGGGGGACCCGCGCCCGGACGTCCGCGCGGTCCGCGCGGAGCGGCCGCGGTCGAACTCCGTGCTCGGGGCGTAGTCGCCGAACCGCGACTCGTACTCGTCCAGGACCAGGCGGCCGTCGAGGTCGAGGAAATCCGCGTACGCGCGCAGGAATCCACGTACGTACGTGGGCGACGGCATGAGGTCGAACTGCTCCTCCTCCATCGCGCGCAGGTACTTCGCGCGGATTTTGGTCTCCGCCTCGCAGTCGAGGATGTCGAGGCCGCGGCGCAAGCGGGCCTCTCGGAGTGTGTTCCCGATCTCGAACATGGGCTGGTTGCAGGCAGAAACAGTCCGCCTGCGCGCGGGAGGCTAGCCGAGCCGCCGGACCGCATGCAACCCGGCCTACTCCAGATCGTCCTCCGGCTCCGCCGGGGAACGCCGCAGGATGCGGTCGAGATCGGCCTCGCCGACCAGCACGGTGCGGGGTTTCGACCCCTCGTGCCCGGACACCACGCCCATCTGCTCCATGGCGTCCACGAGGCGCCCGGCGCGGGCGTAGCCGACGCCCAGGCGGCGCTGGAGGAGCGACACGGAGGCCGTCCCCTGCTGGACCACCATCTCGATTGCGCGGGCGATCATCTCGTCGGCGTCCTGGTCGAGCGGGTCCTCCGTCGGCTCGGGGCGCTCCAGGAGCTCCTCGCGCATCTCCGGCTTGCCCTGCCCGCGCCAGTGGTCGGTGATCGCGAGGATCTCCTCCTCGCTGACGTAGGCGCCCTGCAGGCGCTGGAGCCGCGACGTGCCGACCGGCCGGAACAGCATGTCGCCGTGGCCGAGCAGCGACTCGGCGCCGCCGGCGTCGAGCACCACGCGGGAATCGACCTGCGACGAGACGGCGAACGCGATCCGCGACGGGACGTTGGCCTTGATCATCCCGGTGATGACGTCGGCGGACGGGCGCTGGGTGGCCAGCACCAGGTGGATCCCGACGGCGCGGCTCTTCTGGGCGAGCCGGATGATCGAGTCCTCGACCTCGGCCGGCGAGACCATCATCAGGTCGGCCAGCTCGTCGATGACGACGAGGATCGTCGGCATCGGGGGCTCGCCCGCCGCCGCGCGCGCCTCGTTCCAGTCGCGGAGGTTGCGGGCCCGCTTCATGCCCATCAGCTCGTAGCGGGACTCCATCTCGCGGACGATGTTGGAGAGCACCGCGGCCGCGTCCTTCATGTTCGTCACGACGGGCGTGAGCAGGTGCGGGATGCTCTCGTAGTGGTTGAGCTCGACCTTCTTCGGGTCGATCAGGATCATCCGCAGCTCGTCCGGCGACGAGCGCAGCAGCAGCGACCCGAGCAGGGCGTTCAGGCAGACGCTCTTGCCCGTGCCGGTCGAGCCGGCGATCAGGAGGTGCGGCATGCGCGCCAGGTCGATGTAGACCGGCTTGCCGCCCAGGTCGAGGCCCAGCCAGGCCATGAGGGGCCCGGCGTGGGGCGGGAACTCGCGGGTGATGTCGCCCAGCGTGACGAGGGAGGCCTCGGGGTTCGGGACCTCGACGCCCACGGCCTGCTTGCCGGGGATCGGCGCGATGATCCGCAGCTCCTCGCGGGCGGCCAGCGCGTACGCCAGGTCGTCCCGGAGGGCGGTGATGCGGCCCACCTTGGTCCCCGGCGCGAGCTGGAGCTCGTACCGGGTGACGCGCGGGCCGGAGACGGTCTCGGTGACGGTCGCCTCGATGCCGAAGTGGCCGAGCGCCTCCTCCAGCATCTTGCTCGTCCGCGCCACCATCTCCCGGGGCTGGGTCGTGGCGCCCGTGGACTTGCGCAGCAGGGACATCGGCGGGCGCTTGTACGCGCCCGTGCGGGGCTTCACCGGGGCGGCGGGCTTCCGGGTGAAGACGGGCTCCAGGCCGGGTGCCTCCTCGCCCAGGTCGAGCTGCTCGCCGGGGAGGGCGTCAATTGACGCATCCCGCCCGGGCGGGCGGGCGGGCGCCGAGGGGGCGGGCCGGACGGCGACGGCCGGCGAGGCCGGCGGGACGTCGTCGTCGAGGGGGTCGGTGACCAGGGCGTCGGACGAGAGCGCCGGGGACGGCGGCAGCGCCGAGGGGTGGTCGAACAGGTCGGACCAGGCATCGGCGCCGTCCAGGAGCGGACGCGACTCGGCGGCCTTGGGGCGCCGGCGGCCGAGGAGGGTCGGCGGCTCGATCGCGTCGATGCGCTCGCGCAGGCGCTGCGAGCCGCGGTACGCCGTGGCGGAGGCGGTGGCGACGCCGCGGCCGACGCTCTTGGACGCCGCGACGGTGCCCTCGCCGCCGCGGCGGACGATCAGCCCCAGGGAGGCGCCCGAGATCAGCACCAGGGCCGCGACGAGGCCGACGATCACGATGAGGGCCGTGCCGATGCTGCCGACGGTGTTGCTGGTGCCGTAGTAGCCCAGCTCGCCGATGTACCCGCCGCGTTCGGACAGACCCGAGTCGAACCATGTGTCGCGCTCCGCGCCGCTGCCGAGGATGCCGGCCGCCAGCGCGATCAGCAGCGCGATGCCGCCGATCATGAGGCCCGTGCGCATCGGGCGCGCGGCGAGCAGGGGGTGGTCCAGGATCAGCGCGATCCCCAGCGCGATCAGCACGGCCGGGGCCAGGGCGACGGCGCTGCCGATCAGCAGCCGCAGGCCGTCCTCGAGCCAGCCGCCGACGGGGCCGGCCCCGAAGCCGATGAAGATCGAGACGCCCAGGAAGACGCCGACGGCGACGAGCCCGAGGCCCATGAGCTCCCGCGTCTGGCCGTCGAGCGCCGAGCGACGGCGCTTCGCGCGGCCGGCCGGCTTGCGCCGGCGTGCCCCTGCGACCTGCGTGCCGATCTCCCACCTCCCCATGCAAGGACGGCGCGGGCGGATGCCCGCGCATCCCGAGTTGGCCGCGGGGGACCGGGTTCCTGCCCGGGTGGGTACCATCCGCGCGACCTATCGGAACGAAAACGCCAGCAGGAGGAGTCCCGTGGCACACCAGCTCTCCCCCATGGAGAAGCCGGACAAGATCCTCAAGCTCGACGGGATCTCGGCGGAGTCGGTCGAGGCCCACTGGGGGCTCTACGAGGGCTACGTCAAGAAGTACAACGAGATCCAGGAGCGACTCGACGGCGCCGACGCGGCGGCCGCGAACCAGATCTTCTCGGACTACCGCTCGTACCGCGCGGCGATCACCTTCGCCATCGGCGGCATCAAGAACCACGAGCTCTACTTCGGCAACCTGGGCAACGGCGGCGGCTCCCCGGACGACGCCCTCGGCGGCCGGTTGGAGCAGCACTTCGGCAGCCTCGACGCCTTCCTGACCCAGCTCCGCGCAGCCGGCATGGCCGCACGCGGCTGGGCCTGGCTGGCGTACGACTGGGACTGGGACCGCCTGGACGTCTACATCGGCGACGCCCAGGACACGTTCCCGGTGTGGAACGCCACCCCGATCCTGGGGCTCGACGTCTACGAGCACTCGTACATCCGCGATTTCTCCACCGCGCGGCCCAAGTACATCGACGCGTTCATCGCGAACATCGACTGGGCCGACGTGAGCGGCCGCTGGGCGCGGGTCGCCCAGGCGCTCTAGCCCGCACGCCACCGCGCGGCGCGGGCGTCCCACGGGGCGCCCGCGCGGCGGGGCTACACCTCGACGATCACCGGCAGCACCATCGGGCGCTGCTGGGTCCGCTTGCGCACCAGCGCGGCGACGCTCTCGTGGAGCTCGTGCTGGAGGACGCCGACCTCGGTGATCTTCCGGTCGCCATGCTCGGCGACGACGCGCTCCACCGCCAGGCGGGTCTCCTCGATGAGCTCCTCGTCCTGGCCGGAGCCGAACCCGCGCGTGACCACCTCGACCTCGCCCGCTATCGAGCCGTCGGAGGCGTCGATGCGGGCGATCACCAGCACCAGGCCGTCGTCGGAGAGGTGGCGCCGGTCGCGCAGCACGCTCTCGGTCACGTCCATGCCGCCCGCCTGGTCCACGTAGGTCAGCCCGGCGTGCACCCGGTCGGCGAGCAGCGCCGCGTCGGGGGTGATCTCCAGGACGTCGCCGTTGTCGAGGATGTGGACGCGCTCTCCCCCGATGCCGACCGCGTCGGCCAGATCGGCGTGGGCCCGCTGGTGGCGGGCCTCGCCGTGGATCGGGGCGAACACGGCGGGGCGCAGCAGCTCCAGCATCAGCAGCAGGTCGCTGGCGCTGCCGTGGCCCGAGACGTGGACCCGCGGGTTCTGGCGCTCGGTGATGAACTCGGCGTCGGCCCGCACCAGGCGGTTGACGATCTCGTTGACCGCCAGCTCGTTGCCGGGGACGGTGCTCGACGAGTACAGGACGGTGTCGCCGGGCTCGATCGTGACCTGGTTGTGCTCGCCGCGGGCGATGCGGCTGAGGGCGGCCATCGGCTCGCCCTGGCTGCCGGTGCAGATGAGCACCTGCTCGTCGCGCGGGTGCTCCTCCAGCTCCCGGAGGCGCACGAGCGTCCCCGGGGGCGGGCTCAGGTACGGCCGGCCGGTGTCGGGGTCCATCAGGTTGCTGGCGGTCGCGACGTTGCGCGTGAGCGAGCGGCCCACCAGGGCGACGACGCGGCCGTCGTCGTACGCGGCGTCGAGCACCTGCTGCACGCGGTGGATGTGCGACGAGAAGGTGGTGACCAGCACGCGGCCGCGGGCCGTGGCGAAGATGCGGACGAGCTCGTTCTTCACGTCCCGCACCGGCAGGGGCGACCCGGTCGGGCCCTCCTCGGCGTTGGTGGAGTCGGCCAGCAGCAGCCGCACCCCGCGGTCGCCCAGGCGGGCGAGGGCGGGCAGGTCGCTGCGGCGCCCGCCGACGGGCGCGTACTCGATGCCGAAGTCGCCGGTGTGCACGATCGTCCCGGCCGGGGTCTCCAGCGCGACGGCGGCGCAGTCGGGCGTGCTGTGCGTGAGCGGGATGAACTCGGTGCGGAACGGGCCGGTCTGGAGCGGCTGGTTGTACTCGACCTCCACCAGCTCGGCGTCCTCGAGCAGGCGGTGCTCGTCGAGCTTGGCCCGCAGCAGGGCGAGGGTGAATCGCCGGGCGTAGATCGGCACCTGCCCCACCGCGCGGATCAGGAACGGCACGGCGCCGATGTGGTCCTCGTGGCCGTGGGTGAGGATCAGCGCCTCGAGGGCGTCGCGCCGCTCCAGGACATAGCTGAAGTCCGGGAGGACGATGTCCACGCCCATCTGGTCGTTCTTCGGGAAGGTGATCCCGCAGTCGATCAGCACCATGCGGTCGTCGTGCTCGACGACGTACATGTTCTTGCCGATCTCTCCCGCGCCCCCGAGGGGGATCACGCGGACCGCGTCGCTCACGTGTGCCGGTCCCGGATCGGGGTCAGGAGGCCGCGCGCGACAGGATCCCCTGCCGCTCCAGGACCGTGCGGAGGATGTCGCGCTCGACCGGGGTCGCCTCGACCAGCGGCAGGCGCAGCCGGCCCGACGGGATGAGGCCGGTCATCTCGAGCGCCGCCTTGATGAGGATCGGGCTCGACGTGACGAACAAGGCGGCGATGAGGTCCTGGAGGCCGGCGTCGCGGGCCTTCGCGTCGTCCCAGTCGCCGCGGCCGGCGGCCGCCACCATCGCCTGCATCTCGTCGCCCGCCAGGTGCGAGACCACGGAGATGACGCCGGTGCCGCCCATCTCGAGCACCGGGAACAGCATGTCGTCGTTGCCGGCGTAGACGTCGAGGCCGGAGGTCTCGGCCACCCGCCGGCACTCGGCCAGGTCCGGGTTCGCCTGCTTCACGGCGACGACGTTGTCGATCTGCCCCAGCTCCGCGACGAGGTCGGGGGGCATGTTGATGACCGACCGGCTCGGGATGTTGTAGAGGATCACGGGGACGCCGACGGCGGCGATCGCCTCGACGTGGCCGACGATCCCGGCCCGCGGCGGCTTGTTGTAGTACGGCGTGACCACCAGGCAGGCGTCGACGCCCTCCTCGGCGGCGAGCTGCGTGAGGTGCACCGAGTGGGCGGTGTCGTTGCTGCCGGTGCCGGCGACGACGCTGGCGCGGTCGCCCACCTCGCGCTTCGCGATGCGGTAGAGCGCGACCTTCTCGTCGTCGGTGAGGGTCGAGGCCTCGCCGGTCGTGCCCGCCATCACGAGGCCGTCGGAGCCGTTGTCCACGAGGTGGTGGGCGAGCCGCACGGTGGCCGCCTCGTCCACGCGGAGGTCCGCGTCGAACGGCGTGGCCATGGCGGTCAGGATGGCGCCGAGCACGGGCGGGAGTATAGCCGGGGGCCCCGGAGGGACCCCCGGCCGGATGACCAGGCTCAGGCGACCTGTGCGCAGACCACCCAGAGCTTCACGGGCGTGGTCTTCGTGAAGTTCGGGTGGATGATCACGTTCCAGGAGCGCGGGGTCCCGGAGACGTCGGAGCCGATCTGGCCGCCGACGACCTCGCCGTCGGCGCCGTTCACGAGCGCCGCGGTGCCGCCCGTCGCGATGCCGCCGTTGCTGCACGTGAGTCCGACCTGGAGGTTCTGGTCGGCGGTCGTGTTCACGTTCGTGTCGAGCAGCTCGGTCTGGAAGCCGGTGATGGTGCCGGCGCCGGCGCCGCTCGCGCCCTTCTGGGCGACGATGCCCCACTCGCCGCTGACGCCGGGCACGGCGCCGCTGGTCCCGATGTTGCTGAGCGCGACGTACGAGGAGCCGTTGTAGTAGACGGCGTCGTCCTTCGCGTAGTTGGCGCTGGGCGTCCAGAGGTTCCGCCAGTTGAGGCCTCGCGAGCCGGTCGGCCCGGGCGGCCCGGGGTCGCCCTGGCCGCCGCGCGGGCCCACCGGACCCTGCGGGCCGGAGGGGCCGACCGGGCCCGCGGAGCCGTCCGCGCCGGCGGGGCCCTGCGGGCCGACGCCGCCCGCGGCGACGGCCTTCTCGAACCGCGACTCGAGCGACGAGACCCGGCCGGTGAGCGCGCTCATCTGGGTGGCGAGGGACTTCACCGTCGCCTCCAGCCGCTTCGCCTGCTTCGGCAGCACCTTCAGCTGCTTCGTGAGGGCGGGCGTCAGCTTCGCCACCTTCTTCTTCACCACCGCGTGCTCGACCGCGGCTGCCGCCGGGCCGGAGGGGGCGGCGGGCTTCGCGGGGCCCGCGGCCTGGAGTTGCGGGACGGCGACGATCAGGGCGGCGGCCGCCAGGGCGATGGCGGGGGACCGGCGTGGGCACGTCATTGGCGTCCTCCGGAACGGGCCGCGACCCGGCGTGGACCGGGTGGGAGGCCGGCGGCGAAGGTCGATGACACGGGACACCCCTTCCATCGGCACCTCGGCGCCGGAGCAACACCCCCTCTGGGCGCCCCGGGCGTCGCCCGGCGGGCCGCTAGGCGGGGAGCGGAATGGGCTCCGGGGACAGCGTCGCCGTGAGCAGCTCGGGGTCGGCCACGTCCCAGTACCGCGCCACCGCCCAGCGCGTGACCCGCGGGTGGGCCACGGCCCGCGCGAACCCGGCGTAGAGCGGGTCGGGCAGCCAGTTGAGCACCGTCTGGAGGCGGTCCAGGAAGTCGTAGCCGCGCTTGCGCGACAGCACGTACGACCGGTAGCGCGAGAGGGCCTGGTCGAGGGTGAGGTCACCGGTCCGGACGCGCTCCGCCAGGCGCCCGGCGAGCTGCCCGAAGACCAGCGCCGGGCGGATCCCCTCACCGGAGACGGGCAGGCAGTGGCCGGCGGCGTCGCCCACGACGAACATGCCGGCGCGCACCGGGTCGATCATCCGCGAGGTGAAGAAGCCGCCGTGCGTGTGGCCCGCCTCGCCGAGGCGGTGGCGCTCAAGGAACCCGGTCAGGTCGCCGGACAGCGACGAGTGCCCGTCGTAGTGCGCCAGGCCGGCCCGCACGTGGTCGCCGGCCGGGAAGGCCCACCAGAAGCGCCGCGAGCCCCACCCCGGGCCGACCCAGAAGTGGAGCCCCTCGCCGCGGAACGGCTGGCGCGCCTCGACTCCGAAGCTCTTGCGCGGCGGCCGCGCCCTGCGGCGCGACGCCTTCGGGGCCGACGTCCGCCACCCGGCCGCCTCGATCACGATCGGCGCGGTGAACGTCCCGGCGGTGGTGTGGACCACCCCCTCCCCCGCCCCGGTGATCCGGGCGCGCCGGAACTCGGCGCCGGAGCGCGCGTACATCGTCTCGCACAGCCGCCGGTAGTCGAACGTGGCGAAGTCGAAGAAGCGCATCCGCTGGCTGCGGCGGCGGGTGTGGAGCCAGATGTCGTGGTGCACCTGGTCGATGCAGTCGAGCAGGTCCAGGCGCTCCAGGCAGCGCAGCGGAACGGCCGACGCCGACGTCTCGCCGTCGCCGATCTCCAGGCGGTCGATGACCAGCACCCGGCCGCCGATCTGCCCGGCCGCGGCCAGTCCGGCGAACGAGCCGCCGCAGACGATCGCGTCCCAGTCGCTCATCGCGTCCGGGCGAGCGCGGCGCCGCGCTCGGCGCACGCGGCCCGGGCGGCGGCGACGGCGTCCATCGTGCGGCGGCGCTCGGCGCTCGTGAGGCGCTCGGTGGCGAGCATCCGCTCCTCGGCCTCCAGGGCGCGGACGACGTCGCGGACCTTCTCGGGGCGCCCCGGGTCGTCGATCAGGTGGATCCCGGCGGACGCCTGCGCCACGTACGCGTCCACCGCGGCGTCGCGGACCGGTCCGGGCGCCATGTCGGCGATCTCGTAGCGGAGCGACATCAGGTCGCGCTCCCACGCCGCGGCGGACACCTTGCGGCGGTCGACCTCCTTCGCCAGGCGGGCGCTGAGCCGCCCGGCGGCCCCGCCCGCCTTCTCCGCGATGCCGCGCAGCTGCTCCACCAGGGCGCGCTTGGTGGACTCGTTGGCCGGGTCGGCCATCCACGCCTGCGCCTCCTGCATGAGCATCTTCGCCATCGCGGCGCCCTGCTTGCGGGCGAGCATCGCCGCGAGGGCGATGAGCTTCGCGTTCACGTCCGGGGGATCTCCTCGCCGGTCTCAGGGTCGATCCGGACGCCGTCGCGGATGCCGGCGCCGGGGGGCGCCGCGACCGTGAGCCACACCGCCTCGCGGTCGGTGTGGTTCTGGATCCGGCGCGCGACGTCCTTGGGGATCCGGAGCCAGTCGCCGTCCTCGACCGTCACGACCTCGCCCTCGATGTAGACCTCCTGGGGGCCGCCGGAGAGGAGCCGGTACAGCTCCTCCTGCTCCTGGTGGCGGTGGTAGGCCATCTCGTGGCCGGGGCCGTAGCGCCACACCCGCAGCGTCATGGTGCCGGCGCCCAGCGCCCCGGACAGGTCGCGGGAGGCGGGGCCTCCTCCGCGGCGCTCGCGCTCCTCGACGTCGCCCTCGGCGACCTTGCTCCACTCGCTCATGCCCACCTCCGCCGCGTCTGGACCTCCCGGCGATCCTAGCGAGCGACCGGATCCCCGATGACCATCAGCAGCTGCTTCGTCTCGACCTGGGTACCCGCGCTCACGAGCACCTCCTCGACGGTCCCGTCGCGCTCCGCGAAGACGCCGGTCTCCATCTTCATCGCCTCGATCGAGAGCAGCCGGTCGCCCTTCTGCACGGCGGCGCCCTCCTTCGCCGAGACCGCCACCACCAGCCCGGGCATGGGCGCGGCGACGTGGCCGGGGTCGCCCTCGTCGGCCATCTGCCGCGTCGGCCCGGACGCCGCGAGCGAGCGGTCGGCCAGCTTCACCTCGCGCGGCTGGCCGTTGAGCTCGAAGAAGATCGTCCGCCGGCCCTCCTCGTCGGCGTCGCCGACGGCGAGGAAGCGGACGACCAGGGTCTTGCCGCGCTCGATGTCGACGAACAGCTCGTCGTCGCGGCCGAGGCCGTACAGGAACACGGGGGTGGGCAGCACGCTCACGTCGCCGTAGGCGCGCTGGTGCTCGGCGAACTCGACGAAGACCTTCGGGTACATCAGGTAGCTCGCCAGCTCGCGGTCGCTGATCTTGCGCCGCACCGCCTTCTCGGCCTCGGCGCGCACGGCGTCCAGCTCCGCGGGCGGCAGCGCCTCGCCGGGGCGGACGGTCAGGGGTTCGCGGCCCTTCAGCACCTTGCGCTGCAGCGCCTCCGGGAAGCCGCCGTACGGCTGGCCGAGGTCGCCGTGGAAGAACTCCACGACCGACTCGGGGAACGCGATCTCGCGGCCCGGGTCGAGCACCTGCTCCGGGGTCAGGTCGTTGGTGACCATGAATACCGCCAGGTCGCCGACCACCTTCGACGTCGGCGTGACCTTCACGATGTCGCCGAACATGCGGTTCACCGCCGCGTAGGTGCCCGCCACCTCGCGCCAGCGCGACTCGATCCCGAGGGCGCGCGCCTGCTGGCGCAGGTTCGTGTACTGGCCTCCCGGCATCTCGTGCTCGTAGACCTCGGCGGCCCCGGCGCGCATGTCGCTCTCGAACCCGGCGTAGTGGCCGCGCACCGCCTCCCAGTAGGTCGCGACCCGCGCGAGCGGCTCGCGGGGCAGGCCGGTGTCGCGCTCCGAGCCGCGCAACGCCTCGACGATCGACCCCAGGTTGGGCTGGGAGGTGAGACCGCTCATCGGGTCCATCGCGGCGTCGGCGGCGTCCACGCCGGCCTCGGCGGCGGCGAGGACCGACGCCGCGGCGATGCCGCTGGTGTCGTGGGTGTGGAAGTGGATCGGGATCCCCACCTCGTCGCGGAGGGCGCGCACCAGCATCCGGGCCGCCTCCGGCTTGCAGAGGCCCGCCATGTCCTTGATCCCCAGGACGTGGGCGCCGGCAGCCTCGAGCTCGCGCGCCATCCGGACGTAGTAGTCGAGGTCGTACTTGGTGCGGCGCGGGTCGGTGAGGTCGCCCGTGTAGCAGATCGCCGCCTCCAGGAGCATCCCGGACTCGCGCACCGCGTCCATCGCCACGCGCATGTTCCCGACCCAGTTGAGCGAGTCGAACACGCGGAACACGTCGACACCGGCGTCGGCCGCCTGCGCCACGAAGTAGCGCACGACGTTGTCGGGGTAGTTCGTGTAGCCGACCGCGTTGGAGGCCCGCAGCAGCATCTGCAGCAGCACGTTGGGCACCCGCTCGCGCAGTTGGTGCAGGCGGTCCCACGGGTCCTCCCGGAGGAAGCGCATCGCCACGTCGAACGTCGCGCCGCCCCACGCCTCCAGCGAGAACAGGCCGCTCAGGTGGCGGGCGTAGTACGCGGCCGGCCCCAGCAGGTCGTGGGTGCGGAACCGGGTCGCCAGCAGGCTCTGGTGGGCGTCGCGGAACGTGGTGTCCGTCAGCAGCAGCCGCCGCTCGTCGCGCATCCAGCGCGCGAACCCCTCGGGGCCGAGCTCGGTGAGCAGGTCCTTCGTGCCCTTCGGCTCCCGGGGCGACGGGGTCACCGCGGGGATGCGCGGCGCCACGACATGGTCCGGCCGCGGCCGGTCCTCGACCTCCGGGTTCCCGTTCACCAGGACGTCCGCGATGAACGTCAGCAGCCGCGTCGCCCGGTCGCGGCGCGGCCGGAACAGGAACAGCTCCGGCGTCTCGTCGATGAAGCGGGTGGTGTAGTCCCCGTCGCGGAAGCGCCGGTGGCTGATCAGCGCCTCCAGGAACGGCAGGTTGGTCTTCACGCCGCGGATCCGGAACTCCCGCAGCGCCCGGTCCATCCGGAGGGTCGACTCCTCGTGGGTGGGCGCCCACGCGGTGACCTTCTCCAGCAGCGAGTCGTAGAACGGGGTGACCACCGCGCCGGCGTAGGCGGTGCCGCCGTCCAGGCGGATGCCGAACCCGGTGGCCTCCCGGTACGCGGTGATCCGGCCGTAGTCGGGGATGAAGCTGTTCTCCGGGTCCTCGGTGGTGACGCGGCACTGCATCGCCGACCCGTTCGCCGCGATGGCGTCCTGGTCGGGCACCCCGCTGCGCGGCTCGCCGATGCGCGCCCCCTGGGCCAGGCGGATCTGGGCCTTCACGATGTCGATCCCCGTGACCACCTCGGTGACGGTGTGCTCCACCTGGATGCGCGGGTTGACCTCGATGAAGAAGAAGTCGAGGGAGTCGGCGTCGACGAGGAACTCGACGGTCCCAGCGAGCTGGTAGCGCGCCTCGGACGCCAGGCGGACGGCGGCGGCGCAGATCCGATCCTTCAGGCCGGCCGCCAGCCGCGGCGACGGCGCGATCTCCACCACCTTCTGGTGGCGCCGCTGGACGGTGCAGTCGCGCTCGTGGAGGTGGACGACGCGGCCGTGCGTGTCGGCCACGATCTGGACCTCGATGTGCCACGCGCGGCGCACGAGCCGCTCCAGGAACACCTCGTCGTTCCCGAACGCGGCGCGGGCCTCGCGGCGGCCGGTGGCGACGGCCTCGGCGAGCTCGGCGGGGTCCTCCACGACGCGCATGCCGCGCCCGCCGCCGCCCCAGCTGGCCTTGACCATGAGCGGGAAGCCCACCTCTTCGGCAAGGCGGGCGGCCTCCGCCTCGTCGACGGGGAGGGCACCGGTGGCGGGCATGACGGGCACGCCGGCCTGCTCGGCCAGGGCGCGGGCCTCGACCTTGTTGCCGAGGCGGCGCATGACCTGGCTGGGCGGGCCGATCCAGGTGACGCCCTCGCGGACGCACGCCTCCGCCAGCTCGGGGTTCTCGGCCAGGAAGCCGTAGCCGGGGTGGATCGCGTCGACGCCGGCCGCCCGGGCGACGCGCATGATGTCCTCGATCCCGAGGTACGCGCGGACGGGGTCGGCGCCGCGACCCACCTGGTAGGCCTCGTCGGCCTTGAACCGGTGGAGCGCGAAGCGGTCCTCCAGGCTGTAGATCGCGACGGTCCGCAGGCCGAGCTCGGTGGCCGCCCGGAAGACGCGGATCGCGATCTCGCTCCGGTTGGCGACGAGCAGCTTGCGGATGCGCCGTGGCATCAGCCGAAGAGGAGCGGCTCCAATCCCAGGGTCAGCCCGGGTCGGCCGGCGACCGCGCGGACGGCGAGCACCACGCCGGGCATGAAGCTCTCGCGGGAGAGGCTGTCGTGCCGGATCGTGAGGGTCTCGTCGTGGCCGCCGAGGATCACCTCCTGGTGGGCCACCAGCCCGGGGAGACGCACGGAGTGGACGACGGGGTCGCCCTCCATGAGCGACGCGGTCCGCAGCGCGGTGCCGGAGGGGGCGTCGAGCTTGCGGTCGTGGTGCAGCTCGATGATCTCCGCCTTGCGCATGTGCTTCGACGCCTCGGCGGCGAACCGCATCATCAGGACCGCCCCCACCGCGAAGTTGGGGGCGATCAGGGCGTTCGCCGGGCCCGACTCGGCGAGGCTCCGGATCTCGGCGACCTGGTCCTCGCTCAGGCCGGTGGTGCCGACCACGATGTGGACGCCCGCCCGGAGCGCGGCCGTGGCGTTGGCGAACACGGTCTCGGGGATCGTGAAGTCCACCATCACGTCGGGCGTCGCGGCCGCGAGGGCCGCGGTGACGTCGGCGTAGCCGTCGGGTTCACCGGCCAGGACGGGGTCGACGACCATGGTGACGCGCATGTCGTCCTCCGCGCTCACCGCGCCGACCACGGCCCTGCCCATCCGCCCGGCCGCACCGGAGACGCACACGTCGATCACGCGCCGGAGCCTATCCGTCGCGGCGCCCCCGGTCGGGCTCACCCGTCGCCCGCGCCCTATCCTCCCGCGGGTGCGCCTGATCCTGGTCCGCCACGGCCTGTCGGAATGGAACGCCAGCGGGCGGGTGCAGGGGCAGGCCGACCCCCCGCTCAGCCCGCAGGGGCGCGATGAGGCGCGCCGGCTTGCGCCGATGGTGGCGGCGGAGGCGCCGGAGGCGGTGGTGTCGTCGGACCTGGCCCGCGCGCGGGAGACGGCCGAGCTGCTGGAGGCCGGCCCGGTGGAGACCGACCCGCGGTGGCGCGAGAGCGCGATGGGCGCCTGGACGGGCCGGCCGGCGGAGGAGCTGATGGCCGACCCGTCGGGCGCGTTCGCGCGGTGGCGGGAGGGGCTGGAGCCGCCGCCGGGCGGCGAGAGCTTCGACGACATGCGCGAGCGGGCGGGCGCGGCCGTCCGGGATCTGGTGGCGCGTGGGCTGCGGTGTGCGCTGGTGGTGACCCACGGCGGACCGGTGCGCGCGGCGGTCGCGGAGCTGGCGGGGCTGGCGCCGTGGTCGCTGGTGCCGGTGCCGAACGCGTGCATGACGGTGATCGAGACGACGTCCGGCCGGATCGGGGCGTTCGCGGTGCGGCCGCCGTCGCTGGCCCGCGCCCGGGCGGACGCGTGAGGATGGTGGCGTGACCCCCGTCCCTCCCGTCCGCCACCTCCTCCGGGCCCGCGACCTGATCGACGCCCGCTACGCCGAGCCCCTCGACGTGGATGCGCTGGCGCGGGCGGCGCACGCCTCCCCCGCCCACTTCATCCGCCAGTTCAAGCGGGCGTTCGGGGAGACGCCGCACCAGTACCTGCTGACCCGGCGGCTGGAACGGGCGGCGGCGCTGCTGCGCGGCACCGACCATTCGGTCGCGCGGATCTGCGCGGAGGTGGGCCTCGCGAGCGTCGGCTCGTTCACGACGTCGTTCAAGCGCTCGTTCGGGATGACGCCGACGGAGTACCGCGCGTCCCACCCGTCGGCCGCCCAGATGGCCCCGATCCCGGCATGCAAGCTGATGGCGTGGACCCGGCCGCCGAGCCGAGCAGTTTCGGAGAAGACGGGGGCCGCGACCCGGGGCTAGCGTCGTGGGCGTCAGTTCGAAACGCCCCCGAAGGGAACCCGAGATGTCGCTCCGCATCACCAACATCGGCCTGTGGGTCCACGACCAGGACGAGGCCCTCGCCTGGTACACCGAGAAGCTGGGCTTCGAGCTCCGCGAGGACGTCACCCTCCCCGAGTTCGGCGACTACCGCTGGCTCACGGTCGGCCCTCCCGGTCAGCCCGAGATCAACGTGATCCTGAACGTCCCCGGCCCGCCGCTCTTCGACGAGGAGACCACCGCGCAGGTGATGTCGCTGGTGTCGAAGGGCGCGATGGGCGGCGTGATGCTCGGCACCGACGACTGCCGCCGGACGTACGAGGAGCTCTCGGGCCGCGGCGTCGAGTTCTCCCTGCCCCCGACGGAGCAGCCCTATGGCATCGACGCCCAGCTGCGTGACCTGTCGGGCAACGAGATGCGGCTGGTCCAGCGGACCGATGTGTAGGCCGCCGCGCATCCCGGTGCGCGCCGGCGAGCCGGCCGGCGCGGGCGCCGGGACGGCGACCGGGACCGGGACAGGGGGCGCCTGAGGGGCGCCCCCGGTGATCCGGGATCCACGAGGCGGTCGCGGCACGACCCGCGCGCCGGGACACCCCCGAGCGGCGCCCGGGCCGTGCCGTCCGCTCGTGGGGGTCCACTTGGCCGCGACCCCGGCGTTCACTTGGACCCGACCCCGCCATCGCCGCGGAGCGCCCTCGTCTCACCCCTTCAATGAAGGGGTTCGGAGACGTTCACTTGCGCGCGACCCCGGCGTTCACTTGGCGGCCACCCCGGCGTTCACTTGGCGGCCGGGGTCAATTGAGACCACGGATGTGCACGTGCACGAGGCGCCCTCGTCCTGACCCCTCGATGAACGAATCGCGGGGCGTTCACTTGGCCGCGACCCCCACGTCCACTTGGCGAGCCGGGTCAATTGAGACCGCGGATGTCCAATTGCACGAGGCGCCCTCGTCCTGACCCTTCAATGCACGGGCCTGCGGGCGTTCACTTGGCCGCGACCCCGGCGTTCAATTGAACGTCCGCCACCGGACCGGACCGGACCGGACCGGGCCGTCAGGCGGCGGCGAGCTCCGGGCTCAGGCGGGTGACGGCCTGGCGGATGACGTCGCCCTTCGGGCCGATGGCGGCAGCGGACATCGCGTCCGGGCTCCAGTGCTCGCGCGCCAGGGCCTGGACGTCGGCGGCGGTGACCGCCTCGATGCGCTCGACGAGCTCGTCGACCGTCAGCAGCTCCGTCCCGGTGAGGACGGCGCGGCCGATGCGGTTCATGCGGGTGCCGGAGCTCTCCATGCCCAGCACCAGGCGCCCCTTCAGGTGGTCCTTCGCCCGGCGCAGCTCCTCGACCGACAGGGGCTCGTCGCCGATGCGGCGCAGCTCCGTCCCGATGACCTCGCAGGCGGTCGCCAGGTTGTCCTCGCGGGTGCCGAGGTACACGCCCACCTGGCCGGCGTCGGCGTAGCCGACGACGTAGGACCCGACCGAGTACGCCAGGCCGCGCTTCTCGCGCACCTCCTGGAACAGGCGGCTGCTCATCGACCCGCCCAGGACGGTGTCGAGCACCGACTGGGCGTGCCGGCGAGGGTCGTTGCGCGACAGGCCCGGCCCGCCGAGGCACAGGTGGTACTGCTCGGTGGTCTTCTCCTTCAGCACCAGCGTCGGCCGGCCGGCGCGGGCGGCCTCGTAGGCCCCCTCCCCCGACGCCGACGACAGCCCGCCGAGCAGGCGCTCCGACAGCTCCAGGACCCGCTCGTGCTCCACGTTTCCGGCCGCGGCGACCACCATGTTCGGCGCGGTGTAGTGGTCGCGGTGGTACGCGCGGACGCCGTCCTCCGGCACCGAGCCGATCACCTCGGCGGTGCCGATCACGGGGCGCCCGAGCGCCTGGTCCGGGAAGACCGCGAGGCTCGCCAGGTCGTGGATCTGGTCCTGGGGGTCGTCCTCGTACATCGCGATCTCCTCCAGCACCACCTCACGCTCCTGGTCGAGATCCAGGAACGTGGGGCGCTGGAGCATGTCGGTGAGCAGCGGCATCGCCTGGTCGAGCAGTTCGTCCAGGACCCGGCAGTAGAGGACGGTGTAGTCCTTGCCGGTCGCCGCGTTCACCTCACCGCCGAGCGCGTCGAAGGCCTGGGCGATCTCCTCCGGCGACAGCGTCGGCGTGCCCTTGAACAGCATGTGCTCCAGGAAGTGGGAGATCCCCGCCTCCTGGGGCCGCTCGAAACGCGAGCCCACGCCGATCCACACGCCGATCGCCACCGAGCGCACCCCGGGGATGGTCTCCGAGACGACCCGGAGACCCCCCGAGGTGGCGCCGACGACCGGCGCGGGACCCGACGCGTGCGGCACTGCTACTCGGGGACCGTCAGCCGGCGGCGGCGGCGGCGCGGCTTGCCCTCGCCGTCCCCGTCGGACGCGCCCTCGGCGCCGTTGTCGCCCCCGCCGCCGTCGACGTCCTCCATGCCGACGATGCGCAGGCCGATCCGGCCGCGGGCCTTGTCGACCTCGACGACGGTCACGTCGACCACGTCGCCGCGGTTGACGACGTCCTCCACCTTCTCCACCCGGCCGCGGCCGAGGTTGGAGATGTGCAGCAGGCCGTCGACGCCCTTCGTGAGCTCGACGAACGCACCGAACGTGGTGGTCTTGACGACCTTGGCGCCCAGGTAGGTGTCGCCCACCTCGACGTCCTTGGTCATCGCCTTGATCTGCTCGACCGCGGCATCGGCCTTCTGGCCGTCCACGCCGTACACCTTGACGGTGCCGTCGTCCTCGATCGAGATCTCCACCTCGTAGTCGGCCTCGAGGCCGCGGATGGTCTCGCCGCCCTTGCCGATGACGGTGCCGATCCGGTCCGGGTCGATCTTGATCGCCGTGATCCGCGGCGCCCATGCCGAGAGCTCGGTGCGGGGCGCGTCGATCGTCGCGGCCATGATCCCGAGGATGTGCTCCCGGCCCTTCTTCGCCTGCGCGAGCGCGTCGCGCAGGATGTCGAAGCTGACGCCGGTGATCTTGATGTCCATCTGGAGGGCGTTGATGCCCTTCTCCGTGCCGGCGACCTTGAAGTCCATGTCGCCGAGGTGGTCCTCGTCGCCCTGGATGTCGCTGAGGATGATGTAGTCGTCACCCTCCTTGATCAGGCCCATCGCGATGCCCGCCACGGGGCGCGCGAGCGGCACGCCGGCGTCGAGGAGCGCGAGGGTGGAGCCGCACACCGAGGCCATCGAGGACGACCCGTTGGACTCGAGCGTCTCGGAGACGATCCGCAGCGTGTAGGGGAACTCCTCGTCCGACGGGATCATCGGGAGCAGGGCGCGCTCGGCGAGGGCGCCGTGGCCGATGTCGCGCCGCTTCGGGCCGCGCATGAAGCCGATCTCGCCGACGCTGAACGGCGGGAAGTTGTAGTGGTGGATGTAGCGCTTGCTGGTCTCGATGCCGAGGCCGTCGATGCGCTGCGCCTCCTTGGTGGTGCCGAGCGCGAGGCTGGACAGCACCTGGGTCTCGCCGCGGGTGAAGAGGCCGGAGCCGTGGACGCGCGGCAGCACCGTCACCTCGCAGGTGATCGGCCGGATCTCGTCCTCCTTGCGGCCGTCGGGGCGGTGCTTGTCCACCGCGATCCGGCGCCGGATGAGGGTCTTCTGCAGCGAGTCGAAGGCGCGCCCGAAGTCGGCGACGGCCTCCGGGTCGCCGTCCTCGCCGACGATGTCGTCCTGGGCGGCCTGGCGGACGGCGGCGACCTTGTCGCGGCGGGCCAGCTTCGCCTGCTCGGCGGTGGCCTCGGCCAGGTCCTTGCCGAACTTCTTCTCGATCTTCGCGAGGAGCTTCTCGTCGACCGTGATCGGGGCGACGTCCCACTTCTCCTTGCCGGCCGCCTTCTGGAGGTCGAGCTGCGCGGCGCAGAGGGTGCGGATCTCCTCGTGGGCGATCTGGAGGGCCTCGAGGATCGTGTCCTCGTCGACCTCGGTGGCGCCCGCCTCGACCATCGAGATGGCCTCGGCCGAGCCGGCCACGATCAGGTCGAGCTCCGAATCCGCCGTCTCCTGGAGGGTCGGGTTGATGATGAACTCGTCCCCGATCAGACCGATGCGGACGGCGCCGATGGGGCCGGCGAACGGCAGCTCGGAGAGCATCAGCGCCGCGGAGGCGCCGTTGATGCAGAGGATGTCGAACGGGTTCACCTGGTCGACCGAGAGGACGGTCGCGACGACCTGCGTCTCGTTGCGGTAGCCCTTCGGCCACAGCGGCCGGATCGGCCGGTCGGTCATGCGCGCGGTCAGCGTGGCCCGGTCGCTCGGGCGCGACTCACGCTTGATGAAGCCGCCGGGGATCTTGCCCGCGGCGTACATCCGCTCCTCCACATCGACGGTCAGGGGGAAGAAGTCCGCCCCCGGCCGCGGGGACTGCGCCCCGACCGCCGTCACCAGCACCACGGTGTCGCCTGAGCGCACCAGGACCGAGCCGTTGGCCTGCTTGGCCAGCTTGCCCGTCTCGAAGCTGATCGGCGAGTCGCCGATCGACGCGGTCACCTGCTCTACTGCCATGTCACGTCCCTTGTCTGCCCCGCGCCGCCCTTCGGCCGGGGCGCCTCGTCGACGGCGCCCTGTGCGCCGCCGCCGTCCAATTCGTCCGGTCGGCTGCGCCTACCTGCGCAGGCCGAGCTTCTTCGTCAGCTCTCGGTACCCGTCCAGATCCGTCTTCTGAAGGTAGTTCAGGAGGCGGCGGCGGCGCCCGACCATCTGGAGCAGGCCGCGCCGGGAGTGGTGGTCCTTCTTGTGCATCTTCAGGTGCTCGGTGAGCTGGTTGATCCGCTCGGTCAGGATCGCGACCTGCACCTGGGGAGAGCCCGTATCGCTCTCGTGACGGCGGTGGTCACCGATGACCCCCGCCTTGGCGTCCTTGGTCAGCATGCGCTGTTCTCCTCTGTCCCAGCCACGGCGCAGCCGGAGCCGCACCGGGTCGTCATATACCGGGGGGACGCCGTGCACAGGCACCCCGCACCCCGGGATCGGTTGACCCTAGCAGACCCCCTGGCGGTGGCCGTGGGGAGCCGCCGGGCCATAGGGTCGTGCCGGGAACCGGGAGGGTGGCATGTGGCGGCCTGACGGGTGGGACGCGCGGATCCGGCTCGGCCTGCTCGTGCCCCACGCCGACGTGGGCCCGGAGTCGGAGGTGGGCGCGATGGCGCCGCGGGGCGTCGCGGTGCACGCCACGCGGGTGTTCTTCGGCGCGATGGCCCCCGGAGGCGGCATGGACCCGACCATCGCCCTGGCCCCCGTCCGCGCGTTCGCGGAGCCGCCCCACATCGACGCGGCCGCGGAGTTGATGGCCGCCGCCCCCGTCGCGGCGATCGGGGTGGGCTTCACGAGCCACGCCTACGCGATGGGCCGCGACGCGGAGGCGGCGATGGTGGCGCGCTTGGAGGGGGTGACGCGCGGCATCCCGATCGCCAGTCCAGGCCTGGCGTGCACCGACGCCCTCCGGGTCCTCGGCGCCCGCCGGGTGCTGCTGGTCCATCCCCCCTGGTTCGACGACGAGCTCGGCGAACTGGGGCGGGCGTACCTGGTGGCAGCGGGCATGGACGTGCTGCGAGCGGCGTCCGCGGACCTTCCGAGCGACCAGCGGGCGATCACCCCGGAGGCCCTCCACGCCTGGGTCGCGGCCGAAGCCCCGCCGGAGGCCGAGGCGGTGGTCATCGGCGGTAACGGGTTCCGGGCGGTGGGGGCGATCGAGGCCATCGAAGCGGACCTCGGGATCCCCGTCGTGACGGCCAACCAGGCCCTGCTGTGGGCCCTCCTCCGCGCAGCCGGCGCCGATCCCGCCGCGGTCGGTGGTCACGGCCGACTCTTCCGCGCGGGCTGAGCCCGCGTCGGGCAGACTCGCCCGATGCCGACGTGGGCGCTCGACCTGGACGGGGTCCTGTGGCGTGGCGACATGCCGATCGACGGCGCCGCCGAGGCCGTCGCGCGGCTGCGCGCCACCGGCGCGCGGGTCGTCTTCCTGACGAACAACGCCGGGGCGACGGTGGCGGAGCACCTCGCGAAGCTCGCCCGCATGGGCGTGCCCGCCGGCCGGGACGACCTGCTGACGTCCGCGCAGGCCGCCGCGACCCTGCTCGCGCCGGGCGCCACGGCGCTCCCATGCGCCGGGGAGGGCGTCCGGGAGGCGCTCGCCGAGGCCGGGATCCGGGTCGTCGAGGAGCGGCCCGCCGACGCGGTCGTGGTGGGGTGGCACCGGAACTTCGACTACGACGGGCTGACGCGCGCCGCCGACGCGGTCCGGGCCGGCGCCCGCCTGATCGGCACGAACGAGGACGCGACCTACCCCACGCCGGACGGGTTGCTCCCCGGGGCGGGCGCGCTGCTCGCGGCCGTCGCCACCGCGTCGGGTGTGGCGCCGGAGGTCGCCGGCAAGCCGCACGCCCCCATGCTCCGGCTCGTCGCGGAGCGGGTCGGCCGGGTGGACACCGTCGTCGGCGACCGGCCGTCGACGGACGGGGCGCTCGCCCGGGCGCTCGACGCGCGGTTCGCCCTGGTGCTGACCGGCGTCACCAGCGCCGCGGCCGCCTCCCATGCCGACCCCGCGGCCGACGTCGTGGCGCCGGACCTCGCCGCGCTGGTGCCCTAGGAGCCTGGCGGGAAACAAAGGCCGTGCGGCCCGCCGAGCGAAAACCAAGCGATTCGGTGGCCGCGGCCCATGCCGATGCTGGTGGCATCGGCATTGACGCGGACGCCGGAGCGCGCCGGTTTGCAGCCGGCGGACGCGCGGCCGACTTTCACGACAGGCTCTAAGCGATCCGGGCCTGGATCTGCTCGAGCGCCAGGCGTGGGTGCACCGAGCGTAGGCGCAGCTCGACGCGCCCGGAGCGGTGCTCGTCGAACAGGCCCGGGTCGAAGGCGATCAGCAGGCGATCGTCGTCGCCGACCGACATCTCCATCTGCTCGAGGCGCGGGTCATCCCAGGGGACGTCCACGAACGGGCGGCCGCGGATCGCGATCAGCAGGCGCTGGTCCGTGATCGCCAGGGCCGCGCGGATCCACTGCCGTCGCCAGTTCGAGCGGCGGTGCCGCGCGCGGTAGTGGCGGTAGGTGATCGTCCCGCGGATCCTTTCCTCCTCCTGGTCGAGCCCCTCCGCGGTCAACTGGGCCCGGAGGTCGTCGGGGAGCGTCCCGCTGCCGAGGAGGAGGCGGCCGAGCACGGGGGCTAGGGCGTCAGGTCCGGCTCGATCGCCAGCGGGCGGGACCCGATCTCGCGGGCCCGGGCGATGTCCTTGTGCACCTGCTCCATCAGGGCGTCCACCGACTCGAAGCGCTTCTCGTCGCGCAGCCGCTCGATGAACTCGACCCGCATCGTCTGGCCGTAGAGGTCGCTGCCGTCGTGGTCGAGCAGGAACGCCTCCAGCCGCATCGTCGAGTTGAGCGACTGGGCGGTGAACGTCGGCGCCACCCCGATGTTGACGGCGGCGGCGCTGCGGCCGCGCGCGAGGACCGCCCGGCAGGCGTACACGCCCCGGCTCGGCAGGGCGCTGTCGGCCGGGATCTCCAGGTTCGCGGTGGGGATGCCGAGGCCGCGGCCGCGGCCCTCGCCGTGCACCACCGTCCCCTCCACCGAGTGGAGCCGCCCCAGCAGCGGGATGACCGCCTCCACCTGGCCCGTCGCGACGAGGCGGCGGATGCGGGTGGAGGAGATCGGCTTGCCGTCGGCGCTCGAGATCAGGACCGGCGCCTCCACGTGGAGGCCGCGCCGGCGGCCGAACTGCATCAGCATCTCCGCGGTCCCGGCGCCGCCGTGCCCGAAGCGGAAGTTCTCGCCGATCACCACCGCCTCCGCCCCGACGGGCGGCGACACCAGCATCTCGGCGAAGCGCTCCGCCCGGATCCGGGAGAACGCCTTCGTGAAGGGCACCACCAGCAACTCGTCGACGCCGAGGCGCTCGATGAGCTGGGTCTTCAGCCCGATGTGGGTCAGCACCGCCGGCCGCAGCTCCGGGCGCAGCACCGCGATGGGCTGGGGCTCGAACGTCAGCGCCATCGCCGGCAGGCGCCGCTCCCGCGCGATCTCGATCGCCCGCCCGATGATCGCCTGGTGGCCGACGTGGACGCCGTCGAACGTCCCGATCGCCACCACCCGGCGCGGCGCGCCCAGCGGCAGGTCGCCGAACGAGCCGAACCGCCTCACCGCGGGTCCTCCAGGACCAGGCCCGCCCGAAGCACGCCGCCCTCGTCGGGGCGCGCGACCGCCACCAGGCGGCCGTCCCGCACCAGCGCGACCGGCCCGGCGCCGCCGGCGGCGTCGCCGCGCCACCGGCCGTGGGCGACCTCCAGCGCGCCGTCGGCGTCCAGCTCGCGGCGCGGCAGGTGCGGCAGCGCGGCGAGCGGGGCGATCCCGCCCTCGCGGCCCACGTCGTCCGGGGCCACCGCGTCGTCCACCGACATGGCCCCCACCGCCGTGCGCCGCAGGGCCGTGAGGTAGGCGCCGCAGCCGAGGCGCTCGCCGATGTCGGAGGCGAGCCGGCGGACGTACGTGCCGGCGCTGCAGCGCACCTCCAGCACCGCCTCGCCGTCGCCGAGGTCCTCCACCAGCCGCAGCTCGCGGACCGCGATCTCGCGCTCCGGCAGCTCCGTCTCCTCGCCGCGCCGGGTCCGCGCGTAGAGCCGCTCGCCGCCGACCTTCACCGCCGACAGCGCCGGCACCCGCTGCTGCTGCACCCCCACGAACGCCGGCAGCGCCGCGGCGATCGCCTCCCCGCCGGAGGGTGCTCCGGCCCGGGCGATCGGCCCCTCCGGGTCGCCGCTCTCCGAAGAGAAGCCGGTCCGGAGCGTCGCGAGGTACGTCTTGTCGAGGCCGGTCAGCAGCGGCGCCAGGCGGGTCGCGCGGCCGACCATCAGCACCAGCAGGCCGGTGGCGAACGGGTCGAGGGTGCCGGTGTGCCCCACCTTCACCTTCCGCCCAAGGCGGCGGCGGACGGCCGCGACCACGTCGTGCGAGGTGGGCCCGGCCGGCTTGTCCACCAGCCAGAGGGCCGCCGCGACGGCCTCAGCCACCGGCCCCGTTCGGGTTCGCGGCGACGTGGTCGAGCCGCTCGCTGATGCGCGCGTCCAGCCAGGCGAGCAGTTCCTCAGGTGGGCGACGGGTGCTGAACCCCGCCGCCGCGCGGTGACCGCCGCCGCCCTCGTCGCGGGCGATCGCCGAGACATCGACGTCCGGGTCGACCGACCGCAGCGACACGCGCCACGACCCCTCCGGCCCGGCCTCGCTCACCAGGGCCGCCGCCTTCATCCCGCGCACGCCGCGGAGGATCTCGACGATGCCCTCGGTGTCGCTCCCGCCGGCCGCCGCGAAGTCGTCGCGCGTGATCACCGACGCCAGCATCCGGCCGCCGGCGAGCGGCCGCGCGTGCTCGAGCGCCCGGCCGATGAGCAGGAGGCGCTCCAGCGGCTGCTCCTCGTACAGGCGCCGCGAGATGGCGGCGATGTCGACGCCCGCCTCGATCATCGAGGCGGCCACCCGGTGCGCCTCGGGGCGGGTGTTGGTGTACCCGAAGCGCCCGGTGTCGGTGACGAGGCCCACGTACAGCGGCTCCGCGACCTCGCGCGTCAGCGGCCAGCCGGCGGCGGCGAGGACGCCCGTGATGACCTCCGCCGTGCTGGAGGCCAGCGGCTCCACAAGGTTGAGGTCGCCGAACATCGTGTTGTCCTGGTGGTGGTCGATGTTCAGGATCTCGCGGGCCCGCTCGTGGACCGGCTCCGCCCACATGCGGCGCTCGGTGGCGCAGTCCACCGCCACCAGCACCCGGTCCCCCACGTCGTCGGGCAGGTCCCGCGCGATCTCCTCGCCCTCGGCGATGAGGAACGCGATGTCGTCGGGCAGGTCGGGGGCGTCCGCGTGGGCCAGCACCACGTCCTGCCCGGCGGCGCGCAACGCCCGCGCCATGCCGAGCATGGAGCCGAGGGCGTCGCCGTCGGGGTTGTGGTGCGAGGTGACCACGAAGCGCTCGCCCGGGCGGGCCAGGACCTCGGCCACCTCCGCGGCGGTGGCATGGCGGCCGGTCCGTGCGCTCACCCGTCCTCCTCGTCGATGCCGGCGGTGATCTCGTCGATGCGGCGGCTCAGCTTCACCGCGTCGCGCTGGGTGCTGTCGTAGTGGAAGGTGAGCTGCGGCGTGTGCCGCGAGCGCAGCGCCGCGGCGAGGCGCGACTGGAGCAGCCCGCGGGCCGACTCGAGCGCCTCCTGCGTGGCCTGGTGGTCCCGCGCCTTCAACGTCGTGAACCAGACCTTCGCCTCGCGCACGTCCTGGGTCGCCTCGACCTGCGTGATCGTCACGAACCCGAGCCGCGGGTCGGAGAGCCCGGCGACGGCCTCGGCGAGCACCTGCTGGAGGGCGGTGTCGACCCGGCGCATCCGGGTGCTGCGGGGACGGCGGGCCACGCCTAGTACCCCGGGTCCCCGGAGACGGCGATCAGCTCGCGCGCCTCGCCGACCACCTGGAACGCCTCGTCGGAGTGGAGCATCCGCAGCGCGTCCGAGACGCGCTCGTCGGTCTCGCCCGCGGCGCGGCCGACCACCGCCAGCGTGAGCCGGGAGCGCTGCCACAGGTCGTGGTGGTCGACCTCCGCCACCGCGCAGGCGAAGCGGCGCGCGAGCGCCGCCTTCACCCGGTGGAGCTCCTTGCGCTTGGTCTTGAGCGAGGAGCCGTCCGGCAGGTGCAGGTCGACCGTGAGGATGCCGACGTGCCCGAACGACACTGGACGATCAGTCCTCCTCGTCCGAGTCCGCGTCGCCCCCGGAGGCGCTCGCCGCCGGGGCCGCGACGGGCGCCGCCGCCTGCTCGGTGCGGGCGACCTCACGGAGCTCGTAGGCCTCGATCTGGTCGCCTTCCTTGACGTCGTTGTAGTCCTCGATCAGCAGGCCGCACTCGAAGCCGGAGCTCACTTCGCGGGTGTCCTCGTTGAAGCGCTTCAGCGAGGCGATCCGGCCCTCGTGGACCACCGTGCCCTCGCGGATGAGGCGGACGTGGCTGTTGCGGCGCACGACTCCCTCCTGCACGTAGCAGCCGGCGATGGTGCCGATGCGGCTCGCCCGGAACGTGGCCCGGACCTCCAGATGGCCGATCACGTCCTCGACGATGTCCGGCTCCAGCAGGCCGACCAGCGCGTCGCGGACGTCCTCGATCGCGCGGTAGATGACCCGGTAGGTCCGGATGTCGACGCCCTCGCGCTCGGCGAGGGAGCTGGCCTCCGGCCGCGGTCGGACGTTGAAGCCGATGATGATCGCCTGCGACGCCGACGCCAGCATCACGTCGGACTCGTTGATGGCGCCCACGCCGGTGTGGATGACGCGGAGGCGCACCTCGGTCTGCTCGACCTTGTTGAGGGCGTCCTCCAGGGCGCCGACGGAGCCCTGCACGTCGCCCTTGATGATGATGTTGAGCTCCTTGAGCCCACCCTCCTTGATGCGCGCGAAGAGGTCGTCGAGGGACACCGGGCGGCGGTTCGCCAGCTCCTCGGCGCGGAGGCGCTGGTCGCGCTCGCCGGCCATCTGGCGGGCGGCCTTCTCGTTCTCGACCACCCGGAAGCGCTCGCCGGCGTCGACGACGCCGCCGAGGCCCAGGACCTCGACCGGGACCGACGGGCCCGCGCTGTCGAGCGTCTCGCCGACGTAGTCGGCCATCGCCCGGACGCGCCCGAAGACGTTGCCGGCCACGATCACGTCGCCCACCCGCAGGGTGCCGCGCTGCACGAGCAGCGTCGCGACGGGGCCGCGGCCCGGGTCGAGGCGCGACTCGATGACGGCGCCCGACGCCTCCGGCTTCGGGTTGGCCTTCGGCTCGGCGTCGGCGTCGGCGACCAGCAGGACGGTCTCGAGCAGCGTGTCGATGCCCGTGCCCTCCAGGGCCGAGACGTTCACGAACTCGTGCGTCCCACCCCACTCCGACGGGATCACGTCGCGCTGCGAGAGCTCCTGCTTGACGCGGTCGGGGTTGGCGCCGGTCTTGTCCACCTTGTTGACGGCGACCATGAACGGCACCTCGGCGGCGCGCGCGTGGTCGATCGCCTCGATGGTCTGCGGCATGACGCCGTCGTCCGCCGCCACCACGATGACCGCGACGTCGGTGATCTTGGCGCCGCGGGCGCGCATGGCGGTGAACGCCTCGTGGCCCGGGGTGTCCAGGAAGGTGATCTCCCGGTTGTCGTGGTGCACCTGGTAGGCGCCGATGTGCTGGGTGATGCCGCCGGCCTCGCCGGCCGCCACCTCGGTGGAGCGGATGGCGTCCAGCAGCGACGTCTTCCCGTGGTCGACGTGGCCCATGATCGTGACGACCGGGGCGCGCGCGACCAGGTCCTCGTCGGCGTCGTCGAAGACCTCGGGCCGCTCGGCCTCCTCCTCGGCATGGACGATGTCGACCTTGCGCTCCAGCTCGGCGGCGATGAGCTCGATCGCCTCGTCCGATAGGGACTGCGTGATCGTGGCCATCTCGCCCAGGCCCATCAGCGTCTTGATGATCTGCGACGTCGGGATCTCGAGGATCTCGGCGAAGTCCTTGACCGTCGAGCCCGACGGCACGTCGACCTGCGGCATGTCGGCCGGCGCCACGGTCGGCGCGGCCTTCTCCTCCGGGCGCGGGCCGCCCTGGCGGCCGCGCCGGTCCCGGCCCTGGCTCGCCGGGCCGCGACGGCCGGCCTGCGGGTCGATGACCACGCGGCGCCGCTTGCCGCGACCACCGCCGCCACCGCCACCTCCGGCTTCTCCATGGACGTCAGCACAACACGCCCATCT
>BFBZ01000005.1_pt196 | contig 35846 bp, 23 predicted proteins | sample 1888401 | NCBI WGS metagenome assembly BFBZ01 (sample SAMD00112614, study PRJDB3348) | symbiont metagenome | host: Chara braunii | reverse complement strand
CSMRWCWTSAGGMAYKKACTCACTCCAGCGTCGCRTACACCAGGCTGCGGATCTGCGAGCGGAARTATTCGCGCTGACCCGGGCCCTGCGACAGGAACACCGCGAACAGGYCTTCGGYCGGGTCGATCCAGAAGAAYGTCCCGGCCATKCCGCTCCAGAAGAACTGGCCGAYGGAGCCSGCGAACGGCGCCAKSCCCTGATGGGTSCGCACSGCGAAGCCGAGGCCGAAGGARTGGCCCGGCGGGATCAGGTGKGTYTCCACCTTGACRTKSGSWGCCAGATGATCCGCCGCCATGAACTGCAGCGTCTTGCGCGCGATGATGGACTGGCCGTCSAGSSTGCCGCCGTTCAGCAGCATCTGGCAGAAGCGGGCATARTCCATYGCGGTGGAGAYCAGCCCGCCGCCGCCTGATTCCATTTKGGGYTTTTCGGTCTGGTYGAACAGCACRACCTTGTCGCCGGTCCAGGGATCGTTCGGGAACGGYTCGGCGAGRCGMGGYKTRTTGGYGGYGTCGGTGKAGAACGCGGTCTCCGTCATCTGCAGCGGSGCCAGGATCCGCTCGGTGAGGAAGGCRCTCAGTGTCTTGCCGGAGATGACCTCGATGACSCGGCCCAGGATGTCGGTGGAGCGGCTGTAGTTCCATTCTGTGCCGGGTTGGCACATCAGCGGCAGGCKGGCGATCAGCCKGGCRTGCTCTTCATTGCTGATGTCGCGGCGGAAGACCTTCGCCTCGCGGTACATCTTCTGCACCAWRCCGTTGCCGGTGATCTCGTAGGAGATGCCGGAGGTGTGGCGCAGCAGGTCGTGGATCGTGATCGGCCGCACCAGCGGCACCAGGTCGAGCTTGCCGTTGTTTTCGACCCCGACCTTCTGGTCGGCGAATTCCGGGATGAATTTCTGCAGCGGGTCGTTGAGCAGCAGATGGCCTTCCTCCAGCARKWGGCCGATRCCGATCGAGACCAGCGGCTTGGTCATSGAGAAAATGCGAAACAGGCTRTCGCGGGCCATCGGGGTGCTGGCAGCCGGGCTCTGCCGGCCSAAAGCCTCGAACCAGCCGATCTGGCCGCGGCGGGCRATCATGGTGACGACCCCSGGGGTGGTTCCCTTGTCGATCTCGCGCTGGAGSGCATCSCSCATCCGCTGCAACCGSGYCGGRGACAGGCCGAGYTKGCCCGGATCCGCGAACGGCARGGGCSGCGTYTGYWGGCCKGCGGCGGGTTTYGGGGCGGATTGCGGGGAAGAWTGCAGAGCCATGGCGTCTCCAGTGGTTTYTATKGCGGTTTTTTACCCGGGGGCGGGRCGGCCGTCRGGGGCCAMGCRCCAGCYTTAYCCATAACTTCGCCCTTGAACAGCAGCGTTTTCCGCAGTAACCAGCCGCGGATTTGCCGCGCAGCCGCGCCGGCCGCAGAGGGTGGACGAAGAATGGCCAAAGAGAAGTTTGAGCGTAATAAGCCGCATTGCAAYATCGGCACCATCGGTCACGTCGACCATGGCAAGACGTCGCTGACGGCGGCGATCACCAAGGTGCTGGCAGAGACGGGCGGCGCGACGTTCACGGCGTACGACCAGATCGACAAGGCGCCCGAGGAAAAGGCSCGCGGCATCACCATTTCGACSGCYCACGTGGARTACGAGACGGCGAAYCGKCACTATGCCCACGTCGACTGCCCCGGCCACGCCGACTAYGTGAAGAACATGATCACCGGCGCSGCSCARATGGACGGCGCGATCCTGGTGGTGTCGGCGGCCGACGGCCCGATGCCGCAGACCCGCGAGCACATCYTGCTGGCSCGCCAGGTCGGCGTKCCCGCGATCGTGGTGTTCCTGAACAAGTGCGACATGGTCGACGATCCGGAACTGCTCGAACTGGTCGAGATGGAAGTCCGYGAACTGCTGTCGAAGTACGACTTCCCGGGCGACGATATYCCGATCATCAAGGGYTCGGCGCTGGCCGCGCTCGAGAACAAGGATCCGAAGCTCGGCCACGAYGCGGTGCTGGCGCTGATGAAGGCTGTGGATGAAAACATYCCGCAGCCGGCGCGYCCGATCGACCAGCCGTTCCTGATGCCGGTGGAAGACGTGTTCTCGATCTCGGGCCGCGGCACGGTGGTGACCGGCCGCGTCGAGCGCGGCATCGTCAAGGTCGGCGAGGAAATCGAGATCGTCGGCCTGAAGGCGACGCAGAAGACCACBGTGACCGGCGTGGAAATGTTCCGCAAGCTGYTGGACCAGGGSCAGGCRGGCGACAACATCGGCGCGCTGCTGCGCGGCACCAAGCGCGAGGAAGTCGAGCGCGGTCAGGTGCTGTGCAAGCCGGGTTCGGTGAAGCCGCACACGAAGTTCAAGGCGGAAGCCTACATCCTGACCAAGGARGAGGGTGGCCGTCACACKCCGTTCTTCACCAACTACCGYCCGCAGTTCTACTTCCGCACCACYGACGTGACCGGTGTGGTGCATCTGCCGGAAGGCACCGAGATGGTGATGCCGGGCGACAACATCGCCATGGAAGTGCACCTGATCGTGCCGATCGCGATGGAAGAGAAGCTGCGYTTCGCCATCCGCGAAGGCGGCCGCACCGTCGGTTCGGGCGTCGTCTCCAGCATCATCGAGTAATCGGCACACCGGCCGCACAACAGAAAGGCCCAGGTGCGGTATCGCACCTGGGCCTTTTGCGTTTCCGGATCGAATCGAATCAGGCCGCGCGTACGTCGCGCAGGAACAGGTCGACCTCCGACTTGAGGGTCTCGCCGTTATGGGAGAGTTCGGTCGCCGATTCGACCACCCTGGCGGCGGCGGCGCCGGTGCCGCGGGCGGCCTTGTCGACCCCCTGAATGTTGATGGAGACTTCGCCGGTGCTGCGCGCCGCCTCCGCGACATTGTGCGCAATTTCACGGGTTGCCGCGCCTTGCTCCTCGACCGCGGATGCGATGGCGCTGGCGATCTCGTTGACCCGGCCGATCGTCCTGGTGATGGCTTCGATCGCGCCGACCGAGGATTGCGTGGCGGCCTGGATGGCGCCGACCTGAGCCGAGATCTCTTCGGTCGCCTTCGATGTCTGGGTCGCCAGCGTCTTCACTTCCGAGGCGACGACGGCAAAGCCGCGTCCGGCGTCGCCGGCCCGGGCGGCCTCGATGGTGGCGTTCAGCGCGAGCAGGTTGGTCTGGGCGGCGATTTCGCTGATCAGCTTGACCACATCGCCGATTTTCTGGGCGGCCTCGGCCAGTCCCAGCACTTCGGAATTGGTGTCGTTGGCCTGGACCACCGCCGCGCTCGCCACCTTGGCCGATTCATTGACCTGCTGGGCGATCTCGTTGATCGAGGCATTGAGCTCCTCGATGGCGGCTGCGACGGCCTGGGCGTTCTGGGTGGCTTCTTCCGAGGCGGCCGCAACCGTCGCGCTCTGGCGCGTCGCTTCCTGCGCGGTGTTGGCCATCGAGCTCGCCGTGCTCCGCAATTCGGACGCCGCCGAGCCCACGGCATTGACGATGCCGCCGACGCCGCTCTCGAATCGCGCCGCAACCGCGTGGAGGGCGTCGCGCCGTTCATTTTCGGTGGTCGTGCGCTGCTGCTCCTGGGCCTGCCGCAACCGTCCGGTTTCGATCAGGCTGTCCTTGAAGACTTCGACGGCCTTGGCCATCGCGCCGATCTCGTCGCCGCGCCGGGCGCCGGGCACCTCGATGTCGTGCCGGCCCGAGGTGATTTGTCCCATCGCCGATTGCAGCGCGAGAATGGGACGGGCGAGGCTGCGGCCGAGCCATGCCGCGATCAAGGCGGCGATCAGCACCACCGCCACGGTGCCGCCGGCGAGCCAGAGTTCGGAACGCGTGGCGAGATCGCCGAAGGCGCTGGTGTCACGCGTGATTTCCACCACCGCGACCGGTTCGCCGGAGTAGTTCTTGATCGGGCCGAATGTGGTTGCGGTGGGGTGGCCGTCCTGCTGGCCGGTCTGGAACACCATCTCGCCGCCCAGCGCGCGTTTCAGGATCGCTTCGCTCGGTGCTGCGGTCCTGGTGGTGGAGGCGAGGGTTTTGCTGGCGTTGCCGTCGATCTGGTGGATGGCGACGTCGACGCCGAACCGGTCCTTCATGGTCTTGACATAGGTGTCGCCGAACGGCGCTCCGACATCGACCACGCCGAGCAGCTTGCCGCCGTCCAGCAGCGGCGAGACGCCAAAGACGTTGAGGACTTCGCGGCCGGGCTCGACACCGCTGACCGCCTGGCGCGTGGCGAACGCCTGCATGATCATCTTGCGGCGTTTTGAAATATCGTCGCCGAATGCTTCCGGCTGATGCACGCGCGCGAACGCAGTGGAGGGCGGAATCTGGATGGTGATCAATTCAAGGCCGAGCGGCTTGATCCCGGCAAGCGCATCCTTCAACAGGTTGATGGTGGCCGCGCGATCGCCCGATCGCACCACTGTCTTCACCTCGGGCAGGGTTGCGAGCGCGTTGCTGACCGCGAGAACGCTGCGGGTCTGTGCATCCAGGGCCGCGATCATGTTGGCGTAGTCGGCGCGCAATTCACGTTCGAGCGCGAGCTCCACCGTGGCCTGCTGCCGCCACATGCCGAAAGCCGCGAGGAGGGCGCAGGACACCGCAGCCACCAGCGAAATTGCAATCATGATCCGCGCCGACACGGATTTGAATTTCAACATCAGGGATCCCCAGCCAAACGAGACGACAATTGCCCGGCGGCATCCTATGAACGCGGCGTCAACACATCATTAACGATAGTCGGTGGGGAGGATTCAGGCCGCCGTCGTTGCGACGGTCGCCTGATCGCGCGGCTCGGCTTTCGGCGTGATGAACCTGATGTGGCAGACGAGCCCCGATGGCGGATAACGCGACTCCGCGCTGCCGTGCATCTGCCGGGTCAGGTTCGCAATCAGGCGCGTGCCGAAGCCTTCCTGTTGCGGGCGCACGACGGTCGGGCCGCCCGCTTCGCTCCATGTCAGGCTCACCGCGGTGCCGCGCTCGTCCGGGGCGGCGCTCCAGCGGATCGCGATGGTGCCCCCTTCGTTCGACAGCGCGCCGTATTTCATCGCGTTGGTGCAGAGCTCGTGCATGATCATCGCGACCGGCACCGCGCTTGTCGGCGGCAGCTCCACCGGCGGCCCCGACAGCGTGAAGCGGTGGTTTTCCTCGCGCAGGGTGGCCACCGCGACCTTCATGATGTCGGCGATGTCGGCGTGCTCCCAGTTGCGCTGGGTCAGCAGATCGTGGCTGCGCACCAGCGCCTGCAGCCGGTCCTGGAAACCACGCAGCGCTTCCGGACCCTGGCTGTGGCGGAAGCTCAGCGATGCGATCGACTGCACCGTGGCGAGGGTGTTCTTGACCCGGTGCGCGAGTTCGTGAACGAGGATGTCACGGCGCGCCTCTGCCGTCTCGCGCTCGGTTTCGCGTTGCTGGCTCTCGTCCATCAGGCGATCGAAGGTTTGTCCGAGCAGGCCGATCTCGTCATCGCGGCCGGTGATGCCGGTCCGCGCCATGTCATGGCCGCGGCGCCAGGCTTCGGCGGTGGCGACCACCTTCATCAGCGGCTGGCGGATGATGCCTTCGCCGACCAGCCACGCCAGCACCAGCGCGACCAGGCTTCCCAGGGCAAACAGCAGCAGGCTGCGGCGGGTGGCCTCGTCGATCGGGCGCAACGCCTCGTCGCGCGAGACGCCGGTCGAGACATAAAGCCCGAACGGCGTCAGCGGCGCCGGGACATAGCCCGCGATGCGGGTGGTGCCATCTGGGCTTTCGATCTCGGCCGAGCCGGCCGCGGCGGCCGTGACAAAGGGGAGGCCGGATTTGCCGATGCGCGTGCCGATGTATTTGTCCGGCGAGGGCTCACGCGACACCACCACGCCATCGCGGTCGGCGATGGTGATGGCGCTGCCGCGCGCCACGCCGCGTTCGCTGATCTGCTTGCCGAGCCACTGCAGATTGAGGCCGGCCATTACCAGCCCTTCGACGGTGTCGCCGTTGAGCAGCGGCAGCGCCACCGGCACCAGATCGCGGTTGGAGACGCGGCTTGCGGTGTAGGTTCCGACCGAGAACTTCTTGGTCTTCAGCACATCCTTGAAATAGTTGCGGTCGCTGAGGTTGGCGTCCGACGCCGCGGCCTCGCTGAAGCAGCGCACCGAGCCGTCGAGGTTGACGATCAGGATCGACGTCAGCGCATCCAGCCCCTTGCGGACGCGCGAGACGTAGCGGGAGCAGAGCTCGGCATTGTCCTGGCGCACCTCGGAGGCCTGCGAGACCGCGTGCAGGAGGTTGCGGATGCCGCCGAAAATCTGGTCCAGCTCGGAGACGGCGAACTGGGTGTTGCGCAGGGCTTCGGCATGAACCTCGGCATAACGCGCCTTGCGCAGATCGATCGCATTATAGGCCAGCGCCAGCAGGCCGGGCACCGTGGCGACCAGCGTCAGCGCCAGCAGCCGATGAGTCAGCGACAGCCGGCGGATAGACCCCCGGATAGATCGTGATGAGCGCAAGCCGTTGATTGTCCCCACCCCATCCCCCGCCGCATCCCGAATGAAGGAATGCGGCTTCTGACAAGCCTACCCGATTGGTCCCCACGGGCGGCATTCGTAGTTCCCCGATGCCCCGATACTGGACGCGAAATCGGGTCAGATCGCGGCATGGCCGCCGGCCAGGCTCTGCCCGGAACGGGAAGTTGCCCCCATCGCAAAAAATGAGGCCTGAAAATTATTTCGGGGGCGTGACGAGTGGCAAAGGCTTCGCTATAGAAGCGCGCAGTAGGAGTGTAGCTCAATTGGTAGAGCACCGGTCTCCAAAACCGGGGGTCGTAGGTTCGAGCCCTACCACTCCTGCCAGGTTGGCCTCTGAACCTCCGTCGCTCCTTTTCTCCCGAAGGCCCTGAATTCTCTCGCCAAATCCGTCTTTCGGGAGGCGGTGCGGGACGTCTTTGTCGCAAGCGGCGTGGCCGCGACCACCTTGACGTTCCCCCCGGTCCGAAGTAGGAAGCTGCACCCGCCATCGGCCCGATCATACGGACTTCCGAGGCGGCTTTGATTTTCCCAAATAGGGCCCGTTTGGCGGCCCCATCCTTGAAAAAGGTTGGGCGCGCGAAGGGGCTTGTTCGGATTCCTGAYYTCAGGAGCCGGACCSACAGATGGACACGGATCCGACGATGGCGCTCAACCCGGGCAAGTTTCTGCAGGAAGTGCGGAGCGAGACCAACAAGGTCTCGTGGCCGTCGCGGCGTGAAGTGGTCATCACCACCATCATGGTGTTTGTGATGGTCGCCGTGTCGTCGGTGTTTTTCTTCGCCGCGGAYCARATCATCCGCATYCTGGTGACATTTATTCTCGGCATCCAAGCCTGACGCAAGCGGACCYGACCTCATGAGCATGCGCTGGTACATCGTTCACGCCTATTCGAACTTCGAAAAGAAGGTYGCGGAATCGATTCGCGAGCAGGCCAAGCAACGYGGCCTGGARGARCTGTTCGAGCAGGTGCTGGTGCCGACCGARAAGGTCACCGAGGTGCGCCGCGGCCGCAAGATCGAYACCGAGCGCAAGTTCTTCCCGGGTTACGTGCTCGTGAAGATGAACCTGACCGACGAAGCGTTCCACCTGATCAAGAATACGCCTAARGTGACGGGCTTCCTSGGCGCMGAAAACAAGCCGATGCCGATTACSGAATCGGAGGCCATGCGCATCATCCACCAGGTKCAGGAGGGTGTGGARCGGCCGAAGGCGTCGGTGTCGTTCGAGATCGGCGAGAACGTGCGTGTGGCGGACGGTCCGTTCGCCTCGTTCTCCGGYGTGGTCGAGGAAATCGACGAGGCGCGCTCGCGCGTCAAGGTCGCGGTGTCGATCTTCGGACGCGCGACCCCGGTCGAGCTGGAATTCGGTCAGGTCGAAAAGGTCTGATCGTAACACCGTCCGTCTTCGGACGGACGGGACGACGGAGCGGCGCAGGCCGTGCCGAGACTAAGAACTGGAATGCCGTGGGAGGAGGCCGCTGATCGCCAATCGGCGTGCCGCACCGAACCACGGTCCCTGAAGATCCGGATGGTCCGGATCGTTTAGAGGAGTTGACGATGGCAAAGAAAGTGACCGGATACCTGAAGCTTCAGGTGCCGGCCGGTGCGGCGAAYCCGTCGCCACCGATCGGYCCCGCGCTTGGTCAGCGCGGTCTCAACATCATGGAATTCTGCAAGGCSTTCAACGCGCAGACGCAGAAGGAAGAAAAGAACACCCCGATTCCGGTGGTCATCACCATCTATGCGGATCGTTCTTTCACCTTCGAAATGCGCACGCCGCCGATGTCCCACTTCCTCAAGCAGGCCGCCAAGATCCAGTCCGGTTCGAAAGCCCCGGGCCGCGACAAGGCCGGCGCGGTGACCAAGGCGCAGGTGCGCGAGATCGCCGAGAAGAAGATGAAGGATCTCAATTGCGATACCATCGAATCGGCCATGAAGATGGTCGAGGGCTCTGCCCGTTCGATGGGTCTGGAAGTGGCAGGGTAACGGTCATGGCAATCGGAAAACGTTTGACGAAGGCCCGCGAAGGCGTCGATCGCGAAAAGCTCTATCCGATCGCGGATGCGATCAAGATGGTGAAGGAACGCGCCAAGTCGAAGTTCGACGAGACCATCGAAATCGCGATGAATCTCGGCGTCGATCCGCGCCACGCCGAYCAGATGGTTCGTGGCGTCGTCACCCTGCCGAACGGCACCGGCCGCACGCTGCGCGTCGGCGTSTTCGCCCGTGGCGCCAAGGCTGAGGAAGCCAAGGCSGCGGGTGCGGACGTGGTCGGTGCGGAAGACCTGGTCGAGAAGGTCCAGGGCGGCAACATCGATTTCGATCGTTGTATCGCCACCCCGGACATGATGCCGCTGGTCGGCCGTCTCGGTAAGGTGCTGGGTCCGCGCGGCATGATGCCGAACCCGAAGATCGGCACGGTGACCATGGACGTCGCCGGTGCCGTCAAGGGCGCCAAGGGCGGTTCGGTCGAGTTCCGCGTCGAGAAGGCCGGCATCGTGCAGGCCGGCATCGGCAAGGCCTCGTTCTCGGAAGAGAAGCTGGTGGAGAACGTCAAGGCGCTCGCGGACGCGGTCGCCAAGGCGAAGCCGGCAGGTGCCAAGGGCACCTACATCCAGCGCGTCGCGGTGTCCTCGACCATGGGCCCCGGCGTGAAGGTCGAGCCGGGCAGCGTGATGGGCTGATCATCTCGATGATCGCATGATTCAAAGGCGGGACGGGGTTTATCACCTGTCCCGCCTTTTTCTTTGGTTCCTCTGTCTGTTTGTGGTGAAGCATGGCCGATCAGGTCCTGATCTATTCGCGATTTCCCAAAGCCCTGATGGTCCGGATCGGCGAGCGTTTCGATCTGATCGATGCCGCCGGCAAGCCGCCGCGCGACGTGTTCAGCGCCGAACAACTCGCTGGCGTTCGCGCCCTGATCACCGCGGGCGGGCAGGTGCTTGGTGCCGACGTGATGGACATGCTGCCGAAGCTCGGCGCCATCGTTTGCTACGGCACCGGCTATGACGGGGTCGATCTTGCCACCGCCGCGCAGCGCGGCATCGCGGTTGGCAACAGTCCGGCGGCCAATGCCGCCGCGGTCGCCGATCTCGCGATGACGCTGATGCTGGCGGCAACCCGCCGGCTGATTCCCGCCGACGCCTATGTCAAAAGCGGCGGCTGGGCCGCCGCGACGCCGTCACCGTCGCTCAGCGCGCCGCAAGGCATGACCGGTGCGCGGATCGGCATCTACGGCATGGGCGAGATCGGCCGCAAGGTCGCCGCCCGCGCTGCCGCGTTCGAGATGGACGTCGCCTACCACAGCCGCAGCCGTTACGACCTGCCATACGCCTATCATGCGACGCTCGGTGGCCTGATCGATTGGTGCGATATCCTGATCGTCGCGGTGCGCGCTGGCCCCGACACCCAGCACATCATCGATGCGCCGATGCTGAAGCGGCTCGGGCCCAACGGCACGCTGGTCAATATTTCCCGCGGCTCCGTCATCGACGAGCAGGCGCTGGTCGCGGCGCTCAGAGACAAGACCATCGGCGCCGCCGGGCTCGACGTCTTCGAGGTCGAGCCGCACAAGCCCGGCGCACTGACCGAGCTTCCGAACGTGGTGCTGACGCCGCACATCGGCGGCCACACGGCGCAGTCCCATATCGGGATGCAGGATTGCGTGATCGCCAACCTGTCGGCGTTCTTTGCCGGCAAGCCGCTGGTTTATCCGGTCAAGATCTGATTATTCCACGCTGACGAGTTCGGTGTCTTGCCGGCGCAGCACGCGGCCGTCCTGCGCCCGCAACTCGATCTTGCGGATGCGCTTGCCGGTCTTGCGGTCGACCAGCCGGGTGTATTCCTCGCCCGGCTTGAACAGGTAATCGTCCGCCCACTGCCGCAACGCCACCAGCACCGGAAACAGGTCCTTGCCCTTGTCGGTGATGACATATTCCTGGTGCGGGCCGCCGTCTGACGCGGCCTTCAGCTCGAAGACACCGTGCGCCACCAGGGCGCGCAGCCGCGCGGCCAGGATGTTCTTCGCGGTGCCGAGGCTTTTCTGGAATTCACTGAAGCGCCGTTTGCCGCCGAGCGCATCGCGAATGATCAGCAACGACCAGCCGTCGCCGACCACGTCGAGCGAGCGGGCGATCGGGCATTGCGCCTCCTCGAAACTGGTTCGTTTCACCATCGGTCGGGCCTCGAAGACGGGGAGAGGCGCGGTGCCGAATTATTTTCTCGATTCATGGTTGCAATATAAAACCCGTGGGGCTAGGTAGCAAGTACGAGGTTTCATGATGAAACCATTCGAATGAGCATCCAACAGGAGCGGATCATGGCTGGCAGGCTTGCGAACAAGGTGGCGTTGATTACCGGCGGCAACAGTGGAATTGGCCTCGCCACGGCGCGCGTCTTCGTTGCGGAGGGGGCAAAGGTCGCCATCACCGGCCGGAACCAGGAGACGCTGGATCAGGCCGCAAAGGAGCTCGGCGACAAGGTGCTGGCCATCACGGCCGACACCACCAATGTCGAAGATCTGGAGCGCGCGGTCGCGGCCACGGTGAAGGCGTTCGGCAAGATCGACGCGCTGTTCGCCAACGCCGGCATCGGCGGCAATACGCCGGTCGGCGGCACCACGTTGAAAGCCTTCGAGGATGTCATCAAGACCAACCTGACGGCGGTATTCTTCACCGTTCAGGCCGCGGCGGCCCATCTCAACGACAATGCTTCCGTCATCCTCAACGGCTCGGTTCACACCGCGCTGGGCGCACCCGGCTATTCGGCCTATGCCGCGAGTAAGGCCGGCGTCACCGGCATGGCGCGCGTGCTGGCGTCGGAACTGGCGCCACGCGGCATCCGGGTCAATGTCGTGGCGCCGGGTGCAACCCGCACGCCGATCTGGAAGGGCGCCGCACCGACCGCCGAGGCTTTCAAGGCGCTGGAGGGGCAGATGTCGCGGGGCATTCCGCTGGGCCGCATCGGCGAGCCGGACGAGGTGGCGAAGACGGTGCTGTTCCTCGCATCCGACGACGCGGCGAACGTCAACGCGACCGAGATCTTCGTCGACGGCGGCATGGTGGGGGCGCCGCGCGGCGCGCCGCTGTTCCGCGCTTGATCGAAACCGTCGGGGGTGCAGGCGGTGAGCGTAAGGCTCACCGCGGCTGTTTATAAAAAAGATTTATTGATAACAATTAGATACGTGATTTAATTGAACGTGTATGTGAAGATGTGCGCTCGTCTGGATCTGGACATCGGGGGGCTGGCCAGAGCTGGGCATCCTGGTCGGCTTCGCGGCCCTGATCAGGGGGTGCAGCGCGTGCTCCGACCCGCTATGCAAATTCCGGGCAACATGGCACGAAAAGTCCTTGGCAAGCCGGCAGAGACTCGTTAAAGAACGCCTTCCGGGCGTGCTGGCCTTTGCTGGCGCGTCCGTGCGCGCTTTCCGAAAACCCGAGCTGTTAGGAGACCATTCCTCTCTGAACGTCCGCATGGAACGCTCAAAGATGAAGGGGAGCCGGCAACCGCTTGATGTTCAAGGATTTCGCGCGGAGTTGGTCTGAGAAGACCAGCTCATCCTGTCCAAGACTGCGGGTGTCAGTCAACGGCCTTTATAGGCCATTGACCGACTTAATGTCCCGCATAGACGGGTGAAGACCGGATTTCGCATGTGGCCGTGGATGCGGTGCGCAGTGGATCGGGTTCGAACCTCGACACCCTGTGGTGGGTTTCCGGCTTGGCCGGGGCCTGGTGCAGGAGGGCAGGCTTCTGAAATGTCGTCCTGCCGGACGTGTCCTGAGTGCGAGGCGACTCGTGTTCGGGTGCTCGGGTAGGGCGGCGGGTGCAACCCGGCGGTCCTGCCTTGTGCAAAGACCGCCAACCGGAGAGAGCTTGCTGTGGAACGAGCGGCAAAAAAAGAGGCGGTCGACGCGCTGAACGAGGTCTTCAAGGCCACCAGCGTTGCGGTCGTTGCTCATTATTCCGGCCTCACCGTGGCCCAGATGCAGAAGCTGCGTACGCAGATGAAGCAGGCTGGCGCATCGGTGAAGGTCTCGAAGAACCGTCTCGCCAAAATCGCTCTTGAAGGCACCGACGTTGTGGCCATCGGCTCCCTGCTGAAGGGGCCGACAGTGATCGCTACTTCCRACGATCCGGTCGCGGCGCCGAAGGTTGCCGTCGAGTTCGCCAAGACGAACGAACAGTTCGTCATCCTTGGTGGCTCGATGGGTAAAACCGTCCTGAATGTCGACAGCGTGAAGGCACTTGCCGCGCTGCCGTCTCTGGATGAACTGCGCGCGAAGCTGCTCGGCCTCCTTGTGGCGCCGGCAACCAAGATYGCTCAGCTCTCCACTGCGCCGGCGGCRAAGCTCGCCCGCGTGGTTCAGGCTTATGCCTCAAAGAACGAAGCGGCGTAGGCCCTTCGCAAATCCAACCTGGTTCGAACTGATACGCTGAAGGAAATAGATCAATGGCTGACTTGCAGAAGATTGTGGACGATTTGTCGAGCCTGACCGTGCTCGAAGCCGCCGAACTCGCGAAGCTTCTCGAAGAGAAGTGGGGCGTTTCGGCCGCTGCTGCCGTGGCTGTTGCCGCGGCTCCGGGCGCGGCGGCTGCCGCCGTCGAAGAGAAGACCGAGTTCTCGGTGGTTCTCGCGGCTGCCGGCGACAAGAAGATTGAGGTCATCAAGGAAGTCCGTGCGATCACGGGCCTCGGCCTCAAGGAAGCCAAGGACCTCGTCGAAGGCGCGCCGAAGCCCGTCAAGGACGGCGTTGCCAAGGACGAAGCCGAGAAGATCAAGGCTCAGCTGGAGAAGGCTGGCGCCAAGGTCGAACTCAAGTAAGGCAATTTGGGCCGGTTCCSTATTGGAACCGGCCCASTTCTACGAAATCTGCGGYATTTCAAGGCGTTGCTCTGGAACTGCYGCAAAAGCCGCCCATATAGGGGCGGAGGCACGAAAATGCAGTCCGCTTCGGGAATCAGATAGACCTCGGGGCCGGACAGCGGGAGACGGATGATTTCGGGCTTTTGCAGTCCGTAACGACAGGATTCAGACGGGCAGAGCGTGGCAGCGCTCCGCACGTCGTTTTGCGTTCTGAGATGTCAGGTTTCGGAACGTTTCGAATTTTCAACCCGGGGGCGATGCCAATCGCGCTTCGGAAGGTCCGCCTTCGGCAGGCGGCGAAATGAGAGGCCACGATGGCGCAGCAAACGTTCACCGGTCGCAAACGCGTTCGYAAGTTTTTCGGACAGATCAAGGAAGTGGCGGAGATGCCGAACCTCATCGAGGTTCAGAAGGCGTCCTATGACCAGTTCCTGATGGTCGACGAGCCCAAGGGCGGCCGCAGCGACGAGGGTCTGCAGTCGGTCTTCAAGTCGGTGTTCCCGATCTCCGACTTYTCCAACACCTCGATGCTGGAATTCGTCCGCTATGAATTCGAGGCGCCGAAGTACGACGTCGACGAGTGCCGCCAGCGCGGCATGACCTTTGCCGCCCCGCTGAAGGTGACGCTGCGCCTGATCGTGTTCGATATCGACGAGGAAACCGGCGCGCGTTCGGTCAAGGACATCAAGGAGCAGGATGTCTACATGGGCGACATTCCGCTCATGACCATGAACGGCACCTTCATCGTCAACGGTACCGAGCGCGTCATCGTTTCGCAGATGCACCGCTCCCCGGGCGTGTTCTTCGATCACGACAAGGGCAAGACCCATTCGTCGGGCAAGCTGCTGTTCGCCGCCCGCGTCATCCCCTATCGCGGGTCCTGGCTCGACATCGAGTTCGACGCCAAGGACATCGTGTTCGCGCGTATCGACCGTCGCCGCAAGATTCCGGTGACGTCGCTGATGTATGCGCTGGGCCTGGACGGCGAAGAGATCCTGGCGACCTTCTACAAGAAGATCGCCTACAAGCGCACCAAGGACGGCTGGCGCGTGCCGTTCGACGTSGCGCGTTTCCGCGGCTACACCACCATCAACGACCTGATCGAYGCCGACACCGGCAAGGTCGTGCTCGAGGCCGGCAAGAAGCTCACCGTCCGCTCCGCCCGCCAGCTCCAGGAAAAGGGGCTGAAGGCGCTGCGCATGTCGGACGAGGAGCTCGTCACCAACTATCTTGCTGAGGATCTGGTCAACCCGAAGACCGGCGAAATCCACGCCGAGGCCGGCGACGAGATCACCGAGAAGTCGCTGAAGGTGCTGAACGAGATCGGCTACAAGGAGCTGCCGATCCTCGACATCGACCATGTCAATGTCGGCCCCTACATCCGCAACACGCTGAACGCCGACAAGAACATGACGCGTGAAGACGCGCTGTTCGACATCTACCGCGTGATGCGTCCGGGCGAGCCGCCGACGCTGGAATCGGCGCAGAACATGTTCCAGTCGCTGTTCTTCGATTCGGAGCGCTACGACCTCTCGGCCGTCGGCCGCGTGAAGATGAACATGCGCCTCGAACTCGACGCGCCGGATACCCATCGCACGCTGCGCAAGGAAGACATCCTCGCCGTCATCAAGACGCTGGTGGACCTGCGCGACGGCAAGGGCGAGATCGACGACATCGACCATCTCGGCAATCGCCGGGTGCGTTCGGTAGGCGAATTGATGGAGAACCAGTACCGCATCGGTCTGCTGCGCATGGAGCGGGCGATCAAGGAGCGCATGTCGTCGGTCGATATCGACACCGTCATGCCGCAGGATCTGATCAACGCCAAGCCGGCGGCTGCCGCGGTGCGCGAGTTCTTCGGCTCGTCGCAGCTCTCGCAGTTCATGGACCAGACCAACCCGCTCTCGGAAGTCACCCACAAGCGCCGTCTCTCGGCGCTTGGCCCGGGTGGTTTGACCCGCGAGCGCGCCGGCTTCGAAGTGCGCGACGTGCATCCGACGCACTACGGCCGCATCTGCCCGATCGAGACGCCGGAAGGCCCGAACATCGGTCTGATCAACTCGCTGGCGACGTTCGCGCGCGTCAACAAGTACGGTTTCGTGGAAACGCCTTATCGCAAGGTGAAGGACGGCCGCGTCACCGACGAGGTGGTCTATCTCTCGGCGATGGAAGAAGGCCGTCATCACGTCGCGCAGGCCAACGTGCCGCTCGACCCGAAGGGCCGCTTCACGGAAGACCTGGTCGTTGCCCGTCACGCGGGCGACGTGCTGCAGGTCACCCCGGACAAGGTCGACTACATGGACGTGTCGCCGAAGCAGCTGGTTTCGGTGGCCGCGGCGCTGATCCCGTTCCTCGAGAACGACGACGCCAACCGCGCGCTGATGGGCTCGAACATGCAGCGTCAGGCCGTGCCGCTGGTGCGTGCCGAGGCGCCGTTCGTCGGCACCGGCATGGAAGGTGTGGTGGCCCGTGACTCGGGCGCCGCGATCGCGGCGCGCCGGTCCGGCGTGATCGACCAGATCGACGCCACCCGCGTCGTCATCCGCGCGACGGAAGATCTCGATCCGACCAAGTCGGGCGTCGATATCTACCGCCTGATGAAGTACCAGCGCTCCAACCAGTCGACCTGCATCAACCAGCGTCCGCTGGTGAAGGTCGGCGACGTGGTCAAGAAGGGTGACATCATCGCTGACGGTCCGTCGACCGATCTCGGCGAGCTCGCGCTCGGCCGCAACGTGCTGGTCGCGTTCATGCCGTGGAACGGTTACAACTTCGAGGACTCGATCCTGCTCTCCGAGCGGATCGTGAAGGACGACGTGTTCACGTCCATTCACATCGAGGAATTCGAGGTCATGGCGCGAGACACGAAGCTCGGGCCTGAGGAAATCACGCGCGATATTCCGAACGTCTCGGAAGAAGCGCTGAAGAACCTCGACGAAGCCGGTATCGTCTACATCGGCGCGGAAGTGCGCGCCGGCGACATCCTGGTCGGCAAGATCACGCCGAAGGGCGAAAGCCCGATGACGCCGGAAGAAAAGCTGCTGCGCGCCATCTTCGGTGAAAAGGCCTCCGACGTTCGCGACACCTCGCTCCGCGTGCCCCCGGGCGTGCAGGGCACCATCGTCGAAGTGCGGGTGTTCAACCGGCACGGCGTCGACAAGGACGAGCGCGCCCAGGCGATCGAGCGCGAGGAGATCGAGCGTCTCGCCAAGGACCGCGACGACGAGCAGGCGATCCTGGACCGCAACGTGTTCGGCCGCCTGGCGGAGCTCCTGAACAACCGCGAAGGCATCGCGGGTCCGAAGGGCTTCAAGAAGGACACCCGGATCACCAAGGCGGTGCTGGAAGAGTATCCGCGCTCGCAGTGGTGGCTGTTCGCCTCGCCGAACGACAAGCTGATGGCCGAGATCGAGGCCATGCGGAAGCAGTACGACGAGTCGAAGAAGCGCCTCGAGCAGCGCTTCCTCGACAAGGTTGAGAAGCTGCAGCGCGGCGACGAACTTCCGCCCGGCGTGATGAAGATGGTCAAGGTCTTCGTCGCGGTGAAGCGCAAGATCCAGCCGGGCGACAAGATGGCCGGACGTCACGGCAACAAGGGCGTGGTGTCGAAGATCGTGCCGATCGAGGACATGCCGTTCCTGGAAGACGGGACGCATGCCGACATCGTGCTCAATCCGCTCGGCGTGCCGAGCCGCATGAACGTCGGTCAGATTCTCGAAACCCACCTTGGCTGGGCCTGTGCAGGCCTTGGCAAGCGGATCGGGCAGGCGGTCGACGCCTATCTGTCGAAGCAGGACACCAAGCCGCTGAAGGAGACCTTGAAGAAGGTCTATGGCGAGGACGAGACCATCAAGTCGCTCGGCGATACCGAGCTGCTCGAACTCGGCCGCAATCTCACCCACGGCGTGCCGATCGCGACGCCGGTGTTCGATGGCGCGAAGGAAAGCGACATCGAAGAGATGCTGAAGATGGCGGGTCTCGACGGTTCCGGTCAGTCGACGGTCTATGACGGCCGCACGGGTGACGAGTTCGATCGCAAGGTGACGGTGGGCTACATCTACATGCTCAAGCTGCACCATCTCGTGGACGACAAGATCCACGCGCGTTCGATCGGTCCGTACTCGCTCGTCACCCAGCAACCGCTGGGCGGCAAGGCGCAGTTCGGCGGCCAGCGCTTCGGCGAAATGGAAGTGTGGGCGCTGGAAGCCTACGGCGCGGCCTATACGCTGCAGGAAATGCTGACCGTGAAGTCGGACGACGTCGCGGGCCGCACCAAGGTGTACGAGGCGATCGTGCGCGGCGACGACACGTTCGAGGCCGGTATTCCGGAATCGTTCAACGTGCTGGTCAAGGAAATGCGCTCGCTCGGCCTCAACGTCGACCTGCACAATTCGAAGCTCACGCCGGGCGCCCCGACCGCCGAGGCAGCCGAGTAAATCATTCCACCCCTCCCGCACGCGGGAGGGGCCCCGGGCCGGCCCGCGGATGCGGACCGCGCTCCGGTGTTCCCCGCCACGCGGGGCGAGAAGCGAAATTCGGAAAACGACCCGCGAGCTGAGGCTCTACGGTCGAGGAGAAGACGATGAACCAAGAGATTATGAACCTCTTCAATCCGACGACGCCGGCTCAGGTCTTCGACCAGATCCGGATTTCGATCGCGTCGCCGGAAAAGATTCTCTCGTGGTCCTACGGCGAGATCAAGAAGCCGGAGACGATCAACTACCGTACCTTCAAGCCCGAGCGCGACGGCCTGTTCTGCGCCCGCATCTTCGGGCCGATCAAGGATTACGAGTGCTTGTGCGGCAAGTACAAGCGCATGAAGTACAAGGGCATCATCTGCGAGAAGTGCTCGGTCGAGGTCACGCTGTCGCGCGTCCGGCGCGAGCGCATGGGCCACATCGAGCTCGCTGCTCCCGTCGCCCACATCTGGTTCCTGAAGTCGCTGCCGAGCCGCATCGGTTTGCTGCTCGACATGACGCTGAAGGATCTCGAGCGGATTCTCTACTTTGAATACTACGTCGTCCTCGAGCCGGGTCTCACCGCGCTCAAGGATCGCCAACTGCTGTCCGAGGAGGAGTATCTCCGCGCTCAGGACGAGTACGGCCAGGACTCCTTCACCGCCATGATCGGCGCTGAAGCCATTCGCGAACTGCTGAAGGGCCTCGATCTCGAGAAGCTCGAAGGCCAGCTGCGCGTCGACATGGGCGAGACCGAATCCGACATCAAGCACAAGAAGCTCGCCAAGCGGCTGAAGATCGTCGAGGCCTTCCGCGTTTCCGGCAACAAGCCGGAGTGGATGATCCTGACGGTCGTGCCGGTGATTCCGCCGGATCTGCGTCCGCTGGTGCCGCTCGACGGCGGTCGCTTCGCGACCTCCGACCTCAATGATCTCTATCGTCGCGTCATCAACCGCAACAATCGTCTGAAGCGGCTGATGGAACTGCGTGCGCCCGACATCATCATCCGCAACGAAAAGCGCATGCTGCAGGAAGCTGTGGACGCGCTGTTCGACAACGGCCGCCGTGGCCGCGTCATCACCGGCGCCAACAAGCGTCCGCTGAAGTCGCTCGCCGACATGCTGAAGGGCAAGCAGGGCCGGTTCCGCCAGAACCTGCTCGGCAAGCGCGTCGACTATTCGGGCCGTTCGGTGATCGTGGTCGGTCCCGAGCTGCGCCTGCATCAGTGCGGCCTGCCGAAGAAGATGGCGCTCGAACTGTTCAAGCCGTTCATCTATTCGCGGCTCGACGCCAAGGGTCTGTCCACCACGGTGAAGCAGGCGAAGAARCTGGTCGAGAAGGAGCGTCCCGAGGTCTGGGATATCCTCGACGAGGTCATTCGCGAGCAYCCCGTGCTGCTGAACCGCGCCCCGACRCTGCATCGTCTCGGCATYCAGGCGTTCGAGCCGGTGCTGATCGAAGGCAAGGCGATCCAGCTGCATCCGCTGGTCTGCGCSGCGTTCAACGCCGACTTCGACGGCGACCAGATGGCCGTGCACGTCCCGCTGTCGCTCGAAGCGCAGCTGGAAGCGCGCGTGCTGATGATGTCGACCAACAACATCCTGCACCCGGCCAACGGTCAGCCGATCATCGTGCCGTCGCAGGATATCGTGCTCGGTCTGTACTATCTGTCGATCATGCGCGAAGGTCTGCCCGGCGAGGGCAAGCTGTTCGGCGAAATGGCCGAACTCGAGCACGCGCTGTACTCGAAGGTCATCCACCTCCACACCAAGATCAAGTATCGGTGGGAAGGCATGGATGAGACCGGCAAGGTCGGCAAGCGCTGGATCGAAACCACCGCGGGCCGTGTCCTGCTCGGCCAGGTGCTGCCGAAGTCGCCGAAGATGCCGTTCGAGGTCATCAACAAGCTGATGACCAAGCGCGAAATCTCCGGCGTGATCGATCAGGTCTATCGTCACTGCGGCCAGAAGGAGACCGTGATCTTCTGCGACCGCATCATGGCGCTCGGCTTCTACAACGCCTTCAAGGCGGGCATCTCGTTCGGCAAGGACGACATGGTCGTGCCGCACGGCAAGTGGAAGATCGTCGACGATACCCGTTCGCTGGCGAAGGAATTCGAGCAGCAGTACAATGACGGCCTGATCACCCAGGGCGAAAAGTACAACAAGGTGGTCGACGCCTGGTCGAAGGCGGCCGAAAAGGTCGCCGAGGAGATGATGAAGGAAATCTCCTCCGTCAAGCGCAACCCGAAGACCGGGGAAGTGGCCCAGGTCAACTCGATCTACATGATGGCGCACTCCGGTGCGCGTGGTTCGCCGGCCCAGATGCGTCAGCTCGCAGGTATGCGCGGGCTGATGGCGAAGCCGTCGGGCGAGATCATCGAGACGCCGATCATTTCCAACTTCAAGGAAGGTCTGTCGGTTCTCGAATACTTCAACTCGACCCACGGCGCCCGCAAGGGTCTGGCCGACACCGCGTTGAAGACCGCCAACTCCGGCTACCTGACGCGTCGTCTGGTCGACGTCGCCCAGGACTGCATCATCACGCAAGATGACTGCGGCACCAAGCAGGGCATCAAGATGCGCGCCATCATCGATGCCGGCACGGTGGTTGCGTCGCTGGCGTCGCGCATTCTCGGCCGCACCGCGGGCGAGGATATCCGTGACCTTGCGACCAACAAGGTGCTCGTCAAACGCGGCCAGCTGATGGAAGAGGCGCATGTCGACGCCATCACCCAGGCCGGTGTCCAGGAAGTGAAGATCCGCTCGGCCCTGACCTGCGAACTGGTCAACGGCATCTGCGGCAAGTGCTACGGGCGCGATCTCGCCCGCGGTACGCCGGTCAACCACGGCGAGGCGGTCGGCGTGATCGCGGCGCAGTCGATCGGCGAGCCGGGCACCCAGCTGACGATGCGTACGTTCCACATCGGCGGCGCGGCGCAGATCAACGAGCAGTCGTTCATCGAAACCAACTTCGACGGCAAGATCGTGATCAAGAACAAGGCGATCGCGACCAATGCCGAAGGGCATGCGATTGCCATGGTTCGCAACATGGTCGTCGCGGTGGTCGATGCCGACGGCACCGAGCGTGCGACCCATCGCATCCAGTACGGCGCGCGCATGCGCGTCGACGAGGGCGACATGGTCAAGCGCGGCCAGCGCATCGCGGAGTGGGATCCCTATACCCGTCCCATCCTGACCGAAGTCGAAGGCACGATCGGGTTCGAGGATCTGGTCGAAGGCCAGTCGATCTCGGAAACGCTCGACGAAGCCACCGGCATCGCCAAGCGCGTGGTCATCGACTGGCGTACGTCGGGCCGCGGTGCGGACCTGCGTCCGGCCATCGTCATCAAGGGCAAGGACGGCAAGGTCCTCAAGCTCGCGCGTGGCGGCGATGCCCGCTACATGCTGTCGGTCGACGCCATTCTGTCGGTCGACGTCGGTGCCCAGGTGAAGGCGGGCGACGTGGTCGCGCGTATCTCGACGGAAAGCGCCAAGACGCGCGACATCACCGGCGGTCTGCCGCGTGTTGCCGAGCTGTTCGAAGCGCGCAAGCCGAAGGATGCGGCGATCATCGCCGAAATCGCCGGCACGATCCGGTTCGGCCGCGACTACAAGAACAAGCGCCGGATCTCGATCGAGCCCGTCGACAAGACCGAGGAGACTCGCGAGTACCTCATTCCGAAGGGCAAGCACATCCATCTGCAGGACGGCGATATCGTCGAAAAGGGCGATTTCATCGTCGAAGGCAATCCGGCGCCGCACGATATTCTGGCGATCAAGGGCATCGAGGAGCTCGCTGCCTACCTGGTCAACGAAATCCAGGAAGTCTACCGGTTGCAGGGCGTGCTCATTAACGACAAGCACATCGAAGTGATTGTCCGTCAGATGCTGCAGAAGGTGGAGATCACCGAGCAGGGCGAGACCGACATGATCTCGGGCGAGCAGGTCGACAAGATCGAATTCGACCAGCTCAACGCCAAGGCGAAGGAAGAGGGCAAGAAGCCCGCGACCGGAACCCCGGTGTTGCTCGGCATCACCAAGGCCAGCCTGCAGACCCGGTCGTTCTTCTCGGCGGCGTCGTTCCAGGAGACCACCCGCGTGCTCACCGAAGCCGCCGTCAACGGCAAGGTGGACCCGCTGGAAGGCCTCAAGGAGAACGTCATCGTCGGCCGGCTGATCCCGGCGGGTACCGGTGCGTCGATGTCGAAGATCCGGGAAGTCGCAGGCAAGCGCGACAAGCTCATCCTCGACGAGCGCGAGAAGCAGGCCGAGACGGCGATCGTGCCGACCGCGCCGGAGCCGGAGCCGCTGGCTCTGCCTTCCGCAGAGTAAGACAAGGCTGCCAAACCTCTCGAAAAGGCCGGCGCAAGCCGGCCTTTTTGCGGTTTTTAAGGGTTTCGACCCTCAAATCGCATTTTGTTCATCTTCCTTTCATATGAAAAAGTGCTTTGCTTGAGGCAACTTAGACCGGCTTGAGCCGGCCAGAACCGAACTCAGAACGGAACTTGGGCCAACTTCGATGCCGCCGCGGCCGTTGGCGGGATAACAGGAACACTATGCTCGATCTTGCAATCGTTGGGGGCGGGCCGGGCGGCCTGATGAGCGCCTGGTATCTCAAGAAGAAACTGGGAAGCCTCTGCCGCATCACCGTCTACGAGGCCTCCGACCGGGTCGGCGGCAAGGTTCTGACGCGCAAATTCGACAGTGCGCCGGCGATGTACGAAGCCGGCGTCGCCGAGATTTATGACTACTCGATGACGGGCCCCGACCCGCTGCGCGACCTGATCCAGCACTTCGGCCTGCAGACCATCCCGATGGATGCCGAGCAGGTGATGCTCGACGGTGAGTTGCTGGACGATGTTCCCGGCATGCGCCGCAAGTACGGCGCCAAGACCGCGGAGGCGATCGAGGCATTCCGCAAGCTGTGTGCCAATGAGATTACGCCCGCTGAATATTACGAGGGCGTGGGCGCGCACGACAACGAGCACCCCTGGGCCTTCATGACCGCCGAGGAGCTGCTGGACCGCGAGGTCAAGGATCCGGTCGCCAAGCGCTTCTTCAAGGTGATGGCGCGCTCCGATATCGCCACCGAAAGCCACAACACCAACGGACTGAACGCGCTCAAGAACTTCGTGATGGATGTCGAAGGCTATATCGGCCTGTATTCGATCCAGAACGGCAACGAGCAGCTGATCTCCTGCCTGCAGTCGGAAATCGACGCGGAGATCAAGCTCAACCACCGGGTGCTCAAGGTCGGCAAGACCGATGCGGGCCGCTATCAGCTCAACATGCTGAACGGCAAGAACCCGGTGATCAAGGATTTCGACCTGGTGCTGATGTGCCTGCCGCACAACTGGCTCGGCACCATCGATTTCGGTGAGGGCCGGCTGCGCCAGGGCATGAGCCGCCATCTCGCGCATTTCGACCGGCCGGCGCATTACCTGCGCGTCGCCGCGCTGTTCGACAAGCCGTTCTGGGAGGGCCAAATCGAAGGCGCCTGGTTCATGTCGGAGGCATTCGGCGGGTGCTGCGTCTATGTCGAGGGCGCGCGCCACGACGTCGGCCGGCACGGTGTGCTGAACTGGCTGATCGCCGGCTCCGACGCGCTGGCTTATGTCGGCCTGCGCGATGACCAGCTGATCGACGTCGCGCTGAAGACACTGCCGGCCTCGCTCGGCGATGCCCGCGCGCACTTCGTCGAGGGCAAGATCCACCGCTGGCTGTCGTCGGTGAACGCCATTCCAGGCGGATTGCCCGCACGGGACGTCATCACCAATCACCGGCCGGAGCCGGTCGATCATCCCGGATTGGTCGTGGTCGGCGACTATCTGTTCGATTCGACGCTGAACGGGTTGCTCGATTCGTCCGATGCCGCCACCGACATCATCCTGACCGAGACCATCAAGCTGCGGCATGCCCGCGGCGACGGCGGCGGCCATCCGATCTCGGAGAAAATCGACCGCAGCTATTTCGAGAATTATCGCGGTGTCGGTCCCTACCATGAGGTCTGGAGCCGCTTCACCGATCCGTCCTATCTGATGGAGCTGATCCGCATCGTGTGGGGCCGGGCCAAGGGCTACAAGCTCCTGATCGCCGGTTCGGCGAGCGGCGAGCTGGTCGGCGCGCTGCGGGATCGCGGCATCGACGCCTGGGGCATCGAGAACAATCGCGCCATCCATGCCAGGACGCCGAAGGCACTGCGCAAGTACAACAAGCTGGGATCCATCACCGAGCTGCCGTTCCGCAACGGCCAGTTCGACTTCGTGTTCGAAACCAGCCTCTGCCATGTTTCGGAAAAACAGGTCGCCAAGGCAGTCCGGGAACTCAATCGCGTCATGAAGACGGGCTTGATGTTTGCGTCGGTCACCAGCGACATGCCGCCGGCGCTGATCGACCAGTACGACCTGCTCCGGGGTGTCAAGAAACTGGGCACATGGTGGGAATGGTCGGAGCTGTTCTTCGGCAACGGCTTCGATCTGTCGATGAACCGGCGCGACACCATCGATGCGGTGTGGGCCGCGACACTGGCCGCCGGAAAGGGGCCAGGCAACTGGTACATCGACGCGGACAGCCTGCGCTATTCGTTCTTTGACAAGGTCGCCGCCGACGATTAATCGCATGTCGGGATGGGGTGCACAGCGGCAGTCCGTGTCGATTTTGCGAAGGTGTTTTGCCGCGCGGCGGTGATCGGGGTCCATGGTGGCGAAGCCTGCGTCCGATGAAGATGCTCTCGCGCCGGGGACTGATCCCGGCGCGCCTCCGCCCGGAGGGCAGGCGGCTGCTGCCGTGGCCAAGCCTGATGACGGCGCCACGCCGGCCGCGCCACCGCCACTGCTGGATGACGATGAGGACGACGAGGATCTCGTCGCCTTTACCGCCCGCGAAGCGGCGGGCGCCTTCGCCACGCTCTACAGTTTCACCCGGCCCTTCCTGCGCAATTATAGGAAAGGGATGCTGTTCATCGGCATCGGTCTTCTGATTGAGACGTTGTTCAACGTCATCATGCCGCTCAGCCTCAAATACCTGATCGACGAGGCGCTGGGCGAGGAGGATTTCCAGGCGCTGGTGATCATCTTGTCGGTGCTGGCGGCCGCCGGCATCGTGACCTCGCTGGTGGCGGTCTGGTACGAACTCTGGGATGCGCGAACCTGCGCCGCGATCATCGCCGATGTGCGCACCAAGATGTTCGAGCACGTGCAGAACCTCCCGTCGGCGTTCTTCGCCCGGACCAAGCGCGGTGAGATTCTGTCGCGGTTTTCCGTCGACATGGCGGCCTATGAAGGCGCCATCAAGCACCTGTCCAACAGTGCGCTGCTGCCGTTCTTCGAATTGATCGCCGGCATCGGGCTGATGCTCTGGCTGAATTGGCAACTGGCGGCGGTGGCGCTGCTGGTGTTCCCGATCACCCTGATCGGCCCGCGGATCCTCACGCCCAAGGCGGTGCAGGCCAACTACGAGCAGAAGGTCAACGAGGCGTCGATCCTCGGCGTGGTGCAGGAAAACGTTGCGGCGCAGGCGGTGGTCAAGGCATTCGGCCTGCAGCGCCGGTCGCTGGGCTGGTTCGGGTCGCGAAATCGCGATGCGCGCCGGGCCATGGCCAAAGCGACCTTCCTTTCCACCATGGTGGAGCGCACCGTGACGATTTCGGTGCTGTTGCTGCACCTCGTCGTGCTTGGGATCGGCGCCTATCTCGCCACCAACGGCCAGATCACCATCGGAACTTTCGTCACCTTCGAGAGTGCGTTCTGGGAGATCTCCTACAACATCGCCCACCTGATGCATTTCATCCCGGTGGCGATCTCCTCGGCCGCAGCCGTCCGGCACATGCAGGAAATGCTCGACGAGCCGCAGCGCGGCGCCGATCGTACCGGCGCCCCGGATCTGCCGCGGATCACCCACGACATCACCTTCGATCGGGTGACGTTCAAATACGAAAACAGCGAGACGCCGGTGCTCGACGGGCTGACGCTGAAGCTGAACGTCGGCAAGAGCATCGCCATTGTCGGTCCCAGCGGCTCCGGCAAAAGCACGCTGCTCAACCTGATCCTGCGGCTCTATGTGCCGGACGAAGGGCGGCTGACCATCGATGGGGTCGACATCCGCCGCGTGACCCGGGATTCGCTCCGCAACAGCATGGCGGTGGTGTTCCAGGAGAACATGCTGTTCAACATGTCGCTGAAGGAAAACATCCGTCTCGGCAAGGAAGGGGCGACCGACGAGGATGTCATCGAGGCCGCCAAACGCGCCGAAATCCACAATCATATCATGAGCTTGCCGGATCAGTACGACACCATCGTGGGCGAACGCGGCGACACGCTGTCGGGCGGCCAGCGCCAGCGCATCGCGATCGCGCGTGCGATCGTGCGCAATCCCTCGGTGCTGCTGCTGGATGAGGCCACGTCGGCGCTCGACCAGACCACTGAAGCTGCGATCAATCGCACGCTGCTGGACCTCGCCAAGGGCCGCACCATGATCTTTTCCACCCACCGCCTGACGTCGGTCGTGGAAATGGACGAAATCATCGTCATCAGCGGCGGCCGCGCGATCGAGCGCGGCACCCACGAGGAACTGCTGGCCCTGGATGGCACCTACCGCAAGCTCTGGGACGATCAGTCTCACACGCCGTATCACGACGAGGATGCGGATGATGAAGACGATGACGATGATGATGACGACGACGATGAATGACGCATCGAACGGCTCCCGCCCCCTGAGGGGCGGAAGCGTCGATCGAGACTGATCCCGGGGAGAGGACCGTTCCCTCGGTCGATTCAATCGAGGGCAACCCGCGATCAGGTGAACGAATAGTTGAGCAGCAGCTTGACGTTGGTGAAGCCGCTCGAGGTGGCATTGCCGAGATCGGGTGTTCCCGCGACTTTCGAGACTTCACCGGTGGCGCCGTTGTAGGTGATCGGCACGATCGCGGCGTATTTGGTCGTTGTCGTGAAGTTGTTGACCACATTGCCGCCGACAAAAACCCGGCCGTAGGTCGTGTCGGCCTGGTAGAACCCGACGCCGCCGGCGCAGTTCTTAATAGTGTTGTTCATCGCCTGTGCCGAAATCTTCTGCGCACCGAACACGCCGTTGTTGGTCGGATAGATCACGATGCCCCAGTCGGCACAGTTGTCGACGATGTTGCTGGTAACGACGACATCGGCCTCCGCGAAGATTCCGGTGCCCCAGGTCTGGTATCCTCCGATCGCGTTGTTGGTGCATGTGTAGATCTGGTTGCCGCTGATGATCGTTTCCCTGGCGCCATTGTTCGAGTTGGAGACGCTGATGCCGGCGCCGGCGATGTTGACGATGTTGTTGGCGACGATCCCGCCGAAGAACGGCGTGTTTGCCTGAGCGGCTTCGACGCGAATTGCGAACTCCGAACTATTGTAGCAGCGGTTGCCGGTGATCTCCCCGTAACTCGAGCCGTTGAAGCGAATGGCCGAGAACGCGGAGGTGTAGATCATGTTGCCCGTGACCTTGACGAAATCGGCGAGGTAGACGATCACGCCGTTTCCGTACGGACCGGTTCCGCCGCTGTTCGCGCTGGTGAATCCGATCAGGTTGTTGCTGACGATGCTCTGGTCGCCGCTCGCCGAACTGCGCTGGATATAGATGCCGTTGTTGCCGGCGTAGCTGATGCGGTTGTTGTCGATGATCATCCCGCCGTTGCTGGCGTCGATCGAATAGATCGCGAAATCGCCGGCCTGGGCGATGTCGCAGTCTTCGACAACGCCGCTGGTCTGATCGAGGAAAATGCCGTGATTGCCCGACTGGAGCAGCACGCATCGTTCGATCGTCAGGTCGTTGATGCTCGAGGTCGAGATCAGCGCAGGGTTGCTCAGTGCGGCGGGATAGGACTGGAACTGGCCGGACACGGTGATGTCGTGGATATAGACCGGCCCGAAGCTCGATCCCGAGCCCGACGGGGCGGCCGAAATCATCGGCGACTGCTGGTAGCCCAGGATCGTCGCTCCGCCGGGTGTCGAATAGATTTCCACCGGTGCGGTGATGTTCACCGTGGTGATGTGATAACTGCCGGCGGGCACGAACAGTGGAAGCCCCTGGCTTTGCGCCGCGTTGATCGCGGCCTGGAAATGGGCCGTCTGGTCGGCGGTGGTTCCTGCGACCATGCCGTAGTCGGCGCCGTTCAAACTCGTTGCGGTTGGCATTGATGTCTCTCCATCAGCTTGTTTGCATTCGGCTCCGAGCATCACGCGGCGCTGAAGCTGCGTGATGACTCGCGCCAACAGCAGGAGAACATCGAACTGTGTCGGTGCGGCATGCAGTCACCGCAGCATTACGTGGATAGTGTGGGAAAGCCCGCGCGGTGACGCGCGCGAAAGCGCGTGCGCTTCGATGGCGAGATTGGCTGTTACGTTTTCACGTGAAACAGATGCCGCTTCATATGACGGCACCGTGCGGAAGAACGGCGAGGTCGATCGGGGCTAAGCAGCGAGCTTGCCGGATGTCCGGTTCGTGCTGCTGTGGGGCGTCGTTGCGCGCAACTGGCGTACCGCGCCGATCCCTGCGCGCAGGACGAAGCGGGCCCAGCGCTGCGCGCTCCAGATCAATCCGTCGTCGATGGACACCGAGCGTAGCTGGTAGGCCTGATCGGTCGAGGCCTGATCGGACGCGCGCTTGATGGGATCGTCGTAGAAGGTGGCGATCTTCGTGGCGTCCATGCCGGGACTGGCCAGCCAGTTCGGAATATGGACGGTGCAGAGCTGCTCGACATCGGCGAACACTTTTCGGGTGCCGGTCCCCGCCGCCGGGCACGAGGTCGCGAACGCATCGCCGACCAGCACAACGCCGGCCTGGCGATGTCCTTGCGTGATGTAGAGATCCGCGGGCCTGATCTTGATCGGACCCGTGACCTCGATATCGCCGGTCAGCGAGCGGAGTCTCGGCATCAGTTGAAACAGGCTCTGCTCCGGAGCGTGGCGCATCTCGCGCAGCCAGGGATCATCCATGGTGCGATAGACCATCAGGTTGGCGCGCATCGTCGACTGGATCGGAAACAGCGTGAGATAGGCCATCCGGGCCGCGGTATTCTCGCCGTAATAGGTGAGGGCGCCGAAGTTGAAGGCGCGCGCATGGCGCGGCTTGAGATCGAATCCAAGCGTGATCGAGTGGCATGCGCTGGTGACGATTCGTTCGAGCCCGAGCTGATGGCGCAGTCCGATGTTCAGGCCGTTGGCGAGCACGACAAGGCGCGCGGACACCGTCTCCCCATTCGACAGCGCGACCTGCTGCTGGTCGCTGCCGGTCGAGATATCCGTCGCCTTCGCGGCGATGATGTCGACGCACGGCGGCACCGCGGCACGCATGGCGTTGACCAGACCGTCGTAGAGGAAGCCGTATTGGTCGCCGCGGCGTCTGTCGATCACGTGCCCCAGGCGTGCGACCCAGACGGTCTCGTCGTAGGTCATCGCCGGCATCAACTGCTCGGCAAGGCCGACCCTGCGCAGGATGTCGATCTGCGGACCATCCAGTTTTTCGCAACGAAAGTCCGGCGGGTAAACCGGATGCGGATCGATCAGCGCCGCGCGAATGCCGGCGCGGCCGAGCAGGGCGGCTGCTGTGGAGCCGGCCAATCCTCCGCCGATAATCGCGACATCCGTTTCCCGCATCTTCGGCCTCTTGCGCAGATGGTGGCATCGCAATGCGCAAACGAATAAAATTCTGAGGGATGTCGGTTAATACTTCGACCGATGGTCTGCGCTGATCGGAAGTTGAATTATTTCCGTACATTTCCAGAGCGCGGCGCGCCTGAGAAAAATCCAAGGCGGCTGTTGGTAAACTCACACCGAATATGCTGCTGTCGACGTTAGCGCGCTTTTGCGTTTTGAGCGCGATGGTGAAAGTGCGGCTGCACTTTCTTTGGATCGTGTGCCTTCGGATCGTTGTGCGCTGACGGTAGAGCGGCGATCGGCGCACAACCGGAAACAAAAAAGGCGGGCGTGAAACAAGACTTGTTGATGTGGATGGTGTGCGATCATGCGACCCGGCCGGTAGCGCAAAGGCATGTGATGTAAGAGAATTTACGGATGCTTTTTGATTCCGGGCTACGCTCCGTGCCTGCGCGGATCAATGACTGCCTAATTTTAAGACTTTTGCATTCGACCTCGGACTCGGGACGACCGACCCATAATGAATGACACGCCGACGCCTTCAGTTTCGCCGACGACGACACGCGACCGGTCGGCAACAACCGGCGTTGTGCTGCTGGGAGGTGCGCACGGATCGTTGTCGGCGGCGCGCCATTTCGGCCGCAACAAGGTTCCGGTGTTCCTGGTCACCGATGATCATCCGCTGCCGAAATTGTCGCGTTACGTCAGCCGACGTTTCGTCTGGCCGGGGGCGATATCCCCTCAGTCGGGTGACTGGCTGATCCGCTTTGCCGCTGAGCAGGGGCTGCAGGATTGGTTGTTGCTTCCCTGCGGCGACACCGAAGTGAAATGCGTCGCGGAAAATCTGTCCCGCTTGCGCAGCGTTTTCAAGGTTCTGAGCACGGACTGGAGCGCCCTGCAGAAGGTCTGCGACAAGCAACAGCTTGCGGTGACGGCCGCGGCCGCCGGCATTGCCTTTCCGAAAAATTATGTGGTGCGGTCAGTCGACGATTTCGGCCGTATCGAGGTTCAGTTTCCGGTGGTGCTGAAGCCGGCGATGCGAATGGAGCGCAATGCCTTCGCGGCATCCAAGGCATGGCGCGCCGACACCCGTGACGAACTGGAGGACCTGTACCAGCAGGCCAGTGCGCTGGTCGGCCACGACGAGATCGTGGTGCAGGAGCTGGTCCCCGGCGGCGGCGAGGCGCAATTCTCCTATGTGGCGCTGTGGCACGCCAATGCGCCGGTGGCCGAGATGACGGCGCGCCGGACGCGGCAGTACCCGATCGAGTTCAGCCTCACCAGCACCTTCGTGGAGGTCGTGGAGAACGACGCGGTGAGGGGGGCCAGCCGGGTGCTGCTGTCCTCGATCGGGTTCGAGGGGCTCGTGGAGGTCGAATTCAAGTTCGACGCGCGCGACGGCGGCTACAAGGTTCTCGACGTCAATCCGCGGACCTGGTCCTGGTTCGGCCTGTGCGAATTCGCCGGTCTGGACCTCGCCAATCTGATGCGGGACGTCTCGTTGGGAAGGCCGGTCGCCAGTCTATCGCAGCCACGTGGGGGGCGTGCCTGGATCCACGTCGCCAGGGATCTGGTCGCCGCTGGTCAATTGATCTCGCGGGGCGATCTGACCGTTGGCGGCTATCTCGCAACGCTTGGCCAGAAGCTGACCTTTGCGGCCTTCGCCTGGGACGATCCATTGCCCGGAATTCTGGAGCTGCCGTTGTCGATTGCCCGGATGTTGTGGCGGAGGCTGAAGCTGCCCGGCCTGTCCAAACGACGGGTTCCCGTCTGATGTGCCGTTTGAGGGTATTTTAATACCCAGATTTGCGATTCTTGTAGATCGTGACCATTTAATCCGGGTAATATTTCAGAAAATCGAGGCCAACGAAGGGGCTCTTTGGCTGCAGGGCCGGCTCGACCCGGCCTCGGAACGGGCCGTGGTTGTCGCCCGCGACTCGGTGCGAGGCGATTCTCTCGCCAGCCATTCTGGCCGTTGCGAAACTTCGTCCGCGATGTCAGAAGTGCCTGTGCGGCGCAGACTTCTTGCATCGTGTTTGGTCTTGACTTGACCGGCGAGGGCCGTTAGAACCCGCCCACTTAACGACAGGCGGTGAGCTTCGTCTGCGTCGGAACGGAACACCCAAATTATCCCGAGATATCAAGTCTCCGGATCGAAGCGGGCACCAACCTCGACGAATGTCGCTCAAACGCTGTCGATATAGCCAGTCAATGCCAAGACGACTTTGATCTCTTGTGCGCCGCTAATTTGGCGTCCGTTCAAGTGATGAGCTTCCGAAGCATGATCGCGGTGAGCCTCCGGCGCTAAGTCGGTTGCCTGTTGTGATCCTCTGTGGCGTCGAAGCGCCTTCCACTCAGAAGATGAGTGGTTGGCGTGATTTCGTTTTGCGTGGGTGTATCTCGATCGAGTGCATCGCGTGCAAGGCGACCCGATAGGGCGGGTAGCCCGACAAATTTTGCGAAACCGGTGGTTTCGCGCGAACGAGGGTGAAGGCGAACAATGCCGACGATCAACCAGCTGATCGCAAATCCGCGCACCGTTCAGAAGGCGCGCAAGAAGGTGCCGGCTCTGCAGCAGTCGCCGCAGAAGCGTGGCGTGTGCACGCGCGTCTAYACGACGACGCCGAAGAAGCCGAACTCGGCGCTTCGTAAGGTYGCCAAGGTGCGCCTGACCAACGGCTTCGAGGTCATCGGCTACATCCCGGGTGAAGGCCAYAACCTTCAGGAGCACTCGGTGGTCATGATCCGCGGCGGCCGCGTCAAGGACTTGCCCGGCGTKCGCTATCACATCCTCCGCGGCGTCCTYGATACCCAGGGCGTCAAGAACCGTAAGCAGCGTCGTTCGAAGTACGGCGCGAAGCGTCCGAAGTAAGCAGGAGCCGAATCCATGTCGCGTCGTCACGCTGCAGAAAAGCGCGAAGTGCTTCCGGATCCCAAGTTCGGAAACATCATCATCACCAAGTTCATGAACTCGATCATGTATGCGGGCAAGAAGTCGGTTGCCGAAGGCATCGTCTACGGCGCGCTCTCCTCGATCGAAGCCAAGACCAAGCAGAGCCCGCTGACCGTGTTCGAGCAGGCGCTCGACAACGTGATGCCGACCATCGAAGTGCGGTCGCGTCGCGTCGGTGGCGCCACCTACCAGGTGCCGGTCGAAGTTCGCTCCACCCGCCGTCAGGCGCTGGGCATTCGCTGGATCATTACCGCAGCGCGCGGCCGTAACGAGAAGACCATGACCGAGCGGTTGTCCGCGGAGTTGCTGGACGCGTCGAACAACCGGGGTAACGCAGTCAAGAAGCGTGAAGACGTGCACAAGATGGCGGAAGCCAACCGTGCCTTCTCGCATTATCGCTGGTAACGGCGAAACGAACGGAATTTAAGGAACAGCCCATGCCCCGCGTTCATGCCATTGAGGACTACCGCAACTTCGGTATCATGGCGCATATCGATGCCGGCAAGACCACGACCACCGAGCGCATCCTCTATTATACCGGCAAGAGCCACAAAATCGGCGAAGTGCACGAAGGTGCCGCGACGATGGACTGGATGGAGCAGGAGCAGGAGCGCGGCATCACCATTACGTCGGCCGCGACCACCGCGTTCTGGAACGGCAAGCGCCTGAACATCATCGACACCCCCGGCCACGTCGACTTCACCATCGAAGTCGAGCGTTCGCTGCGCGTGCTCGACGGCGCTGTTTGCGTCCTCGACTCCAACCAGGGCGTCGAGCCGCAGACTGAGACCGTCTGGCGTCAGGGCGACAAGTACAACGTTCCGCGCATCATCTTCTCCAACAAGATGGATAAGACCGGCGCTGACTTCTACAAGTGCCTGCAGGACATCATCGATCGTCTCGGTGCGAAGCCGATTGCGATCCAGCTGCCGATCGGTTCAGAAAACAACTTCAAGGGTCTCGTCGACCTCGTTCGCATGAAGGCCGTCGTCTGGAAGGACGAGGCGCTCGGCGCGAAGTACGAGGACGAAGAGATTCCGGCCGACATGCTCGACAAGGCCAAGGAATATCGCGAGAAGATGGTGGAAGCCGCCGTCGAGCTCGATGACGACGTGCTTGCCGCCTTCCTCGACGGCAACGAGCCGGACGAAGCCACGCTGAAGCGGATGATCCGCAAGGCCGTGCTGACTGGCGCGTTCTATCCTGTGCTGTGCGGTTCGGCCTTCAAGAACAAGGGCGTGCAGCCGCTGCTCGACGCCGTGGTCGACTACCTGCCGTCGCCGGTCGACGTGCCCGCGATCAAGGGCACCGACGAGGACGGCAACGACGTCGTGCGCAAGGCGGACGACAAGGAGCCGCTGGCTCTGCTCGCGTTCAAGATCATGGACGACCCGTTCGTCGGCACCATCACGTTCTGCCGCATCTACTCCGGCACGCTGATTTCCGGTACCGGCGTCATCAACTCGACGCGCGACCGCAAGGAGCGTATCGGCCGCATGCTGCTGATGCATGCGAACAACCGTGAAGACATCAAGGAAGCCTACGCCGGCGACATCGTCGCGCTGGCTGGCCTGAAGGAAGCGCGCACCGGCGACACGCTGTGCGATCCYGACAAGCCGGTGATCCTGGAAAAGATGGAATTCCCGGAGCCGGTGATCGAAATCGCAATCGAGCCGAAGTCGAAGGCCGACCAGGAAAAGCTCGGCGTCGCGCTGGCGAAGCTGGCGGCGGAAGATCCGTCGTTCCGCGTGTCGACCGACCAGGAGTCCGGCCAGACCATTCTCAAGGGCATGGGCGAACTTCATCTCGACATCAAGGTCGACATTCTGCGCCGCACCTACAAGGTCGATGCCAATATCGGCGCGCCGCAGGTGGCGTTCCGCGAGCGGGTCACCAAGCGCGCGGAAGTCAAGTACACCCACAAGAAGCAGACCGGTGGTACCGGTCAGTTCGCTGAAGTGTCGATCATCGTCGAGCCGAACGAGCCCGGCAAGGGCTACGAGTTCGAGTCGAAGATCATCGGCGGCGCGGTGCCGAAGGAATACATCCCCGGCGTCGAAAAGGGTCTCAACAGTGTGATGGGCTCCGGCGTGGTCGCCGGCTTCCCGGTGGTGGACGTCAAGGTCCAGCTGGTCGACGGCAAGTATCACGACGTCGACTCGTCGGCACTGGCGTTCGAAATCGCGTCCCGCGCCGCGTTCCGTGAGGCACTGCAGAAGGGCAAGTCGGTCCTGCTCGAGCCGATCATGAAGGTCGAGGTGGTGACGCCCGAGGATTACACCGGTTCTGTGATCGGCGACCTCAATTCCCGCCGTGGCCAGATCCAGGGTCAAGACATGCGCGGCAACGCCAACGTCATCAATGCGATGGTGCCGCTCATGAACATGTTCGGTTACGTGAACAACCTGCGCTCGATGAGCCAGGGSCGCGCGACCTTCACRATGCAATTCGACCACTACGCCGAGGCTCCGGCCAACGTGTCAGCGGAAGTCCAGAAGAAGTTTGCCTGATCGTCTTTGACTCGAAGTCAAAGCCTGAACGGAGAGTGTCATGGCCAAAGAGAAGTTTGAACGTAATAAGCCGCATTGCAATATCGGCACCATCGGTCACGTCGACCACGGCAAGACGTCGCTGACGGCGGCGATCACCAAGGTGCTGGCAGAGACGGGCGGCGCGACGTTCACGGCGTACGACCAGATCGACAAGGCGCCCGAGGAAAAGGCCCGCGGCATCACCATTTCGACCGCTCACGTGGAATACGAGACGGCGAACCGTCACTATGCCCACGTCGACTGCCCCGGCCACGCCGACTACGTGAAGAACATGATCACCGGTGCCGCCCAGATGGACGGCGCGATCCTGGTGGTGTCGGCAGCCGACGGCCCGATGCCGCAGACCCGCGAGCACATCCTGCTGGCCCGCCAGGTCGGCGTTCCCGCGATCGTGGTGTTCCTCAACAAGTGCGACATGGTCGACGATCCGGAACTGCTGGAACTGGTCGAGCTCGAGGTTCGCGAACTGCTGTCGAAGTACAATTTCCCGGGCGACACCATCCCGATCGTCAAGGGTTCGGCGCTGGCTGCGCTGGAGAACAAGGATCCGAAGCTCGGCCACGACGCCATTCTCGAGCTGATGAAGCAGGTCGACTCCTACATTCCGCAGCCGGAGCGTCCGGTTGACCTGCCGTTCCTGATGCCGGTGGAAGACGTGTTCTCGATCTCGGGCCGCGGCACGGTGGTGACCGGCCGCGTCGAGCGCGGCATCGTCAAGGTCGGCGAGGAAATCGAGATCGTCGGCCTGAAGGCGACGCAGAAGACCACCGTGACCGGCGTGGAAATGTTCCGCAAGCTGCTGGACCAGGGCCAGGCAGGCGACAACATCGGCGCGCTGCTGCGCGGCACCAAGCGCGAGGAAGTCGAGCGCGGTCAGGTGCTGTGCAAGCCGGG
>BFBZ01000519.1_pt1 | contig 35858 bp, 39 predicted proteins | sample 1888401 | NCBI WGS metagenome assembly BFBZ01 (sample SAMD00112614, study PRJDB3348) | symbiont metagenome | host: Chara braunii | reverse complement strand
GGTCTCGCGCACCCGCACCCTGGTGATCTTCAGGACGACGTCGTTCAGACTGTCGAGATGCTGGACGTTCAGCGTGGTCCAGACGTCGATGCCGGCGGCGATCAGTTCCTTGACGTCCATCCAGCGCTTGGGATGGCGCGAGCCCGGCACATTGGTATGGGCGAGTTCGTCGACCAGCAGCAGAGCCGGCTTGCGGGCGAGCGCCGCGTCGAGATCGAATTCCGGCACGGCGCGGTTGCGATAGACGATGAGCTGGCGGGGAATGACCTCGAAGCCCTGCACCAGGGCCTCGGTCTCGCGCCGGCCATGGGTCTCGATCAGGCCGGCGGCGACGTCGACACCCGCCGCCAGCTGCTCCTTGGCGGCGGCCAGCATCGCATAGGTCTTGCCGACGCCGGGCGAGGCGCCGAGAAAGATCTTCAGGCGGCCCCGGCCCGCCCGCTCGGCCTGGGCCAGGAGTGCATCGGGGTCGGGGCGGTTCGTTTGGTCGACGGCCATCCCGCCAGTTTAGGGCCGAAGCGCGTCGAGCGCGAGGTTGAGCCTCAGCACATTCACACGCCGCTCGCCGACGAGGCCGAGCGCCCGGCCCTCGGTCTGGGCCTCGACCAGCTGCCGGATGCGATCGGCCGGCAGATTGCGGGCCGCGGCGACGCGGGCGACCTGGACCAGCGCATTCTCCGGCGTGATATGCGGGTCGAGACCCGAGCCCGAGGTGGTGACCGCGTCGGGCGGGATCGGCCCCTGGACGCCGTCCTTGCGCAGCGCCTCGATATCGGCCTTGACGCGATCGACGAGCTTGCCGGTCAAGGGCCCGAGATTGGAGCCGGTCGAGTTCGACGCGTTATAGGGCGCGTCGATCGTCTTGGTCGGGTCCTGCGGGTCGGTGGCCGAGGTCGCCGACGGGCGGGGATGAAAATAGCGCTCGCTGGCGAAGGCCTGGCCGATCAGTTCGGAGCCGACGACCTTGCCGTCGCGGAGGATCAGCGAGCCATTGGCCTGGACCGGGAACACCCCTTGCGCGATGCCGGTCACCGCCAAGGGGTAGCCGAGGCCGGTGAGCACGGTGAACAGGCCGAGCAGCACAAGGGCGGGTCTAAGATGGGCGATCATGATCGCTGTCCTCAGCTGAGACCGATGGCCGAGATGGCCATGTCGATGAGTTTGATACCGACAAAGGGCGCGACAAGGCCGCCGAGCCCGTAGACGACGAGATTGCGGCGCAGCAGGGCGGCGGCGCCGACCGGCCGGTAAGCGACGCCCTTCAGCGCCAGCGGCACCAGCGCGACGATGATCAGCGCGTTGAAGATGACCGCCGACAGGATCGCCGATTGCGGGCTCGCCAGGCCCATGACGTTGAGCGCGCCGAGCGCCGGCAGCGAGGCCACGAACAGAGCCGGCAGGATGGCGAAATATTTCGCCACGTCATTGGCGATCGAAAAGGTGGTCAGCGCGCCGCGGGTCATCAGCAATTGCTTGCCGATGCCGACCACCTCGATGAGCTTGGTCGGGTCACTGTCGAGATCGACCATGTTGCCGGCCTCGCGCGCGGCCTGGGTGCCGGTCTGCATGGCCACCCCGACATCGGCCTGGGCCAGCGCCGGCGCGTCATTGGTGCCGTCGCCGCACATGGCGACGAGGCGGCCCTTGGACTGTTCGGCGCGGATGAAGGCGAGCTTGTCCTGGGGCGTCGCCTCGGCGATGAAATCGTCGACGCCGGCTTCGGAAGCGATCGCCGCCGCGGTCGCCGGATTGTCGCCTGTCACCATGACGGTGCGGATGCCCATGCGGCGCAGCTCGGCGAAGCGCTCCTTGATATCCGGCTTCACCACGTCCTTCAGGTGGATGATGCCGAGGATGCGGTTGCCCTCGACCAGGCCCAGCGGCGTGCCGCCCGAGCGGGCGATGCGGTCGACCGTCTCGCGGAAGCCCGGCGGCTCGGTGATCGGCTGGCCGCAGGTGGTCTGGCGGGCGAATTTCACCACCGAATCGATGGCGCCCTTGCGCAGGCGGCGGCCGTCGAGGTCGACGCCGGACAGGCGGGTCGCCGCCGAGAAGTCGATGAAGGTCGCGCCGGCGGGACGATCGAGCGCGATGTTCATGGTGTTGCGCGCAAGCTCCAGGATCGAGCGGCCTTCCGCCGTCTCGTCGGCGAGCGAGGCCAGGACGGCCGCTTCCATCACCTCGCGCTCGGAAATGCCCGGCATGGGAATGACTTCCGAGGCCATGCGGTTGCCGAAGGTGATGGTGCCGGTCTTGTCGAGCAGCAAGGTGTCGACGTCGCCCGAGGCCTCGACCGCGCGGCCGGAGGTGGCCAGCACGTTGAACTTCAACAGCCGGTCCATGCCGGCGATGCCGATGGCCGACAACAGCCCGCCAATGGTGGTGGGGATCAGGCAGACCAGCAGGGCGACCAGCACGACGACAGGCACGGTCATGCCGTGATAGGCGGCAAAACCCGGCAGGGTGCCGACCGCGACGATGAAGACCAGCGTCATGCCGGCGAGCAGCACGGTGAGCGCGATCTCGTTCGGGGTCTTCTGGCGCTCGGCGCCCTCGACCAGCGCGATCATCCGGTCGAGGAAGGAATGGCCGGGCTGCGCGGTGATCTTGACGACGATCCAGTCGGACACGACCGTGGTGCCGCCGGTGACCGCCGAACGGTCGCCGCCGGCCTCGCGGATGACAGGGGCGGATTCGCCCGTGATCGCCGCTTCGTTGACGGAAGCGATGCCGGCGACGATGTCGCCGTCGCCCGGGATGACGTCGCCGGTCTCGACCCGGACGAGGTCGCCGGGTTTCAGATCGAGCGCCGAGACGGCCTGGACTGTCAGGAGATCGTCGGCCGAGACCAGGCGCTTCGCCTGGGTGTCGGTGCGGGTGCGGCGCAGCGCGTCGGCCTGGGCCTTGCCACGTCCCTCGGCCAGCGCCTCGGCGAAGGTCGAGAACAGCACGGTGAGCCACAGCCACAGGGCGATCTGCGCGGTGAAGGCCGAGGCCAAGCCTAAGAACAGGTCGCGGACCAGGATGATGGTGACGACCATCGCCACCGCCTCGGTGACGAAGATGACCGGATTGGCGATGAGCAGGCGCGGATCGAGCTTCTTGAGGGCATCGATCGTCGCCTGGCGGGCGAGCGGCCCCGCCAGCAGCGTCGGAGAGCGTTTACGGGTCATGATATCAGCCTCAATTGGCGATCTGGCCGGAGAGCATCTGCATATGCTCGAGCACCGGGCCGAGAGACAGGGCGGGGAAGAACTGCAGGCCGCCCAGGATCAGGATGACGCCGGCGAGCAGGCCGACGAACAGTGGCGTATCGGTGGGGAAAGTGCCGGCCGAGGGCGCGAGCTTCGGCTTGGCGGCGAGCGAACCGGCGATCGCCATGACCGGCACGATGATGGCGAAACGGCCGAGATGCATCGCGATGCCGAGCGTGGTGTCGTACCAATAGGCATTGGCGGTGAGCCCGGCAAAGGCCGAACCATTGTTGCCGGCGGCCGAGGAGAAGGCATAGAGGATCTCGGAATAGCCGCGCGCGCCGGGATTGGCGGTGCCGGCCAGTGCCGCCGGCAGCACCATGGAGACCGAGGCGAAGCCGAGGATCAACAGCGGCACCACCAGCACGCCGAGAACGGCGAGCTTGACCTCGCGGGCTTCCAGTTTCTTGCCGAGATATTCCGGCGTGCGGCCGACCATCAGGCCGGCGACGAACATGGCGAGGATGGCATAGAGAATGATGCCGTAGAGGCCCGAGCCGACACCACCCGGCAGCACTTCGCCGAGCTGGATCAGGAACATCGGCACCAGGCCGCCGAGCGGCGTGTAGGAGCCGTGCATCGAATTGACCGAGCCGTTCGACGCACCCGTGGTGAACACCGCCCAGAGCGCCGACATGGGCGCGCCGAAGCGCACCTCCTTGCCCTCCATGTTCGGACCGACGAGGCCGAGCGCGTTCATCTGCGGCGTGCCCGCGCCTTCGGCCCAGTAGACCACGACGGCGCCGACCACCAGGAACAGGATCATCACGGCAAACAGCGCCCAGCCCTCGCGCTGGCGGCCGATCATCTTGCCGAAGGCGATGGCGATGGCGAGCGGCAGGGCGATGATGGCCCAGAGCGTGACCATGTTGGACCAGGCATTGGGATTTTCGTAAGGGTGCGCCGAATTGACGTTGAAGAAGCCGCCACCATTGGTGCCGAGCTGCTTGATGGCGATCTGGGAGGCGACCGGCCCCTGGGCGATCACCTGGTTGGCGCCTTCGAGCGTCACCGCGTCGACCGAGCCAGCCAGCGTCTGCGGCAGGCCGAGCGCCACCAGCACCAGCGCGGTGACAATGGAGATCGGCAGCAGCAGGTAGAGCGTCGAACGGGTCAGATCGACCCAGAAATTGCCCAACCCTTCAGTCTTTTCCCGCGCGAAGGCGCGCGCCAGCGCCGCGAAGATCGCGATGCCCGTGGCAGCCGAGACAAAGTTCTGCACGGTGAGGCCGAGCATCTGGGTGAGATGCGACATGGTCGTCTCGCCGCCATAGCTCTGCCAATTGGTATTGGTGACGAAGGAGATCGCCGTGTTGAAGGCGAGATGCGCCGAGACCTCGCCCTGGCCGGCCGGATTGAGCGGCAGCAGCGTCTGCAGGCGGATCAGCCCATAGAGGAACAGGAAGCCGGCCGCGTTGAACACTAAGAGCGCGATGGCATAGTCGCTCCAGCGCTGCTCCCTGGCCGGATCGACGCCTGCGAGCTTGTAGAAACCGCGCTCGACCGGCGCCAGCACCGGATGCAGCCAGGTTTTCCGGCCGTCGAGCACCGCGGCGAAGAACAGCCCGAGCGGGCGCGCGGTCGCGGCCACCAGGACGAAGAGAAGAAGGATCTGCAGCCAGCCGTTCACGGTCATGGCATCACCACTGGACAGGCGCCAAGGGTTCCGACGCGCAAGCGCGCGTCAGAACTTCTCGGGGCGGAGGAGGACAAGGATGAGGTAGACGGCGAGCCCGAGGCTCACCGTCCCGGCGAGGACGAGATCGAACATGGCTGTGCCCTCATGCTCGCGTCGCGGCGCGGACATAAACGATCATCAGGCCGAACAGCCCGAGACCCAGTGCGACATAGATGAGATCAGACACGGCAAACCCTTCCACGGCTTGGAATGAAGTCAGCCTTACCTGCGCCCGAACGGCATCAGGGTGCGATGCGGAAGCGGGGGGTGCGGTGTAAAGGGGGTGTAAGGGGGGAAGGGGGTGGGGAGAGAGGGCGGGTGGCGCTGTGCCAATTCTCGGGAACGAGCTACTCTGGCGGGACATCCGTCGGCGTGGCCCGTGATTCAAAGCGCTTTCGCGCTATCGGGCCATCGTTGCCAGGAATTGATAGATTTTTTGGTCCAAAACGACGGAAGGGTCTTCCCCTACGGTTCCGCCGGCTCGTAGTGCAGCCATCTCCGCATCGCGGAATCGCAGCATCATGACGAGATCCTTATCACTGAGGAAGATGAGCAGCTTCCCCGTCTCCCGCATCGCTCCGAAAGCGGCGAGCTCAGCGTGATCGTGTGCAGGAAGTCTAGAGACGAGGAAGCATATCGGCCTCATGGCAGACGCACTCATATAGCGCTCAGTTGTATACACCTGTTTTGAGCCAACGGGAGATGTGTAATTCTTGAACTCGAACATGATAACCCTAGCCCGAAAGTCACGGGTGAGCGTATCCCAAAAACTATGAGCAGGGCGGACGCGATACACAACGTCAAATATATCCAAACCATCTTCGGTCCTTGACTGTGGACGAGCGTCTACTAAGTAATTTCCGAACAAATAATCGATTATCTCGATGCAGATTCGTTCATACTCCTTGGCGCCGGGCTGGCCGAAAGGAGTCGCCGCGAGACGTGCGATAAAAGCTTCGCCCGTACTTTCGCGAGGGATATTCTCTTCAGCCTCTATCTGCTGAGCGGCTGAAGGTTCGTAGATGGTGGAAGATTGACGCGCTACGCGCTCAGCTTCCAGCTGCTTGGTTCCTTCGTCAAACGCCTGGAGCTCGGCAAGTAGCCTGTCATCGCTATTCGCGAGGAGCTTCAGTTGTTGCCCGTCCCAGACGCTGATGTCGAATTGCTGGTCAATCCAAGCGCGGTGGGCGTCGTCAACCCGCCCCGACACGATAAGAATGAGTTTTGCTCCCCCGACAGACGTATCGTAATTTTTAAGACGAGCGGCCCAGTCCCGCAGCATTCGCAGCGGCACAGGATCAAGCCGGGTCCACTTGATTTCTGCAAGGTGGGTAGCTCCGTCCTCATCCCGGAGAACGGCGTCAACAGCGAACATTCGATCGCCGTCCCTTAGTTGAACCTCTGTCGCTACTTGATATCCTGCGTGAACCAAGATTTTCACGGCCAGTTGCTCAAATCGTAAGCTCTGTTCCTGGAGGCGATTCATAATCTCGTCTTGCTTCGAGTAGTTGCGCCAGCGCCTCGTTGGTTTAGCACGAGTTGTTCCGCGAAGTCTCGAACGGCAAAGCTACTCGGCGACCGGTAGCTCCGCCTGCGAGCGCCTCATGAACGGCGGGAGCTTGTCGCGTTCATACTGCGCCATCGATTTGACCCGAGCTTCCTCCATCGACACCATCAGCTTCCGACCAGCCTCCAACTGCTCCGCGCTCGTCGGCCCGAACAGCATCGGCCCAAACCGCCGCATGTACTCCCGCTCGACGCCGGCGAACGAAAAATCACTCTCCCAGCCGTTGTCGAAAACATATGCGAGCAGGCTCATACAGCCCTCGGGGATTTCTCGCTCCTTCCGAAATTGGCTATACAACCACAGTACAACATCTGCGATTTGAATGCCGGAACTTTTGGAATCCTCGACAACATCGAACGTGCTACCTGCCACTTTCTGAAATTTTATGTATTCGCCAGCCCATCGAAGATTTTCAGGCGAGGCGGTCGAGAACATCTCATGCCATATTTTGAGTGTCCGTTGAAACTCACTCTGCTGGTCGTGGCGTATTTTCTCGACCGGCACCTTCAGACGCACTGAATGTTTGTCCAGGCCATCCATCAGGTTCGCGAAACCGACCAGATTGGGAAAATGGCCCTGTTTCGCAATTTTGCGATCGGTATGAATATGGATTGCTTCTGGGTGCGCGATAGCCCATTCCAAGCCGGAACTCAGGATTTCGCGAGATCGTGCGTCCGGGACATTTTCAATGTTTCCTATGAGAGACCTGCAGACTTCGATAAGTTTTTCCGTGACCACCGCCTCCTTCTTTTCAAGAATGCAGTCCCAGAACCTACGCGCGTTGTCTTCATCGATCAGCGCAGAGAGCTTCATGCACAGCATCAGACGTAAGGCCCGAAAATTGTAATGATGCCATCCCACGGCAGCGTTTTCACCCGAGTCAAATAGGCTATCAAACATCTTCGTAGCGAGGAGATATTTCTTCTCAACCCGGGAAACGAAGAAACTAGCCCTGGCCCCTCGGACAATTCGCAGAAGGTCCGGTGCGATCTGCTCGAGCCGACCAAAACCAAGATCCTTAGCGTGGAGCGCCTCCTCGTTGAAACGCGAGGCGAGACGAAGAACGCTCTCGGAGTAGATCAGGTCGAAATCGCCCTTAGTGATTAGCGCAGCCGTGAAAAAGTCGGGCTGCTTTTCATCGAAGATATTGTGCCCCGTGTTTCCGGTCTCATCGACGTAGGCAAACAACGGACGGTTCGACTCACCCATGCTGTCACCAATTAATTTTGATCGGCGGATCATCGCGTTCGGAGGGTCGGTTCGGCAACCAGAAAGCGATGCGCAAGTGCACGCCAGCGCAAATCAGCGTGCTTCATGGGATCGCCGATCCATGCATCTCAATGGACAACTGACGTGAGGCGGGCCAGTTGGGGGATACCGTTTCCGGCCCTTCGTCACTGCCCGTCAATGGCGAGAGACGGACGGCTGTTCTCATTGCGTGAGGAACGTCCGGCGGGCAGCGCCAGCCGACCTCGATCGCTCTAGACGCTTGGTGCCCGATTGAATGCAAGCCAAGCTAGCCAGCCTCAAACGACCGCTCGACTGGCTAGGTTTTCATCGTCTGGCGAGCGCTGACGCGCATCCCAACCAGTAAAGGTCACCTTGCCAGCCTTGCGCATATCGTTGGCGAGCTGATTGATCCTCGCTCTTCCGATCACGTGTCGCTCCATGACCTTGGGCCACAGGTCGCGCCAAACGGCCATCGACGGCGACGGCGGAATGAGATCGCGGAGGAAGACCTCCGCGAGGCGCTCTTCGCCGTCCAAGAAGGCCTGAAACGGATCGGGTGCCAACCCTGCGAGAGATCCGAACATCTCGCCTTGTTTAGTAGCGGCAACGGCTGCATTTAGCTTGGCGACGCCTCTCGCTTCGTCCTGCTTGCGCAGGGCCTTGATCTGGCAGTTTCGGAAGACCTCCAGTCCCATCGGGCTGCGCGTCCCGTAGACTAGACTGTAGAGCGGCCGATCCATTGTCGGCCGCAGGACGGTTGTTTCAGCGACATGTTTGTAGCCGCCGATCCGTCGAAGCGAGGCCGTGAACGCCTCGAGGAGGACCGACTTGCGATATTCGGCCATCGACATACCCAGCGGCGGCGGCTCGTCGAGCTGAGCGCGCCAACCCTTGTCGTCAAAGAGCAAGTCGAGGCTTTCGGCGGTCTTCAGATCCGACACCTTGGCGAAGCGGTTGATGAAGTCGAACATGAAATTGAACACCACTTCGCTATCGGGCCGCCTCAGGAGCGGCGCCATCTGGCGCATATCGACCGCCCAGCCTTTTGGGTCGATGAAAAAGAATGCGAACGAGCTCTTGGGGATGTCGCGCAGGATGATCGGCGCCTGGTCGATGAAAGATCCTTGGTAAGTCTTGATCTCCACCTCCGGGAATAGCACCTTTGCGGCCTGGAGATTTCGATAGGCGGCCGGGTCTTTCTCGACAAGGTAAGCAGAGACCTTGCGGAGTCTACCTTTTCCGCTCCAGGTTGCCTTGGCGCGCGTCAACGCGCCCAGAGCGATGCTGAACGAGGTATCCTCGAAGCGCTCGCTAGCATTTTGCCAAGGACCTGAGAAGCCATCGACAAAAGCCAATTCGGCCCAGTGGCTGCCGACCTTGTGGGCCCAGGTCTCAAGATATTCGTTAAGCAGGAAGTGCTTCACGTAGGCCTGCTCGCGGCCTCGGTAGAGATCCAGTTCGCCAATCATCTTGCGCTCGTCGCGACGAGCCGCCCACTCGCCGCCCGACCCACCATTGCAAAGTCTACAACCCACGTCGAGAAAATCTCGCCCAAGTCGAGCGTCCTTTCGGCTGCAACTGAAATGATGCTCTTCGTGGATGATTGCAAGAAATTCTTGCGCGACAAGGTTATGCTTAAGGAATTATTTCCGCTTGGAGTTGAATAGTGTGTCGCGACCATACGCCTCGAACGAAGCGCGACAGAAGAGTTTGACCGATGGCAGAGACACAAATCGAGTGGACCGACGCCACCTGGAATCCCGTGGCGGGATGTTCCATCGTCACTGCGGGTTGCACGAACTGCTACGCCATGCAGATGGCGCGCCGCCTCGAGGCTATGGGCGTATCCAAGTATGAAGGTCTGACGCGCAAGAGCGGGAAGCGCGCTGTCTGGAACGGCGTGGTTCGTGAAGATCGCTCTGCCCTTGAGATCCCATACGGCTGGCGCAAGCCCAGAAAGATCTTCGTCAACTCGATGAGCGACCTCTTCCACGACGCCGTCAGCGACGCGTTTATCGTTGATGTCTGGCGGGTCATGCGCGACACGCCACACCATAACTATCAAATCCTGACCAAGCGGCCCGAGCGCATGGCCGAGGTTGTGTCGCATCTCATTCCCGACATCCTGCCCAACGTCTGGCTCGGTACCAGCGTCGAGAGCGCGGACGTCGATCACCGCATTGATCATCTGCGTGCCATACCGGCAGCGATCCGCTTCATCTCGTTCGAACCGCTGATCGGTCCAGTCGGCGCCGTGGACCTCACCGGCGTTCACTGGGCAATCGTCGGCGGCGAGAGCGGGCTCAACGCCCGTCCAATCCGCGAGCATTGGATCGACGAAATTTACACGCGTTGCGATATTTACGGTACCGCTTTCTTCTTTAAGCAGTGGGGCACTTGGGGCAAGGATAACAAGAAGCGTTCCAAGAAGGCCAACGGCCGCGAATATCGCGGTCGAACCTGGAACGAGATGCCCGCGACCTTGGAAATTTAGCCGAGGCCGCGCCAAGGGGGAGCGGGGCTTGGTCGAGAAGACGTATGCGTGGGCTACCGGCGCGGTGCTCAACGAGCACAGCCATCGCAAACATAAGATTCTTCGGGAATACTTTTTCCAGTACCTAACGGTGCGCTGCGTCAATCCTAAGCAGAGCAAATTCCGTCTTGCCATGGTAGACGGGTTTTCGGGTGGTGGGCGCTACGTCTGCGGCGCGGCAGGCTCACCGATCATCTTCATCGAGGAACTGCAGCGCGCGCTCGAAGCGGTCAACGCGCGCCGCGCCGCCCAGGGTCTCGGGACGATCGAGATTGAATGCTTGCTCATTTTCAATGACGCCAAACCCGACGTCACTGAGATGCTAAAAACCTATTGTGCGCCCTTGCTCGCGGCGGTGAAGGAGGCTTGCCCAAAGCTGCACTTGAGCGTCACCTATCTCAGCCAGCCATTCGAGGAGGCCTACCCCGCTATCCGGGATCTCTTGGCCGAACGCTTCCAGAACGTGTTGTGGAACCTCGATCAGTGCGGCCACAAGCAGGTCGACTTTGCCACGCTCAGTGAGATTATGCGCTCCACCAAGTCCGTGGAGGTCTTCTATACGTTCGCGATCGATACCCTACTGACCTTCCTCAGCCGCACGAACCCCGGCTTAATGAAGCGTCAGGTTCGACACCTGGGTGTCGATTCCGCGGACCTGCGGGCCATCGACGGCATGGTCAGCAGCGAAGCTTGGCTGGGCGCAGCCGAACGCATCGTCTTCGAATCCTTCCGCACCGGCGCTCCCTATGTAAGCCCGTTCTCGATCACCAATCCGAAGGGCTGGCGCTACTGGCTCATCCACTTCGCCAACAACTACCGGGCGCGTCAGGTCTACAACGACATCCTGCACGACAATGGCGCACAAGCGCATTTCGGCCTGCCGGGCCTTGATATGCTCGCTTACGATCCGGCCAAGGAAGGCGCTATCTATCTGTTCGAGGACGAGCATCGCGGCAAGGCGCGCGAGAAATTGATCTACGACATCCCTCGGCTCGTCGCGGGCGTCGGCAATGCCATGCCGGTGGGCGACTTCTATGCGGCTGCCTATAGCGCCACACCGGCGCACAAGGATGACATCCATAGCGCCATGCTCGATAGCGAGGATCTTGTGGTCGTGACCCCGGGGGGAGGTGTGCGACGGCGGAGCAATCAGATCGTGCCGGGCGACACGCTAAAGTTCAAAACTCAGCGCTCGTTCTTCTCGATGTTTGGCGAGACGCAAAAGGCCTGATCACGGCACGATGCGCGCGTCTACCTGACCCCCTCAGGGCAAGCGCGTGCCCCCGCTCACCCTCCCGCGCGCCTCCATCCCTCCCGCTGAGCGAAGACACGCGTGACCTCGGCCATGTCGTCCGTCCCCAGGTGCAGAGCGGCACGAGGGCCTGGGCCAGGCTGAGGCCGAGCGGGACGAGGCTGTAATCCACCCGGGACGGGATCTCCTTGTCGTCGGTCCTCTTCACGACGCCGTCGGCCTCCAACTCCCAGAGCCGCTGGATCAGCATCTTGTCGCTGACGGCGCGCACGGCGCGATGCAGCACTCCGTAGCGCATCGGGCTGTCCTGGGCGAGGACGTATTGGATCAGCGGCTTCCACTTGCCGGCGATGACTCGCAGGGTCGCAGCAAGTCGTGGATATCAGGGACAAGCCCGGCAAAGACGAGGTGCAAGCTCGCCGGAATGAATTCTCAGCCGGTCTCCGAGGAGATCGCGCTCTAACTCCCCCCAGGATCCCGCCCCTGAAGCGCGAACCACCCCTCCGCCAGCTTCCCGCCCTGGCTCGAAAACGTCTCCTCCAGCAGGCTCGACGTGACCACCCGTTCGACCCGAAAATGCCTGTAGTCGGCGCGCAATTCGCACCAGGCGCCGATCACGGTGACATCGACATAATAGGCCATGGCGATCGGCCAGATCGTCCGGTGGCTGCGCCGGCCGGTCACGTCGGCATAGGTGATCCGGAGCTTGCGGGTCTCGCGGATGGCGCGCCTGATATCGGAGAGATCGATGCCGTCAGGGGTCGCGGCGCTGCCGTCGGAGACGTAGAAGGGGGCGGAGACGACGCCCGGGCGCAGTGCGTCCGGCAGGATCGTGGCGATCTTCGCCAATACGCCCTCGGCCGCCTCTTGGAGGCCGGGATCGCGCAGCCGGCGCACCAGCCGCGCGCCGACCGCGATGGCGTCGATCTCGTCGGCGGTGAACATCAGAGGCGGCAGGTCGAAACCGCGGCGCAGCACATAGCCGATGCCCGAGGCGCCCTCGATCGGAATGCGGCGCGCCTGCAAGGTGGCGATGTCGCGATAGACGGTGCGGATATTGACCTCGAGATGCTCGGCCAGCATCGCCGCCGTCATCGGGCGGGTGGCGACGCGCAGGCTCTGGATGATGTCGAACAATCGATCGGCCCGCCGCACGGCCTCCTCCTCGCCTGCCCGCATCCCCTGCGCGCCCGCCCGACACTCCTGACAGAACGGTGTCAGGGGCTGAGCGCTAGCTTTCGACGCGATGGCGCCGAGACGGCGGGAGAGGCAGCATGGCAGCGGCAGGCGAAACCGGCAACAGGACCGCGGGCGCGCCATCGGGCGATGGCGGCGGGGCCTGGCTCGGCGCGGCGATGATCGCCGTCTCGGCGGCCGCCTTCAGCAGCGCCGGGCTGTTCACCGGGCTTCTGCCGACCGACATCTGGACGATGCTGTTCTGGCGCGGCGCCTTTGGCGGCCTGGTCATCGGCGGTTATCTCGCCTGGTGGCATGGCGCGGCCTGGCCGCAAGCCTTTCGCGCGATCGGCCGGCCGGGCCTTGCGGTCGCCGCCTGCTCGACGCTCGGGACCATCTGTTTCCTGCTGGCGCTCAGGCACAGCAGCGTCGCCGAGGTGACGGTGATCTATGCCACCGCGCCGTTCATCGCGGCGGCGGTCGCCTGGTCGTGGACCGGTGAAAGGCCGGGCCGGCCGACGCTCGGCGCCAGCCTGCTGGCGCTGACCGGCGTCGTGGTCATGGTCGGCGCGGCGCCGGCCGCCGGACATCTCGCCGGCAACCTCATGGCGCTGGCGATGACCGTGCTGATCGCCACCATGATGGTGATCATCCGCCGCCACCAGGCGGTCTCGATGCTGCCGGCGGCCTGTCTCTCGGCGCTGGCCTGCGCGTTCGCCGTCGCGCCGCTCGCCGATCCGGCCGGCGTGACGCCCCATGAATTTCTCGGCCTGGCGCTGTTCGGCATGCTGTTCGGGCTCGGCCTGCTGCTGCTGACGCTGGGCAGCCGCCGGATCGCGGCAGCGCGGGCCGCGCTGATCGGCAATCTGGAACTGCCGCTGGCGCCGTTCTGGGCCTGGCTGGCGCTCGGCCAGTTGCCGCCGCGCGCGGCCTGGCTCGGTGGTGGCATCGTGATGATCGCGGTCGTGATCGACATCGCGGCCGGGTCCTGGCGCGCCGGCCGGATCGCCCGGCGGCGGCCGGCCTGAGCTCTGCCCGGTCGCGATCGGCCCAAGGGCGGCACCGGCGGCGGGTTCACCTCTCCCAGAGGGCTATCGGATGCACCCATCTTTCAGCCGAGCTTGAATGCGCAGCCCTTCGAAATCTTACGCCTGAACCACCACCCTCAACTCTCCCCGGCGGGGAGAGGTCGGCCGCATGGCGAGTGCGAACGCATCTCGCGTTCGCGCGGTGCCATGAGGCCGGGAGAGGGGGAGTTGAGCTTTCAGAACCAGTCTTTGCGCGCTTCGCATGGTGATTTTTCGGCGCGCGCCTCGCCCCCTCTCCCGGGCTTCGCCCGACCTCTCCCCGCTGGGGAGAGGTGAGGGTGGTGGTTCTCGCGTGAAACCGCGAAGGGCGCTGTGCCGCGAGCCACTGAACACGGGGCTTCAACGGAAGCCCTCGCCACCCAGTGGCGCGGGCGCCGCATAGCCGCCGAGGCTCATTGCCTTGGCGGCATCGGCCATGCGGGGCACGAGGTCGCGCGGATGGATGAACTCGTCCTTGAAACAGGCATAAAGCGCGGGATCGAAAATGCGCTTCAGCCAGTTGACCACGAGCATGTGCTTTTCCGAGCGCTTCAGGTCGGGATGATAGGTCAGCCAGAGATCCATGTGGTGGCGGATGCCGACATCGACAGGCACCAGGCGGGCGCCGAGCGCGATCGAGCAGGTCGGCAGCATGCCGGCGCCGACGCCGCGCTCGACGGCGTAGAGCGTGGCGGTGGAGGAATTGGTGCGGATGCCGACAATGCCGGCGAGCGTTTCCACGCCCAGCGCCCGGGTATAGGCGGTCTCGTCGAGCTGCGGCGCCACCTGCTGGATGATCCGGTGCTGGCGCAGCTCGGCGATCGAGGCCGGCAGGCCGAATTCGCGCGCATAGGTTTCCGAGACGAAGGGATAGACGTGCAGCCGGCCGAGCTTGGCGATGATCAGGTCGGGATTGTCGGGCGGCGCGAGCTGGATGGCGATATCGGCCTCCAGCCGGCCGACATCGGCCGGTTCCATGGCGCAGCGCAGATCCACAGTCAGCCGCCGGTAGGTCGCCTGGAAATCGATCAGCTTGGGCAGAACCCAATAGGTTCCCACCCCCTCGGTGACGGCGAGCCGCACGACGCCCTGCGGGTCGTGCCCGGCGGCATGGGCGGCGCGGCGGAAGATGTCGAAGCTCAGCCGCTCCATCTTGCGGGCGTCGTCCAGGATGGCGCGGCCCTCGTCGGTCAGTTGCAGGCCGGCCTGGTGACGCACGAACAGCGCGAAGCCGAGCGCCTCCTCCAGGCGGTCGATGCGGCGCATCACCGTGGTGTCGGTCATGCCGAGAACCTGGGCGGCCTTGCGGAAGCTGCGGTGATCGACGCAGACCAGGAAGATCTTCAGGTCGCTCCAGGATGCATTGATCGGCGCGGCGTTGAGGGGCTCGGCCGGCTTGGGGCGCTGCGCTGTCGCAGCAGCCCGCTGCGTTTTCTCCTGCATCGCGCCTGCCTCCCCCCGGACTAGCCTCACAGTCGGTCATGCCTGTCGGGGAGATTGTAGATGCCTGCCGATGCTCACGATAGTGGTATGATCCTGCCACGTCATTCGCTCGACCTGCTGAGCCCGGCCCGGCTGGTCGATGCTTCGCCGGCACGTCATGACGAACTCGCCGCCATGGCCGATCTCGCCCGGCAGTCGATCTCGGCGATCCGGATCGGCGACGCGGTGGTCGAGCGCGTCTACCGGCATCAGGCGCCGTCGATCTTTCCGTTCCGCGCCGGTGGCCGGATCCGCGGCGGCATCGCCTTTCTCTATCTCAATCAGCACGGCCTCGAGCACCTGCTGCTCGGCAGTTTCGATTTCGCCGATCCCGATCTCGGCCTGCTCGCCAGGCCTGACGACACGCCGGCAGCGCTTTATGTCTGGGCGCTCGCGGCGCGTGGCCGCGCCGCCGCCGGCATAGCCGACGTCGCGGTGGAGATGATGCGCCAGCCCTTTGCCGGCGCCGACTATTACGCCCAGCCTGCCACCGATGACGGCGCGCGGCTGCTGCGCCAGGTCGGCTTCACGCGCACGCCGAGCTTCCAGCCGGACCTGTGGATCTATCGGCGGCTGGCCAACCGGTCCGGCGGGGCAGCGGCGATCGGGGACCGGCCGTGAGCGCCGATGCCGGGCCGGCCGGCAAGGCGGTCACCATCCGCATCGCCCGCAACGTGCAGGACCTTATGCTGGTCACCGCGATCCGCTCGGCGGTCTATCTCGCCGAGCAGGACTGCCCCTATGAGGAGGAGTTCGACGGCAACGACCTGGTCGCCGCCCATTTCATCGGCTTCATCGGCGATGAACCGGTGGCTTGCCTGAGGGCGCGCTTCTTCGCCGATTTCGCCAAGGTCGAGCGGCTGGCGGTGCGCCATCGCTACCGCCGCTCCACCGTCGCGTTCCGGCTGGTGCGCGAATGCGTCACGTTCCTCAAGCGCAAGGGCTATCGGCGGATCTACGGCCAGGCCCAGGACCGGCTGGTGGATTTCTGGGCGCGCTTCGGCGCCAGGCCCTTGCAGCACAACCGCAAGATCGTGTTTTCCGATTTCAGCTATACCGAGATGGTCCTCGAGCTTCCCGCCGATCCCAACGCCATCACGATCGACAGCGACCCCTATGTGATCATCCGCCCGGAGGGGCAATGGGACGAAGCCGGCGTGCTGGAGCGCTCGGCCAGCCGGCAGGCGTCGAGCCCGCTGCGCGACCTGAAGGTGGCGGTCTAGTGGCGGCCGGACGCTTCGCATCCGCCGCCGACCGCCTGTGCCAGCCGGCGCCGCTCCTGATCTGCTGCGACCTGCAGCAGGAATATGTGGTGGCCGGCCGGGCCCATACCATGCGCGACGGCGAGGCCGCGCTGAAGTCCTGCGGCCGGCTGCTGGCGGCCTGGCGCGACGGCCTATGGCCGATCGCCCATCTGAAACGGGTGGCGCGCGCCGCCTGGTTCAATCCGGCCAGCAGCCTGACCGACTGGATCCCGGGATGGCGGCCGCAGCCGGGCGAACTGATCTTCGAGCACCCCCTGCCCTCGGCCTATAGCTCGCCACGCTTTGCCGACTATCTCGCCAATCTCGGGCCGCTGAACTGTTTCGTCATGGGCTTCTCGCTGGAGGAGACGATCCTTTCGACCGCGATCGAAGGTTTTCACCGCGGCCAGAAACTGACCTGCATCAGCGACGCGGTGGCAGGTGCAGGCCCCGATTCGGATGCCGAACAGCGCGCCTATCTCGCGACGCTGATGGGGCTGGTCGCGCGATTCGCCGAGATCAAGACCGAAGAACAGGCCCTCGCGGCCGTCGCATGAACCGGCCCCGAGACAGGGCCGAACCCGCTCGAATGGGAGATCCGCATGTCGGCTTCGAAGCGAGACACCGATCGATCGCCGCCTGGCGAGATGATCGTCCTGGACGACAATTTCGACCTCAACCGGCTGCGTGAACTGGTCTATTGGAGCCAGGAGCCGGGCCTGGTCGAGCTGATGCGCGGCATTCTCGCCATGCCGGAACAGGCGCTGTCGCGCCTGCAGGCCTTTCTCGGCGCGGTCCAGGCGCCGGAACATCTCAGCGTCGACTATGGCGCGGATGGCCATATCCGGCTGAGTGTTGCCAAACGGCACTCGTGACGACTCAAATCGTGCAAATCGCGTCCGGGGAGAATTTACCTCGCCCGCGGCGCCTTGTGGACCCCGCGAAATATCGCGATAAATGCCCGAAAGTGCCTGGCATAGGTTGAGTTCCATTCCAAAGAAGCTGGTATCGATGCTTTCGCGCCCAGACGCCGTCGCGCGGTGGCGCCATCGAATGCATGCCGGCGAGAGGTCCTAGGAGGCATAATGTCGGTCAAGAATCCCAACCCGATCGACCGGCACGTCGGGATGCGCGTACGCATGCGGCGCATGATGCTCGGAATCAGCCAGGAGAAACTTGGCGAGCGACTGGGCCTGACCTTCCAGCAGGTGCAGAAATACGAAAAGGGCGTCAATCGCATCGGCGCGAGCCGCCTGATGCAGATGTCCGGCATTCTCGGGGTCCCGGTCTCGTTCTTCTTCGAGGACGCACCGAACGAAACCGAAATCGCCGAGGACCTGCTGCCCACCCCAGGGGCGCTGCTGATCGTGCCGGGCGCCATCCAGCTGCTGCAGGCCTACGCGCTGATCGAAGACCCGGCGGTGCGCCGGTCGCTGGTGACCATCGCCGAGAGCATCGCGCGCGCGCCGGCCAATTGACCCGGACGGCCGCGGCCCCCCTTCGAAGCAATGGCCTGTCGTCTCGTCCGCCCGTTCCGTCGAAGCGGTTGCGCGCTACTGATTTTTTTGCAGCCTCGCGCAGTTCAGCGGGCCGCCTTCGGGCGGCCCGTTCGTTTTTCGGGCCGGCGCGGGGAGCATCGGTGCAGCACCGAACAAGCGGCGGCGAAGGCCTGATTGAGTGTACCGCCTGAACGCGGCTACGCTTGCTTGCCTTCGCAAGGGAGTAGCGGCCGTGAAGCACAAGACGGAAAATACCGAAATCTCCAGGCGCAGCCTCGCCGGGCTCGTCGGCCTGGCGCTCATCGCGCCGACCGGCGGGGCCACTGCTGCGCCGATGACCCTGCGCGGCACGGTGTCCTATCGCGAACGGATGGCCTTGCCGCCCGGCGCCGTCGTCGAGGTCAAGCTGATCGACGTGTCGCTGGCGGACGCACCGGCACGCACCATCGCCGAAACCCGCGTCGCCGCCGGGCCGGGCAGCCCGATCCGCTACAGGCTGCGCTTCGACCGCGCCGAGATCCAGCCGCGGCGCAGCTACGCGCTGCAGGCCCGCATCAGCCTCGGCGACCGGCTCCTGTTCATCACCACCACACGCCACACGGTCTTTGCCGGCGGCCCCAACCGGACCGATATCCGCGTCGAACGCGTCGGCGGCCAGGCGGCGGGCCCGCAACAGCCGGGCCCGACCGGCCGCTGGCTCGCCGAGGACATTGGTGGCAGCGGCGTCATCGACCGCCTGCAATCGGTGCTCGAGATCGGCGCCAACGGCCGGGTCTCCGGCACCGGCGGCTGCAACCGGATCGGCGGCACGGCCAGCGTGACCGGCTCCGCCATTTCGTTCGGCCGGATGATCTCGACCCAGATGGCCTGCACGCCGGCGGCCATGAACCAGGAGCACAAATTCATCACCGCGCTCGAGGCGGCACGAAGCTGGCGGATCGATGCGCCGCGCCAGAAGCTCATTCTCGCAGGCGCCGGCGGGACCGTGGTGATGGTCCTGGCAAGGATGTGAGGCGGATCGCGCCGGCCCGTGCAGCGGTTCGCCGGGCTTGCCGGTGAGAAAAGGACAACCTGCCATGCCGGAGATCGAATTCCGCTGTGTCTGCGGCGAGCCCGGGCATCGCCCGGTCCTGGAGGAACAGCCATGGGCGAGGCTCGCCGGCTATTCCGACATGGCGACGCAGTGGCACGCCGCGCGCGCTTCCGCGCGCCTTGGCCCCGGCCAGCCGCTATCCCTCCTCGAGCATCCCCCGGCGGTCGGCGAGACCTCTTGGCTCAAGGTCGGCATGCCCTTCGCCGCGCGCATCGGCGAGACCTTCCATTGCCTCTACGAGCCGCCGCTGATCGCGCTGAACGGCATCTATGAGGGCATCGATGCCGATATCAACGCGATGGCCCTGGTCCGCTGCCGTCTGCTCGACGGCGAGCAATTGAACGCGCGGCATGGCGTGGCGACCGTTGCCGTCGAAGCGGTGACCACCCTTCGCGACCTCATGGACGGCCCGCTCTCGCGCTCGCCGCTGCCGGCCGACTTCTGGAACAGTCTCACGCTGCGCGACCGCGGCGTCGAGCGCGAGGGCCCGTTCACTTGCCTGACGAGCAGCCTGGAAGGCGACGAAGGCGGCTGGGCGGTCTTTCACGACGGCCCCGAAGGCCTGGACCTGCTGCTCTATTCGACCTGGGACCATCACCACGACCATGTCTGGGCCGGGCGGGTGCGCCTGCCGGCCGACACGCGCCTGGATCAGGACTGACGAAGGCCTCGCCGTGACGGCGGCGGCGGCTCGGATACGAGCCTGTCGGCATCCTGCATGCCGGCCGGTCTACGGATGCAGCGGCACCACATAGGCGGCGACGAATGCGGCCAGCATGACGAAGGCGATGAAGGCGGGGTCGATGCGCGCCATGGGTCCCTCCATTGACGGCTCAACCCGGGCGGGGCGATCCGGTTCCGCCGCGCGCCCTTCGCGGCCCGTCGCTCGACATTTCGAGCCGATGCAGCAGGATGGCTAGGAGCCTCCGGGGGAATGCGAATGACCAGCTTCGAGCATGCCGGACGGCGCTACGAGACCAGCGAGATCTATCGCCTCGACATCAGCGCCTATGCGATCGAATTGCTCGACCTCTCGGCCGATCCGCCGGCCTTTGTCGCGCATGTGCGCTGCTTCGAGAATTCCAGCCAGTTGATGGTCTCGGCGCAGCCGCCGATCGCCGCCGAACTCATCGAACGCCTGATCGCCATCGCCCGCGAGCGGCTGCCGCATTGGGAGAAGAACTGGGATACCGAACCGGGCTGAGGCGACGAGGGAACTGGGCCACCGGGGCTTTCCGCGTCGGCTAAGCCGCGACTGCCGCCGATGCATAGGGCTCGGCCGCCTTGGCCAGGACCTCCTCACTCCACTGATTGAGACTTTTGCCGCTGAGCTCAGCAGCGAGCGCCGCGCTGGCATGAACCGCCGGGTCGACGCGCAGCATCAGATTGCCGGAGTAGGGTTTCTGGGGCTCCTTGCCGGCCTTGGCGCATGTGGCGACATAATCTTCGACGGCATCCCGGAAGGCAGCCTTTAGATCCGCAACCGTGTCGGCATGAAAGGAGACACCGTCTCGAATGCCAGCGATCCGGCCGAAGAGAATCTCGTCCTCGGCGTCGAACTCCACACGGGCGGAGTAACCCTTGAAAGTCATGACGTTCATGGCGTGATTCCGATCCTGATGAGATAGTCCCGAGCTGCACGGACTTGGTAGCGTTTGGCTTCCTTGTCAGGATGAGGCCAGTGAAAGCTCTCAATCCCGCCCTTGAAGTCGAACCGGACCCTGGAACCGTTTCCCTCGATCACTTTGCATCCAACAGCGACCAGGAGCCCTTCGATTGCGGACCATTCAATCGTCCCTGAAACCGGGTCGGTGAAGAAGGATGTCCGGAGCCGCGTCATCGGCCGCGGTCCATTCCGCGAGCCCCCGATGGGGGGTTACCTCACGGCCTAGCAAGCCGAGCGGCCGGCCTGCTGGATCCGGCAAGGCCCTACCGGGGCATCGCGGAAAAGAAATCGGGATGTCGCCGCGCGAAACTCTCGCTATAGGCCAACAGCGCGCGCCCGGTCTCATCGCAAAGCCGCGCCCTCTCCGGCGCGCCCAGCTGCTGCCACGTCTCGGCCGCGCCGCCCGCGATCTGATAGAACAGCCGCCAGTATTCCAGCTGTTCCTCCTCCGTCAGCGACCCGAACTGCAAGCGTGAGATGCCTTCCACGATGTGTTGCACGTCGAGGGTCCGCTTGCAGATGGCGGTGTAATGCGCCCTCTGCGCCGCGAATTTCGCCGCATGGGGAATTGAGGCCGGGCCGAGCATCGGGCGGTCCTGTTCGGGAGGTGCCTGCCCCCAGGCGCACGGCGCCCAAGCCATCAACGCAGCGACCAACCAAGCCCGCATGATCATTCCCTGGCTCCCTGCCCGCTTCAGCGGGCGATCTCCGCGCGAAGCGCTTCGGTCTGTGGGGCGTCGTTGTAACCGATCAGCCGAGCGTCGTCCCAGGTGTTGGTCGCGACGCTCCCGAGACTGATCGTCCCAGCAGAAACACGCCGACGTCGGTTGCGGCATGAGTGTTCAGCATTTCGCTGACACAACGGGGGCAAGAGAAGCGCCACCGAGGCGACCATTCGGGTCCTCAGGTGACGTCCAAACAATGGATCGGAATATGATGCCGCTCAATCGCCGCCGCTTTGCCTTCGCCGCCTCCTTCGGGCTTCTTCTGGCCGCTCTTTCCATGGATAGCGCCCTCGCTCAGCGGGTGCCCCCGGGGCCGCCGGCCGTGGAGGCGGAATTCCGCCAGTTCCTCGCGGGCTTCCGACAGGCGCTCAGGGCCAATGATGCAAGCGCGGTCGCGGCGCTCACCCGCCTGCCGATCTATTATGACGACGCGCACCGCGACCGGGCCTATTTCGAGAGCCGCATCTACCGGCAGATGTTCACCCAGCGCAACCGCACCTGCCTGCAGACGGCGCGTCCGGTCTACGACAAGGACGGCGAAGGCACAGAAGGCTTCTCCCTGTTCTGCGGCCAGACGATCTTCATCTTCACGAAGAAGGCGGACGGCTTCCGCTTCGAAGGGACCCATCCGAACGACTAGCCCTGAGCTGCAACGTCGCAACCACGCATAGCGCGAAGCCGCATGTCCCGATGCCGCCCTGGAGCGCTGACGGGCCTTTGGGCACGCGCCGGCAGGGATGCGTCCCTGGAATTCGGCTCCGGGGAACAGGCGCGGAACATCACTCCCCGGATTTTCCACGCATTCAACAGGTTGGTTCTCGCGCCGTTCTGCGCCGGCTTGCGCGACAGGCCGCCGGCGGCAAGCCACAACGCCATATTTTGTATGAGGTTGGATGGTGCTGCGAGAGAGGATTGAACTCTCGACCTCTCCCTTACCAAGGGAGTGCTCTACCACTGAGCTACCGCAGCCAGACCAGGCGCCCGGGTCGCTCAAAAGCGGCCCCCGACGATCGGGACGCTTCCCTGCCACAGGGCAACGGGGGATGCAAGAGGCTGGGCGCGTCTTTAGCGGTTGGCAGCGCGCGATGCTGTGGAGATAATCGCCGGCGTTATGACCGACGAGATCCTCAAACCGAGCGGACAGCCGCCCTCCGAGACCCAAGCGGGGCCGCCGGCGCCGCGCCTGTCGCGTGCCGAAAGGCTGGCGGCGCAGCTCAAGGCCAATCTGAAGCGGCGCAAGGTCCAGGCGCGCGGCCGGGCGGAAGCCGGGGCGAAGGCGGAGCCGGCTGACGACCGCGATTGATTCGCCGCATGGGCCGCATGCCGGCCTGCATGGCCGCCCCGCGCCAGGCCCGCCACGGGCCGGACGAAGCCGCCGCCATGCCGCCGCCGGGTTCCCTTCCTTGTTTCGCCCTGTTTGGTCGGCTAGACCGTTGCCCAGACGGCGGCGACATCTTGGGAGCGCATCTCCCCGATTCGCGCTGGCGCTCTGCTGGCCGGCCGATCCGTCGCCGCTCAGCCGCATCGGCATTCCCCTAAAGCCTTCGAGGAGTTCGGCATGGATCGCATCCGCATCACCGGCGGCCGCCCCCTTCACGGGACGATCCCGATCTCCGGCGCCAAGAACGCCGCGCTGCCGCTGATGATCGCCTCGCTCTTGACCGAGGACGAGCTGACGCTGACCAATGTCCCCAGGCTGTCGGATGTGTCGAACCTGGCGCGCATCCTGGGCAATCACGGCGTCGACGTGACCATTGCCGGCAAACGCTCCGGCGACGACGTGCTGATGGGCCAGACGGTGCGTCTCAACGCCCGTTCGATCGTCGACACCACGGCGCCCTACGAACTCGTCTCCACCATGCGCGCCAGCTTCTGGGTGATCGCTCCGCTGGTCGCCCGCATGGGCGTCGCCAAGGTGTCGCTGCCCGGCGGCTGCGCCATCGGCACCCGGCCGGTCGACTTGCTGCTGCAGGCGCTGGAGCAGCTGGGCGCGCAGATCGAGATCGATGCCGGCTATGCGGTGGTCAAGGCGCCCAAGGGCCTGAAGGGCGCCGAGATCGATTTCGGCAAGGTGACGGTCGGCGGCACCCATGTGGCGCTGATGGCGGCCTCGCTCGCCGACGGCACGACGGTCATCCACAATGCCGCGCGCGAGCCGGAGATCGTCGATCTCGCGGAATGCCTTATCAAGATGGGTGCCAAGATCAAGGGCGTCGGCACCAGCACGCTCGAGGTCACCGGCGTGACCCGGCTGAAGGGCACCCACCACGCCGTGGTGGCCGACCGCATCGAGACCGGCACCTATGCCATGTGCGTGGCGATGACCGGCGGCGACGTCATGCTGGAAGGCGCCCGTCCGGAGCTGCTGCAATCGGCGCTCGACGTGCTGGGCGAGGCCGGCGTCGAGATCAACGCCACCAATGAGGGCATAAGGGTCAGGCGCAACGGCCACGGCCTGTCACCGGTCTCGGTGACCACCGACCCCTTCCCGGGCTTCCCGACCGACCTGCAGGCCCAGCTGATGGGCCTGATGACGCGCGCCAAGGGCACCTCGAAGATCACCGAGACGATCTTCGAGAACCGCTTCATGCATGTGCAGGAACTGGCCCGTCTCGGCGCCCACATCCATCTCGACGGCCAGACCGCCACCATCGAGGGTGTCGACACGCTGAAGGGCGCGCCGGTCATGGCGACCGACCTGCGCGCCTCGGTCTCGCTGGTCATCGCGGCCCTGGCCGCCCAGGGCGAAACCATGGTCAACCGGGTCTATCACCTCGACCGCGGCTTCGAGCGGCTGGAAACCAAGCTCGCCGCCTGCGGCGCGGATATCGAGCGCATCTCCGGCTGAGATCTCGACCGGGCGCATTCAAGGCTGTCGCGGCACGATTGGGAAAGCATTTGGTGCTAGACGGAGCCATGCCGGTGGGCATTTCGGCCGACCGGCGGCAGGAGTGATCGCTTGCCCTCATCGGGTCCAGGTCCAGCCAGACGGTCGCGGCCGCGCGCCGGCGAATCCGAGCCGCGCCAGGTCCGGCGCAAGGAGCTGCGCTACCGCGTCTCGGTCGAGACGATCGAGGACGGCCGCCGCAGCCTCTGCCTGATCCAGGATATCTCCGAGACCGGCGCCCGGCTGCGGCTGGACGACGACGTCGCGCTGCCCGAGCGGTTTCTGCTGCGGCTCGCCGAGAACCGGCCGCAGAGCCGGCTGTGCCGGCTGGTCTGGCGCGAGGGGCCGGTCATCGGTGTGGCCTTCATCGACTGATCGGCTTCAGGCGGCCCGCTTCGGGCCGAGGGTCGCGGGCAAATCGCGCCGTTCCGGGAACTGACCCGACGACCCCACGTTTCATCTCTATCCCGACGCGCAGGCAGGCTTTCGAGCCGGCGGCCTTATTCCGGCGCCTGCGCGCACGGGTCTCGCTTTTCAACGACCAAGGAGATCACAATGCTCAGGACCAGTTTGGCTATCGCCTCGGTCGTGGTGGCGCTCAGCGGCGCCGCCATGGCCCAGACCGCGCCGCAGACGGCACCTCAGGCCCCGGCGCAGACGGCACCTGCGGCGCGCAACGTGCAGAGTTCATTGGCGCCGAACGAATTCACCACGCGCAGCCTGATCGGCATGACCATCTACGCGCCCAAGCCGGCCAATGCGGCGACCAGGACCACCGATCCCACGACCACCGCATCCACCGTTCCGGCGCCATCGGCCACGCCGATGACGATGGATGACGCGCAATGGCGCGTCATGCGCGAACGCCATGACAATATCGGCGAGGTCAACTCGCTGGTGCTGACCCATGATGGCCGCGTCAAGCAGGTCGTGCTCGGCGTCGGCGGCTTTCTCGGCATCGGCGAGAAGTCGGTCGCCATCGACTGGTCGGACCTGCGCTTGATTCGCGATTCGAACGGCAAGATGTCGGCGATCGTGATGCGGACCAAGGACCAGCTCAACGCCATGCCGAATTTCGTCGAGCCGCGAACCTGACGATTCGCGGCGTGACGGAATGACGACAAGCCCGCGTCGAGCCATCGGCGCGGGCTTTTTTCGCCGGCCGGCCCGCGCTCGACATGAAAACGCCCGCCCCTTGGATCCAAGGGACGGGCGCTGCAATTTGGTGCCCAGAAAAGGACTCGAACCTTCACACCTTGCGGTACACGGACCTGAACCGTGCGCGTCTACCAATTCCGCCATCTGGGCGAGGCGCGTGTCATAGCCATGCCGAGCCGGCACGTCAACGCACGCGTGAAACTTATTCACGCCTGAAAGACAAAGACCCGCTTCGGCAGCAGTTCGCCGCGCTCGACTTCGCAGACGGCGATCGGGTCGCCGCCGGCCGAAACCCATACGGTTCCGCCGATCGGCGCGTCGCGGCCGCGCAGGATGGCGCTCTGGCCGCGCACCAGGCGTGCCGCGATGTCACGGGTGACCTGCACCTCGGGAACCTCGGCGAGCGCCGCCTCGACCGGCAGCAGGGCATCGTCGAGCGTCTGGCTTTCGATCTTGCCGTCCAGGAGCTCGCGCAGCTCTTCCAGCGTCACGGTGTCGTTCTCGCCGAACGGACCGACGCGGGTGCGGCGCAGCGCGGTGACATGGCCGAAACATCCGAGGTCGCGGCCGATGTCCCGCGCGATCGCCCGGACATAGGTGCCCTTGCCGCATTCGGCCTCGAATTCGGCCGCCGTCTCGGAAAACGACACCAGGGTCAGGCTGTCGATGCTGATCGGCCGGGCCGCCAGCGTCACCTCCTCGCCGTCGCGGGCGAGATCATAGGCGCGCTCGCCATCGACCTTGATCGCCGAGAATTTCGGCGGCACCTGCATGATCGTGCCGGTATAGCGCGGCAGCAGCGCCTCGACCGCCTCTCGGCTGGGGCGCAGGTCGGAACGCTCGGTGACCGTGCCTTCGGTGTCGTCGGTCGTGGTCTCGGAACCCCAGGTCACGGTGAAGCGATAGGTCTTGCGGCCATCCATGACGAAGGGCACCGTCTTGGTGGCCTCGCCCAGCGCGATCGGCAGCAGGCCCGAGGCCAGCGGGTCGAGCGTGCCGGCATGGCCGCCCTTCTTGGCGTTGAACAGGCGCCTGACCGCCGAGACCGCATGGGTCGAGGTCTGGCCGAGATCCTTGTCGAGCACGATCCAGCCGTGAACGTCGATCTTCTTCGAACGGGGCTGGTTCATCGTTCGCTGTCCTCGTCGGAAGCGTCGTCCTTGTCGTCGAGGTCGCGACGCACCGCCTCGCTGTCGAGCAGGCGGTCGATGCGCGAGCCTTCGTCGAAGGATTCGTCGATGCGGAAGCGCAGGTCGGGCGCGTATTTCAGGTTGGTGCGATGGGCGAGTTCGCCGCGCAGGTAGCGCTTGTTCTGGGCGAGCGCCTGGATCACCGCCTCCTTGTCCTTGCCGCCGAGCGGCATGATGAAGCAGGTGGCGATCTTCAGGTCCGGCGACATCTTCACCTCGGGCACGGTGACGACGTGCTTCGCCAGTACCGGATCGTGGATCTCGCCGCGCGACAGCACCTCGGCCAGCGCGTGGCGCATCAGTTCGCCAACGCGCAATTGCCTTTGCGACGGGCCGGAGCCCGTTTCGAAACGTTTCGCCATGAATGATCCTTCTCCCGGGGTCGGACCGGGGGATGAAAAAAAGGAGGCGGCGGAATACACCCGGCAGAGCCCGAAGGGAAGCCTCTTGAGCGCCGGCCTCAGTTTGCCGCCGCGAGCGCCGCCTCGGCCTGGCCGATCGCCGAGGGCGTGCCGACATGCAGCCAGAGCCCGTCGAGCGGCAGGCCGAACAGCCGGCCGCGTGCGATCGAGGCATTCCAGAGGTCGTTGAGCGAAAAGATCTCGCCCGGCCGCCGGCCGGCGAAATCGGCCGCCTGCATGATCGCGGCGCCGGCATAGGCAAAAGGCGCCGCCGGGTGCCTGCCGCGACGCGTGAGCCGCCCCGCGTCGTCCAGGAAGAAGTCGCCGGGACCGTCGAAGCCGACGCTGCCGGCGAGCGGCGCCAGCAGCAGAAGCGTATCCATCCGGTCAGGCTCGAAAGCCTCGATCAGCCTGACCACATTGGACCTCGCCCGGTCGGTCCAGAAACTGTCGGCATTGCGGATGACGAAGCTTTCGCCGAGCCGGGGCAAGGCCTTGACGACGCCGCCGCCGGAATCGAGCAGCATGGCGCGCTCGTCCGAAATGACGATCGACGGCCTGCGCCGCGGTCCGACCGCGGCCTCGATCTGATCGGCGAGATGATGGACATTGACCACCGCGGTCTCGATGCCGGCATCGGCCAGCGGGTCCAGCACGTGGTCGAGCATGGTCTTGCCGGCGACTTCGACCAGCGGCTTGGGGATCCGGTCGGTGATCGGGCGCATGCGCGAGCCGAGGCCGGCGGCCAGCACCATGGCGGTCCTGACGGTGCTCACGGCACGGCTCACGGCTTGGGCACGCGATCGTCGACCCAGCGCTTGACCTGGGCGAGCGCCGGGTGGGCGAGGCAGCGATGCAGATAGGCCCAGATGCGCGGGATGTGCTTGAGGTATTGCGGCTTGCCGTCACGCTTGTCGAGGCGGGCGAAGATGCCGAGGATCTTGGTGGCGCGCTGCGCGCCCATGATGGCGTAGAGCCGGGCGAAGGCCGGCATGTCGAAACTGGGATCGGCGGCCTTGCGGGCGGTGGCGTAGCGCGACAGCAGCTGCAGCTCGAGGGTCTCGGGCACAGTCACCCGGGCATCCTGCAGGAGCGAGGCGACGTCATAGGCCGCCGGCCCCAGCACGGCATCCTGGAAGTCGATCAGGCCGACCTTCTCGATGCCGTCGCGGCCGGCCAGCCAGATCAGGTTGGGCGAGTGATAGTCGCGCAGCGTCCAGGTCTTCGGCGCGCGCTCGACCTCGGCGAACAGATCGGCCCAATGCTTGAGGAAGACGTATTTCTCGCTCGCCGGGATGCGCGCCTGGTTCATCGGAAGATACCAGTCGAGCAGCAGCTCGACCTCGGCGGTCAGGGCGTCGCGGTCGTAAGGCGGCAAGGTATAGGGGCCCTTGGGCGTGCCGAGCGTGTCCGGCCGCGGGCGCGAATGCAGATGCGCCAGCACGTCGACGGCGGCCATGTAGCGCTCCGCGATCGGCGCGCCATCGGCCACCACGCCGTCCTCGCCGAGATCCTCGAGCACCAGGAAGCCCTGGTCGAGATCGACGGCCTCGAGCTCCGGCGAGGACAGGCCGGCATCGCGCAGGCCCTCGGCCAGCGCCACGAAGGGCACCATGTCCTCGGCGAGATGGGCGATGCGGCTATAGGGCAGGCCGTTCTTGACCGGCGGACCGTCTGGCCGGCGCGGCGCGTTCATCAGCACGGCCCGGCGCGGGCCGTCGACGAGCCGTTCATAGGAACGGGTCGAGGCGTCGCCTTGCAGATGCCGGCGCGTGGCGCCAGCCCAGCCGGCATTGTCGATGAAGGCGCGCAGCGCCACCAGGCGAGCCAGGCGCTCGGCCCAGGCGCCGTGACCGATCAGCGTCGCGGCGCGGGCCGTCTGGCCTTGCGCCGGGCTCAACGCCAGCTCGACCTCCAGCCGGTCGCCGGACAGGGCGCCGCCCAGCCGGTCCGGCCATTCGACCAGCAGCAGGGCATTTTCCGAGACATCGTCCCAGCCGAGTTCGGTGATCTCGTCGGGCGAGGTCACCCGGTAGAGATCGGCGTGGATCACCGGAAAGCGGGCGAGGTCATAAGGCTGGATGATCGCGAAGGTCGGGCTCGGCACGTCCAGCTTGTCGTCTTCGGCCAGCGCGCGGACCAGCGCGCGGGCGAGCGTCGACTTGCCGGAGCCGAGCTCGCCGCTCAGCGTGACGATGTCGTTGACCTGCACCGCCATGGCCAGGTCCATGGCGAGCTTGAGCGTCGCCGCCTCGTTGGCGAGCAGGATGGAGTGACGCAGCGGTTCGGTCATTCGGCGGCCTTTGAATAATCGCCGAGATGCGCCGGGAAGGTCACCTTGACCTGAGTGCCCTGGCCGGGCGTGCTTTCGACGGAGACGTGCCCCTTATGCAGGGCCACGAAGGATTGGACAATGGAGAGGCCAAGTCCCGCGCCGCGATGGCGGGTCCCGGTGGTCCGGGTCTCGAACCGGTCGAAAATCCGGCCGATCATCTCGGGCGCGATGCCGGCGCCCTGGTCGCGCACCTTGAAGACGATCTCGTCGGCCTCGCGCGTCGCGTCGAGCACGACCAGGCCGCCGCGCTCGGAGAAACCGATGGCGTTGGACAGGAGATTGAACAGGACCTGGCGGACGCGCTGGCCATCGGCGCGGAACGAACCGATATCCTTGGCCGAGCGCAGCTCGAGGCGCACCTGGCCTTCGGCCAGCCGGTCCTTGACCGCGTCGGCGGCGGTCTGCATGGCCGCGCGGATATCGATGTCGGACAGTTCGAGCTGCATGACGCCGGCGTCGATGGTGGCGAGATCCAGCACGTCGTTGATGATCGACAGCAGCGCCGAGGAGGATACCCCGATATAGCCGAGATATTCGCGCTGCTTGTCGTTGAGCGGGCCGACCGCCGCGTCGTCGAGCACCTGGGCGAAGCCGATAATGGTCGTGAGCGGCGTGCGCAGCTGATAGGAAACGTGGTGGACGAAGTCGTTGCGGATCCGCTCGGCCGTTTCCAGCGCCTCGTTGCGCTCGGTCAGGGCGCGCTCGACCATCACCATGTTGGTGACATTGCGGAAGGTCACCAGCGTCGCGCCGTCGGGCAGCGGCGCGGTCACCGCGTCGAGCACCGCGCCGTCATTGCGGTCGATGCGGAAGCTGCGCGACCGGCGCTGGTCGTCGAGCGCGGCGACCGCCGTCTTGATCTCCGGCCAGGCGCTGGCGTCCTTGACATAGGGAATGCAAAGGCTGGCGACCTGGTCGATATGCGGGCGGGCCTCGAGCACCGCCTGCGCGATATCCCACAGCGTCTCGAAGGCGCGGTTGTGCAGCGACAGCCGGCCGTCGGAGCCGAACACCGCGACCGCCTCGTCCAGGTGGTCGAGCGTCTCGCGCTGCACCTTGCCGAAAGCGGCGACCTGGGTCTCGAGCTGCAGGCGGCGGGTCTGGTCCTCGAAGACATAAGTGACGCCGCCGGCCGGATCGGGGTTCTGCACGACGCGCAGGAAACGTCCGCCCGGCAGCACCCATTCATGGCTGCGCGGTTCGGTGTCGATCGCCTCGTAGACGGTGTGCAGCGACTTCTTCCATTCGCGGAAATTCGACTGTTCCGGGATCTTGCGCTGCTCGCGCAGCTTGTCGAGCACGTCGCCGTCGGTCGGCACCTGGTGCAGGAACGCCGCGTCGAGGTCCCAGAGCAGGCGGAACGCCTCGTTGTGGAAGACCAGGCGCTTGCCGGCATCGTAGATGGCGACGGCGGTTGCCAGTTGATCCAGCGTCCGCTTGTGAGTCTCCATCTCGACGGCGAACTGGGCGCGCACCGCTTCCAGCTCGGTGACGTCGACCGCCAGGCCGGCGGCGCCGCGGGCTGCCGGCCGCTCGACGGCGTCGAAGACGCGCCGGGCGCCGGCCGACACCGCGGTCACGCGCCGGGCGAAGGGTTCGCGGGCCGTGCGGCAGCGGGCGGCCTCGGCCCGGTCGGCCGGTTCCAGCAGTTCGATGGCGCCGGCCACCGCCTGCGGTCCGCTTTCGCTGTCGGTGGCGCTGGCATAGGCCTCGTTGACCCAGGTCAGCCGTCCCTCGGCATCGCGGATCCAGACCGGCATGGGCAGGCCGCTGAGGAAGGCACGCACCGTCTCGGTCTCGCGAACGAATTCGCTGTGCTGCTCGCGCAATTTGGCGAGATCCTCGCGGATACCGGCCATGAGGCGCAGGCGCAGCACGGCGCGACCGCCGATCGGACGGCCCTCGGCCTCGATCGGACGGCCCTCGACGGTGAGGAATTCCTGCTTGAACGGCGTGCCGGCGCGGCGCAATTGCTCGACCGCCCGGTCGAGCATGGCGGCCCGGTCGGCCGGCAGCCAGGCGCCGAAGGCCAGGATCCGGCGCGGGGCCGGCAGGTCGATCAGCAAGGACACGTCGCCGGCGATCTCAGGCTCGTCGTCCTGGCCGCCCCAGACCACGACGACATGGGGATCGAGCGTCAGCAGCTCGTTGGCCCGGTCGAGCGACAGTTTGAGCGCATTGATTTCCTGGCGCGCCCTGAGCTCCTGGGCGGCGGCCCGCGCCCGGGTGCGCAGCAGGCCGATGCTGGTGACCACGCCGAAAACGACGACGCCGACATTCAGCCCGAGGACCGCCCATTCGTGCGGCGCCAGCACGTGCGAAAGGCCCATCGTCTGCGCGGTCGCCTCGGCCGCCGAAACGAGGGAGGTGGTCGCGAGCAGGGCCGAGGCCGCCCCCGAAAGGGTGGCTCCAGCGCGTTTTCGCCGCGCACCCACCCGCGTACCGCCGTGCCCGGATGCGTCGTCGACCTTTTTCAGGTCCGGCATCGCCTATCCTTCGTCCGGCCGGCCGTCGTCAATCTCCGCACATGCGGTTTCGCGGCGGCGCCGCTCCGCGCCGCGAATCAGTGCCACTCTACCCTCGGCGCGACTCGCGGTTTAAGAGTCCGAAACGAGAACGATGACACGAAAATTTCAGTGTTGCCCGCGTGCCGGTCCGGCACCGGCGCCGGGCTCAGATCGGCGGCAGAAGCTTGCGCATCATGACCGCGTCGGCCGTGCCGGAAGCCGTCTTGTAATAGCCCTTGCGCCGGCCGATGACGGCGAAGCCATGGCGCTGGTAGAGTTTCAGCGCCGGCTCGTTCTCGGCCTCGACCTCGAGGAAGAGCGGCCCGACGCCGGCGCGCATCAGATCCTTGACGTGGTCGGCCAGCAGGCGGCCGGCAAAACCGCGCCCGCGCAAGCGCGGCGAGACGGCAATGGTGAGGATCTCGGCCTCGCCCGCGACGACGCGGCTGAGCACGAAACCGCCGACCGGAGCCGACGGGCGACGCCGGATGACATGGGCGAGAATGGCCTTGTCGGCCAGCATGGCCTCGAATTCGTGAACGTCCCAGCCGCGGTGGAACGATGCGCCGTGGATGGCGGCGAGTTCGCGCGCATCGGCCAGCGCGGCACGCTCCAGTGCCGGTTCGGCGGCCGGCCACCAGGCCCAGAAATCATAAAGCGTCATCATCATGGCCTCGCCGGTCGAAGCAGCGACCGGACCTGCGGTTTGGCGTCGGCCTCTTTCAGATAGAGCGGCCGGCACGGCGCGTCGCGCGGGTCGGCCTCGGCGCCGAGCCGGGCAACCCAGGCGATATCGGGAATGGCGGTCGCGGCGACCAGCCGGGGCGAGGCGGCGCCGTCCGGCCAAGCCGCCAGCAGGGCCGCCTGGCCCGGGCCGACAATGGCGGCGGCATGCGCCAGCGCCGCCGCGGCGGCGGCCGCAGCAGGCATGTAGCCCGGCGCCAGGACCATCCGGCCGTCGGCGCCGGTCAGCGCCGCATAGACGTGGCCGTGGCGGGCATCGATGACCGCGAGCACCGGCGCCGGATCGGCGGCGGCAAGGCAGGGCGCGGCCAGGGCATCGAGCGTCGAGACGCCGAGCGCCTCGCCACCGGCAGCCAGCGCCATGCCGCGGGCCGCCGCGATGGCGACCCGCAATCCGGTGAAACTGCCGGGCCCGGTGGTCGCGACGAACCGCCGGCAGTCGCGCGCCGCGAGGCCGGCGCCGGCGAACAGTTCGGCGACCATCGGCAGCAACCGTTCGGCATGGCCGCGGTCCATCGGCTCGGACATGCTTGCCACGAGGCGACCGGCGGCGGTGTCCAGAATGGCGGCTGACGAGGCGCCGAGCGCCGTATCCAAGGCAAGCAAAAGCATGGACGACATCTATACTGGCCCGGGCGCGGCGCGAAGGGGGAAGCGTCCGGAAACAATCACCCAGGTCCCGGCATTCGGCCCGGGGGCGCCTTCGCCCGATCGCGCATGGCACCAGGCCGCTTACGGGGCGGCGACGCGCATATCCCGCCAGCGGCCGGGCGACAGGCCGAAGGCCTGCTTGAACTGGCGCGTCATGTGGCTCTGATCGGCAAAGCCGGCGGCAAAGGCGGCTTCGGCCAAAGAAAGGCCGCCACGGATGCCGGCGCGCGCATGATCGAGCCGGCGCATGGTGAGATAGCGATAGGGGCTGGTGCCGAGCAGCGCCCGGAAATGGCGCGCCAGGGCAAAACGGTCGAGGCCGGACGCGGCCTCGAGCTCTTCAGAGGCAACGGTCCGGGCAAAATGCGCGTCGAGACATTGCCTGGCGCGCTCGACCGCGACGGCCGAGGCGCTGACACGCCTCACGCCGCCGGCCGAACCGTCGCGGGCCAGCAGCGCATCGGCGATGCCCAGAACGATCTGATCGGCCTCCAGGTGCTCGAGCGGCCGGTCGAGGCTGTCAAAGGCCGGACGCAGGGCATCGAGCAGCCGGGCGTCGGCCGAAACCGCCGCCGACACGAAGGGCAGGCTATGCGCCCGGCCGGCCAGCGCGTCGCGGATCAGGCGCGGCTCGACATAGACCATCCGGTAGTGAAAGCCCGCTTCGACGCCGGCACGCCCGTCATGCCGCTCGTCGGGATGCAGCACCATGACCTGGCCGGTGGCGCTGGCGGTGCGGGCGCCGCGATAGGTGAAAGCCTGCACGCCGGCGAGCGTATAGCCGATGGCATAGGTGTCGTGCCGGTGCGGGTCATAGGCATGGCCTGAGAAGAAGGCTTCGAGCCGCTCCAGGCCGGCCTCGGCGGGCGCGAGCCTGATCCAGTCGCCCGGCGAGGGGACGCCGGACCGTTCAAGCCCGCAGGATCGTTCAAGACTTGGTCCGCCTGCTTCATCCACGCTGTTGCTCATGCTTCATGAGACCGCTGTCGCCGATGCGTTATGAAACCAAGGTCGCCATCGTGGTGCGCGAGGATCTCGCCACCTGGCAGAAACTCAACGTCACCGCCTTCCTGTCCGGAGGACTGGTCGGAGCCTATCCGGAATTGCCGGGCGAGCGCTATGTCGACGGCTCCGGCCGCCGCTATGGGCCGCTGATCCGCCAGCCGGTGCTGATCTTCGCGGCCTCGGCCGACGAACTCGCGCGGACTTTGAAGCGGGCGACAGAGCGCGGCCTGACGCCGTCGCTCTACACCCGCGCGCTGTTTTCGACCGGCAACGACATCGACAACCGCGCCGCGGTCGCGGCCGTGCCGACCGACGCGCTCGACCTGGTCGGGCTCGGCCTGCATGACGACCGGCGGCAGATCGACCGGGTCATCAAGGGCCTGACGCTGCATCCCTGACAGCGGTCGGCGCTTGGCCAGGCCGCCGGTCAGACCGACTGGACCTCGCGGACATCGGGCAGGAAATGCCGCATCAGGTTCTGGATGCCGTGCTTGAGGGTGGCCGTCGAGGACGGGCAGCCGGCGCAGGAGCCCTGCATGTTCAGATAGACCACGCCGTCCTTGAAGCCGCGGAAGGTGATGTCGCCGCCATCGGCCGCGACCGCCGGGCGAACCCGCGTCTCCAGCAATTCCTTGATGGTATCGACGGTCTCGGCATCGGAGGGATCGAAAAATTCCTCGTCGCTGTCGGGCGCGATCGGGGTCTCGTTGCGCAGCAGCGGCTGGCCCGACATGTAATGTTCCATGATCGCGCCGAGGATCGCCGGCTTCAGGTGCTGCCACTCGGCCGGCCCCTTGGTCACGGTGATGAAGTCGTTGCCGAAGAACACGCCGGCGACGCCCTCGATGCCGAACAGCTTTTCGGCCAGCGGCGACTGGCGGGCGGCCTCGACATTGGGCATGTGCAAGGTGCCGTCTTCCAGCACGGTGCGGCCCGGCAGGAACTTCAAGGTCGCCGGATTCGGCGTGGCTTCGGTCTGAATGAACATTTTCAAGGTCTCCTCGGGCGACCGGGTCAAGGCCGGGGCCGGATTGGAACGATTCAAGCAGAACCGTTCCAAAAAATCCATCGACTTCAGATGTGGCGATGGCGGGCCTGTCCGTCAACCGGCGCGTAGCGGGGCCAACCGGCCTGAAAAGCCGCGCCCGTAGGCCGTACGCCAGGCGATCAGGCCAGCGCCTCGATTTCCTCATCGGTCAAGTGTCCCGGCACCAGCGCGACGGGAATCGGAAAGGTGCCGGCCGAACGGGCCAGGCTCGCCACCAGGGGGCCCGGACCGTCCTTGCCGGTGCCGGCGGCCAGGATCAGGATCGCGACATCAGGATCCTCCTCGATCTGGGCGAGGATCGCCTCCGCCATAGCGCCGTCGCGCACCACCAGCTCCGGTTCGACGCCGACCAGTTTCATGGCGCGGTCGGCGGCGGCGTCGAGCTTGGCGCGCGCCTCGGCATGCGCCTCGGCGCGCATCACCTCGGCGACGCCGAACAGGCCCTGGCCATCTCCCAGCTGCGGGT
>BFBZ01000518.1_pt1 | contig 35908 bp, 31 predicted proteins | sample 1888401 | NCBI WGS metagenome assembly BFBZ01 (sample SAMD00112614, study PRJDB3348) | symbiont metagenome | host: Chara braunii | reverse complement strand
TGTGTGACCGAGGCTTCGGTGATTTCGTAGGGCGCCCTGCGGGCCGTGTGGGTTCACACAACGCGCCACGAACGCAGCACGTCACGGTCGATGTCGAAGAGCGCGTCGCCCCCGGGTCGAATGGCGTCTGAAACACCATACGTCACCCCCGGCGGAGCCATAGCAGAAGCCCTTGCTTCTGCGGAGGCGACGGGAAGGGGGCCCAGGGGCCGCTTCACCGCGCCCTCAGCGCATGGCTTCAGTTGTTTTTCGCGGTGTTGGGGCTGGAGCTCTGCAACCCCTGGACCCCTTCCCCTCGGCTTCGCTTCGGCCGGGGGTGACGTAGAGCATGTTCCCAACCGGATCCCGCACTTCGACGACGCTCGCTCATGCCGTGTGACATGTGCGAGGGCCGTGGCCCAGCGACCGGTCATCCACTCAACCGGTCTTCTCGAGCCAGTCCAGATAGTCCGGGACCGCCGTCGCCAGGTCGAAGCGCGGCTTGAAGCCGGTGGCGGCCTGCAGGCGGATGAAGTCGCTCGGCCTGCGGTCGGCCGGCAGCTGGAAGCGGATATTCGGGTTGTCTTCGTCGATGCGGTAGGTCCAGCCGGGCAGGCGGGTCGCCAGCGCCTGGCAGAAATCCAGCACCGAAAACACCTCCTGGCCACCGAGGTCGAACACCGGTGGCGGCTCGGGAAATTTCTTGTCGATCAGCGCCACCAGGGCGGCGGCCGCGTCGCGCGAATAGAGCCAGCCGCCGAAGCCCGGCCGCGACAGGCGCACCTCTTCGCCGCGCCGCGCCAGGGCGACGACCTGGGCTTGCGCCGACAGGATCTCGCGCACGCCGCTGTCGCGTTCGAACGGGCCATAGACCGCCGACAGCCGGACGATCGGCAGGCACAGGCCGTAGACCACCGCCAGCCGGGCCGCGATCTGTTCGGCGGCAAGCTTGGTCATGCCGTAGAGCGCCGCCGGCGCCGGGGCATCGACGCGCGCATCGAACCGGCCTTCGCCGTTCTTGTCGAGCGGATAGACGCTGCCGGAGGAGGCCAGGATCACTTTCTTGATGCCGCTCTCGGCGGCGGCCCGCAGCACCGCCGCCGTGCCGGCGACATTGACCGCGACCACGCGTTCCGGCGCGCGCCGTTCCTGCTCGGGGCCGGCCGTCATGGCGGCGGCGTGGATCACCGATGTGACCTTCTCGGCGGCCATCGCGGCCTTCACCTGGTCCGCGTCGGTGACGTCGCCAATGATTTCGACGGTTTGCTCGGGCAGCCAGCCGGTGGGGGCGGGATGAGCGGCGAAGGCGACCGCGCGCCGCCCCATGCGCGCCAGATGATCGGCGACCGCGACGCCGACAAAACCCGTGCCACCCGTGATCATGACTGTCATAGCGCCGCACCTGTTTCGATCGCCGTGCCCCCGGGCCATCCGACATTGTCGCCGGTGAGGTTGGCATCTAGGCTTGCCGAACAGAAGCGCGAGCCGGTCATCCCAGGCCTGCCGGCTCAGGTCGGGTGGCTGTCATGCGCTTGCGCGGTGCGGTTCTGGCGATCGGCGCAGTCGAGGCGCTGTTTCTGCTTGTCGTCGCCGCGAATGGCCTCCTGTCGCGCTCCGACCCCGCGACCCGTGGCCTCGATGTCGCGGCAGGCGTCTTTGCCTTCGGTGTCTTTGCCGTTTCGGCCCTGCCGGCGCTGGTGCTGGCGATCAAAGGCCGCGCGCTCCGGCTGGCGCTGGGCCTGACCCTGCTGCCCTTCGCCGCCCTGGGCGCGGTCATCCTCTGGTGGGTCCTGCGTTAGCCGTGGCGGCCGCCGCTCCAGGCGATAGACCGAAGCTATCGGGTTTCGAACTGTTTGCGCTTGCGGCGACGTGCCTGTCGTCAAAGGTGACAGCCATGGTGCGACCGTCGCGTCGGCCGACCGGCAGGAGGGACGCGCACGCGTGATCGAAGCGAGGACATCCGGCAAAGAACCGGATGCCGGGAACCAGCGGGAGGACGACCATGACGACACGACGGATGGCCAGTGCATGCATCGGCGCGGCGCTCGCGGCGCCGCTCCTGTCGCGGATCGCGGCGAGCCAGGCGCTTTGGGCGCCCAGCCGGCCGGTGCGTCTCGTCGTGGCCTACCCGGCCGGCGGCGCCACCGATGCCATCGCGCGTATCGTCGCCAACCACATCTCCGCGCCGCTCGGCCAGAATGTCATCGTCGAGAATGTCGCCGGCGCCTCGGGCGCGCTCGGCACCCGCCAGGTGGCGCGGGCCGAGCCTGACGGCCACACCATCACCTTCGGCAACAACCAGTCGCATGGCACCAACATGTTCCTGATGCGCACGCCGGGCTATGACGCCGTGAAGGACTTCGCCGCGCTCGCCGGCGCGGGCGCCTTCGAAAACGTCCTGGTGGTGCGCAACGACCTGCCGGTGAAGTCGATCGCCGAATTCGTAGCCTATGCCAAGGCGCGGCCGGGCGAGCTCAATTTCGCCTCCACCGGTCCCGGTTCGGGATCGCACCTCTCGGCCGAGCTGTTCATGATACGCACCGGCACCAGGCTGACCCATGTTCCCTATCGTGGCCTTGCCGCCATGGCGCAGGACCTCGTCGCCGGCCGGATGGACTTCGCCTGCGCCGTGCTGCCGAGCGTGGTGGCCCAGATCCAGGCCGGGCAGGTCAAGGCGCTCGCCATGCAGAGCGCCACGCGCAACGCCATGATCCCGGATGTGCCGACGCTCGGCGAGCAGGGCGTGACCAATGCCGACCTGTCGTCCTGGACCGGCTTCTTCGCGCCGGCGACCGCGCCGCCCGCTTCAATCGAGCGCCTGTCCCGCGAGATCGTCGCGGCGCTCGGTGCGGCGCCGGTGGTGGAGGCGATCAGCCGGCTCGGTTTTGCCATTGAGGTGCGCGATGCCAAGGCCTTCGCCGCCTATCAGGTGAGCACCATGGCGGTGCTCGCCGACATCATCAAAGCCGCCAACATCAAGCCGGAAGACTGATCCCGGCCGGACCTGAGGAGCATGCGTGATGGGCCATCGGGACCTCTGTCGGTCGGCCGCCGAAAGTTACGACGTCGTGGTGATCGGCGGCGGCTCCGCCGGCATCGCGGCGGCCGTCGGCGCCGCTCGTAGCGGTGCGCGGACCTTGCTGGTCGAGCGCTACGGCTTTCTCGGCGGTGCCGCGACCAATGCCTCGGTGCTGTCCTATTGCGGCCTGTTCGCGCAAAGCGCCGTCATCGAGCCGGTGGTCGGCGGCGTCGGCGGCGCGTTGCTCGTCCATCTCGGCAAACTCGGTCTCGACCCGCGCCCGACCCGCAGCGCCTCCGGCAATCTGATCGTCATGCTCGACCCGGAAATCCTCAAGTTCGCGCTTGATCGACTGGTCGCGTCGAGCAAAGTCGAACTGCTGCTGCATGCTTCGCTGGTCGGCGCGACAACCGACGGCCAGCGGATCACCGGCGTCACCATCCAGGATCACGCCGGCCCACGCGAGATCCGCGCCAAGGCCTTCGTCGACGCCAGCGGCGAGGGCGACCTCGCCGACATGACCGGCGCTCTCGTGCCGGCTCTGGCGATCGCCCCCGGACAGCACCTGCAGCCGGCCTCCTATCCGATCCGCATCGGCGGCGTGCCGCCCGATGTCGCCTTCACCCGGGAGGTGATGAGCGCGGCGGTGACCGCCTACAACGCCACGACGCGCTATCCGATCCATCGGCTGACCGGCGGCGTCGGCGCGCGCCTGCCGGTCTCCGGCGACCTTTGGTGGCTGGTCGTCGATCTCGATACCGATGGTGTCGGCGCGGCAAGCCTGACCGCCGCGGAATTGCAGGGACGTGAGATGGCCCACGGGCTGGTGCGGGCGTTGCGCGCCGCCGCGCCCGGTTTCGACAGGGCCTTTGTCGTCTCGACCGGCCCTCAGGTCGGCATCCGCCAGTCGCGCCGCGTGCTGGCGCGCGAGACCCTGGCCGGCGGCGCGGCCGAACAGGGCATCCTGCGCGACGACGGCATCGGCCGCGGTGGCTGGCCGGTCGAGATCCATCACGGACCCGGCCGGATCGAGTTCCGCAATATTGGCGGCAAGGGCTATTTCGATGTGCCCTTTGGCTCTATCCGCGCGGTGGCCCGCGACAATCTCTGGCTCGGCGGCCGGCTCGTCGGATGCGACGACATTGCCTTCGCCTCGGTCCGGGTCATGGGCACGGCTTTCGCCACCGGTCATGCCGCGGGCCTTGCAGCCGCTCTTCAGGCGGGCGGGGCCGACGACATCGATGCCAGCCTGCTGCGCGCCGCCCTGGGCCGTCAGGGCGCGATCCTGTGATAGGCTCGCGGTCCCGCCGCTTTCCCTGGTATCCATGACCCTGACGCTCCGCCAGATCGAAATGTTCCGGGCCGTCATGACGGCCAAGAGCTTCATCGGCGCGGCGCGGCTGCTGCGCGTCGCCCAGCCGACCGTGACCAATGTCATCGCGCGTATCGAGGACCGCCTGGGCGTGCCTTTGTTCCTGCGCCAGGGCGGCCGCATCTATCCGACCGCGGAAGCGATCAATATCCTCGCCGAAATCGACCGCGCCTTCATCCAGCTCGAACAGGCGGTGATGCGGGTCGACAAGGTGGCCAGGCGCGAGGCCGCTACCCTCAGGCTGGGAGCTGCGCCCAGCGTCGGTCGCAGGCTCATTCCAGAGGTGCTGAAGGCGCTGGTGTCGCGCCATCAGGACCTCACCGTCCATCTCGAGATCCTGTCGGTTGCCCAGGTGCTCGACTATGTCCTGGGCGGCCCCGGCGAATGCGCGGTGTCGGTTTTTCCGATCGCCCATGGCGCGATCCGCAGCACCCGGCTCGGTCAGGCCCGGCTGGTCTGCCTGGTGCCCCATGAGCTCGCCGGGCGTTTCGACGCGCCGGTCGCGCCGGGACACCTGAAGGATGAAACCCTGATCGTGTTCGAGCCGCATACGGTGCATGGCCAGGCGATCGCACGCTTTCTCGGTTCCGCCGATGTCAGCCTCGGCAGGACCCACCAGGCGCGCTTCGCCGAGTCGGCGGTCGGCCTTGCCGAGGCCGGCCTCGGCATCGCGCTGGTCGACGAGTTCAGCGCGCTGTCGGCCGATCAAGGGCGCGTTGCGGTCAAACCGGTCGCCTTCGACCCGGTCTTCGACATCTTCCTGCATGTCAATCACGAGCGACCGGTCAGCCATTTCACCCAATTGTTCCAGCGCGAACTGACCCGCCAATTGGCCGATATCGCCGCCGGCGCGCCTTGCGCCACGGTTCGCTCCCAGGCGCGATAGCCCGGCGCTATTGGCGAGCCCAGGATCTGCGCTTGCGGCAAGGTCGCCACCATCCACAATCGCCGGAGCCGCCGGTCGGAAGCGGCGGTCGAATTGGGGATGGGCATCATGCTTCGAGCGAAACCGGATTTTGACCCGGTCGCGGCGGCCGAACAGCTCGGGGGCGGCACCGCCTTCCTGTTCCAGCGCTTCGATCTGATGACCCGTCGGCTCATCCGCACGGTGGTCGGGCTGGAGGTCGAGATCGTCGGCACGCACGACTTCGCCGGCGCGCTCCGCATGGGCCTGGACCGGCCCGGGGGTGATGCCTCCGAGCCTGCCCCGGTGCTGGTCTTTGCCGGGTTCGAAGCCCTGCTCGGCAAACCGCCCGGTGAAACGACAGGGCTTCCCGGCCATCTCGTCGCGCGTGTCCGCGAAGGTTTCGAAATCGACCATGCAAGCGGCAGGCTCCGACTGATCTCGGCCGACGAACAAGCCCTCCGCGGGCGCCTGCAAGCCCTGTCGCCGGCCGATGCGCGAGTATCTGATCGCGTGCGGCGCGCCGACCTCTCGGACTGGACGGCGGATCGTGGTTTCAACGATTACGCCCGCCGCGTCGAGACCATCAAACGCGTCATCGCCGCGGGCGGGGCGGAGGGCGCCGTGCTGTCGCTTGGCCTGTCCAAGGTGACCGAGGCCAACCCCTTCGCGCTCTATCGCGCATTCGTCGCGGCCAATCCCTCACCCTACGGCTTCGTCCTGAACCATGACGGCAAGGCCCTGGTCGGCAGTTCGCCGCTGGCTTATCTCACCGCCCGCCAGGGCCGCCTGCATCTCGAAACCGATGCCGGCACGCGGCCGGTCACCGGCGACGCCATTCTTGACGATGCCGCCGCACGCGACCTCATGGTCAATCCCAAGGACGCCGCCGAACACCGCGTTGTGGTCGAGGCCGAGCGCGAGGCGCTCATGCCGATCGCCAAGGATGGTGCGGTCGAGGCGGTGATCGACCGCCAGGTCCGGCGCTTCTCCCATGTCATGCATCTCTATTCGGCGCTGGAGGCGGAACTTAGCCACGGCCTCGACATGACGGATGCGATCCTGGCGCTGGCGCCGGCGGCCGCCGTCTCGGGACGGCCGAAACGGGTCGCCGCCGAACTTGGGCTCACGCAAGAAGGCGGCGCGCGCGGGGCCTATGGAGGGGTGATCGGCATCGTCGAGCCGGGTCTTGCCGATCTCGCGGTGGTTATCCGTTCGCTCTGGATCAGCGAAGGGCGGGCTCACCTTCGGGTTGGCGGCAAGATCGTCGCCACCTCGACGGCCGAAGAGGAATACCGGGAAGCCCTATCGAAGGCGCGTTTCCTGATCGACGGCGTCGCTCGTGCGGAAGCGCGTGGGCGCTGATCGCGGGCTGCGGACGGCCAAGACGGATGGAGCGGCAAGGCCGGATAAGGAGGTCCATCCGGTGGGTTCGGCGAGAGCACCACTACGATCAATCTGGGCTCACGACGGAGCCTGGCGGCCACCGTCGCCCGTCCGGTGTGCGGCGAGCGAGATGGGCTATCGGGACGGAGAGGCCGGAGCCGCAGGGCCGCCGCCCGAACGCGCCAGTCCCGGCACATGCGCCAGGATGGAACTGGAGAACCCGCCATCGACGCGGAGCGCCTCGCCGGTGACGTAACGCGCGTCCGGGCCGACCAGGAAAGCCACGACATCGGCGACATCCTCGGGGCGGCCGACCCGCTGGAGCGGCACGATCCTGTCGCGCAGCGCGGCGATGCCGGCATCGCCGTAGATCGGTTCGGTCATCGGCGTGCGGATCATGCCAGGGCAGACCGCATTGACCCGGATGCCGGCGGGCCCCCATTCCTGGGCGAGTTGCCGGCACAGCATGACGAGTGCCGCCTTTGAGGCGGAATAGGCACCATGGCCGACATGCGGTTCCAGCCCCGACATCGAGGCGATCGCCACATAGGCGCCGCGGCTTTCGGCGAGTGCCTCATGCGCGGCCTGGGCGAGCAGCCAGGGTGCACGGGTGTTGATCGCGAACAGCCGGTCCCATTGGTCGAGCGCCCGGGTGGCAAGCGGTGCCGGCGCGGTGATGCCGGCATTGCTGACGAGCCGGTCGAGCCCGCCACAGAACGCCAGCGCTTCGTCGACCAGACGCTGCGGCGTCGCGGGATCGGCGAGATCGCCTGTGACCGGCAGCACCCGGATGCCCAGGGCCGCGATCTCGGCGGCGATCGAAACGAGTTCGGCGGAGGGCCGGCTGGCCGCCACGACGATCGCGGCATCCTTTGATCCAACCCGGTCACGGGCGAGCCTCAGCGCGATGGCGCGGCCGATGCCCCGGCTGGCGCCGGTGATCAAGACCCTCATGACGCGGCCCGCCGGGTTGCGGCCGCGGCGACCGTCGCCTTGGCCGCGGCAAGCGTCCGGCGGGCCCACTCGGCGGGACCGAGTGGCGGCGCCCGGCTTTCGCTCGGCAATTCGACGCTGACCGGCAGGTCGCCCGGCAATGCCGCGAACAGGCCGATAAGGTCGATGCCGCCTTCGCCCGGCAGCAGGCGTTCGCAGCGCGCGGTATGGATCAGCGCCTCGACGGGGGCGGTGCCGGCCGGGCCGTCGCAGATCTGGGCATAGTGCAGCCATTGGCGCGGAATGGCTGCGATATCGGCGACAGTCGAAGCGGACCGGCCGAAATGCAGTCCGTCGACGAGCACGCCGCCATTCGGCTGGTCGGCGCCGGCGACCACGCGCAGCGCCGTCGGCGCGTCGGGCACCTTGGTCCAGGGCATGAATTCGAGATCGCAGGAGAGCCCGAAAGGCGCTGCCGCCTCGCAAAGGGCTGCAAAATTCGCGGTCAGGCGCGGTTCGTCCGGATCGTCGCCGGCGACCAGGACGGCCTTGGCGCCGAGCCTCTGGCCGACTTCGAAAAAGGCCAGGTAGTCATTCTGCTCGAAGTCCTCGCCGACGCGGATGATCTCCAGGTCGAACACGCCGATACCCGTATCGGCGATCGCGGCGAGCGTTTCGCGCAAGGCCGCGGGGTCGTCCATCAGGCGATAGGCCAGGCCGCCAGGGGAGGCCGGCAACAGGCGGATGCCGGCGCATTGATATCCGGTCCTTGCCGCCACGCGGACGACATCCGCGGGCGCCAGGCCAAGCACGGTCAAATGGGCAAGCGAATAATGCGGCGACATGGCCCATCTCCCTCAGGCGAGCGGTGAAATCGCGGTCGGCAGGCCGATGGTCGAGTGCATATCGCCGGTCAGCCAGTCCGGCCCGCCCTTGGGTGGCCAGACGCCCTTGGCGACCGACTCGGCGCGTAGCGCGGCACGCGCGTCGAGGCTCGCATAGGGCCAGATATGGGTGAAGCGCTGCGGGCCGTCGAGCGCATACATGGCGATGGTCAAGGGCGACAGCTTGGCCCGCTCCGGCATGGCGGCCTCCCAGGCGGCGCTGGTCGGACCGACGCCGCCGAGCTTCAGCGCATAGGTGCGGATCTCATAAACCCCGCCGAACTTGCCCGGCACGACCGGTGGCAGAAACGAAAACGGCGCATAGCTTTCCAGGCGTAGGTTGCTCAGCGCTTCGCCGCAATGGAACGGGTTGGTGGTGCCGAGCGTGCGCGCCCGCTCCGTGGCCAGCTCATTGGCGTCGGCGAAGGCGCGCAGCACGATCAGGCGGTTGAGCTCGCCGATCTCACTTGCCCAGCAGCCGAGCAGGCTGCCCTTGGCGGCCGGCTCCTTCACATAGCTGTCGATGCCGGCGACGGCCTTGGCCGCTGTGCCGAGGCGGATGGCGAGCGTGGCGAGTTCATAGAGCATGGGTCGGCTCCGGGGTTGATGCGGGACGGTCGGGATCCTGGGGGAGCGGCGTGCCGCTGGCGTGATGGGCGGCGATGAAACCAAAGGTCATGGCGGGTCCGAGCGTGATGCCGCCGCTCGGATAATTTCCGCCCATGATGCTCGCCATGTCATTGCCGACGGCATAGAGGCCGGCGATCGGCTTATCATCAGGGCCGAGCACACGGGCGTGCTCGTCGGTGACGAGGCCAGCGAAGGTGCCGAGGCTGCCGGCGACAATTTTCACCGCATAGAAGGGTGCCTTGACGATCGGCGCGACGCTCGGATTGAGCGGGTGGCCGGGCTCACCCTGCATCCGGTTATAGGCGCTCTCGCCACGGTGGAAGAGCGGGTCGCGCCCGTCGGCCGCATGGTGGTTATAGGCGGCAAGGGTTTCGCCGAGACCGTGTGGATCGATGCCGCAGGCTTGCGCGAGGTCCTCGATGGTCGCGCCGCGCTTGAGGTAGCCACTGGCGAGCCATCGTCCGAGCGGCAAGGGGCGGGGCCTCGCATGGCCGAGGCCGTAGCGGCGCTGGAACCGGTGATCACAAATGAGCCAGGCCTCCGGCGCCTCGCCCTTCGGCGTGGCGGCGAACAGCGCGGTCATCATGTCGTGGTAGGAATCCGCCTCGTTGGTGAAGCGCCGGCCATCGCGGCGCACGGCGATGAGCCCGGGCTTGGCGCGCTCGATCAGGTGCGGGAAATGACCGGTCGTGCCGTCGGGACGCGGCGCCAGCGACACCGGCGCCCAGGCGCCGGGGGCAACGAGATTGGTGCCGACCGTGCCGCCGGCGCTTTCGCCGAGCCTCAGTCCGTCGCCCGAATTGCCCTCCGGCGCCGCCGACCAGTGCTCCCGGCCGCTCGGCGCGTGGGCAAACAGCTCCGCCTTGCGCGCGACGTCATGGGGAAAGCCGCCGGCGGCCAGCACGACGCCGCGGCTTGCGCGGATCTCGATCGTCCGACCGTCGCGCTCGGCCTTGACGCCGACCACGGCGTCGCCCTCGCGAACAAGCGCGCGCACGGGCGTCGCCGTCAGGATCCGTACCTTGAGGTCGTCGGCCGTCTTCAACAACGCGGCGACCAGCGCATTGCCGTTGACGAGCCGCATACCTCGGCCGTGCACGGCGACATCCCGCCCGTGGCGGATGAGACGCATCGCGACATGGCGGAACGAGGCGAAAGAGGTCGTGGCGTTCAGGAAATGCCTGATGTCGTCGCCCGCCGCGATGCCCATGCCGAAGGGCGAGATCTCCTGAAGCGGCGGCCGCAAATCCTTGACCCTGGCGCCGAGCTTTCGCCCGTCGAAAGGGGCGGCGCAGACAGAGCGTCCGCCGAGTGCGGCCGCCGGGTTGTCGCCATGGAAGTCCGGGATCGTGTTACCGGCTATGAACGACAGCGCGCTGTGCGCCATGAAGAAGGACACCATGCGCGGACCCTGCTCCAGGAACATGCCGATGAGGCGCGCGTCGTAGCGGTTGCCGAGCTCGTGGCGCAGATAATCGCGCGGCCGCGCCGGGTCTTCGTCTATGCCGGCGGCGAGCGCCAGCGGATTGCGCGGTATCCACAGCCAGCCGCCGGACCAGGCGCTGGTGCCGCCCAAGACCGGCTCCTTTTCGACCAGCGCGACCTCGAGCCCGAGAACGGCGGCGGTGACCGCCGCCGCGAGCCCGGCGGCTCCCGATCCGACGACGACGAGGTCGCAACTCTCCTGGTCCGGCATGGTCATGGTCGGCAAGTCGTCAACTGGTTTCGCCGTGCAGGGCGTGGCGGATGGCGCGATAGGCGAAGGTGATGGCGGGGCCGATGGTGATGCCGGGGCCGGGATAGGTGCCGCCCATGATCGACTGCATGTCGTTGCCGCAGGCATAGAGACCGCGGATCGGCTGGTTGTCGCGATCGACGACCTCGGCCTGTTCGGTGGTGACCAGACCATTGGCTGCCCCGATATCGCCGGGATAGAGCTTGACCGCATAGAACGGCGCGGTCGCGATGGGCCCAAGCGTCGGGTTCGGCTGCTGGCCGGCATCGCCATTGACCCGGTGATAGGCGGTCGTGCCGCGGCCGAATTCGGTGTCGATGCCGGTCTTGGCGTAGCCGTTCATGGCGGCGATCGTCTGCTGCAGCGTCGGCGCATCGATGCCGAGCTTGCCGGCGAGCGCGGCGACTGATGGAGCTTCGGTCAGATAGCCGTCGGCAAGATAGGGCTTCAGCCCGCGCCCGCCGGGGCGCACCATGCCGAGCCCGTATTTCCGAAGGCCCTCGGAATCGGTGATCAGGAAGGTCGGAATGCAGGGCACCTGAGGATGCGTCTCGAACATGGCGCGCGCAAACAGGTGGTAGGACACGGTCTCGTTGACGAAGCGGCGGCCCAGGCTGTTGACCGCCACCGTGCCGGGCTTGCTGCGGTCCAGAACGAAATGCGGGAAGACGGCGGTCGAACCGTCGGGACGCTTGCGAACCGAGACCGGCGCCCAGAAGGCATTGTCGAGATTGCCCTCGCCGAAGCGCGCGCCGAGGCCAAGCGCCAGGTCCTGTAGCTCGCCGGTATGGCCGGGCGCGCCGGGGCTATGCTGCGGCGTCGGCTGATGCAGCATGTCGGCGCGGCGTGTCTTATGGCGGTTGAAGCCACCCGATGCCATGACCACGGCGTATCTGGCCGCGATGCGCCGGCTCGCGCCTTTGCCGGCCAGCACGACGCCGGTGACCGTGTCGCCCTCGCGGACAAGCTCGGTCACCGATGTCTCCAGGACGATGTCGACCTGACGCTTCCTGAGCGTCAGCAGCATCCGGCCGATCAGCGCATTGCCCATGACCAGGCGGGTGCCGCGCGGCCGGCTCAGCCGATCCACGGCATAGCGCCCTAGGATCCGCGCCGCGTGACGGAACGAGGCGGCCGACTGCTTCAGCTTCAGGAGATGGCCGATGTCGGTGCGGTCGACCATCATGCCGCCGAAAAGGGTGAATTCCGGGATCGGTGGGCGTATCAGCGCCAGGGCCTCGCCGAGCTGGCGGCCGTCGAAGGGCAAAGGCTCCAGCGCGCGGCCGGTCAGCGTCGCGCCCTCGGCCTCCTGGACATAGTCTGGATGCAGCGCATAGGGCCTGAAGGCGACGTCGGAGCCGGCCTCGATCGCCGCGATCGCCTTGGGGGCGCTGCGCAGGAAGGCCCGGCGCATGTCGATGCGGGAATGATTGCCGACGACATTGGTCAGGAACCGGTCGGCCTTGTCGAAACTGTCGCCGGAACCCTTGGCATGGTGGCTGTTCGGCGCCCAGGTGGTGGCGGCGGACAAGGCTGTCGTGCCGCCGAGATATTCGGTCCGCTCGACCAGCAGGACGCGCTTGTCCTCGATCGCGGCGAACAGCGCCGCCGCCATGCCGGCGCCGCCCGAGCCGATGACCACGACGTCATAGGCTGTGCCATCCCGAAGGCTGTCGAGCTTGCCGATCATGCGCGCGCACTCGCGTCCAGGCCGGATCCGGCTAACAGAAACTCCAGCATCAGCTGCTGCTCGGCCGCGTACATGTCGCCGCCGACCGAGGTCTTGCAGCCGATCGCGCGGGCGGCTTCCACCATGGGCGAGACGGTCGGCGCGGTAATGACGCAGCCGACGAACATGTCGGGTGTGAAGTTCTCGACCTTGACCGGCAGCGGATCGCCGGGGCGCATGCCGGCGGGCGTGGCATTGGCGACCAGCTCGAAGCCGGTCGGATCGGGCGAGCCGACGACGACAGGCGTGGCCGTGATTGCCGCCAATCGCTTGATCAGCGCGTCGCGCCGTAGACCGTCCTCGTCATGGATGGCGAGTTCGCGGACGCCGGCCTCGACCAGGGCGAGCGCAATGGCCGAACCGGCGCCGCCGGCGCCGACCAGCAGAGCGCGTTTGCCCCCGGGTTCGCCGCCTCGGGCGCGTACACCGCCGACGAAGCCGAGGCCGTCGAACATTTCGCCGAACCAGCCGCCGTCGGGCGTGCGCCTGAGAATATTCACCGCGCCGAGGAAATGCGCCCGGTCGGTGGCGCTGGTGCAATGGCCGTAGCAGGCGAATTTATGCGGTACGGTGACGATGATGCCGTCCATGTTCTGCGCCAGGCTGGCGCCATCGAGAAGGTTTTTGAGATCCTTCGGCGCGACATGGATCGGCACGCAGAGCGCGTTGCGGCCATGGGCGGCGAAGGCCGCGCTCATGCCGGCGGGCGATTTCACCTGGGCGATCGGGTCGCCGACGATGATGTGGAGCCGGGTCGCTCCATCGACTGTCACGGTCATGCTAGATGCTCCGTCCCTCGCGGGGGTTGCCGGGTCTGGTCTCAATGAACGGGTTCGGGCGCCGGTTCGGCCTGGACGACGCCGAGCAGGCGCGCTTGCAGCTTGTGGTCCTGTTCGAGCAGCGCAGCGTCACCTTCGAAAGCGACGCGGCCATTGACCAGCACATAGGCCCGGTCGACCATCGGCAGCACGGTCTCGGCATGGTGCTCGACGATCACCATGGCGACCTTGCCGCGCAGCCGGACGAGCGCCTCCATCACTTCCTTGACGACGGCCGGGGCCAGGCCTTCGAACGGCTCGTCGAGCAGGATCAGCTTGCTGGGCATGACCAGGGCGCGGGCAATCGCCGCCATCTGCCGCTCGCCGCCGGACAGGCTTTCGGCCTTGGCGCGCTGACGCGTCTTCAGGCGCGGGAACAGTTCGAACACCTCGTCGAAGGAAAGCCCGCCCGGCCGCGCGGCGATCTGCAGGTTCTCCATCACGGTGAGGTTGGGGAACAGCCGCCGCCCCTCCGGCACCAGGGAGATGCCGAGCCGGTTGATCTCATAGGTCTTGGACGCCGTGATATCGGTGCCGTCGAAACCCATCGTGCCGGAACTGACCGGCAGGCTGCCGGTGAGCGCCCGCAGCGTCGTAGTCTTGCCGACGCCGTTGCGGCCGAGCAGCGCCACCGCCTCGCCCTCGCGGACGATCAGGTTGAGATCGTCGAGCACCGATGAGCCGCCGTAGCCGACGGCGACGTTTTTCACCACCAGCAGCGGCTTCGACGCCGTCGTGTCGGCGCGCGCCACGGCGGGGACCGGGGCCACGGCGTCGCCATCCTTGGCGGCGCCGAGATAGGCCGCGATGACCTCCGGATTGGAGCCGACCTCGGCCGGCGGGCCGTCGGCGATCAGGCGGCCCTGATGCAGCACGGTGATCCGGTCGGACAAGGCCAGCACCCGGTCGATGTCATGTTCGATCAGGAGAACCGCGTGTTTGTCGGCGAGCTTGCGGATCAGCGCCGCCACCACCTGCCGGTCGGCTTCGGCAAGGCCGGCGAGCGGTTCGTCGAGCAGCAGCAGCTTGCAGTCGGTGGCAAGCGTCACGGCGATTTCGAGAAGCCGCTTGGCGCCGTGCGGCAGGCTGGCGCAAGGCTCGGCCGCCTGGTCGGCGAGGCCGACGGCGTCGAGGATCGACCAGGTCCGGTCGTTGATCTCGGTGAGGCCATGGGCGTCGCCAATGAGCCCGCCGATGCCGTGGCGCCGCGCCTGCACCGCCACCCGCACATTCTCGAACACGCTCAGGTTCGGGAAGATCGACAGGATCTGGAACGAGCGGCTGATGCCGAGGCGGGCCCGCGCATACATCGGCAGCCCGGTGATGTCCTTGTCCTGGAAGGTGATCGTGCCGCTGTTCGGCGGCAGCACGCCGGTCAGCATGTTGAAGAAGGTGGTCTTGCCGGCGCCGTTCGGGCCGATGATGCTGTGCAGCCGGAACGGCAGGACGTCGAGATCGATGTCCTTTGCCGTGACCAGGCTGCCGAAGCTCTTGCTCAATGCCCGGACCGACAGGATCGGCTTGCCGGCATCGACCTTGATCGAGGCATTTTCGTAAGGCGCGATCACGGTCGGCCGGGCCGGGATCACCGCGCGCGTCAGGGTCCAGCGCTCGCGACGCATGAGCCGCTGGGCAAGCCCCTGGATGCCCTCGGGCGACAGCAGTGCGAAGGCGATGATGATGGGCGCGAAGATCAGCCACCAGTTCTCGGTGAGCGCCGACAGCCGGTTCTCCAGCACGATGAAGGCGATGGCGCCCCACAGCGGCCCGAGGAAATGGTGGACGCCGCCGAGCACCGTCATCAGCAGGGGATCGCCGGCATGCTGCCAGCTGAGATTATTGGCATAGACACCCTGCAGCATCAGGGTCAGAAGGCCGCCGGCATAACCGATGACGCCGGCCATCAGGGTGAACGAGCCGAGCTTGATCCAATAGGTGTTGTAGCCGAGGCTGGCGGCGCGTTGCTCGTTGTCGCGCACCGCCTGCAGCACGCGACCGAACGGCGCATGGACCAGCCGCCAGAGAAACCACAGGCCGGCGACGACGCTCACCACCGTGAAGATGTGGAAGGCCATGTCGCTGGCAAAGGATGGCCGCGGAATGCCCTGGATGCCGTTCTCGCCGCCGGTGACGCTGGTCCATTTGAAGGCCAGCTCGAAGGCGATCTGCGAGAAGGCCAGCGTCAGAAGCGAGAAGTAGAGGCCGCGTCGGCGGAGAATGATCAAGCCCATGGCGAGCGCCATGACCATGGAGAAGACGACCGACAGCGCCAGGGCGGCGAATTCGTTGCCGATCACGCTGACGATGGCGAAGGCGGCGGCATAGCTGGCGCAGCCGAAGAACACCGAGGCGCCGAACGGCACCAGGCCGGTATAGCCGATCAGCAGGTTCACGCCGGCGCCATAGAGCGCGTAGATGGCGATCTGGGTGACCAGCGTGATCGGTGCGCCGAGCGCGGTCCAGATCACGGACAGCCCGGCCAGGACGACCGCGGCCCACAGGACCGGATTGGTCAGGAGCGAGGGGGCCTTCATTCGAATCTCTCCCAGCGCTCGCCGAACAGGCCGCGCGGCCTGACGAGAAGGATGATCGCCATCAGCACATACATGGCCGCGCCCGAGGCTTCCGGCTTGAACTGGATGGTCATGGCCGTGACGATGCCGACCAGCAGGCCGGCGATGATCGCGCCGTTATAGGAGCCGAGCCCGCCAATTGTGACGATGACGAAGGCGGGCATGATGGCTCCGGCGGCCATGGATGGATTGACCGTCCAGAGCGGCGCCGCGAGCATGCCGGCAAGCCCCGCGAGCAGGCAGCCGAGGCCGAACACGCCTGACAGCACGCGCGGCAGATTGATGCCGAGCAGGCCGACCATTTCGCCGTCGCGCGAGCCGGCGCGCAGGATCCGGCCATAGGGCGTGTAGACCAGGAAGGCCCACAGCCCGATCAGCGCGGTGACCGTCGTGCCGAGCACGAACAGCCGATATTTGGTGATCAGGATCGGCCCATATTCGATGAAGCCGGAGAGGAAGCGCGGTGCGCTGAACGGCACCGGCGCTCCGCCATAGGCAAGCCGCAGCAGAGCCTCGATCAGCAGCGCCAGCGCGAAGGTCAGGATCAGGCCGAGCAGCGGTTCCTTGCCGTAGAGCCTGCGGATCAGCACGAACTCCACGACGATGCCGACGAGGCCGGTGAGAACCGGCGCGAGCCAGATAGCGGCCCAGCCGAACTGGCGCGACAGCGACAGCGCGAAATAGGCGCCGAGCGCGAAGAACGCGCCATGGGCGAAATTGACGATGCCGAGCAGGCCGAAAATGATCGACAGGCCGATGGCGATGAGCACGTAGAGAAAGCCGAGCACGAGGCCGTTGACGGCTTGGGACAGGATCATATCGAGCATGGGGCACCCTCCGGGGCGACGACGCCGGTCGCAGGGACCGGTGTCGCGCCTGGCGCTCGCTTTCGAGCAGTCATGGTGTCATGAGGGGATCGGGCGGGGCGCAGCGGCGTCAGAGCCCGTCCATGGTGCAGCCGATCTGCTCGCGTGTGCCGAAGATCGCGTCCATTTCGCCGGCATTGCTTGGCAACGAGGCCTTGGCGTCGAAGAAATCCCACCGGTCGGTGATCTGCGCCTTGGTCTCGACGACAAGCGTCCGGCGCAGCATCTGGTGGTCGAAGTCGCGGAACTTCGAGGCGTGGTCGCCCTCCATGAACGACCAGCGTTCGAGACCGCCGACGATGGCCGCAGGCTCGGTCGACTTGGCGAGCTCGATGGCGCCGAGCAAGGCGCGCATGCCGGTCCAGCCCATCCAGGCTTTGTCGGCCGCCGGCCGGTTGTGCTTCTTTTGGTAGGCGGCCGCGAAGGCCTTGTCTTCGGCGGAATTGGCCGGGTTGTTATAGTACCACATCTTGGTGAAGACGCCGGTCGCCGCCTCCGCGCCGACGCCCCAGATGTCGGTGTCGCCAATGGCGATCTCGGCGAAGGGGATGCGCCCCTTCATGCCCAGTTCGTTCCACTGCTTGAGGAAGGTCGTCAGGTCGCCGGCCGCGATGCCGCCGATGACGGCGTCGGGTCTGGCCTGGCGGATCTTCAGGATGAACGAGGAATAATCAGGCGTATTGACCGGCACCTCGTCGGCGCCGACCACCGTGCCGCCGGCCTGTTTCAGGTAATCGGCGAAGGCGTTCCGGATGTCCTGGCCGAAGGCATAGGACGCGGTCAGCAGGTACCATTTCTTGCCATAGGTGAGCACATGCGGCGCCAGGATCCGCGACTGGACGTCGACCGGCGGCTGGGAGCGGAACGTGTAGCGGTTGCAGGCCTTGCCGGTCAGGTCAGCTGCCGCCGCATTGGCCGCCACGAAGGGGATCTTGGAGCGCTTGGCGACCGCCGAGATCGCCAGGGCCGTCGATGACAGCGCGCCGCCGATCAGGCCGACCACCTTGTGTTCGTCGATCAGCCGCTGGGCGTTCTGCTGGGCACCCTGCGGGTTCGGCTCGTCGAGCCAGACGATCTCGGCGGGGCGGCCGAGCAGCGAATTGTTGAGCTGTTCCAGCGCCAGAAAGCCGCCCTGGGCGAGATATTCCGACTGGTCGACAATGGTGCCGGTCTTGGCCCAGAGCATGCCGATCTTGATCGGCTCGGCGGCGCTGGCATTGCCGATATAGGGCGCGCCGAGCCGGGTGGCGGCAAGGCTGCCGGCGCCGATCAGCAGGCTGCGGCGGCCGATCAGGCCGAGCTTGGTAGGGGGCCTCGACAGGTCACTCATTGGTGTTCTCCCAGGTCCGGCTTGTTGTTCTGCAGCATGCTTGCCGGCGGCCGGCGCGTCCGTCTGTTGGCGGAGCTATAAATCAAACTGGAATCGGATTCCAGTAGAATTATTGAAACTGGAATCCGGTTCTGATATTGCAATTTCGGCCGGATGGAGTTGAGTCTCGTTGGATCCAGCCTTGGCGGGCAACGGACGGAAGGGCGTCGGAACATGTCGAAAGTCAGGATCGCGGTTGTCGGCGCCGGTCTGATCGGCCGGGCGCATGCCGAGGTGATCGCCGCGGGGGATGTCGCGAGCCTCGCCGCGATCGTCGATCCGACCGATGCCGGCAGGGCCGTCGCCATCCGGTATGGCGTGCCGTGGTTTGCCGATCAGGACGCTCTGCAGGCGGCCGACAAGGTCGATGCCGCCCTTGTCGCGACGCCCAACCAGACGCACCTGCCGGTTTCGCTGGGCTTCATCGAGCGCGGCATTCCCGTGCTGGTCGAAAAGCCGATCGCCAGCACGCTCGCCGAAGGCCGGGCGTTGACCGAAGCCTCCGAAAAGGCCGGCGTCCCGGTCCTGGTCGGCCATCACCGCCGGCACAATCCGATCGTCAAACGCGCCCGTGAGCTGGCGCGCTCCGGCACGCTCGGTCGCCTGACGTCGGTCTCGGTGCTTTCCGCCTTCCTGAAGCCCGACAGCTATTTCGAGCTGGACTGGCGGCGCCGCGCCGGCGGCGGCCCGGTGCTGATCAATCTCATCCATGAGATCGACCTGATCCGTTTCGTCTGCGGCGAGATCGAAGCGGTTCTCGCCGTCACCTCCAACACGGTCCGGGGTTTCGAGGTCGAGGATGGCGCCGCGGTGATCCTGCGTCTCGTCGGTGGCGCCCTGGTGACGGTCAATGTCTCGGACACCGCCGCCGCGCCTTGGAGCTGGGACATGTCGTCGCGCGAAAGCCGGCTTTACCCGGAGCTGCCGGTGCCGGTGAATTCGCACTACCTGTCGGGTACGGCGGCCTCGTTGACGTTGCCGCAGCTCGAACTCTGGCGTTATCCCGGCAAGGCCGGCTGGCATGAGCCGATCGCCCGTGAGATCGTCGAAGTCGAGCGCGCAGATCCCTATGCCGAGCAGATCCGCCATCTCTGTGCCGTGACGCGCGGCCAGGAACAGCCCGTGATCACCGCCGCCGACGGCACCCGCACATTGGAGGCGACCCTTGCCGTGCACGAGGCCGCTAGGATAGGAGCGCCGGTCGCCCTGAGCTATGGACGATAGCTGTGCTGAACGGAGATAGGCTGATGGTCGCGGCGCAAGATGAAGGCTCCGGCCCGTCCGGACTGCTGGAGAGAACGCTCGGTGTCCTCGAGATCCTGGCGCTGAACGCCCATGGCATGCAGCTCTTCGAGATCGCCGACAAGCTGCATATTCCACGCAGTGCCACCCATCGGGTCCTGACCAGCCTGGTCGAGCATGGCTATGTCCGCCAGGAGCGCTATCATGGCGCCTATCTCCTGACCGCCAAGATCGCTTCGCTCGCCTTCACCTTCCTGTCCGAGAGCGGCATTACCGATCTCGCCCAGCCGATCCTCGATCGCTTGGCGCGCGACACCGGCGAGCTCATTCGTCTGGCGCTCGTCGACGACCAGCGGCTGATCTGGGTCGCCAAGTCGCAGGGCGCCCAGTTCGGCCTGCGCTACGACCCGGACATGGGCCGCGAGGGCCGGCTCTCCTGTTCGTCGAGCGGCCATGCCTGGCTCTCCAGCATGAACGAGGAGGACGCGCTCGCCATGGTCGCCAAGCAGGGCTACGGCTCGCGCGAGGAATATGGCCCGCGCGCGCCGCAGACCCCGCAGGCGCTGGTCAAGCATCTCCGGGCCGCGCGCAAGCGTGGTTATGCCTTCGTGGTCCAGGCCTTCACGCCCTGGATGAACGCCATGGCGGCGATCATCCGCTCGCCGGTGACCGGCGAGGTGACCGGCACGGTCAGCATTGCCGGGCCGCATGTCCGCCTGACCGAGCCGCGCATGCATGAGCTTGCGCCGCTGCTGCTCGCGGCCGCCAAGGAATTGTCGCTGGCGAGCGCCGCCTCGCCGACGCTGTCCGGCCGCGCCGGTGGCGAGCCGCGCGAAGGCCTGGTGCCGCTGATCTGATCCGCATCGGCTTGCCCGGTGCCTGAACGAAAATCGCCGGGAGGCTTCGGACATGCGCGTACTCGTTACCGGCGGCAAGGGCTTCCTGGGCGCCTGGATCATCCGCCGCCTGTTGCTGCAAGGCAGCGCCGTCAGGGTCTTCGATGTCGCCGAGGACCGGCGTCTGGTCGCAGCCGTCGGTGGCGCCCGGGCAACCGAGGTCGAATGGCGGGTCGGGGATATTGTCGATGGTGCCGCGGTATCGGCGGCGGCCGCCGGCTGCGACGCCATCGTGCACCTCGCCGGCGTCCTGACGCCGGCCTGCCAGGCCCGCCCGGTGCGCGGCGCCGAGATCAACCTGATCGGCACGCTGAATGTCTTCGAGGCGGCGCTCGCCCATGGCATCGGCCGCGTCGTCTATACCAGCAGCGCCGGCGTCTACGGCCCCGATGACGGCATGACGCCCCGTCCGACAACCCATTACGGCACCTTTAAGCTCGCCTGCGAGGGCAGCGCGCGGGCCTATCTCGCCGACCACGGCCTCGCCAGCATCGGCTTCCGCCCCTTCATCGTTTATGGCCCGGGGCGCGAGACCGGACTGACCGCCGGCCCGAGCCTCGCCTGCCGCGCGGCGGCGCGCGGCGAAAGCTACCGCATCCCCTATGGCGGCAGCGCCGGCCTGGTCTTCGTCGATGACGTCGCGGCGGCTTATGAACGCGCCGTGCTGCGCGATCCCGCGGGAGCCCATGTGTTCAACCTGGTCGGCACCACCGTTTCGAATGAGGATGTGATCGCCGCTATCCGGGCGGTCATTCCGGACGCCGCCATTACATCAGGCGGGCCGGCCCTGCCGATCGTCGCCGATGTCGATCCGGGCCATGTCGACGACATTCTGCCGGGCCTGCCACGGACCAGCCTCGCCGATGGCATCGCCCGGACCGTCGATTTCTACCGGCATGGCGAGCGGCTGGCATGACCTTGCCACGGCTTGGTGCCCATACCTTCGGCTTCGCCTGGGATCGTGACGCCGAGGCTGCCTTCGAGGCTCTCGCCGCCGCGGGCTTCACGACCCTGCAGCTGATGGCCGCGCCGCCGCATTTCGACCCCTGGGTTAACGAGCCCGCCTTGCAGCGCCGGCTGCGCGCGCTCATCGACCGCGCCGGTATCGAATTGTTGGCGCTCGATCTCGCCAGCAGCGACGTCAATCTCGCCAGCCCCTCCCGCGCGGTGGTCGAATTCGCCGTCGATGCCTATGGCCGGGCGATCGATCTCGGCGCCGAATTGGGGGCCCAGGGCATCTGCATCGCTTCGGGCCGCCGCCATGCCCTGGCGCCGCAGGCGAGCGACCAGCTTCTCGATATCTACCGCGGCGCCTTCGAGCGCATTCTGCTGCGTGCCCAGGATGCCGGCATGGGCGTGGTCCTGGAGAACCATCCGAACGGTCTTCTGGCGGAGGCCGCAACGATCGAGAGCTTCCTGGCCGAGGGCGGTTACGACGGCGTTTCCGTCGCCTATGACGTCGCCAATGCCGCGGCCGTCGGCGAAGACCCCTCGGGCGGCCTGAAACGGCTCCTGCCGCGGCTTGGCATCGTCCATCTCTCGGATGCGCCGCGCGGCCAGTGGCGGCACGACCCGATCGGATCGGGCGATATCGATTTCGCCGCGATCGGCGAAACCCTCGAGGAGCTCGGCTTCGCCGGCCCGGTCGTGCTGGAGATCATCTCGGGCCAGCCGCTCGAGGATGTCGTCGCCGGGCGTGAGAAACTGCTGCTTGCCGGCTGGCGGTTTGCCGGGTCGGGGCCGCTCAGCGCTTAAGGTTGACCAGCACGACGCCGCCGAGCGCCAGCGCGCCACCGAGAAGCCCCATCAGGCTCGGCACCTCGCCGAGCCAGAGGAAGCCGATCAGGGTCGCCACCGGCGGGATGCAATAGAGGAAGTTGGAAGCGCGTGCCGCCGGCAGGCGCGACAGGGCGGTCGCCCAGGCGGCATAGGCGATGAGCCCGGGCACGATGGCGAGATAGATCACCGCGAACAAGGCCGCGGGGCTCGCCTGCGACGCCTGGGCAAGGCCATGGGGCAGGCCCGGCGACAGGCAAAGCGCACCCAGGATCATATTGCTGGCGGCAACCGTCAGCGGCTGGTGGCGGGTGAAGAGCGGTTTCTGGACGATGGTCGAGACCGCCGTGCAGACCGCCGAGCCGAGGATCATCAAGGCGCCCATGCCGAAGCTCAGGCTGTCTCCCTCGCCAAGGGCGATCAGCCCGACGCCGGCGAATGAGATCGCCGTGCCGACCCAGGCCATCGCCGAAAAGCGCTCGCCGAGCAAAATCGTCGCCATGGCGGCGGTCATGACCGGACTGACATTGATGATGAAGCTCGCCGCGCCCGACGGCACGGTCTGCTCGCCGGCATTGAGCAGAACGGTATAGAGCGCGATGAAGACGAGGCCGCCAAAGCCGAAACGCCAGGCTTCGGCCGGGGTCGGCAGGCTCGGCCGCGCCACTGCCAGGAACAGCGCCGCCGGAACGGCGGCGATGGCGAAGCGAACGGCGCCGAGCTCCAGCGGCCCGAAACCGGCAAGGCCGGCGCGGATCGCCGGAAACGACGAAGCCCAGCCGATCACGGTGATGGCGACGGCTGCGATGCTGATGCCGTCGACCGGGGACCGCAGGGGTTTGCTGGGGATCATGCTGCTCATCGGTTGGTCCATGGTGATCGAACCACCGGCTTGTCGGGCCGTGGTCGTCGATTGACAATCGAATTGACCGGGGCTCAGCTGTGAGCATGGATCACAGCTTGAGCCCGCTCCCGCCACTCGACACCTTGCGCGCCTTCGAGGCGGCGGCGCGCGGCGGCAGCTTTTCCGCCGCCGCCGAGGCCTTGAATCTCACCCATGGCGCGATCAGCCGGCAGATTGCCCGGCTCGAACATTGGCTCGGCCAGAGGCTGTTCGAACGCGAGGCGCGCGGCGTGTCGCTGACACCCGAGGGTGAGCGGCTGTTCGACAGCACGACGGAAGCCTTCGCGCTGATCGCCGAGACCTCGGATCGCTGGAGCGAGCCGCGTGGCGGCGCCACCGTCCGGCTGAATTCGTTGCCGTCGATCTGCGGCCTCTGGCTGATGCCGCGCCTGGCGCGGCTGGAGGCCGGCGATCCGCCGGCGCGCATCTCGTTCCGGATCGATCAGCGGCAGAACGAACTGGGCGAGGGCAGCGACCTGGCGCTGCGCTGCGGGCGGGCCGGCGTGCCGGGCCGGGTTTCGGTGCAACTGTTCGAGGAATGGTGCTTTCCCATTGCCGCGCCGGAGCTTGCCCGTGGCCTGGCCGGCGCCGGTGCCGGGCGGATCCTGGGTGCGCCGCTCATTCACGATTCCTGCGCCTCGGCCTGGCGCGCCTGGCTCGGCAGTCAGGGGCTGGACTATCGTCCGCGCCCGCAGGACCGGCGCTTCGAAGATTACAGCCTGGTGCTGGATGCCGCCGCCCATGGCCTCGGCGTGGCACTCGCCCGGCCGCCGCTGGCGCAGTCCTTGATCGACAGCGGCCGCGTCGTGGTGGTCGACCCGCACACCGCGCTCAATCCGTTTTCCTATTGGCTCGACCGGCCGCCCGGCGATATCAGGCCGGCGGCTGCAGCCGTCGCCCGCCGCATCGGCGAGGAGGCTGGCGTCGTGCCGGCCGCGATGGAGCGGTTTTTGAGGAGTTAGGGGAGGGGGCGTTGGAACGGCCGGCGATCAGCGCTGTACGTCACCCCCGGCCGAGCGTAGCGAGGGGAAGGGGGGCCAGGAGTTGCAGGGCTCTGGCCCCGACGCCGCAAAACACTTGAACTCATGCGCCGCGAGGGCGGCTTGTTGGCTCCTGGACCGCCTTCCATCGCCTCCGCAGAAGCAAGAGCTTCTGCTCTGGCTCGCCGGGGGTGACGTTAGGTGCCCCCATCCGCGTGATCACGCCGGCGCGGTCACCCGCTCTTCGACCTCGGCCGGCGACGGCTTGGCCGCCTCCGCTTCTTTCGCATCGCCATGCGCCGACGTGCTGCGCGCGAGCTGCGCGATGGCCGCGGCGACGCCGCCGGCGCCATGCGGGATATTCAGCGCGTTCAGGGCCATTTCGATGGCGCTCAGCGTTCCCATTACCATTGGCGCGTTGACATGGCCCATATGGGCGATGCGGAACGCCTTGCCGGTCAGTTCGCCGATGCCCGAGCCGAGCGTCACGCCGCAGACGGTTTCGGTATATTTGGCGATCTTTTCCGGCTCGACACCCTGCACCAGCACCGGCGTGACCGAGGCGGCACGCTGCGACGGCTCGATCACGTTGCAGGCGAGCACCTGGCCCTCGGCCCATTTGGCAACCGCGGCGTGGGTGGCGTCGGCGAGCAGCGCATGGCGCAGCCAGACGGCTTCGAGCCCTTCTTCCAGGATCATGTCCAGGGCGGCGCGCAGCGCGAACAGGAGATGTTCCGGCGGCGTGCCGCAATATTTCATGTAATGCGGCGGCTGCTGGCGCGCGGTCCAGTCCCAGTACAGCGTCTTCATGGTCGCGTGCTCATGCGCGCGATGGGCCTTGTCGTTGGCCGCGACGAAGGCGAGGCCGGGCGGGGTCATCAGCCCCTTCTGCGCGGCGGTCATGGCGACATCGACGCCCCAGGCGTCCATCTCGAACCGCATGCAGCCGATCGAGGCGACCCCGTCGACCATGTAGAGCGCCGGATGGCCGGCGGCATCGATCGCCTTGCGCACCGCCTTGACGTCGTTGACGACACCCGAGGCGGTGTCGATCTGGACCATCAGAACCGCCTTGATCTCGTGGTTCGTGTCGCGCCGGAGCCGTTCCTCGACCGCGGCGGGATCGACGGAAGCGCGCCACGAGCCTTCGAGCACCTCGACGTCGGCGCCGATGAACTTGGCCATTTCGCCCCAGCCGATGGCAAATCGCCCGCTCGACAGCACCAGCACCTTGTCGCCGCGCGACAGCACGTTGGTCAGCGCCGCTTCCCAGCCGCCATGGCCGTTGGCCGCATAGATATAGGTCCTGGACTTGGTGCGGAACACCTTGCGGAGATCGCCCAGCAGGCCGTCGGTCAGGTCGACCATGGCGCCGGTATAGATTTCCTCGGCCGGGCGGATCATCGCCTGCAGGACGCGGTCCGGAATGTTGGTCGGGCCGGGAATTGCGAGCAAAGCTCGGCCATTGGCGACACTCATGCAAAACTCCCCTTGCCTGATGGCAGGCGCCTGTGGCCCCATCGGACCTGAAATGGGTCCGGCCGCGACGTCCGATCGAGGCACTCCTTCTACCCGCGAGGCCGATCCGCCGCTAGCCGGGTGAGGGCGGGACCGGCGCGCGTCCCGCTCATGGGCGGCGACAGCTAACCCAGCGCCATGCTGATGCGCCTGAGCGTGCGGATGAACTCCGCCTTCTGCTCCGGGCCGACGATGCGGTCGAGTTCGGCGTCATGCTCGGCGGCACGCGCGGTCAGTTCGGCAAGCAGCGCTTCGCCGGCCTTGGTCAGATGCAGGGTATAGCTGCGCCGATCATTGACCGCCCGGTCGCGCCGGACCAGGCCGCGCTTGACGAGATCGTCGAGCGCCGGCGTCAGGGTCGACTTGTCGCGGCCGCTGGCCCGGCCGAGCGCCGTCTGGGTCAGGCCCGGGTTCTCGCTGATCAGGGTCAGGATGGCGAAACGCCGGGGTTTCAGGTCGGCGTCGCCGACGCGGGCGGCAAAGGCGCGAAACGAGGCCTCCTGGGCGATACGCAGATGAAAGCCGACGAGATTGCTCAAGGGGCCGAGCCGCACCGCGTCATCAGGCGGGCCTTCGGCCTTGGCGATCGGCTCGGCCGGACGTTTAGCCATGGCAACCTCGACTGCGATTTCGCCTGAGGCGCGACGGGCCTCGGCGCGCGCCTGCCGGCGCGATGCTGGTCCATGAATCGCACGCGACATTACACCGCGCAAGACGATCTTGACATGAACTGTCGGATATCAAACTATCTCGGCAACCTACTGGTGATCAAGTCATGTACACCGCCTCGACGGCCTTTCTCGAAGCCCTGGACGCCGCCGGCGTGTCCTATCTGTTCTCCAATCTCGGCAGCGATCACCCGGCTTTGGTCGAGGCCATGGCGGAAGCCCGCGCCCACGGCCGGCGCTTGCCCACCATGGTCACCTGCCCGAACGAGATGGTGGCGCTGACCGCGGCGCAAGGCCACGCTCAGGTTTCCGGCCAGGCCCAGGCGGTGATCGTCCATGTCGAATGCGGCACCCAATCGCTGGCCGGTGCCGTGCACAATGTCGCCAAGGCCCGCGTCCCGGTGCTGATCTTCGCCGGCGCCTCGCCGTTCACCCAGCATGGCGAGATGACCGGCAGCCGCAACGAATTCATTCAGTGGATCCAGGACGTCCACGACCAGCGCGGGCTGGTCCGCGGCTACATGAAATATGACAACGAGTTCCGCACCGGCCGGAACATCAAGCAGTTGACCTGGCGGGCCCTGCAATTCGCCCATTCCGACCCCAAGGGGCCGGTCTATCTGATGGGCGCCCGCGAGGTGATGGAAGAGGCGGTGCCGCGCGTCGATGCCGATCCCGCCGACTGGGCGCCGATCTCGCCGGCGGCCCTGCCGCAAGGCGCGGTGCATGACCTCCTGACCGATCTTGCCGGCGCGCGCCGGCCGCTGATCGTCACCTCCTATCTCGGCCGCAACGTCAAGGCGGTGGCCGAGTTGCAGCGGCTGGTCGGGCCGCTCGCCATCGCCGTGCTGGAATCGGTGCCGAACGCGGTGAACCTGCCGCATGACGACCCGATGTATCAGGGCTGCCAGTGGAACGAGCCGGTGCAGAACCCGCTGCTCGCCGAGGCCGATCTGGTGCTGGTGCTCGATTCCGACGTGCCTTGGATCCCGACCGTGTCGAAACCGCGGGACGATGCCCGCATCTGGCATATCGACCTCGATCCGCTGAAGGAGCAGATGCCGCTCTGGTCGATCCCCGCGCGCCGGGTGTTCCGGGCCCATGTCGAGACGGCGCTGGCACAGCTCAACGAGGGCCTTGGCCGGATCAGGCTGGACGAGGCGAAGATCGCCGAGCGGCGCGCACACTATACGGCGCAACACGTAGCGCGATGGGCCAGGTTGAAGCGCCTGGAGGCGCGGCCGGCCCATGGCGCGATCACGGCCGAATATGTCACGGCTTGCGTTCGTGCCCATGTCGACGACCAGACCCTGGTGCTGAACGAGGGCATCACCAATTACCCCGTGGTGGTCAACCACATCGCGCCGCGGCGCGCCGGCCAGATGCTCAATTCCGGCGGCGGCAATCTCGGCTGGGCCGGCGGTGCCGCGATCGGCGCCAAGCTCGCCGATCCCGCCAAGACCGTCATCGCGCTGACCGGCGACGGCTCCTACATGTTCTCGCAGCCGTCCACGGTCCATTGGATGGCGCGGCAGTACAAGACGCCGTTCCTGCAGGTGGTGTTCAACAATCGCGGCTGGCGCGCGCCGCGTTATTCGACGCTGGCCGTGCACCCCAAGGGTTATGCCAGCCGCTCCGACGATCTGGGCGTCGCCTTCGATCCGCCGCCGGACTATTCGGCGATCGCGGCGGCCGCCGGGGGCGCCTTCGCCCGCAAGGTCCAGTCGGTCGACGAGGTCGAAGAGGCGATCGCCGCCGGCCTGCATGCGGTCCGGAGCGAGGGCCGCGCCGCCGTGCTCGACGTCTGGCTGCCGCATCTGATGGAAGGCTAGGTCAAGGGAACCAGGGGTTCGATCCGCGGCATCAAATGATCGCGGACGATCAATCGACAGGGAGGACGGGATGGGAATGAACGGGGCATCCGCGCGCGCCGGCATCGGCCGCAGGCAACTTCTGGGGTCAGGGCTCGGCCTGACCATGGCGCTGGCGGCGCCCGGTCTTGTCCGCGCGCAGGCCTGGCCTTCGCGCAATATCCGCATCGTCGTCGCCTTTCCGGCGGGCGGCGCCGCCGACATCGTGGCGCGGCAGCTGACCGACCGGCTGACGGTGGAATGGGGCCAGTCCATCATTGTCGAGAACCGCGCCGGCGCCGGCGGCAACCTCGCCGGCGCCGAGGTCGCGCGCAGTGATCCGGACGGCCACACGCTGCTGATCACCTCGAGCTCGGCGGCGATCAATCACCTGCTTTATGCGCGCATGCCCCTGGACAATTTCAAGGACCTTGCGCCGGTCACCACCGCGATCACCGTGCCCAATGTGCTGGTGGTACCGGCCAATGCACCCGATCGCTCGGTCCAGGACGTGCTGGCGCGCGCCCGCGCCAATCCGGGCAAGCTTACCTATGGCTCGGCCGGTATCGGCACCTCGATCCACATGGCCGGCGAGCTGTTCAAATATCTCGCCAAGGTCGATATGGTGCACGCGCCCTATCGCGGCGCCGGACCAGCCATGACCGACCTGATCGGCGGGCGCCTCGACATGATGTTCGACACGCTCACCGTCTCGGCGCCGCAGATCCGTGGCGGCCAGATCCGCGCGCTCGGCGTCACCACCAGGGAACCCCTGGCCTCGCTTGCCGGCGTGCCGCCGATTGCTGGTTTCCTGCCGGGCTACGAAATGCACTCCTGGTTCGGTTTCTTCGCCGCCGGCCAGACACCGCCCGCCATCATCGACAGGCTTGCGTCCGGGCTGAACCGGGCGTTGCATCACCAGGACGTCGTCGCGCGCCTTGCCGACATGGCCTCGACCCCGGTCGGGACCGGCCCGAAGCCGCTCGCCGACGCCATGCAGGCCGAGGTCAAGCTGTGGCAGCCGGTGATCCAGGCCGCCAATATCCGCATCTCCGAATAGCATCGATACCGGGACCATCGTGTTAGGGCGCCGAAGACGCCCGGCGCGGAAGCCTCGACCATGACGCGCAAAACAGCCGGCGGGATGCCGGCAGCCCTGAGGGAGGGAATTCATGTCCGACTATCTGAGGCCCGATCGTCGCAGCCTGATCGGCGGCATGGCCGCCGCCACCATGATCGGCGCGCCCGCCGTCCGTGCTCAGGGCGGAGCGCCGGTGAAGATCGGCTTTTCGATTTCCAAGACCGGGCCGAATGCCGGCGGCGCTAGCGTCACGACGCTGCCGAACTACCAGCTCTGGGCCAAGACCGTGAACGATGCCGGCGGCCTCAATCTCGGCAGTTCGCGCCGGCCGGTCGAGCTGATCGAATATGACGACCGATCGCAATCGGAAGAGGCGGTGCGCAATGTCGAGCGGCTGATCAACCAGGACAAGGTCGATATCGTGCTGCCGCCCTGGAGCACCGGCCTCAATCTCGCCGTCGGCCCCATCCTCAACCGTGCCGGTTATCCGCATCTGGCCGTGACCTCGGTGACCGAGCGCATTCCGGAACTGGCGCAGCGTTGGCCGAACGCCTTCTTTTTCCTGGGCCGTTCGTCCGCCGCCGCGGAAGCCCTGGTCACCAAGCTGACGGCCCTGCGCCAGTCCAACGGCCTCGGCGACACCGTGGCGCTGGTCTCGGTCCAGGATCAGTTCGGCATCGAGCTCGTCAACGTGGCGCGTCCGGCCTTGCAGAAGGCCGGCTTCAAGATCGTCATGGACCGCCAATATCCGCTCGGCAGCCAGGACCTGGCGCCGCTGGCGACCGAGGCGGCCAGGCTCAACCCGGAGATCTTCATCGCCTTCTCCTACCCGCCCGACACGCTGGCGCTGACCGAACAGGCGCGTATCGTCAAGCTCAGCCCGAAAGTGTTCTACACTGCCGTCGGAACCGCCTTCCCGCTGTTCAAGCAGCGCTTCGGCGCCAATGCCGAAGGCATCATGGGCATTGGCGGTGTCGATACCGCCAGCCCGAAAATCCGCGACTATGTCGCCCGCCATATCCAGGCGGTCGGCCGGCCGCCGGATGGCTGGGCCTCGCCCGTCACCTATGCCTCGCTCGAGGTGCTGCAGCAGGCGATCGAACGCACCCGCGGCGTCGACCGCGCGGCCTTGATCAAGGAGATCGGCACCGGCTCGTTCGAGACCATTGTCGGCACCATCAAGCTGCAGAACAACCAGCGCATCGAGCAGGCCTGGGTCGGCCAGTGGCAGGGCGACCAGTTCGTCGCGGTCGGACCGCCTGGGGTCGCCGGCGTGCAGCCGTCGAAATATCCGAAGCCGGCCTGGCAAGGTTGAGGTGGAGCGCGGGGAGGGGGCCCTTCCCGCGTTCGTTCGAGGGGCAGGCGTCGGCTCGACCGGGTCATGACAAAATACGTCATCCCCGGCCGAGCGAGCCCGTCAGGGCGAGTGAGGGGAAGGGGATCCAGGGGTCGACACACCGCCCTGCGACCCCTGGATCCCCTTCCCCTCCTTCGCTTCGCTCAGTCAGCCGGGGATGACGTACAGTGCCGCGGGACTGTCGAGAATGACCTCGAAGCGAAGGCCGGAAGAGCCTGCCAAACCTCCACTGACAGTGCCGTCCATCTCGCCTTCGCTCATGCGTATGCCCGGAAGCGGTTCCCATGTATCTCGTTGACGTCGTTCTTTCCGGTCTGGTGCTCGGTGGCATCTACGCGCTGATCGCCATGGGGCTGTCGCTGCAATATGGCGTCGCCCGGATCATGAACCTTGCCTATGGCGAGTTCACCATAGCCGCTGCCTTCGGCGCCTATGTCCTGTTCTCCTTGGCCGGCATCAATCCGATCCTGGCGCTGGCAGTGGTCATGCCGCTGTCCTTTGCATTGAACTGGCTGATCTACCGCGTGCTGATGAGCCCGCTCGTGCGGCGCGCGCCCAATGCCGGCGCGCTGGAGGTCGACACGATCCTGGCCACTTTCGGGCTCTTGTTCGTGGTCCAGGGCGTGCTGCTGGTGATCTTCGGCGGCACCTATTTCAGCTATTCCTATCTTGCCATTCCCGTCGAGGTGATCGGCTCGACCATTGCCGCCAACCGGCTGATGGCCGCCCTGATCGCGGTCGCGCTGGGGCTCGGCCTCTATCTCGTGCTGACCCGCACCCGCATCGGCACGGCCGTCCGCGCGGTGGCGGTCAATCCGGCCTCGGCGAGCCTGGTCGGCATCGACACCGCGGCCTATGCCGCCTTTGCCTTCGCGCTCGGTGGCGCGCTGGTCGCCGCCTCCGGCGTGCTGGTCTCGATGTTCCTGACCTTCAACGCCTCGATGGGCGTGGTCTTCACCATGAAGGCGCTGATCGTGGTCATCATGGGTGGCGTCGGCAATATTCTCGGCTGCCTGGCCGCCGGTCTGCTGCTCGGTCTCGCCGAGGCGCTGGGCGGCGCCTTCATCGACACCGGCCTGACGCTCGCCATCAATTTCGCCCTGTTCCTCGCCGTGCTGCTGATCAAGCCCACCGGCCTGTTCGGAAAGGCCGCGCGATGACCACTCGTGGTGCCCTGGCCCCATTTTTTGTCGTCGCGGCCGCCGCGTTTTTGGCGCCGCTGCCGCTGGTCATCGATGCCTATTGGCAGTCGCTCGCCATCAACATCCTGATGTATGTGGCGCTGGCCACCGCCTGGGCCCTGTTCTCCGGCCCGACCCGTTATGTCTCGCTGGCGACCGTCGCCTTTTTCGGCCTCGGCGCCTATACGATGGCCTTTCTCGGCGAGACCTTGCCCTGGCAGGCGGTGCTTGCGGTGGCGGCGGTGATCGGCGCGCTGGTCGCTTCCATCGTCGGCCTGTCGACGCTTCGGCTCTCCGGCGTCTATTTCGTCATCTTCACCTTCGGGCTTGCCGAGCTCGTCCGCCAGCTGGTCACCTGGGGCGAAGCCAAATTCGGCGGCACGGTCGGCCGCTTCATCTTCGTCGACATCACCCAGCGCGACATCTACTGGCTGCTGCTCGGCCTTTGCGTGGCGATCTTCCTCACCGGCATTGGGATCGGCCGCTCCAGGCTCGGCTGGGCGCTGCGCGCCATTGGCGAGGACGAGACGGTGGCACGCCATTCCGGTGTCGACGCGACGCGGGCGAAAGTCCTGATCTTCGTCGTCAGCGCCACCTTCATGACCGTCGTCGGCGCGATCATGGCGCCGCGCTGGACCTATATCGACCCGACCATCGCCTTCAACCCGATCGTCTCGTTTCAGGTGCTGATCATGGCGCTGCTCGGCGGTGCCGGACGGCTTTATGGCCCGCTGCTCGGCGTCATCCCGCTGGTGCTGCTGTTCGAGGTGCTCTCGGCCAATTTCCCGAACTATTTCTCCATCCTGCTCGGGCTCGTCTTCCTCGGCGTCGTCTATTTCGTGCCCGACGGTGTCGCCGGTCTGATCGGCGGCGGTCGTCGAGCGAGCAAGGCTGCCACCCCGAGCGCGGCCCGTCGCGCCCATCCGGCGGAGTGAGGTCATGGCGGCGCTCATCGAGATCTCCGGATTGTCCAAGGCCTTTGGCGGCTTGCGCGCGGTCGACGGCTTCAGCGCCAGTGTCGCGCACGGCGAGGTGGTCGGGCTGGTCGGGCCGAACGGTTCCGGCAAGACCACCGCGCTCAACCTGATCACCGGCAATCTCTCGGCCGATGACGGCATCATCCGCTTCAACGGCCGCCGTATCGAGGCAGCCCCGGCGCACCGGATCACCCGGGCCGGCATAGCCCGGACCTTCCAGCTCGTCCGCGTCATGCCCTCCATGACCATTGCCGAGAATGTCGCCGTCGGCGCGATCTTCGGCGCCAGCCCCTGCCGTCCCGCCGAGGCCATGGCGCGGGCCCTTCCGCTGCTCGCCCGTGTCGGGCTCGACACAAAGGCCGGTCAGCCGGCGGCGAGCCTGACCTATATCGACCAGAAGCGGCTGGAGCTGGCGCGGGCGCTCGCCGGCCATCCCTCGCTCCTCTTGCTCGACGAATGGCTCGCCGGCCTCAACCCGACCGAGCTGGAGGACGGCATCGCGCTGATCCGCTCGATCGCCGGCGACGGCATCTCCATCATCATGGTAGAACATGTGATGGATGCGATCCGCGCGCTTTGCGGCCGCTGCATCGTCATGAATGCCGGCCGCAAGATCGCCGAGGGCACGCCGGCCGAGGCGCTGGCCGAACCCGCCGTGGTCAAGGCCTATCTCGGAGACGACGATGCTTGAGGTCCTGAGGTTGTCGGCGGCCTATGGCCCGCATGTCGCCGTCGACGATATCGCGATCTCGGTCGGCGCCGGCGAGACGGTCGCCATTCTCGGTTCCAACGGCGCCGGCAAGTCGACCTTGCTCAAGGCCATCGCCGGACTGGTGCCGGCGGCTGAAACGGCGTCGATCCTTTTGAATGGTCTGGCTCTGCATCGGACTTCGCCTCATGCCATCGTCGAGGCCGGCGTTGCCCTGGTGCCCGAAGGCCGCGGCATTTTCGCCGACCTGACGGTGCGCGAGAATCTCAGCCTCGGCGCCTTTCCGAGGCGTGCCCGCGCGGCCGAGGCGGAAGCGCTCGACCAGGTGCTGGCGCTGTTCCCCAGGCTGAAGGAGCGGCTCGGCCAGCAGGTCCGCACCATGTCGGGCGGCGAGCAGCAGATGGTGGCGATCGGCCGGGCGCTGATGTCGAAACCCGACCTCCTGATGCTCGACGAACCCTCGCTCGGACTGTCGCCTTTGATGACCAGCGAGTTGTTCAAGGCGCTGGATCAGGTGAAGCAGGCCGGCATGGCCATCCTGCTGGTCGAGCAGAATGCCAGGAAGAGCCTGAAGCTCGCCGATCGCGCCTATCTCATCGCCAATGGCCGCATCGTCGGCGAGGGGCCGGCCGACCAGCTCGCCGAGGATCCGCAGGTCGTCGCCGCCTATCTCGGCGGCGGGCCGCGATCCGAGCCTGCGCCGCCACCGCCCCAACTGTTTCACGTCCCATTGCCGAAAACCGGATACGACGCGCCCCGGCCGTCGCCCAGCTCCCAGGAGACCGTCATGAAACACGTCAGTCTGATGATCGATGCCCACGAGGTCGGCGCCGCCGACGGCCGGACCTTCGACCGGCTCGATCCCTTGACCGGTTCGGTGGCGACCCGCGCCGCGGCCGCCACCGTCTCCGATGCCATCGCCGCCGTCGATGCCGCGGCCGCCGCCTTCGTCACCTGGTCGAAGACCGGCCCGAACGAGCGGCGGGCCAAGCTGACCGCCGCGGCCGACCTGATGCAGGCCCGCGCCGAGGATTTCGTTCAGTCGATGATGGCCGAGACCGGCGCCACCCGCGGCTGGGCCATGTTCAACGTCACGCTCGCCGCCGGCATGCTGCGCGAGGCCGGCGCCATGACCACCCAGATTACAGGCGATGTCATCCCGACCGACAAGCCCGACAATCTGGCACTGGCCGTTCGTCAGCCGGTCGGCGTCATTCTCGGCATCGCTCCCTGGAACGCGCCGGTCATTCTCGGTGTGCGGGCGCTGGCCATGCCGCTCGCCTGCGGCAATACCGTGGTGTTCAAGGCCTCCGAGATCTGCCCGGCGACCCACCAGCTGATCGGCACCGTGCTGCGCGATGCCGGTTTACCCGCAGGCACGGTCAATATCGTCACCAATGCCCCCGCCGACGCGGCCAAGGTGGTCGAGACGCTGATCGCCCATCGGGCCGTGAAGCGGATCAATTTCACCGGCTCGACCCATGTCGGCCGGATCATCGCCGAGACCGCGGCGCGCTATCTCAAACCCGTCCTGCTCGAGCTCGGCGGCAAGGCGCCGCTGGTCATCCTCGACGATGCCGACCTCGACGAGGCGGTCAAGGCCGCGGCCTTCGGCGCCTTCATGAACCAGGGCCAGATCTGCATGTCGACCGAACGGATCGTCGTCGACGCCAAGGTCGCCGACGCCTTTGTCGAGAAATTCGCCGCCAAGGCGAAGTCGCTGCCCTATGGCGACCCGCGCTCCGGCAATGTCGTGCTCGGTTCCCTGGTCTCGGCCGATGCCGCCGGACGGGTCAAGGATCTCGTCGACGAGGCCGCGGCCAAGGGCGCGACGCTCGCGAGTGGCGGCACGCTCGACGGCACGGTGATGCCGGCGACCATCGTCGACCATGTCACGCCGTCCATGCGCATCTATGGCGAGGAGAGTTTCGGCCCCGTCGTGACGGTGGTCCGTGTCAGCGGCGACGAAGAGGCGATCCGCGTCGCCAACGATACCGAATATGGCCTGTCCTCGGCGGTGTTCTCCCGTGACATCGCCCGCGCGCTCGGCGTCGCCAAGCGGATCGAAGCCGGCATCTGCCACATCAATGCGCCGACCGTGCATGACGAGGCGCAGATGCCCTTCGGCGGCATGAAGTCCTCAGGCTACGGCCGCTTCGGCGGCAAGGCCGGCATCGACGCGTTCACCGAGCTGCGCTGGATCACCATCCAGACCGGTCCGCGGCACTATCCGTTCTGAGGGGCGAATGGCGAGTGGCGAATTGGAATTGGGGAAACGCCCCCCGGGGGCGAAAAGCTCACCAAATCAACCCTCTCCCAAAGGGAGAGGGGGCCGGTGAAGCCGGCGGGTGAGGGGCGTAAGTCTGTGCAGCCCGGATAGATAGGTGACGAAACCGCCCGGATAGATGGGTGACAGTTCTCTCTTGGCTGGGAGGACCAGCCGATGCCTTGGCGAGAGGACTGTGTGATGGACAAGTGTCTTGCGTTCATCGCGGATGCGCTATCGGGGCTGTTCACAATGGTTGATCTGTGCGCGCGCTACGAGATCAGTCGAAAGACCGGTTACAAGTGG
>BFBZ01000517.1_pt1 | contig 35949 bp, 37 predicted proteins | sample 1888401 | NCBI WGS metagenome assembly BFBZ01 (sample SAMD00112614, study PRJDB3348) | symbiont metagenome | host: Chara braunii | reverse complement strand
ACCGATTCCAGCATCGAGCGCATCTGGTCGAGGTCGCGCAGCATGCGGTGGCGGTGGGTCTCGTCCTCGATGAATTCGGCGCGCAGCCGCATCCGCGTGATCGGCGTGCGCAGGTCGTGGCTGATCGCGGCCAGCATCTTGGTGCGGTCGTCGATCAATGTGGTGATGCGCTCGCGCATCCGGTTCAGCGCTTTACACATCTAGATGTGTATAAGAGACAGGCCGAAAGCGCTGTCGCCGTCGAACAAGGTCGGTTCGGTGCTGGTGCGGGCGCGCTCGATGGTGAGCAGCCGGAACTTGGTCTCGACGCCGCCATTGGCCGAGAAGCCCCCGGTCTTGCCGCCGGCCGCGAGAACGCGGTGGCAGGGAATGATGATCGGGAAAGGGTTCTTGCCGAGTGCCTGGCCGACGGCTTGCGAGGCTCCCGGCTCGCCGATGCGCTTGGCGACCTCGCCATAGGTCAAGGTTTCGCCGGGCAGGATCGCGCGGGCGACCGCATAGACCTTCCGATGGAAATCCGGCACGCCGGCCATGTCGAGCCGGATGGAGTGGAGATCGCGCGGCTCGCCGGCGATCAGCGCGACGATCTCGTCGATCGCTTGGGCCACGGCCGGTGGCGGCGCCATTTCACGGGCATCGGGAAAGCGCCGGGCAAGTCGCGCGCGCGCCCGCGACGCATCGCCCTCGGGCAGTTGCGCGCCGATGACCCCGCCCTCGCCCCAGGCGATGGCACAGATGCCGATGGCGGTTTCGAACAGCGTGTAGCCAGGCTCTGTCATGACGGCTCCGATCATAACACCGGCGTCTCCGGCCGCACTTGGAAAATCTTGCTCAGGCCAATCCGGATGTCCCGCTTTGACGCCGGCGACCGATGAGGAAAGCGGCGATCGCCAAGCCCTGCACCACGGCCGCGGCGGCGAAGAACAGCGGCGCCGCGCCCGGCGTGGTCTGCGAGAGGTCGCGGACCAGGCCGAAGGCCGCGGGTGCGAAGGCATAGGCCGCCTGGGCAATGGCCACGATCAGCGCGACCACCCGCGGCACGTCCTCCCTGGTGAATTCGACCTGGGCGATCAACGGCGGCAGCGAGGTCGCGTTGCCGATGCCCGAGCCGAACAAGGCCACCCCGAGCAGCAGCAGCACGATGTTGTCGCCGCCGGCCAGGATGAACACCAGGGAGCCGCCGATCTGCACGGCATAGGCCAGGCAGCCGACCAGCCGGCGGTCGGCGTCGACGGGCATCAGCCAGCCGACCAGCGTGCGCCCGGCAATGGCGCACAGGGTGGCAAATCCCATGGCGAGGCCGGCATATTGCGCGCCGAGCGCCGGCACCAGCAGCGAGAACAGGTGGGCGATGAGACCGATCTGCGCGAACAGGCCGAGCGCCATGCCGGCCGACAGCGTGATGAAGCCACGGTCGCGCCAAAGCGCCGATCCGGCCAGCGGGCGGGCATGGGGCGCGGTCATCGCGGCGCCAGCGGCGCCCACGGCGTCACCGTCCGGCTCGACGCCCAGGCTCTCCGGGGTATGGCGGAACAGATAATCGGCGAGCGTCCACATGATCACCACGGTGACGATGCCGATCAACGCGGCGGCCATCGGAAAGCCGAGGCTGGAAATGGCGATGACCCAGAGCGGCGAGAACACCACGCCACCAATGCTCGCGCCGTTATAGGCCATGGAGAGCGCGGCCGGCCGGCCGCGCACGAACCAGGGCGAGACGATGGCGTTGACCGCGGCGGCGCCCATCGCCACCCAGCCGGCGCCGCTGAAAATGGTGGCGACCATCAACTGCCAGGGTTCGGCAGCGACCGCCCAGCCGGCAATGCCCACGGCCAAGGACAGCGCGCCCGCCTTGGTCACCAGCGGCACGCCGAAGCGCCGGTAGAGCGCCGGCAGGTTGGCGACCACCAACGCGCCGACAAGGAAATGCGCTGTCACGGCCACCGAGACCAGGGTCAGCGGCCAGCCGCGCGCCTCGCGCACCGCATGCAGGAAGACCGGCGGCCCGTAAAAGCCGAGCCCCCAGCCGAACACCGCCAGGACGAAGGCGCCTCCGACCACGCGCCAACCGAAAAACGGAGCCTCAACAGCCTGAGCGGTCATCTGAAATCCCTCGATCACGATGCCCTGACGATGCCGGATCCCGGCCATCAGATGTTTCGGCGCCAACCGAAGCGTCGTCTCCGCGAAGGCCGCCCCATGGCCTCGCGATCAGTCCGGCAGATGGATCGTCGCGGTCATGAAGGTCGTCGCCTGGCCGGTCAGCAGCACCCTGTCGCCGGCCAGTTCGCACAGGAGATGGCCGCCGCGTCTGGAGCATTGCAAGGCCGAAAACCTGGTTTTCCCAAGCTTCGCGGCCCAATAGGGCACCAAGGTCGCATGGATCGAACCGGTCACGGGATCCTCGGGGATGCCCTCGGCCGGCACGAAATAGCGCGAGACGAAATCGTGGCTATCGCCCTTGGCCGTGATCACCAGACCCGGCGGGACCAGTGTCGCGATGGTCATCAAGTCGGGCACGAAGGCGCGCAGAGCGGTCTCATCGGCAAGCTCGACGAACAGGTTCTCGAAATTGCGGAAGGTGGCACGACGGCGGTCGCCGAAGATCGCCGCGAGAGCCTGTGGCTCATCACCGATCGGTTGTGGCGGTAGGCAGGGCAGGTCGAGAACATAGGCGCCGTCGCGGCGTGTCACGCGCAATTCGCCGACCCTGGTGGCAAAAGCGAAATCGCCCGACATGTTCCGCTCCGCGGCCAGGACATGAGCGGTCGCCAAGGTCGCATGGCCGCAAAAATTCACCTCGGTAGTGGGAGTGAACCAGCGCAGATCCCAACCGCCGGCGTTCGGCCGCGCGAAAGCGGTCTCGGCCAGGTTGTTCTCTTCGGCGATCGCCTGCATGGTTTCCACCGCCAGCCAGTCGTCGAGGATCAGCACGGCCGCCGGATTGCCGCCGAAGACGCGGGTGGCGAAGGCATCAACCTGATACATCGTATAAGCAGGCACGCGGGAGCTTTCCTGTCCGAGACGGCTATTCGGCGGATGATCCTGGTGGCCGCGACGCTTTGGAAGCGCCAATTTGTGATGCGTCCGAGCAAGGATTGAAATCCATCAAAGCCTCGCTTTCATTGACGCCCCGGCCGCCTCGCCCTATTGCATCGCACCCTTGTCCACGCCCGATCCGTCCGGAACCCGCCCATGCCCGCCGCCGCGCTGACGCTGACGCCCGCTTTGCTGGAGGCCGCCAAGGTCTCGACCGCCTGGCCGTTCGAGGAAGCGAAGAAACTGGTCGCCCGGCTCGCCAAGACGCCGAAGGCCGGCCCGGTGGTGTTCGAGACCGGCTATGGCCCGTCGGGCCTGCCGCATATCGGCACATTCGGCGAAGTGGCGCGCACCACCATGGTGCGCACGGCTTTCCGCGTCCTGACCGAGGACAAGATCCCGACCCGACTGATCGCCTTTTCCGACGACCTCGACGGGTTGCGCAAGGTCCCGGACAATGTGCCGAACAAGGAATTGCTGACCCAGCATCTCGGCCGGTCGCTGACATCGGTGCCCGACCCGTTCGGCACCCACCCCTCGTTCGGCGAGCATAACAATGCCCGCCTGATGGGCTTCCTCGACCAGTTCGGCTTCGACTACGAATTCGTATCGTCGACCAGCATGTACCGCTCCGGCGCCTTCGACCAGACGCTCTTGACCGCGCTCGAACGCTTCGACGCGATCCAGGCGATCATGCTGCCGACGCTCGGCGAGGAGCGCCGCGCCACCTATTCGCCGTTCCTGCCGATCCATCCGGAATCGGGCGTGGTGATGCAGGTGCCGATCGAGGAGCGCCATGTCGCCAAGGGCACCATCGTCTGGCGCGATCCGATCTCCGGAACGCGCTACGAGACACCGGTCACCGGCGGCCATGCCAAGCTGCAATGGAAGCCGGACTGGGCGATGCGCTGGACCGCGCTCGGCATCGACTATGAAATGGCCGGCAAGGACCTGATCGACTCGGTCACCCAGTCGAGCAAGATCTGCCGGGCGCTCGGCGGCACGCCGCCGGAGGGCTTCAACTACGAACTGTTCCTCGACGAGAACGGCCAGAAGATCTCCAAGTCCAAGGGCAATGGCCTGACCATCGAGGACTGGCTGGCCTATGCCTCGCCCGAAAGCCTGTCGCTGTTCATGTACCAGCAGCCGAAGAGCGCCAAGCGGCTGTTCTTCGACGTCATTCCGCGCAATGCCGACGACTACCTGACCTTTGTCGAGAAGTACCCGGCGCAGGACGACAAGACGCGGCTGCTGAACCCGGCCTGGCACATCCATGCGGGCAATCCGCCCAGGGTCGACGTGCCGATCTCGTTCTCCATGCTGATGAACCTGGTCTCGGTGTCGAACGCCCACGAGCCGCAGGTGCTGTGGGGCTTCATTCGCCGCTACGCGCCGGATGCGAGCCCGGAGAAGAACCCCAAGCTCGACGAGTTGGCCGGCTATGCGGTGCGCTACTTCCACGACTTCGTGAAGCCGACCAAGGTCTACAAGGCGGCCGACGAGGTCGAACGGCAGGCGCTGCAGGCGCTGTCGGCGGCACTTGCCGCCTTGCCCGCCGATGTCAGCGCCGAGGACGTCCAGGCCACAGCCTATGACGTCGGCCGCGCCATTCCGCGCTACCAGGACCTGAAGGCCAAGGGCGCGACCCCGGAAAAGCCCGGCGTATCGTCCGAATGGTTCGCCACCATCTACAAGGTGTTGCTCGGCCAGGAGCGCGGCCCGCGCTTCGGCTCGTTTGCGGTGCTCTATGGCCTCGCCGAAACCCGCGCCCTGATCGCCAAGGCGCTTGCCGGCGAATTCCTGAAAGCAGGTTCTTGAGGGACAGAAGGCGGCCTACTGGCTGACCCACATGATGCGGGCCATCCAGGCAATCTCGCCGACCGCGAAAACGCGGTCGGGATGATCGGTGTTCAGCGAGGCGAGCTCGACCGTCTTGTTGGTCTGGCGCTTCAGCTCCTTGGCCATGATCTCGCCTTCGCGGGTCTGGACCACGACCCGGTCGCCGCGCCGGACCGGCGCCGAGGGCGAGACCACGATGCGGTCGCCGTCGCGATAGGCCGGCAGCATGGAATCGCCCTGGATCTCCAGCGCGAAGACGGTTTCCTCGCCGAGGTCCGGAAAGCTGACCTCGTCCCAGCCCTGGCCGGCGGGAAACCCGTTGGCGTCGAAAAAGCCGCCCGCGCCGGCCTGGGCCAGGCCGAGGATCGGCAGCACCCGGGCGCGTGATGCGGATTTGCCGACCAGGGCGACGAAGTCGCCGAAGACCGTATGGGTGGCATTCAGCACCTTTGCGATCGATTCAGTGGAAGGCCAGCGTTCGCGGCCGTCGCTCATCACCCGCTTCGATTTGTTGAACGTGGTCGCATCGAGCCCGGCGCGCTTGGCCAGTCCCGATGGGCTGAGCCCATGGCTCTCCGCCAGCTTGTCGATCGCAGCCCAGATATCGGCATGCGAGAACATCCGCCTCTCCCACTCGCGCATCCCGACCCAACCGGGACTAAAATCACCATCGAGGCGAAAATCACCGCCCCCGAAGGAAGACCGTCCGTCAATAGGACTGTTCGCCTGCCACCCGTCAATGGAGTTCGGTGCGCATGGCAAGCTCTTGTTCTCGTCCAGCCGACGCGCGATGAGCAATGCCAGTCATGATAGGAGCCTGGGCGATGACCACGACCATCTACAAGATCGCGCAACGTGCCGCCTGGGACGAGGCCCGGCTCGCCGGCCGTTTCGCCGGCGCGCCGGTCGACCTGAAGGACGGCTATATCCATTTCTCCACCGCCGCGCAGGTCGCCGAAACGGCGGCAAGGCACTTCGCCGGTCAGCCCGACCTGGTGCTCGCCGCGATCGATGCGGAGGCCCTTGGAGAGGCCTTGAAATGGGAAATGTCACGCGGCGGCGCGCTGTTCCCGCATCTCTATGCCGCGCTCGACATGGCCGCGGTGAAATGGACCAAACCCTTGCCGCTCGATGCCGACGGCCGGCATCAGTTCCCGCCGCTCGAGCCCTGAGCCCGGATGGCGAGGTAACCCGACGCGATACGGCCGACGCCCGAGACCATGCAGAGCGCGGCAAAGCCCCAGGCGAGGACCGGAAACATCGCAGGCAGCAAGGCCATCGCCACGAAGACCATGACGGTTTCGGTGCCTTCGGCCAGCCCCCAGAGATAGTGGAACGACTTGCCGCTGCTGCCGCCGAGCTCCGGCCGCTTGGCGGCGAGCGCGGCAAAAGCCAGGAAAGCCGCGCCGTTGACGTAGAACGCGAACAGCAGCGCCGCCGCCGGCAGCGCGTTGGCGGCGGGATCGGCCAGCGCGAAACCGAGCGGCAAGGCACCGTAGAAGACGAAATCGGCCGTGATGTCGAGAAAGCCGCCGGCGTCGGTCCGGCCGCGGGCCCGCGCGATGGCGCCGTCGAGGCCATCGCAGAGCCGGTTGACCAGGATCAGCACCAGCGCCGCGCCGAAGGCCGCCTTGGCGGCAGCGGCCGCGGCGGCAAGGCCGAGGATCAGGCCGGCGACCGTCACCTGGTCGGCACCGACGCCTTGGCGGACGAGCCCCCGCCCGGCCGCATCCAGCGAGGGATCGATCAGGCGACGCAGCGGCCGGTCGAGCATGTCCCGATCCCTAGCCTCTTGATCTTCGGCCTGTTGATCCCAGGCCTCTTGATCCTTGGCCGTTGACAGCGCGGCATCGCTCCGCACACTTGGCCCGGCCGGGACTTCTCGCACGGGCCATGGCCGATGCGGGAGTTCCGGGCTGGGGGCAAGGTCCCCGCTCTGTCATCGAGGGCTCCCATGTATCGCGCGCTCACGCGTGGCATCCAGATCACGGTCACGCCCCAGTACCTGCCCGAACGGTCGTCGCCGGAGGATAGCCGCTATTTCTGGGCTTATCGAATAGAGATCCTCAACCTCTCGGCGGACCGGGTTCAACTGCGAACACGCTACTGGCACATCACCGACGAGGCCGGCCAGGTGCAGGAGGTGCGCGGCTCCGGCGTGATCGGCGAGCAGCCGGTGATCGAGCCTGGCGGCGCCTTCGAATATACCTCCGGCTGCCCGCTCAATACGCCGACCGGCATCATGGTCGGCCACTATGTGATGGTAACCGACCGGGAGGAGAGCTTTCAGGCCGAGATCCCCGCCTTCTCGCTCGACAGCCCGAACGCCCGCCGGGTGGTGAACTGAAGCCGGCGGGCCGGCAGATCCGAACCGTCAACCGTTCTGGGCCGCCTCGACCGGCGGCGCCTGATGCGGCCTGAACAGGCGGCCGCGCTCGGCGATCAGCACCATGACCAGGGCGGCGAGGCCGCATACGGCGAAGCCGAGCGTATTCGGAACCGCGGTGCCGTCGAAATGCTGGCCGATGAAGAAGCCGAGAAGCGCGCCGCCGACAGTGGTGACGAAACCCTGCACCGATGATGCCGTTCCCGCGACATGGCCGAGCGGATCCATCGCCATGGCGCCGAAATTGGAGGCGACCAGGCCGAAGCAGAACATGGTGCAGGCCTGCAGGATGGCGAAGGTCCAGAGCGTCTCGTGACGGGTCATGGCGACGCCGGCATGAATCACGGCGATCGTGATGAAAACCAGCAAAGCCACATGCGACACGCGGCGCATGCCGAGCCGGCCGACGATCCGCGCGTTGAGAAAGGAAGCCAGCGCCATGAAGCCGGCGATGACGGCGAAGACCAGCGGGAACACGGTCGGCGCCTCGAAGACGTCGACGAACAATTGCTGCGCGGCGTTGATAAAACCGAACAGGCCGCCGAGGATGCAGGTCATGGCCAGCATGTAGCCGACGGCCAGCCGATTGGTCAGGCTCTCGGAAAAGGCGTGGACGATCGGCTTCAGCGCGATCATGACCCGGTCTTCCGGGTGCAGCGTCTCGGGCAGGCGCCAGGCTGCCCAGGCCAGGACGACGATGCCGAACAAAGCCAGCCCGGCAAAGATCCAGCGCCAGACACCGAACAGGATGATCACCTGGCCGATCGACGGCGCCAGGATCGGCACGGTCAGGAAAACGATGAAGGTCAGCGACATGACCCGCGCCATCTGGCGGCCGGAATAGCAGTCGCGGACGATCGAGACCGCCAGGACGCGGGTTCCGGCGGCACCGACGCCCTGTAGCACCCGCGCGACCATCATGGTGTCGAAGCTGCTGGAGACGGTCGCCATCAGGCTCGCCGCGACATAGATTCCGAGGCCGACCAGCAGCACCACCCGCCGGCCGAACCGATCGGCCAGGGTGCCATAGACGATCTGGGCCGCGCCAAAGCCGAGCAGGTAGGAGGTCACGATCCACTGGCGCTCGTTCGGCGAGACGATGCCAAGGGCAGCGCCGATCTCAGGCAGCGCCGGCAGCATGGAATCGATGGCGAGCGCATTGGTCGCCATCAGCGCGGCCATGAGCCCGACGAATTGCGCGAAGCTCAGGCCGGCATGGCGGCTCGGTTCCGAGGATGGGGATCCTGACATGGTAAAAAACGCCTGCGTTGCCGGCGGGGCAGGCCCGGCCGACTGGAAACTGCATGAGGTTGTCGAAGTCGGCAGGAATAGGAAAGGCGGCGCCCATTGGCCAGCCGGCTTTGCCCGGGGCTGATGGCGGAATTAGGGAGGCGAATGGCGAATGGCGAATGGCGAATGGCGAATGGCGAATGGTCGATCCTGCTCTTTCGCTGTCAAGACCTGTAGTCGCACCGCCCGCGTCGTATCATCCCCATTCGCTACTCGCCATTCGCCATTCGCCGCTCACTCATCACAGTCCATGTCGATCGCCGGCAAGGACGCGCGGCTGCGCCGCGCTGCGTCGAGAACCGCGTCGAGCAGGCCGGGAAAGCGCCGGTCGAGATCGTCCCGGCGCAGGCGGATGAAGCGTGACGTCCCCTGCAGCCTGACGCGGGTGATGCCGGCGTCGCGCAGTCGGGTGAAGTGATAGGTCAGGTTCGACGGCGTGCCGAGTTCCTGGAAGCTGCCGCAGCGCGCCTCCAGCTCTTCGTTGTCCGCAAGGCTCAGACAGATCGCCAGGCGGGTCGGCTCGCTGAGTGCCGCGAACACCGTCGCGGCATCGATGGCTTCGATATCGGGGTGCGGCACGGTCTTGATCATCGGCCAGATGTAGCGGTCCGCCGCCGCGTCCGCAATCTTCAACGATCATTGAAATTCTGTTGACATCGATTGCGATCTTCGTAATTTCAATAATTATTGAAATAAGGAATCCCATATGTCCCAGCTCGTCTGGCTTGCGCTTGGCGCTTTCGCGATCGGCACCGAGGGTTTCATGATCGCCGGCATCCTGCCGGCCATTTCCACCGATCTCGGCACGACGGTCGAGCGGAGCGGACATCTCGTCACCGCCTTCGCCGCGGCCTACGCGATCAGTTCGCCGATCCTGTCCTCGCTGCTGGCCGAGGTCCCGCGCAAGCGGCTGCTGCTCGGCGCCCTCACCGTTTTCGCGCTCGGCAATCTGGCGGCCGCCGCCACCTCCAGCCTGCCGGTGCTGATGCTCGCCCGCATCGCCATCGGCATGGCCGCCGGCACCTTCATGCCGGCCGCCAATGCGGTCGCCATCAGCCTGGTCGGTCCGGAACGGCGCGGCCGGGCCATCGCGGTGGTCACCGGCGGCCTGACTTTGGCCACCGCGCTCGGTGTGCCGATCGGCACGCTGGTGGCGGCGCTCGGCAACTGGCGCCTGTCCTTCCTCCTGGTGGCAGCGCTCTCCCTCATCGGCCTCGTCGGCCTCGCCTTCGGCCTGCCGAGACAGTTGCCGGTCGGCTCCAGCACGCTCGCCGAACGCCTGGCGGTGGCACGCCAGCCGCAGGTCCTGCTGGCTCTCGCCTCGACCCTGGCCTGGATGACCGGCGCCATGATCATCTACACCTATATCGCGCCGTTCCTGGCCGCCCATGCCGGTATAACGGGACCTTATCTGAGCGCCGCTCTCGTCGTGTTCGGCGTCGGCGCGGCGATCGGCAATGGGCTGGGCGGCAGATTGTCGGACCGTTTCGGTCCGCTGCGCACCGTCCGGCTCGCGCTGACCGGCCTGTTCGCGATCTTCGTGGTGACCTCGATCATTGCCATGACGGTGCCGGCCGGCCCGGTCGCGGCGTCGATCTTCTTCGTGCTGATCGCGCTTTGGGGCGCCATCGGCTGGGGCGGCTACCCGGCCCAATCGGCGCGGCTTGTCGGCCTTGCGCCGCAGGCCGCCGCGGTGACCCTGTCGCTGAATGCCTCGGCGCTCTATTTCGGCATCGCGCTCGGCGCGGCGCTGGGTTCGCTCGTGCTCAGCTACGGGACCCTGCCCCTGCTGGGGGTGGCCGGCGCGGCATGCGAAGCCCTGGCCGTGGTGCTCGTCGTGCTGGCGGCGCGGATGGCCAAGCGGAACGACGCCGGTCCGACCATCGGCCAGACGCCGCAACCGAGCCCGGTGCAGGCGCCGCAGCGCGCGGCCTGAAGCGTCACGGGCGACCTTCGGGCGCTCCGGCGCGCCCGAAGGGCAAGGCTCAGATCGCGGTCAGGCCGCCATCGACGACCAGCGCATGGCCGGTCATGAACGAGTTCTCCGGCGAGCAGATCCACAGCATGGCCTGGACGATCTCGTCGGCCGTACCAGGCCGGCGCATCGGCATGGTCTGGACCAGCTTGGCAATGGTTTCCTCCTGCGCGCCGTGCTTCTGAACGAGTGAATCGGTCAGCATCGGGGTCTCGGCGAAGGCCGGGCAGATGGCATTGATGCGCAGCCCCTTGCGGGCGGTCTCGGCAGCCGCCGTCTTGGTCAGGCCGATCACCGCGTGCTTGGCCGCGGCATAGGCGCCGAGCAAGGGCGCGCCGGTGACGCCGGCGACCGAGGCGGTATTCAGGATGACGCCGGCCCCCTGCTTCTCCATGACCGGGATCTGCGCCTTCAGGCCGTGGAACACGCCCATCACATTGACATCGATCATCCGGCGCATCAGCGCCTCGTCGGTGTCCTGGATCTTGACCGTGCCATGGGCGACGCCGGCATTGTTGAGCGCGATGTCGAGCCGCCCGAAGGTCTCCATCGCCGACCGGACCAGGGCGTCGACCCCGGTCGCGCTGGTGACATTGGTGATCCGCGTCACCACCTTGGCGCCGGCCTTGCGCGCCATCTCGGCGGTCTCTTCCAGGGCATGATCCTGGATATCGCCGAGAACGAGATTAGCTCCTTCGCCGGCAAATCTTTCCGCCGCGCGACGGCCGAAGCCACTTGCCGCGCCGGTGATCAGGACGATCTTACCCTGGAAACGCCTGGCCTCGGTCATCATGCTTCCTTTTCGATCACGTCCAGCGCCATGCGGGCGAGAACCGGGACGTTCTTGCGTGCCTTCATGGCCCGCTCGGGGTTCGAGGCATTGCCCGACAGCGCGCGCTTGAGCACGCCCTGCAGAATGGCCCCGAGACGGAAGAAGGCGAAGGCCAGGTGGAACGACCAGTCGGGGATCGCACCGATGCCGGTGCGCCGGCCATAGAGCGCGACATAGTCCGCCTCGGTCGGAATGCCCGACGTCGTGCGCTCGACACCGTCGAGACCGCGAAAGCTGCCGGCATTGGGCAGCCGCCATTGCATGCACTGGTAGGCGAGGTCGGCGAAGGGATGGCCGACCGTCGACAGCTCCCAGTCGACAATGGCGAGCAGGCGCGGCGCATCGTGGGCGAACAGCATGTTGTCGATGCGATAGTCGCCATGCACCAGGCTGGCCCGGCCGTCGTCGGCCGGCAGGGCCTGCTGGAGCCAGGCGATCAGCCGGTCCATCTCGGGGATCGTCTCGGTCTCCGAGGCCCGGTAGTTTTCGGTCCAGCGCGCGAGCTGGCGGGCGAAATAGTTACCCGGCTTACCAAAATCGGACAGGCCGACCTTGGCGATGTCGACGAGGTGCAGCGCGGCGAGCGCCGCGTTCATGGCGTCATAGACGCCGGCCCGATCGGCCGGCGTCGCCTCCGGCATGGCCGGATCCCAGATCACCCGGCCCTCGACATATTCCATGACGAAGAAGGCGGTGCCGATGACCGCCTCATCCTCGCACAGCACATACATGTCGGGCACCGGCACGTCGGTCGGACCGAGCGCCTTCATGACCCGGTATTCGCGATCGACCGCATGGGCCGATTTCAGAAGCTGGCCTGGCGGCTTCTTGCGCAACACCGCCCGTCCGCCCGCATGGGTCAGGAGGAAGGTCGGGTTCGACTGGCCGCCGGCGAATTTCTCGGCTGTGACCGGGCCCTTGAAGCCCGGCCAATGCGCCTCGAGATAGGCAGCCAGCGACGGCTCGTCGATGGTCATGACCGGGGCGGTCAAGGTTCAGGCTCCCCGGTTGACGTAGCGCTTCAGCTCGGTGCGGGCGACCTGCCGGCGATGCACGGCGTCCGGGCCATCGGCGAAGCGAAGTGTCCGCAGGCCGGTCCACATCTTGGCCAGCGGCGTGTCCTGGCTGACGCCGGCGCCGCCATGCATCTGCATGGATTCGTCGACCACCTTGAGCGCCATGCGCGGCGCCACCACCTTGATCTGCGAGATCCAGTGGGCCGCCTCGACCTTGGAGACATTGTCCATCATCCAGGCCGCCTTCAGGCACAGCAGCCGCGCCATCTCGATCTCCATGCGGCATTCCGCGATGATGTCGAAATTGGCGCCGAGATCCATCAGCTTCTTGCCGAAGGCCTCGCGCGTCGCGGCGCGCCGGCACATCAATTCGAGCGCCCGCTCGGCCTGGCCGATGGCGCGCATGCAGTGATGGATGCGCCCCGGCCCGAGCCGGCCCTGGGCGACCTCGAAACCGCGGCCGCGACCGAGGATCAAGTTCTCCTTGGGCACGCGGACGTTGTCGAAGCGGATATGCATGTGGCCGTGCGGCGCGTCATCGTTGCCGAACACCTGCATCGGCCGGAGAATGGTGACGCCCTTGGTGCCGGCCGGCACGAAGATCTGCGAATGGCGCTTGTGCTTGTCGGCTTCCGGGTCGGTGACGCACATGGTGATGTAGATCTTGCAGCGCGGATCGCCGGCGCCCGAGGCCCACCACTTTTCCCCGTTCATCACCCATTCGTCGCCGTCGAGCACGGCGGAAAGCGAGACATTGGTCGCGTCCGACGAGGCGACGGAGGGCTCGGTCATCAGATAGGCCGAACGGATCTCGCCGGCGAGCAGGGGCTTCAGCCACTTGTCCTTCTGCGCCTGGGTGCCATAGCGCTCGATCACCTCCATGTTGCCGGTGTCGGGCGCCGAGCAGTTGAAGGTCTCGGCGGCCAGGTGCGAGCGGCCCATTTCCTCGGCGAGATAGGCATATTCGACGGTGGTCAGGCCATAACCCTGATCCGAGCCGGTCAGCCAGAAATTCCACAGCTTCTTGGCCCTGGCCTTGGCCTTCAGCCCTTCCAGGATCTCGAGCTGGCGCTTGGTCAGGACGAAGCGGTCGCCGGCCTTGCCGATCTCCGCCTCATATTCGTGCTCCAGCGGAATGACCTCGTCGCGGATCATGGCGCGGACTTCCTCGACGAGCGGCTTCACACGATCGGACATACCGAGGAACATGAGCTTTCTCCTTATACCTCTAGAAAATCTGATGGCATGAGCCCGGCTGGGCTCACACCTCGAGCCATTCCTTGCGCACGGCCTCATTGGCCTTGAGATCGGCGGGCGTGCCTTCGAAGACGATCCGCCCGTGGCCCATGACATAAACGCGATGCGAGATATCCAGCGCGATCGACAGCTTCTGCTCGACCAGCAGAATGGCGACCCCGCGCCGGGCGATCTCGACGATCAGTTCGCCGACCTGGCGGACGATCAGCGGCGCCAGCCCTTCGGTCGGCTCGTCGATCATGACGAGATCCGGATCGCCCATCATGGTCCGGCACATGGTCAGCATCTGCTTCTCGCCGCCCGACAGCACGCCGGCCGGCGCGTCGGCCCGGGCGGCGAGATTGGGGAACATGTCGAGCGAACCCTGGATGGTCCAGCGCCCCTCGGCCTTGGCGTTCTTCATGCCGAGCATCAGGTTCTGGCGCACCGTCAGGTCGGGAAAGATGTCGCGATGCTCGGGCACGTAGCCGATGCCGAGCCGGGCGATGCGATGGCTCGGCAGGCCGGCGATCTCCTGGCCCTTGAACCGGATCGAGCCCCTGGGCGCGACCTCGCCCATGATCGCCTTGACGGTGGTCGAGCGGCCGACACCGTTGCGGCCGAGGAGGCTGACCACCTCGCCGCCGCCGATGGCGATGTCGACCCCCTGCAGGATGTGGCTCTTGCCGTAGAAGGCGTGAAGGCGGGAGACTTCGAGCATCAGGCGGCCTCCTCGCCGAGATAGGCTTCCTTGACCTTTTTGTCGGCACGGATCTCGGCCGGCGGTCCCGACGCGATGATCTGGCCATAGACCAGCACGGAGATCCGGTCGGCGAGGCCGAAGACCACGCTCATGTCGTGTTCGACGATGAGCAAGGTGCGCCCCTCGGTGACCTTGCGGATCAGGTCGACCGCCCGCTCTGTCTCATGCGCGCTCATGCCGGCGGTCGGCTCGTCCAGCAGGATGACCTTGGCGCCGCCGGCAATGGTGACGCCAATCTCGAGCGCCCGCTGGTCGGCATAGGACAAAAGGCCGGCCGGCGAGTTGCGCACCGGGGCAAGCCCGATCAGGTCGAGGATTTCTTCCGAGCGGTCCGAGACGTCGCGCATGCCGGCAATCGAGCGCCAGAAGACGTAGCGATGCCCGAGCGCCCAGAGCGTCGCGCAGCGCAGGTTCTCGTAGACGCTCATGTTGTGGAAGATATTGGTGACCTGGAACGAGCGGGACAGGCCACGCCGATTGATCTCGAACGGCGGCGCGCCGGCGACCGGCTGACCGTCGACCAGGATTTCGCCGGAGGACGGCGGAAAGGCCCCCGAGATCAGGTTGAACAAGGTCGATTTGCCGGCGCCGTTCGGCCCGATAATGGCGTGCCGCTCGCCGGCCGGGATATCCAGATCGACCGAGCGGATGATCTGCGCGGCGCCGAAATTCTTGGTCACCTTGCTGAGCGACAAGGCGGTCTGGGGTTTGGCGCTCATGGGGCGAGCTCCTTCAGGCGAAGCGCCGCGCCGAGCGAGCCGCGCCGTCGCCATCTCACCGCGACGACGATGATCGCGACGCCGAGCGCGATCAGGCCGGCGGCGATGGCCCAGCTCGACAAGGCGGTGTGCGGGAAAGCCGTTCCGAAGCTGTCTCTTATACACATCTAGATGTGTATAAGAGACAGGGCCTGAACACCGAGGACCGCTGGCCCGAATACGGCAACGGCTCGTCGCAAGCCTCGGGCAACCCGATCGACGCGCGCCAGGCGCTGCTCTGCTCGAACCTGAAGAACACCAAGGATTCGAAGGGCAACGCGATGTACACGATCTACACGATCCAGGTGAACACGAGCTCGCCCGCCGATCCGACCTCGGCCGTGCTGCAGAACTGCGCCAGCAGTCCCGACAAGTTCTACATGCTGACGAGCTCGAGCCAGATCGTGACCACGTTCAACTCGATCGGCACCGCATTGTCGAAGCTGCGGGTCGCCAAATAACAGAAGCGCCGGGCACCGACATCGCTCCACCTTCAGCCAACAAAAAAGCCCGGCGCAAGCCGGGCTTTGTGCTCCCTGCAGGCGCGAACGGTCAGTGCGCGGCCGGCGGGGTGAACTTGGCGGCGATGCCTTCCAGCGGCTTGAACGCCTGCTTGGCGAGATCCGAATACAGCCCGGCGATCTTCTGCGAATCGGCGACGAAGGTCTCGTAGGCCGACTTGGCGAACTCGGTCTGCACCTCGAGCACCTTGTCGAGCGACTTCACGCCCTGGAGCTTCTCGACGAACGACTTGGTGTCCTCGAACGACTTCTTGGTGTAGTCGCCATACGCGGTGGCGATGGCCTGAAGGCCGTTCTGCACGGTGGTCGCGGAGTTCACGACGGTCTCGAACTGCTCTTTGCCGTAGTTCTGAAAGTCTTCAACCTTAAACATGTGGCATTCCTTTCCCTGATTTTGAGCGCCCTCAGGGAAGCCCCGGCTCCCTGACGCATTCATAATATAGTGCAGCGCACAAAAAAATCAAGAATCTTGTGCAATGCACCATCCCGGGCATTGCGGTCTCGACGCACCGTCGGACGCCCCAAGCCGGGGCAGTTCGGCAGAAATACCAGCCATCGCCGCAAGGTTTCTTTAATCCTTTGGCAACTCGACCGTCCTAACCTCTCCGGTGGTCCCGGCCAGCGTCGGCCGAACCGTAAAGCTGTTCTAAAACAGCGTCTTAACAAAACCTCAGTTCGAGGCCTTCGATGCTTGGCAGCGTCACGGCGCGATCGGGAGGTCCGACAGGCACGGTTACGGGGACGTTCGGCACAATTTCGCCTTACGAGCCGGTGATCACGTCAGAAATTGGACGGGGATTTCATGCTTCGCAAAAAAATGGCTTCCTCGCGCCTGTTGCGAGTTGGCGTCTACGGACTGATCACCCTCGCGACGGCAGCAGTGGTCACGGTCGACAGCGCGGAGGCGCGTCGGCGCCATCGGCAGCATCACGCGCGTCACTCCCCCCATAATGACGAGGGCAGCTACAGCCCGGCGTTCGCGTCGATCGTCGTCGACGGCAATTCCGGCGCGACGCTGACGGCGACCAATCCCGACGCCTTGCGGCACCCCGCCTCGCTCACCAAGATCATGACGCTCTATTTGCTGTTCGAGCGGCTCGATTCCGGCAAGATGAAGCTCGACACCGAGATGCCGGTGTCCGAGCACGCCTCCGAGCAGTCGCCGACCAAGCTCGGCCTGCGCCCCGGCCAGAGCATCCGCGTCGAGGACGCGATCAAGGGCCTGGTGACGCGCTCCGCCAACGACGCCGCCGTGGTCATCGCCGAAGCGATCGGCGGCGACGAGGACGAGTTCGCCAAGATGATGACGCGCAAGGCGCGCTCGCTCGGCATGAGCCGCACCACCTATGTGAACGCCTCCGGCCTCCCCGCCGACGCGCAGATCACGACGGCGCGTGACCAGTCGATCCTCGGCCGCGCGATCCAGGACCGCTTCCCGCGGTACTACCGCTACTTCTCGACGGTGGTGTTCAATTATCGCGGCCAGTCGATCCGCAACCACAATCATCTGCTCGGCAATGTCGAGGGCATCGACGGCATCAAGACCGGCTACACCCGCGCCTCCGGCTTCAACATCGTGACCTCGCTTCGCCGCGGCAACCGCCATCTGATCGGCGTCGTACTCGGCGGCCGCAGCGGCGGCTCGCGTGACGCCATCATGCGCAACCTGCTCGCCGAAAATCTCGACAAGGGCGCGACCCGGCGCACCGTGGCGGCGATCGGCGAGCGCGGCGGCTCCGACAGCGGCGATGCCGATCAGGGCACGATGCAGCTCGCCTCGGCGGCGCCGGAGACGCCGGCCCCGAGCCGCGCCTCCAAGATCATCTCAACCCTCTCGGAAGCCACCGCGGCCCTGCCGCCGGCGGCACCGAGAGAGGCCAAGGTCGAGCCGGCGCCGATGACCTCCGGCGTGATCCAGAGCCAGCCGATGTCGATCGTTCCCGGCTCGACCGAGCCGATGAAGCCGGTCAAGGTCAGGACGGTCCAGGTCAAGGCCGGCGCGGTCAAGCTCGCGACCGCCGCGCCGCAGCCGGCCGCCCCTGCTCCCGCACCCTTCGCTCAGCGTGTCGAGGCCATCGAGCCGGCGCCGCCGATCGCCCGTACCGAGGCCCCCCGTCCCGACATGCCGCCGCAGCCGCCGGGCCATGGCACCGGCAACGGCATTCTCGGCGTGCTGCCCGCCTCCAGCCTGCCGGCAGGCTCGTCGCAGGCCATGGCCTATGCGGCGCCTCCGGCCCAGCCGGCGCCGACGCAGATCGCCTCCGCGAGCGCTGCGCCGGAGCTTCCGAGCAAGCCTTCCGTCACGCGCAGCGGCTGGATCATCCAGGTCGGAGCGCTGGACAACGAGGCCGAGGCCCAGAAGCGGATCGAGGCGGCCCGCAGCTCGGCACAAGGTCTCCTCAGCAAGGCCGATCCCTTCACCGAGACGGTCGCGAAGGGCGACAAGAAGCTGATCCGCGCCCGCTTCGCCGGGCTCGATCGTGATCAGGCCGAGGCCGTCTGCAAGAAGCTGAAGCGCGCCGACATCTCCTGCATGACCGTGCACAACTAACGCCGGCACTGATCCTGTTCCGATGAGGCCCGCGCGACACAGCGCGGGCCTTTTCGTTTGCGGACCACGCGATCGACGGCGGGACGCACGGGTGCAAACCACTCGTCAAGGATTTCCCGCTAGAACTTTTTCACCATGACGAACGATCGTGCCTGGCAAGGGCGAGAGCCGCCGGTGTCGACAAAGTTGCGTTGAAAGCGGGTTCGGTGTTGTGGCGTTGGTGGCGTTGCCGGAGTTAGCCGTGATGCGTACGAAGCAGAGTATCCTTGGCCTCGTTCACCCGGGCGGCGAGGTACGTCGACCCCCCTTGGTCGGGATGCAGTTTCTTCATGAGCGCGCGGTGGGCACGCCCGATCTCGTCTCGCCCCGCGCCCGGCTGCAGGCCAAGGATCTGATAGGCCTCCTCTTCCGTCATTTTGGAGCTCGACGCCGCGCGGCCCTGCCGCCCTGCCGCATCGCCCTGCGCGTGCTGACGCCAAGCGGGAAACCGGCGGTCCAGATAAGTTTCAAGTAGAGCGACGCTGTCGGCATCGAGGCTCGGCGTCATCGCGGCGAGCTGCGCCAGATCGAACTCGTCCAGCGACCGGCCGGCATGGGCGCCGGCGACAAAGCGGCCCTGCATCTGCCCGCTGTCATGATCGAGCACCATCTCGATGAATTGCGAGCGCACCCGCGAGCTCTGACCCGACGAGCGCTGCCCACCCAGCCCGAACATGCTGCCGACATTGCCGAGACCACCGGGTGACCAGCCGAGCAGCCCCGCCCCGAACAACCCGATCGGGATCGCCACCACCAGCTCGCCGCGGAGGCCGGTGAAGGCTGCCACCGCAAGGCAGCCGATACCGCCGGCAACCTTGATCGCGCGCGCCAGCGCCGCCGGATTCGCGTTCCGGAACATCTGCAGCAACAGATAAAGGGTGATGACGGCGACGGCGCCAGCGATCAGTGTCATGGCCCGAATATAGGGCGTGCCGGGACAAAAAGCATGATCGGCTGCGTCCGCGACCGGCAGGCTCGAGCCGCTGCGCCGGGCTTGACGTTGGCGGCCGCCGAAATCGATCTCTACTTCATCTGCCCGATCAGGCGTGCCGCGCCCGCTTCGGAGCCGGCCAGCCGGAGCAGCGCCGCCCGGCCACCCGCCGCGTAGGCCGCGGCGGCACGCAGAAGGTCGCGCAACTGCGCGGATGCGCCGGGATCGAAACGGCACCATGCTCCCCCCGACAGCCGCGCCATCTCGCGAAACGCCTGCTCGGCCGCGGGCTCATTGCCCTCCTGGAACATGAACAGCGGAACCTTCAGCAGCCCGAGCTCGCCGGCCTTTGCGCAGAGCACGTCGACATTCTCCTCCATCGCGTCGCCAACGAACACGACGGCGCGGATTCCGGATGCTGTCGCATGGCGCCGCGCCTCGGCAAGAACCTTGCCGATCTGGGTCTGGCCGCCGCGGCAATCGATCTTGCCCATCAGCCGGGCGAGCTCAGCGCTGTCGGATATCCAGCCAGTGGCGCGGCATTCATCGAAGCCACGATAGTACACCAACCGGATATCGAGGCTGCCGAGTGCGGCGGCCTCGCGAAACATGTCGGCCTGCAGGGCACAGGCCATGTCCCAGGTTGGCTGGCGGCTCAGGGTCGCATCAAGCGCAAAGACGAGACGGCCTCTGGTTCCCTGAGCGGCAGGAGCCATGGCCTTGGCCTGCGCAACGAACGCCGCAACGGCGTCTGCCGTGGAACGCTCATTGTCGGGCAACCGCTGCTGGCGCGATCCCTCTTCGGCCGAGGTCAACGGGGCAGAACCGGGCTTCGAACGATCATCGACCATGCACGCACCTTGCTCGGACGCGCATCATGTGGGCAGGCGGACGGACGGCTTCAACGACGGCAACGCATCTGCCCGCCGACGTGGCAGGCAAGGATCAGGCGAGGCTGGCGCGCGCCCCGGCGGCTTGCGCGCTCAATGCGTCAGCGGCTTGGCCGGCGTCGCGGTCTTGCCAACCGGCGCATAAGGCGCGACGGGACCCGGATCGAGCAACGGGGTCTTGGTCTCGACCGGCCCGATGTCGCTGGTGCTGTCGCTATCGGCGAGGAACTTGTCCAGCATGGCCTGGATCGACGACTTGGCGTCGTCAGGTCCGGTGTCGCGCATGTCGTTGTGCTGGAAGTCCGTCTTGACGACGGTGATGCCTTCCTTCTCGCAGATGTCGTCGCTCGGGATCACGCCGGGATCGGTCTTGAATTGCGGGTCCTTCGAGCGGAACGACAGGATCTTGAACTTGCCGTCGGTGACGAACGGGACGCGGAGGTTGTCGAGCGTGACGACCTTCCGGACGTCTTCGGGATACTGCTTGGCGAAATACATCGAGATGTCGCCGCCCATCGAATGACCAACCATCGTCAGATGATCATAGTCGGCATTCGGCTGCACCTGGTGCATCTGCTCGACGGCGAACCGGATGTTGGCGACACCGCGCTGGATCTGCGGCAGCCGGCCGACATAGGGCTCGCCGACCTTCGTCACCATCGGCGCATCGGTCGGCAGGTCGTGCTGGATGCTGACCGCCATGTAGCCGCGCGCAGCAAATACGTTGGCCAGGAACGAGTACTCGGTGAACTTGACGGTGTTGCCGTGATTGAGGATCGCGACCGGCAGCTTGATCATGCCGGCTTCGGCCTGCATCTCCTTGTCGCGCCGGACGGCCACGGCGACCTCGACCAGCCGGTTGTCGCGCGAGGCGTCATAGAACCTGATGGTCTCGTGCCGGATAGCCCACTTGCTCGCGGTGAAGTAGCCGACCGCCGCCAGCACGCTGACAGACACAAGAACGGTTATTCCACGCTTCATGTTTGTCCCTCGGGAGCACAATCAAAGGTAGTTTTGAACCTGTAAGACTCTCGCGACCCGTTCTGTTTAATATATGTAACGGCGCTGTGACAGGAAGACCAAATGTTGTGTATCCGTCGCCCGTTCGTTGTGCGCCGCACCTAGTTGCTGTGCAGCATAGCTGGGTTCCGCCGCCCGTCTCTTGCGACTTGAGCCCTGAACGTCAGGTTCAAATCAGTCATGAATTTGACGGTAATCTAGCGAAATTGGCGGCTGCGGCGTTGACCTGAGACAAATCTTCCTCCGTCCGCCCCCAAACAGGCCGGGCGCGCCGTTACCCGCCACCGCTGTCCGCAGATTGTTTAACCAAGCCGGGCGCACGTTCAACGCGCACAATGTCTCAGGCGAGGTCTCGCCCGAATGCGGACGGTATTCAGGCGCTGATGATGTCGTGCAGGTCGAGTGGCTTGTCGACCTGGGCGAACCATTCGGCGCGGTTCGCGGCGCGGCGGCGGCCGCGCTCGTCCAGCGGCAGCTTGAGCTGGCGCAGCAGGCTGGTGACCTCCTCCCGGGCCGTGACGTGGCCGAGATTGGGGCGGGTGCCCAGGGTCGCCTCGTCGATGTCGTCGAGCGCGGTCAGTCCGCGCGGGAAGAACTCACGGTAGACGACGCGTTCGGCAAAGCCGTCGATGGCGCGAAAGCCGAGCCGCAGCGACAGGTCCTTGAGGCCGTCGGCGACCAGTTGCTTGTTGCGGGAGCCGAGCATCGACAGCCGGTTGCGGACCACGATCCAGTCGGTCATCGCACCGTCCACCTGGCGGCGCTTGCGCCGGACGTCACGCACCATCTCCGCATAGTGGCTCTCGCCGGTCACGGCATAGGTCGCGGGATCGACCGTTCCCAGCACGTCGAAGTCGAGGAAGCTGTCGTTGATCGGCGTGACCAGCGTATCCGCCATCGAATGCGCCAGGCGCATCAGGTAGCTGTCGTTGCCGGGCGTATCGATGACGATGAAATCGAACGAGCGTTCGACGGCGCTCACGGCCTCCATGAACTGCTGGAACTCGGTGTTCTCGTTCTCGTCGATCTGCAACGTCCGGCCGAGCTGGATGCAGTAGTGCGTCGGCAGTTCGAGGCGCAGGCCGGTGCGGCGCGCCCAGGCGCTCCGGTTGTTGATGTAATGGGTGAAGCTCTGCTGGCGGCAATCGAGATCGATCGTGGCGACACGCTGGCCGGCCTTCAGGAGTGCCACGGCAATGTGCAGGGCGGTGGTCGACTTGCCCGACCCGCCCTTCTCGTTTCCAAGCACAACCACGTGGGCCGAGCCCGATTGTCCTTGGCTAGTTTGCACCAGCATGTTGTCGACCTCTTACGATCATCTTCGAGTCACGGTCGTCTGCGGTCAAGTGAAATGCATCGTCATCGTGAATCCCACGGGGGACGCATCCTCCGCTACTACTTGACGCGCGCGTTTACCAACTCCGCATCGGACGCGGAGACGTGCTAACAGGCGTATTCAAGTATGCTGAGCGGCGTGTCGCGTTCTTGTTAAGGGCAGTCGCCCGAGCGTCAAGGCCGAACAGTGCAACCGCAATTTTTCGCTGTGAGATCGAGCAAAAATGTCACGAAGCCCGCGCGTCGCCCGCACCGTTTCCGCCCTCCGCCGCGAGCTCGACAGCTTGCGCGCGAGAAAAGCCAGCATCGCGCTCGTGCCGACCATGGGCGCCCTGCATGAAGGGCACATCTCGCTGGTCCGGCTGGCGAAGCGCCGCGCCGACAAGGTGGTCGTCTCGATCTTCGTCAACCCGACTCAGTTCGCGCCGACGGAGGATTTCGGGTCCTACCCCCGGACCTGGAAGGAGGATGTTGCGAAACTCGCGGCCGAGCGCGTCGATCTGATCTGGCATCCCGACGCGAAGGCGATGTATCCGGACGGCTTCGCGACGCGGATCGTGCCGGAGGGCGCGGCATTGGCCGGGCTGGAGGATCGCTTCCGTCCGCATTTCTTCGGCGGGGTCGCGACCGTGGTCGCCAAGCTGTTCACGCAATGCCGGCCGGACGTCGCGATCTTCGGCGAGAAGGACTATCAGCAGCTCCGCGTCGTCGCCCAGATGGCGCGCGACCTCGATCTCGGCGTCCGTGTCGTCGGATCCCGTACGGTGCGCGAACGCGACGGTCTCGCGATGTCGTCGCGCAATGTCTACCTCACGGCAGACGAGCGGCGGGCGGCGCCGACGCTGCACCGTGTCCTGAAGGAGCTGGCGGCCCGGCTGCGCGCCGGCGACGACATGCAGGCGGCCATTGGGGATGGCGCCGCCGCGATCACCGAAGCCGGCTTTGCCTTGGACTATCTCGAGGTCCGCCACGCCGAGACGCTGGCGCCCATCGCCCCGAACGAGTCAGGACCGAAACGCATCCTGGTCGCGGCCAAGATCGGAACCACGCGACTGATCGACAATATCGCCGCGTGAGCCGCCGGGAGACCAGCCGTCCGCCAACACCGTGAGCGCGCCCTCGCCCGCAAGGCAGAGGCCGCCGCGCGTGAGATGCTCACGCGCAACACCACCGGCTCATCGAAGTCCTACAGCAGGCCGAGATCGCGCAGCTCGCGGCGCAGCGGCTCGGGCATGGCTTCGACGCCCGCCGCACCGGACTTTCCGAGATCGGCCGGCGCATCCTCGGCGGTCAGATAGCGCCAGCCCTGGAACGGACGCATCGGCCGCGGCGACACCGCGATCACCTTCGGCTGCATGATGATGCGGCACCGCCCGATGCCGTCGCCGTCGCGGAACGGCTCGATGCCGACGATCTTCTCGCGCGCGGCGACCTCACCGCGAATCACCCAATACAGCGAGCCGCCGGCGAGGATGTCCTCGACCCGTTTCGGCGTCATCCGCGTGACATGGACGTGCTGCTGCGGCAGGCCCTTCTTCTTGGCCGCGAGCATGCGCTCGGCGATCCACTCCTTCAGCTCTTTCACGGACTCGCAGCCGACGGCGAGCTTGATCAGGTGCAGAGGCATGATGGCGGTTCGACCAGCGGGATCTATTCGTTGTTGGCGGCCGGCTCGGCGGCCTCAGGCGCCGCTTGAGGCGCCGCAGCGGCCGGCTTCGGCTTCGGCGCGGCCTTCTTGGCCGCCGGCGGCGCCTGGGCGTGGCTGGCAGCCACGGTCGGTGGGGCTGCGGGCGGCGCAAGCTGCGTCGGCGGTTTCGGCGCGGCGGCTGCCGGGGCGACCGAGCGCGTCGAGGCCGTCGGCTCGGGATTCATGATGCTGACCGGCGGGGTGTTCGCCGAGCTGGGAAATTCGGCGGTCGTCGGCTTGCCGTTCGGCGCCGACGGCGCCAGCCCTGGAGGCGCCAATCCCGCAAAGGTTCCAGCGGCCGGTTGGCCCGGCGCCGCATTCCACTGCGAGGCGTAGCGCGTCACCAGCCCCTCATAGGTCCGCCCTTCCATGTTGTTCATCAGTTGCTGGCGATCACCCACGGCACGGAACATCACGCAATCGCTAGGCGTACAGCGGTCGCGTGTCAGCAGCACATAGGCCATCAGGCCATAACGATCGCGCTCGACGGCGCGGCGCAGCGCCAGCAGCTCCGCGGTCATCACCTTGTTCGCGCTGGCGACGTCGCCCACCTGGGACAGCCGGCTCAGCATGCCCGCCGCATAACTGACGGCCGCGGCGGTCATCTCGGCCGATCCGAACAGGCTCTTCTCGCAATTCGCGAGCACCAGATCGCCGGCGAGATCATCCACGCAGGCCAGGGCGGGTGCCGAGAGGCCGACGGAGGCGGTCACCGCAGGATCGCCATTGGCGCCACGCGGGGTCGCATCCTGGCTCCGCATCATCGACGCCACCGCAATCCCGACCGCCAGCAGCGTGATCACCGTCAGCGCGCCGTTGGCGACCGATTTCTCGGCCCTGAGCAGCGTCATCAGCACGACCAGTGCAAAGAAACCCGCCGCGGCAACGGTGAGCCACATCGGGAACGCCGGTGAGTTCAAGAGCTGATCCAACGAGGAAGGCCAGGTCGAGTTCATGCGCGCTTGTTCCTGACGCGGGCCAGCGAAAACGGCCCCGATGGCGTCCCTACATGGGACGGCCGTGAAACGATCATCAAATTCAAATGATCACCCGATCGATTGCGGCCCCACCAAGACAATAAGACGATTCCATACGCCTGCGGGCGCCGGATGGTGTGGAGCTACCCGCTATCCCCAAAGGGATCGCGCAGCAATCGTCATCGCCTCGCGCCACGGCTCCCGAACGCGTGGCAACTCCCCCTCTCGCTTCGGCCATGTCTCCGGCGGCCGCGTCCGCCGACGCGGCACGTCATCTTCAAGACAAGGCCAATTGGCTCTCTCTGGCAACCCGCTCGAAGGCTTCCGTCGAGCTTTTGATTCGATACTGGCAGTCGTCGTCTTCCGTCGGAAGCTGGCGGATGATCTCGTAGGTGCCTGTGGCGGCCGGACGCGAGACGTTGCTCGCGGTGAAATAGACGGTCGCCCCAATGGGGAACTTGTGTTTCAACGCCCTCTCCTGCTCGCATGCCGGCAAGAGCCCCTGGTCCCGCTGCCCGGGCCGGCGTGTCTTTATAAATATCGCCCTTATATCACGCCGCCGCCCGCCCTGACCAGCGACCTCACGACATGGCAAACGCGGAGATTGCGAGAGTCTTCAACGGGATGGGCCCGCAAACGGTATTCTTGGACGAGCGGCTCGGGGTTCGCTCGTCCACCACGGACCAAATCGCGAACGGACGAGGCCGCTCAGATGTTCTCGACCCGCTCGATGACCCAGTCCTCCGCGAGGCCGTCCTTCACCCAGGCCGCGAAGGCCGGCATCGCCATCATCATGTCCATGTAGGCGCGGGTTTCGGCGGCGACCGGAATGGCGAAACTGTGGAAGCGCGTGACCACCGGCGCGAACATGGCGTCGGCGGCGCCGAAGCGGCCGAACAGGAACGGCCCGCCATGGCCGTAGCGGGCACGGCAGTCGCGCCAGATGTCCTCGATCCGGGCGATGTTGGCCTTGGCATCGGCAGACAGCTCCACCGGCCGCACCGGCCGGTGCAGGTTCATCGGGCATTCGTTGCGCAAGGCCGGAAAGCCGGAGTGCATCTCCGCGCAGACGGATCGGGCATGGGCGCGCACAGCGGCATCGGCGGGCCACAGCCCCGCCTGCGGGAAGCGCTCGGCGAGATATTCGATGATCGCGAGCGAATCCCACACGCTGATCGCGCCATCGATCAGGATCGGCACCTTGCCGGCCGGGGAATGCTCAAGGATGCGCGCCTTGTCGGCGGGATCGGCGGTGTAGAGCGGGATCACGATCTCATCGAAGGCGATGTCGCAGCCGCGCAGCGCCAGCCACGGCCGCATCGACCATGAGGAATAGTTCTTGTTGCCGATCACCAGCTTCAGCGTCATGTCGCACCGTCTCCGTGTTGGGCGTGGACGGCCCGCGCAGCCGCGCCGTCGACGCTCATGCTATGGGCGACGCATACAGGATGATCGGCCGTTGCGTCGACACACAAGCGCTACGCCCCAGACCACGCGCCCGCCCCCGTGCCGTCGCCGGCCGCAGGGCAGATCAGCGGGCGAAATCCTGCGGCGTGAACGACATCTCGATCACCTTCCACTCGTTGTAGCGATCGGGAGGCAACATCGCGTAGGGCTGGCAGGCATTCAACGCCTGGACCGCGCTCTCCTTGAGCTGGATCGCCTTGGAGGCTGCGACGACCTCTATCACCTCCGGCTCCGTCGCCAGCCGTCCATCCGGTGTCATGCCGAAGCGCAGCCTGATGAGCACGTTGTCCGACAGCGACAGCGACGCCGGCAGCCGCGCGCAGCTCCTGACCTTCTGCCGCAGGGCCGCTTCCAGATTGGCGGCGAGGTTCGTCGTCGCGGTCGGTCCGGCGTCCTTGCCGTCCTCCGGGCCGCCGGGCCGCGGCAACGGTGACAGCGGCTCGGGGAGACCGAGCATGACCCCATACTTCACCGTGAGATCCGGTTCGGGAGGCACATAGGTCGGCGCGGGTGCCGGCACGGGCGGCGGCGCCGGCCTGACGGCGGATTTGCTCTCCGCCTTTGCGGCCGTCTTCACCGCCTTGGGCGATGCAGCCTGCGCCGGCTGTTTTGCCGCCGGCGCAGGCTGCATCGGAGGATTGGGGGTCTCCCTGGCGTCCTGCGGGGGACTGGGCGGTGGCGGTGCGGCGGTCGCGGGCAAGGCGCTCGGGTCCGGCTGCGGCAGCACCAGATCCGGCGTCGGGGATGGCGATGGCGTGGCGATGGGCTCGGGCGTCTTCTGCGGCTCGTCAGCGTCGACGATGTTGACCTCGATCTCGTCGCTCTTGGGCAGCTCGTAAGGCCGGACCGAGGTCGAGACCACGACCCCACCGGCGATCAGGAGATGCGCGAGCACGGACGCGGCGATGCCCCAACGGATGAACTGCCAACGTTCCATGCTGCTTCACTACGCCCGCGCATGAGCGAAGGCGCGCGGTGCGCCATCGCTCTGATCATCGGCAGGGAATGCGGCAGCCGCCGTCGTGCGGCCCGCCGGCCGCTCCCTGTCATGTCAGGCTGTAGCACAAATGCGCGGGCGCCGCCCTCAATCCCATTTCGGCGCAAAGGCGAAGTTGGTCATCCGTCCTTCGGGGCTGCCCATCGCGAAGATGTCGGCCATGTCCTGCTCCGAGAGCTCGAAATCGAACACGTCGAGGTTCTCGGACAGCCGTTCGACCTTGGAGGTCCGCGGGATCGCCACGACGTTCTGCTGCACCAGCCAGCGCAGGCAGATCTGCGCCGGGCTCTTGCCATGGGCGCGGCCGATCCGCGTCAAGGTCGGATCGTTCTTGATCCTGCCCTTGGCGATCGGGCTGTAGGCGACGAGCGCGATGCCATGGCGCGCGCAGGCCTCGCGGACCTTGGTCTGATCGAGATAGGGATGATACTCGACCTGATTGCACACCAGCGGCTCCGGCGATGCCGCCACTGCCTCGTCGAGCAGACCGACCGTGAAATTGGACACGCCGATATGGCGTGCGAGCCCGAGCGTCTTGGCATGGGCCAGAGCGCCGAGCGTCTCGGTCAGCGGCACGTGCGGATTGGGCCAGTGCAGCAGCAACAGGTCGACCTCGGAGACGCGCAGCCGGACCAGGCTCTCTTTGGCCGAGCGCTCGAGATCGTGCGGCGCAAAATGCGTGGTCCACACCTTGGTCGTCAGGAACACCTCGTTGCGCCGGACGCGGGACGCACGCAGGCCCTCTCCGACCTCGTGCTCGTTCTCATAGACCTGCGCGGTGTCGATGTGCCGGTAGCCAAGAGTGAGCGCCTGCTCGACGATGCGGCTGCAGATGCGGCCACGAAGCTCCCAGGTTCCGAGACCCAAGGCGGGAATCCTGGCACCATTGGCCTCGAACATCAGCATGGCCGTGCACTCCAGAGCGCGTGCAACATTATGTAGGCACACGCTGGGCGTTGCCAACGCACGACCCGTGGTGGGCTTAAGTCTTGGCTAAAGCCGCGAAGACCGTCTCGGGCGCGTGCGCGATGACGGTGAGCAGCGCGCGCGCCGGGCCGCGCGGCATGCGCTTGCCCTGCTCCCAATTGCGGATGGTCTCGACGGGCACACCGAGCTTGGCGGCGAATTCCTGTTGGGTCAGATGCACCCGCCGCCTGAGATCGCGCACTTCGAGCGGAGCCGCGGGCGCCAGCGGAATCTCCTCCCCGTCGCGCAGCTCCACGATCCGTCCATCTGCCTTCAGCCGCAAGCGTTGCATCGTCCGACTCCGTGTCGAGCGACAGTCTCGCCGAACCACGTTAAGGCCGGATTAACGACATAAGTCGTTCAGGCGCCGGGGTTATTTCAGGCCGAACCAGAGCGTGGCGATGCCGAGAAACGAGAAGAAACCGACCACATCGGTCACCGTCGTGACGAAGGTTCCGGAGGCGACGGCGGGGTCGGCCCGGACCCGTTCGAGCACCATCGGGATCAGAATGCCGCCCAGCGCACCCGCGACGAGATTCGAGATCATTGCAAGCCCGATCACGATGCCGAGCCCGGGCATCTTGAACCACGCCACGGCGGCGATGCCGGTGACGAGCGCAAAGGCCAGGCCATTCACGAGCCCGACCAGCCCCTCGCGCATCACCACCCGCATTGCATTGTTCGGCCCGAGCTCCCGCGTCGCCAGCGCGCGCACCGCCACCGTCATGGTCTGGGTCGCGGCATTGCCGCCCTGACTGGCGACGATCGGCGCGAGCACGGCGAGCGCCACCATCTGCTGCAACTGGTCCTCGAACAGGCCGAGCACCGATGACGCCAGGAACGCGGTGGCAAGATTGATCAGCAGCCAGTTGAAGCGGCCCTTGGCGATGGTCCAGACGCTGTCGGACAGTTCCTCGTCGCCCGACACGCCGCCGAGCGCCTTGAAATCCTCGTCGGCCTCCTCCTCGATGACATCGACCACGTCGTCGATGGTGATGACGCCGGCCAGCCGGTTCTCGGCATCGACCACGGGGGCCGCGACCAGATTGTACTTGCCGAACAGCCGCGCCACCTCGGCCAGATCGTCGGTGACGGTGACGCGACGGCGGTCCTCGTCGATCAGATCGGCCAGCGGAACCGGACGGCGGGCGCGCAGCAGCGTATCGAGCGACACCGCACCCTGCCAATGCCGAGCGTCGTCGACCGCATAGATCTCGTAGAACCGCTCGGGCAGATCCCGCGTCTCGCGCATGTAGTCGATGGCCTCGCCGACCGTCCAACCCAGCGGAACCGCGATGAACTCCCTCTGCATGCGGCGGCCGGCCGAGCCCTCGGGATAGTCGAGGCTGCGCGCGAGCGCGTCGCGCTCGGACGGCGGCAGGCGTTCGAGGATCTCCTCCTTGTCCTCCTCGTCGAGGCTTTCCAACAGCTCGACGGCGTCATCGGATTCGAGCTCGCGCACGCCCTCGGCGACGGTCGCGGGCTCGAGCTCCTCGAGGATCTCCTCGCGGACCGCGTCGTCGACCTCGTTCAGCGCGGAGAAGTCGAAATCGGTGCCGGTCAGCTCGACCAGCCGGACACGGTCGTCCGGTGCGAGCGCCGCGATCAGGTCGCCGAGGTCGGCCTCGTGCAGCTCGGCGACCTCGGCGCGCAGGAACGCCTCGTCCTCGGCGGCGATGGCCGCCGTGATGGCCGCGATGAATTCGGCGCGAATCTCGCCGGATTCCGTGCGCATCGGCGCGCGATCGCGTAGAGTTGCATCAGCATGGGCAACGTCCGATGTCTCGTTCATGACGTGCCTCACGCGCTTGATTTCAGAGCAAATGGTCTGATTTGTGCTTTCACGCATTACATAATCGGCAACAGCGAGCGCAACGGGAAAAGATGCGGCCTTGGCGATCGATGACAGGATGGGTAAACGCGGCCGGCGTCGTGGCGGCGCTGCTCGCGGCTGACGTCACCGCGGCCGCGCCTGCCGCATGCCCGCGCGAAGGTACGCTCGGCACGTCGCGCATTCTCACCGTCGACGCCGCGACACATCCGCGCGTCGGACTGAAGAGCTTCCCGGACACGCTGCCGCTGCATGACGGCGAAGTGGTTCTGACCTTCGACGACGGCCCGTCGCCGCCGATGACCGACAAGGTGCTGGCCGCGCTCGCCAGGGAATGCGTGCGCGCGACCTTCTTCCTGGTCGGCGAGCCTGCGTCGCGCCGCGCCGCGTGGGTGCGGAAGATCGCGGCCGAAGGCCACACCATAGGCCATCACAGCTTCACGCATGCGAATCTCGCGCACATCACGCCGGAACAGGCCGTCGATGAGATCGATCGCGGCATCGCCGCCGACGAGAAGGCGCTCAACGGCGCGGAGACGACCACGCCGTCGACGCCATTCTTCCGCTTCCCCTATTTCGAATCGACACCGGCGACGCTCGACCTGCTGCAGTCGCGCGGCATCGTCGTGTTCGGGGCCGATCTCTGGGCCAGCGACTGGAACCCGATGTCACCGCAGCAGACGCTGAAGCTGCTGACCGCCCGGCTGAGCCAGGCGCGCAAGGGCATCATCCTGCTGCACGATCCGCAGCCGCGCACGGTCGCCATGTTGCCCGCGTTCCTGCACTACCTGAAGAACCACGGCTATCGCGTGGTCCATGTGGTTCCGAAGCAGCCGGCGGATGTGCATCACGAGCAGCGTAGCGAGCGCCCTTCAGCTGCGCCGACGCCGCCGCACGAAGGTGGTTAATCCGTCGTTCAGGGCCGCTGTCTACGCTCGACGGCCGTGATCGCGGCGATTTCTGCCGCTTGCAATCCGGCAACAGCCGCGCGCAAACCGGAACCCGGAACGATGTCATCTCGCGACAGCCGAACATCCCTGCTATGTCTTGGCGGTCGCTTGCGCCTTCCGCGCGGCTGCGACACATCATCGAGCGTCGAAGACCCTGGCCGAAGGCGTCGGGACGGTGAAGGGAATGTGAGCAGCGTGATGCGTGATCGTCGGTGGGCTTGCGTCGGACGGCCAACATGGCTCGCAGTGCTGTTGGGCACCGTCGCCTGCTTCGCCTCCAGTGTCGGATCATCGGCGGCATCGGCAGCCGATTGCCCCGGACATCCCAACGCGCTCGGCACGTCGCGCGTCCTGGTGGTCGATCCGCGCGAGCATCCGCGCATCGGCGCGATGCAGTACAAGGAGACGCTGCCGCTGAAAGATCACGAGGTCGTCATCACCTTCGACGACGGCCCGCTGCCGAAATACAGCAATCAGGTGCTGCAGATCCTTGCCGATCAATGCGTCAAGGCGACGTTCTTCACCATCGGCCGCCAGGCCAAGGCCGATCCCGAGGGCGTGAGGAAGCTTGCGGCCGCCGGCCACACCATCGGCACCCACAGCCAGAACCATCCGCTGAGCTTCAACAAGATGACGCTCGACCAGGTCAAGCCCGAGGTCGACCAGGGGATCGCCTGGACGACCGCGGCGCTCACCGATCCGTCGGCGCTGTCGCCATTCTTCCGCGTGCCCGGCCTGCTGCGCGGCGACGCCGTGGAGAGCTACGCCGCCTCGCTCGGCCTGCAGGTCTGGAGCGCCGATTTCCTCGCCGACGACTGGCGCAACATCTCCGGCGCCAAGGTCTACGAGCTCGCGATGAAGCGGCTGGAGGCGCGCGGCAAGGGCATCCTGCTGCTGCACGACATCCATGCGCGCACCGCCACGGCGCTGCCGAAGATCCTCGCCGAGCTCAAGGCCAAGAACTACCGCATCGTCCACGTCGTGGCGGCGACACCGGACCGGCCGGCGACGCCGACCGAGCCCGAGGACTGGCTGGTGCACCGCCCGTCGGACGAGACCCCGGTGGCGCATTGGCCCAAGATCGCGCCCGTCGATCTCGCTGGCGCCGATACGGGGGCCCGCGCCAGGCTGGACGATTTCGGGATTCTCAACGTGCCGGCGGCCGTCGCGCGTGTCGCGCAGAAGCCGGCATGGCCGCGTCCGCCGCTCGCGCGGGGGCTTGCGGCGCCGGCCTTGGCAGCGCCGGCGTCCGATCTGTTCGCATGGCCGCCTGTCGCGCCGCTGTCGGCGCAGCGGCGCCAGCTGGCCCGGCTCGAGAGCCCGGCCCCGAAGGCTGTGGCCGCCAAGCCGGCGCCGCGCCCGGTGCGCCTCGCCAGCCTCAGGCGGCGCTGAACATTCGCAGATGTTGCAGGTGAGGACGCGGGACAATTCGCCCGCGCCGCGCGCGATCAGCTCGAGACCAGCTTGCTGACGCAGAGGATGACGGTGGCCGCCAGGAAGAACAGGTCCATGTAGGACTTCTTCTCGCCGTCCTTGCGCAGCGATCCGACGTCGGACACCACCTGCCTAGAGACCACCTGCCCCACCGGCCCGTCGCCCAGCATGCCGGCCAGACGGCGAACGTCCGACTCCATCTTCTCGATCCGTCCGAAGAAGTGGAAGGTGCGCACCACCGTGACGGCGCGCATGCCGGCATAGATCAGCACCACCAGCGCCAGGACGGCGCGGTTCTGGTACTTCTCGACGTAGTTCAGGCTGAGATAGACGGCCGCGAGAAATACGAAATTCGAGATGAAGCGGTACATGAGGCCCGTGAAGTTCATCTGCTCCCCCACATGATGTTCGGATCACTGGCCGACGACAGAACTCACGAAACGCGTTTCGCCCCCGCGTCCTGGTCCAACCGGCGTCACCCTAGGAGAGCGGGCTTGCGAATTCGTGAAGTGGAAATTTTGCAGCGCCAGAACGGCCCAGAACAGCCACGCTTGGTAAACAAGGGACTGCCCGGCGGGCGCCGCTGCAGCCTGCAATTGCAGGGCTGCAACGGCGCTCGCAGCTATGCGCCGAAACGCGCCGGCGCGCAGGCGGCGACGTCGACGCTCGGCGCTTCGCCGCTCATCAGCTCGGCGAGGATGCGTCCCGTCGCAGGCCCCAGCGTGAAGCCCTGGTGGCCGTGGCCGAAATGCAGCCACATGCCCTTGTGACGCGCCGCCTGGCCGACGACCGGCAGCATGTCGGGCATGCACGGCCGCGTGCCGATCCACGGCTCGGGCTCCACCGGCCTGCCGAGATCGATGAGCTGGCGCGCGGCAGCCTCGGCCTTGCCGAGCTGAACCGGGGTCGATTTCGCATTCGGCGATGACAGCTCGGCACCGGTCGTGATGCGCACGCCGAGCGCCATCGGGTTCATCAGATAGCCGCGCGCCGCATCGCGCAGCGGCAAATCGAGCGGCGCGCCGCCGGTGTAGTGACGGTGATAGCCGCGCTTGCGCACCATCGGGATGTCGTAGCCGAACCGCGTCAGGAACTCCGGCGACCACGGCCCGAGCGCGACCACCACGGCCTCGGCCTCGATGCGTCCCTCCGCGGTGGTGACGGCCCAGCCGCTGCCCGCTTGCGCCAGCGTGGTCGCGTCGCCGCGCAGCAGCTTGCCGCCACGGCGCGTGAACAGCTCGGCATAGGAGGCGACCAGGCTGCCGGGATCCGACACGGTCCACGGCTCCTGCCAGTGCAGGCCGCCGATGCCGCTGTCGATCAGCCCGGGCTCGGCCTGCTTGAGCTGCTGGGCGCTGAGCAGCTTGAACTTGACGCCGAACGCCTTGCCGACCGCTTCGGCCTCCCTCGCCTCCTTGTCGAACTGCGCCTGCGTCCGGTGCAGCACGCGAAAGCCGTCGCGGCGCACGAGGTTGCCGGCCCCGGCCGCGAGGATCAGCGGCTCGTGCTCGGGCGCGGCGCGCGCGATCAGTTGCGCATAGGTGCGCGTCAGCACCTCGTGGCGCGCCGGGAACGAATTCCACCAGTATTGCAGCAGCGGCCGCACGTGATAGGGCAGCGCCGCGAGGCTGTAGTGCACGTCGTTGGTGCGCGCGAGCGCGATGTCGAGCACGCCGGCGATATCATAGGGCATCGCGTAGGGCCTGACGGCCTCGCTCTGGATGATGCCGGCATTGCCGTAGCTGGTCTCGCGTCCGGGCTCCCTGCGGTCGACCAGCGCCACTGACCAGCCACGGCTCTGCAGGTGCAGCGCCGTGCCGACGCCGACCATGCCGCCACCGAGAACGATCGCGCTTTGCATCGTCATCACTCCTGCTCAGGTCCGCGCCGCCGCGACGACGGTGACCTCGATCTTCACATCCGCGATCATCTGCGCCTGCACCGTGGTGCGGACCGGCATCGGGTCCTTGAAGTGCCTGCGATAGGCCTCGTTGTAGGCGGCGAAATCCGCCTTGTCGGCGAGGTGCACCATGCAGGACACGATATCGTCGAGCGTCAGCCCCTCGCCGGCCAGCGTTTCCGCGATGTGCTTGAAGACGAGGTCGGTCTGCGCCGCGATGCCCTCGGGGATGCTGCCGTCATCGGCGACCGGAATCTCGCCGGACAGGAACACCAGGCCGCCGGCGCGGCGCACCAGCGAGAACGGCCATGAGGGGGCGTCGGACATCGTTAGTCGCTCCAAGATGTAGTGATCATGAGTGCCGCCTCAATCCCACGCCAAGAAGCCGGGCGTCTGCGCCAGCGGCGGCAGCGACGCGAGCCTTTCGAGATCGGGCCGGGGACGGCGCAGCTCGGCATCGTCGGCGAACGCGGCCTCCAGCGCCGCGGCAACGCCGAGCACCAGCGCGTCGCCGCCGCGGGGACCGACGATCTGCAGGCCGAACGGCAGGCCGTTGTCGTCGAGGCCGAGCGGCAGGCTCAGCGCGGGATGTCCGGCGAGGGTCACCGCGTAGGCGAGCGCCAACCAGTGGAAGTACGACCGCGTCGGCACGCCGTCGATCTCCGCCGGATACAGCTCCGCCCACGGCCGCGGGCTCAAGGTGATGGTCGGGCTGATCAGCACGTCGTGGCGTGCGAAGAAGCCCTGATAGGCGCGATAGATGCGGGTCTGGTTGGCGCTCGCACGCGAAAAATCCTCGAGGCTGTAGCCGAGCCCCTCCTCGACATTGGCGCGCACGTTCGGCCCGAGCATGTCGGGCCGCTCGCGAAAATTCTTGCCGTGCTGGGTGAGGAACAGCGAGGCGCGCAGCACCGCAAAGGTCTCGTCGGCGCCGCTGCAATCCGGTGCGCCTTCCTGCGCGTCGGCAAACAGCGGCGCGATGCGCGACACCCGCGCGCGGAAGGCGCGGCGGATCAGTTGTTCGGTCGGCGCAAAGCCGAAATCCTCGGTGAAGGCGAGCCTGAGCTTGTTGAGTTCGACCGCCGGCGGCACGGCCCAGCGCGATGGCGCGCCGCGCACGGCCTCGCCCGGCAGGGTGTAGGCGAGCGGATCGCGCGCATCGTCGCTCGCCATCACCGACAGCATCAGCGCGGTGTCGGCGACATCGCGCGCCATCGGCCCGTCGGTCGACAGGCACGACCAGCCATGGGCGCGCTTCTCGCTGGCGACGAGGCCGTAGGAGGGGCGCATGCCGACGATGCCGGAAAAGCCGGCCGGAT
>BFBZ01000515.1_pt1 | contig 35971 bp, 27 predicted proteins | sample 1888401 | NCBI WGS metagenome assembly BFBZ01 (sample SAMD00112614, study PRJDB3348) | symbiont metagenome | host: Chara braunii | reverse complement strand
CGACGAGGTCTTCGTCGGCTTCCGCCTCGCGCCCGGTGGCGCTCAGCAGTATTTCGGCGTGAAGGCTGATCTCGTCACCTACGGCAAGACGCTGGGCGGCGGCCTGCCGGTCGGCGTCGTGTGCGGCAGCCGCGCGCTGATGACTCGCTACCGCGAGGAGCGTCCGGCGGACATCTGCTTCGCGCGCGGCACCTTCAATGCCCACCCCTATGTCGTCGCCGCGATGGCGTCTTTCCTGAAGCGCCTGGAGCGCCCCGAGGTCAAGGCGCTATACGACGGCCTCGACGAACGCTGGAACGACCGCCGCGCACGCTTCAACGGGCGCCTGCAGGCGGCCGGCGCGCCGGTGCGCATGGCCAATCTGTCGACGATCTGGACCGTGCTTTACAGCCAGCCCGGCCGCTATCACTGGATGCTGCAGTTCTATCTGCGCAAGCAGGGCCTGGCGCTGAGCTGGGTCGGCACGGGGCGGCTGATCTTCAGCCTGAACTATGGAGATGCCGAGTTCGACGCCGTGCTGGAGCGCTTCGTCGCCGCCTGCGAGGAGATGAAGGCCGACGGCTGGTGGTGGACGGCGCCCGAGCTCACCGCCAAGGCCATCCGCCGCGGCGTGTTCCGCGAGATGCTGGCGAAGAAGTTCTGAGCAAAGAGCCAATGCAAAAGGGCCCGCCGATGGCGGGCCCTTTGCGTTTGGGGCGCCGGCTTCAGTGCGCCTGGCTGCCGACGTGGTCCATCGGGTCGATGAGCTGGCCGCGCAGCAGGTAGAGCGGGGCCTTGTGGTAGAGGTAGACGTCGTGGAAGGGGTCGGTCAGGATCTTGGTCATCCAGGCAAAACCCTGCATCGCGCCCTGCGTGGCCCACAGCTGGCCGACACGGAAGAGCAGGCCGACGGCGCCCAGGCAGAACCAGGCCATGCCGACGTCTTCCAGATAGGCCTTGATGCCGACGGCCGGCTCGATCAGGCCGCCCAGCGACGGGAAGAACCACAGCACGGCCGGCAGCGCGACCCACACGGCCAGCAGCACGATCTTGCGGCGGATGTTGTAGCCGACCTTGATCTCTTCCTTGTGTTCGTCGGTGGCCTGGTTGACCTCGTCGTAGCCGCGCGGCTCGAAGAAGAAGTGGCCCGCCTGGCGCGTCGTCATCGATACGCACCAGGCCAGCAGCGCGGCCCAGGCCGGGTTCACGAACACCAGGCCGTAGGAGACCAGGAAGCAGAGCGCGCTGATCAGGTGCAGGCTCTGGTTGATGCGGCTGTGGTGGTAGTAGCGGTGGTCGTCCCAGCGCTGCGTCTTCAGGGTTTGGAAGAACTCGTTCACGTCGTCCCGTCCTCGGTTGGGTGGAAATTGGAGCGCATGGTGGTGGCATTGCGTGAAATCGGCGTGACGGTCCGGTTGTCATCTTGCTGTTGCACGCCCGGCTCAGCATTTGCGGCATGAATACGCAGCAAGACGCCGACGATATCCTGGTGGACGACCTGCCCGCGCCGCGCCATTCGCGCCGGCTCGCGGTAGTGACGGAGACCTACCCGCCCGAGGTCAACGGCGTCGCGATGTCGATGGCGCGCGTCGTGGACGGCCTGAACCGCCGCAACCACGATGTACAGCTGATCCGCCCGCGCCAGCCCGCCCGCATGGCCGCGCAGACCGGCACCGGCAAGCCCGATGTGGACGAGGTGCTCACCAAGGGCCTGCCCGTGCCCCTCTATCCCAATCTGCGCATGGGCGTGCCGAGCAAGCGGGCGCTGGTGAAACTGTGGTCGCTGCGCCGCCCCGACGTCGTGCACATCGCAACGGAGGGGCCGCTGGGCTGGTCTGCGCTGCAGGCGGCCCAGCATCTGTCGCTGCCGGTCACGTCGGACTACCGCACCAACTTCCACGCCTACGGCAAGCACTACCGCCTGGGCCTGCTGTCCAAGCCCATCATGGGCTATCTGCGCAAATTCCATAACCGCTGCGACGCGACCATGGTGCCCACCGAGGCCATGCGCGTGCTGCTGGCCGAGCGCGGCTTCGAGCGGCTGACTGTGGTCGGCCGTGGCGTCGACGCGCAGCGCTTCGACCCGGCGCGGCGCAACGACGCGATGCGCGCGGGCTGGGGCGCGGGGCCGGACGACCTCGTCATGGGCTATGTGGGCCGCCTGGCGCCGGAGAAGAACCTGGGCGCCGTGCTGGCCGCCTACGAGGCCGTGAAGGCCGTGCAGCCGCGCGCGCGTCTGGTCTTCGTCGGCGACGGGCCGATGCGGGCCGAGCTGGCCGCACGCGCGCCCGACGCCGTGTTCGCCGGCCAGCGCAGCGGCGACGACCTCGCGGCGCATTACGCCGGGCTGGATCTGTTCCTGTTCGCCAGCCTCACCGAGACCTTCGGCAACGTCACGACGGAAGCGATGGCCAGCGGCTGCGCCGTCGTGGCCTTCGAGAGCGCGGCGGCGGGCGAGCTGATCCGCAGCGGCACGAATGGCTGGCTGGCGGGGCCGGGCAAGGAGCCCGACTTCGTCGCCGCGGTGCGCATCGCAGCACTCGACGCCGCCGCGCGGCGCGCGGTGGCCGATGCGGCGCGCGCGACCGCGCGGCGGCTGGATTGGGCCGACATCACGGCGCGCTTCGAAGCGGTGCTGGAAGGCGCGATTGCAAGGGCCGAGCCGGCGTTTGCGCTGCCGGGGTTGCAGCCGGCGGCCTGATCGGGCTCGCCGCAAGGGCGCCCGGTTCAGCTCCGCCGAAGCCGATCCACCCCAATCAGCGCCAGGATCGAAGCCGCCACCAACGTCCCCAGCCCGCTGAGCGTCACGCCAATCGGCACGCCCGCCGCCTCGCACCCCGCATAGGCCGCCAGCATCGCCAGCACGCTCAGGTTCTCGTTGAAGCCCTGCACCGCAATCGACCGCCCCGCGCTCAGCAGCACGGCGCCGCGGTGCTGCAGCAGCGCGTTCAGGGGCACGACCATCGCGCCGCCGACACCGCCCACCAGCGCGAGCACGAGCGCGGCCAGGCCGACATCGCTGACCTGCGCGACCACCGGCATCAGCAGGCCCAGCACGACGCCGGCCCACAGCCCGTGCCGCGCCTGGTGCAGCGCCAGCCAGCGTCCTGCCGCCGCCGCGCCGACTATGACGCCCACGGCCACGGCCGCCTGCAGATAGGCGGCCTGGCTCAGCGGCAGTCCCAGCGCAACGCCGGCCCAGCGCAGCACCGCGAACTGCAGCGTCGCGCCGACGCCCCAGAACAGCGTCGTCGCGGCCAGCGACAGGCCGCCCTCGCGGTCGCGCCAGAGCCGGCGGTTGGCCGCGCGGAACTCGCGCAGCAGCGCGCCCACGTCGTGCGATTCGCTGCGCTGGCGCCGGCCGCTGTCCGGGATGCCGGCGTTCAGTGCGCTGGACACCGCGTAGATCAGCAGCAGCGCGGCCAGCGAGCCGGTCAGCTTGTCCGCCGGCAGGTCCAGGCCGTCGCAGAAATCCGCCAGTCCCGAGGCCAGCCAGGCCGGGCTCACCAGCGCGCCGCCCAGCACCGCGCCCAGCAGCGCGGCCGACACGACGGTGATCTCGATCCAGCTGTTGGCCTTGACCAGGGCTTCCGGCTCGGCCAGCTCGGTGATGAGGCCGTACTTGGCCGGCGCATAGGCCGCCGCGCCCAGGCCGACGACGGCGAGCGCCGCGACCGGGTGCAGGCCCAGGGCCAGCAGCGCCAGGCCGGCGATCTTCACGAGGTTCATCGCCGCCATCACGCGACCCTTGGCGAAGGCGTCGGCCAGCGGCCCGACCCAGGGCGCGAGCACGACATAGGCGGCCATGAAGCCCACCTTCAGCAGCGGCGCCCACCACATCGCGAAGCCCTGCTGATGCAGCAGCGCGATGGCGACGATGAGCAGCGCGTTGTCGGCCAGGGCCGACGCGAACTGCGCGCCGATGAGGAGGCCGAAGCCGCGCGGCAGGGCGGGGCGACGGGGCGGGTGGGTGGCGTGCAGGACGGAGGACATCTCCGTCGCCAGCTTGTCATGCCGGCATGAAATGCCGGTGACGACGGCCTCAGCGCCGTATGGCTTCGAACAACAGCGCCAGCTGGCTGGCGATCAGCAGTTCCTGCCGCGTCCAGGCGCGCGTGGCGTGGGCGTCCACGAACCACAGCGCGCCGACGAGCTGGGCGCCGTCGTAGAGCGGCATCTCGATGCGCGCCTCGGCCGCGCCGGGCAGGCCGGCCAGTTCGGCGTGGCAGGGGTGCAGGGCCGCATCGGGCAGGGCCAGCGGCGCGCCGTGGCGGGTCAGCAGGTCGAGATAGCGCGGCTGGTCGCCGGCGCTCAGGCCGCCGTCGCCGAGCTGCCAGCGGACCACGCGGGCCAGGCCGAGGATGCGGCAGCCGGCCGCCTTCAGCTCGGCCAGGGCCTCGGCCGGCGGCGCCGCGGCCAGGCGCTGGCGCCGGCCGCACAGATGCAGCAGCAGCTCCTCGGGCGTCAGCGGTGCGCCGCCTTCGTCGGCCGGCGGCGCGGCCAGCGTCGCGCGTGCCGGCAGGCTCAGGCGCTCGATCTCGGACTGCAGGGCCAGGTGCTGCCAGAGGTGGTCGAGCGCGCCGGCGGCGTCGCCCTCGGCCTGCAGCAGCTCGGCCAGTTGCAGATGGGCCTGGCGGGCCTGGGCGCGCGCCTGGATGCGCTGGGCCAGCGCGAGGCCGTGGCGGGTCGAGCGCACGGCGGCCGCGTTGTCGCCGCGGGCCAGCGCGATCTCGGTCCAGGTGCGGCTGGCGGCGGCCTCCAGCCAGGGGTAGCCCTGGCGCGCGGCGATGTCCAGCGCCAGCCGGCAGTCGGCCACGGCCCAGTCCATGCGCTGGCGGGCCAGCGCCGCGCGTGCCAGGTGCCAGTGGGCCTCGGCCTCGAAGATGTGGTGGCCACCGCGCCTTGCGGCGGCGAGGCCATGGCTGAAGTGCCGCTCGGCCGCCGGCAGGTCGCCGGTCTCGAAGCTGCCCACGCCGATGTTCAGCGCCAGCTTGGCGGCGAGGTAGCTGTCGTCGACGCCGGCCAGATGCTCGCCGGCATCGCGCATCTGGCGCAGGCCGCGCGCCCAGTCGGCCTGGGCGTAATGCACCTGGCCCAGGCCGATGCGCGCGGCCACGCCGGCCTGGCAGTGGCCGCTGACCTCGGCGAGATCCAGCGCGCGCGACCACTGTTCGCTGGCGAGCTGGTACTCGCCCTGCTGGTAGGCGATGCGGCCCAGCGCCTCGCAGACGCGCGCGGCCTGCACCGGGAAATGGCCGGCGGCGGCCAGCGCGCCGGCCTGCTCCAGCGCGGGCAGCAGCTCCAGCGCGCGGCCGCGCGGCTCCAGCAGGCCGAAGCGGGCGTACAGTGCGTCCACGCCCGCCGCGGTGTCGCCGCTCGCGAAGGCATTGCGGCTGAGCGCCTCCAGCAGCCGGTCGGCCAGGGCGGGGTGGCGGTGCGCGACGCGGGCGATACGGCCCAGCAGGTCGGCCAGGGCCTCGCTGGCGGCGGGTTGGAGGGTGAACACGGCGGCGGTTTCGGGTTGGTTTCTCACTGGTATTCTTGTCGATTCCGAGGGTGCGCCGCACCCGGATTGGGGCTATCCCGTAGCCTACTCCGGCGGTCGTAGACCAGTTTAAAACCAATTGACGACCCCCATCGTTGGTATTAGAGTGGTATCGACTGAATCCCGTCGATCATGCCCCTCGTTCTCGATCCCTCTCTCCTCACTTCCCGCGACTCCGGCCGGCCTGTGCGCTGGTGGGTCGGCATCGATGGCGGGGGCACCAGCACCCGGGCCCTCGTGGCCGACGCCCAGGGGCGCATCCTCGGCCGCGGCGAATCCGGCGCATCGGCGCTGGGCCAGGGGGCCGGGCAGGCCTGGCGGCATATTGCCGACGCGGTTTCCTGCGCCGAGGTGCCGGGCCTGGACTTGCAGCACTGCGCCCTCGGCCTGGGCCTGTCGGGCACGGGCGTGCCGGCGCAGTTGCAGGCCTTTGTCGCGGCCGATCCCGGCGTGGCCCGCTTCACGCTGGTCACAGACGGCCTCGCGGCCCTGCTCGGCGCCCATGGCGGCCGGCCCGGCGCGCTGCTGATCTCGGGCACCGGCTCGGTCGCCGAGGCCCTGCTGCCCGACGGCAGCCGGCGCATGACTGGCGGCTGGGGCTGGCAGATCGGCGATGAAGGCAGCGGCGCCTGGCTGGGCCAGCAGGCCATGAAACTGGCCCAGGCCGCCTACGACAGCCGCGCCGGCGCGGGGCCGCTGGTGCAGTCGGTCTGGCGGCAGGCCGGCACCACGCGCGAGGATCTGCTGGGCTTCTGTGCCACGGCCGGCCAGGGCGGCTACGCGAGCCTGGCGCCGCTGGTCTTCGAGCACGAGGCCGACGACCCCGCCGCCGTCGCGCTGCTGGACGAGGCCGCGCGTGCGCTCGATGCGCTGGCCGCCGCCGTCCACCCCACGCTGCCGCTGGCCCTGGCCGGCAGCATCGCGCTGCGCCTCGCGGAGCGCCTCGGCCCGGCGCTGCAGTCGCGCCGCGTCGAACCCCAGGGCGACGCCGCCGCCGGCGCCCTCTGGCTCATCCAACAGCAGGAAATGGCCCCCGCATGAGTGCTGCCGTCTTCGACTTCAAGCCCGATCCCAACGCGGCGTCGCCGCTGTATATGCAACTGGCCCAGGCCCTGGCCCAGGCCATCCGCGACGGCGTCTTCCATGCCGACGAGGCGCTGCCTTCGGAGCGCGTGCTGGCCGAGCAGCTGGAGCTGTCGCGCGTCACCGCGCGCAAGGCCATCGACCGCCTCGTCGAGCAGGGGCTGATCATCCGCAAGCGCGGCTCGGGCAACTACATCGCGCCCAAGCTGGAGCAGCCGCTGACGCGCCTGACCAGCTTCTCCGAGGAGCTGCACCAGCGCGGCTTCGTGCCCAGCTCGCGCTGGCTGCTGCGCGGCTTCACGCCGGCCGCGCCGGACGAGCAGCTGTCGCTGGAGCTCAAGAGCGGCGAGCGCGTCGCGCGCCTGGAGCGGCTGCGCCTGGCCGATCAGGTCGTCATGGCCTACGAGGTCTCGGTGCTGCCGCAGTCGGTGCTGGCCGACCCGCAGAAGGTCGAGTCCTCGCTCTACACCCACCTCGGCGAGCGCGCCCCGGTGCGCGCGCTGCAGCACATCCGCGCGCTGAACGCCGACGCCAAGCTGGCGGGCCTGCTGGAAGTGCCGCTGGGCGCCGCCGTGCTCTTCATCACCCGCGTCGGCTATCTGTCCTCGGGCCAGGCCGTCGAGCTGACCCACTCCTACTGCCGCAGCGACTACTACGACTTCGTCGCTGAAATGAGGCGGGATTGATGAGACCCCTCGTCCAACGAGTACATCGCCATGACGGGCCGGCTTGGGAGCGGCCCGGCGCTCGGCCCGTGTCAATCACCACATGGCGGCAGCACTGATGCGAATCGAAGGCGACATCGTCACGCCCCAGGGCGTGATCCGCGGCCTGCTGGACATGGCGCAGGGCCGCATCGCGGCCATCGCCGGCACGCCCATCGACACGGCAAGCGCCGGCGAAGACGGCCGGCCGCTGCTGCTGCCCGGCTTCGTCGACACCCATGTGCACGGCGGCGGTGGCCGCGACACGATGGAAGGCGGCGACGCCATCACGACCATCGCGCGCCGTCATGCGCGCCACGGCACGACGGCGCTGCTGGCGACGACGATGACCGCGCCGATCGGCGAGATCGAGGCTGCGCTGAGGGCCCTCGGCCCGGTCTGCCGCGAGCGCGGCGCGCAGTCGGCGCGGGTGCTCGGCGCGCACCTCGAAGGCCCTTACATCAACCCCGGCCGCCTTGGCGCCCAACCGGCGCACGCCATCCCCGCGACGCTGGACGAGGTGCTGCGCCTGAACACGCTCGCGCCCATCAAGGTGCTGACGCTGGCGCCCGAGGTGCCCGGCCACCTGGCGCTGATCGGTCCGCTGCGTGATGCCGGCATCCGCGTGCAGATCGGCCACAGCAACGGCAGCTACGAGGACGGCGTGGCCGCGCTGGGCGCCGGCGCGGCCGGCTTCACCCACCTGTTCAACGCGATGAGCGCGCTGCACCACCGCGAGCCCGGCATGGTCGGCGCGGCGCTGGCCCACGGCGAACACGCCGAGCTCATCCCCGACCTGCTGCATGTGCACCCCGGCGCCATTCGCGCGGCGCTGCGCTGCATCCCGGGCCTGTTCTGCGTGACGGACTCGACCGCCGCGGCCGGCATGCCCGATGGCGACTACCGCCTCGGCGAATACACGGTGCGCAAATGCCTGGGCGGCGTGCGCCTGGCCGACGGCACGCTGGCCGGCAGTGCACTGACGATGGACCAGGCCCTGCGCAACCTCGTGCAGCGCCTTGCGCTGCCGCTGACCGACGCCGTGCGGCGCGTGTCGACCGCGGCGGCGGATTACCTGGGCCTGGCGGACCGCGGGCGCCTCGCCCCGGGTGCGTGGGCGGATGTGGTCGTGATGGATGCCGGGCTGGAGCTGCGGCGCGTGTTTGTGGAAGGTGAAGAGATCGATGTCGTCGCTGATGCTTGAAGAGGCGCTGAGCGCGCCGGATGCCGTGGCCCGCCAGTTGGCGGCCGACCCGCTCAGTTATGCCCGCCTGGGCCAGGCGCTGCAGGAGCAGCCGCCGTCCAGCGTGCTGACCATCGCGCGCGGCAGCTCGGACCACGCAGCCCACTACCTGGCCTATCTCGTCATGGCGCGCCTGGGCCGGCTGGTCACGTCGCTGCCGATGTCGCTGATCACGCTCTACCAGAGCCGCATCCACTGCGAGGGCCTGCTGTCGCTGGCCTTCTCGCAGTCGGGCCAGAGCCCCGACCTGATCGCGCCGACCGAATTCTTCCGCAAGGGCGGCGCCCGCACGGTGGCCTTCGTCAACGCCAGCGGCTCGCCGCTGGCCGCCGCGGCCGAGCATGTGTTCGAGCTGCACGCCGGCCCCGAGAAGAGCGTGGCCGCGACCAAGAGCTACATCGCCCAACTGGTGTCCGGCGCCCGCGTCGTCGCCGCCTGGCAGCAGGACGACGCGCTGCGTGCCGCGCTCAATGTGCTGCCCATCGCGCTGCAGCAGGCCTCCAGGCTTGACTGGAGCGCCGCCCTGCCGGTGCTGCAGGGGGCCGACCGCCTGTTCGTGCTGGGCCGCGGTACCGGCCTGGCCGTCGCGATGGAGGCGGCGCTGAAGCTGAAGGAGACCTGTGGCATCCAGGCCGAGGCCTTCTCGGGCGCCGAGGTCAAGCACGGCCCCATGGCCCTGGTGCGCGACGGCTATCCGCTGCTCGTCTTCGCGCCGCGCGGCCCGGCCCAGGCCGGCCTGCTGGCCATCGCCGAGGAAATGCGTTCGCGCGGCGGCCGCGTGCTGCTGGCGGCGCCTCTCGGCACCCCCGGCGCCGAGCTGCCGCTGGCCACGACGGGCAACGAGGACCTCGACCCCATCGCCCTGGTGCAGAGCTTCTATCCGATGGTCGAGGCACTGGCGCGGGCGCGCGGCTTCAACCCGGACGTGCCGCCGAATCTGGCCAAAGTGACCAAGACCCACTGAGACCGCCATGAGCACCTTTGACCCTGGCCGTCTCGTGATGGTCGACATTCCCGGCAAGTCGCTGGACGCCGAGACCGCCGCCTTCCTGCGCGAGCAGAAGATCCGCTCCGTCTGCCTGTTCCGCAAGAACATCGGCAGCGAGGGCGAGGTGCGCGCGCTGATGGCCGACCTCATCGAAGTGCTGGGCCCGCAGGCGCTGATCGGCATCGACCAGGAGGGCGGTGCCGTCGTGCGCGTGACCTTCCTGCCGCAGCCGCCGTCGGCCATGGCCCTGGGCGCCAGCGGCGATGCCGAGCGGGCCGAGGCCGTGGGTGCGGCGGTCGCGCGCGGGCTGAAGTCGCTGGGCATCAACTGGAACTTCGCGCCGGTGCTGGACGTCAACAACAACCCGGCCAACCCGGTCATCGGCGAGCGCAGCTTCTCCAGCGACCCGGTCAAGGTCAGCCGGCTGGCCGCCGCGTGGATGCGCGGCTCGCTGAGCGAGGGCGTGGCCTGCTGCGTGAAGCATTTCCCCGGCCATGGCGACACGCATGTGGACTCCCACCACGCGCTGCCCACCGTCGACAAGAGCCGCGCCGAGCTGAATGCGCTGGAGCTGGTGCCCTTCAAGGCGCTGGCTTCGCAGGCGCCGGCCATGATGACGGCCCACATCGTCTACCCGCAGATCGACCCCGACCGGCCGGCCACGCTGTCGCCGCAGCTCATCGGCGGCATCTTGCGCCAGGACTGGGGCTACGACGGCGTCGTCATCACCGACGCGCTGATGATGAAGGCCGTGGCCGAGCGCTTCGGCTATGCCAAGTCCGCCGTGATGGCCATCGAGGCCGGCGCCGACATGGTGCTGGCCCAGGGCTCGCTGGCCGAGCAGCGGGTCGCCATCAACGCGCTGCGCCAGGCCTTCGCCAGCGGCCGGCTGACCGCCGAGCAGGGCGAGACCGCCGCAGGCCGGCTGGACCGCCTGGCCGCGGCCTACCCGGCGCGCGCCGTGGCCAACGACGCCGCCCGCGCGGCCGACCATGAACTGATGGCCGAGGCCTGGGCCGCCGGCCTGACCGCGCTGCGCGGCGCCAGGCCACCGGCACTGACGGCGCCCATTCGGGTCATCGTGCAGGGCGACGTGCCGACCGACATGGTCTCCGAAGCCGGCCCGACCGGCCGCCAGGCCGTCGCGCTGTTCGAGGCCTTCGCCGATGCGCAGGTTCAGATGGTGGACGACATCGCGCAGCTCGACTGGACCCGCGTGCCCAGGGACGGCCGCACCAACGTGCTGGTGTCGACGCGCCGCGCCCGCTACGGTCTCGCGGCGAGCGAGTGGCGACCCGACCTGCACCTGTCGCTGTGGAACCCCTACCAGGCGCTGGACGTCGCTGGCCCGACCGTGCTGAGCTGGGGCTTCGCGCCCGGCGCGCTGGCCGGCCTCAAGGCCTGGCTGGAAGGCCGGGTGCAAGCCACCGGCCGCGCGCCGCAAGGGTTGCAGTGATGGAGCCGATCAAGACCCCCATGAGGTGGATTCCCTCCCTGTACTTCGTGCAGGGCATGCAGTTCTTCGTCGTCATGCTCATCGCGGGCCTGATGTTCAAGAACCTGGGCGTCGGCAACGACCAGATCGCGCGCTGGACCGCCGTGCTGGGACTGGCCTGGGCCATCAAGCCGCTGTGGAGCCCCTTCCTGGAGCTGGCGCGCAGCAAGAAGCTCATCGTCGTCGCGATGCAATACGCCGGCGCCGCCGGCCTGGGCCTGATGGCCCTGGCCCTGCACCTGCCGCACTGGTTCGGCGCGGCCATCGTCGTGCTCTTCCTGATTGCCTATGCGTCGGCCACGCACGACATCGCCTGCGACGGCCTTTACATGGCCTCGCTGGAGCCCAAGCGCCAGGCCACCTATGCGGGCTGGCAGGGCGCCTTCTTCAACGGGGCGCGCTTCTTCGTCACCGGCGTCGTGCTGAAGCTGGCCGGCTATCTGGAGGGCGAGATGGGCGTGTTCAACGCCTGGTCCAGCGTGTTCGCGATGCTGTGCGTGCTGGTCGCCGTGCTGGCCACCTACAACGCGCGTTTCCTGCCCGGCACGCTGAGCACCGAGCACAGCGACATGACCGCCTCGGGCGTCTCCGCGCTGCTGAAGGAGGTCATCATCGACTTCTTCAAGAAGCCCGGCATCTGGCTGGCCGTGCTCTTCATCGTGATGTTCCGCTTCGCCGAAGGCCAGGTGCAGACCATCGGCCCGCTCTTCCTGCTGGAGGCGCGCGACAAGGGCGGCCTGGGCCTGACGACGGGCCAGGTGGCCGACGTCTACGGCTGGGTGGGCACGGGCGCCTTCCTCGTCGGCTCGGTGCTGGGCGGCTATCTGACGAGCCGGCTGGGCCTGAAGCGCGCGATGCCGCTGCTCGTCATCGCGATGGGCGTGCCCAACGCGACCTTCTACTACCTCGCCAGCGCGCTGCCGCAGGACATGGCCCACATCGGCGCGGCCGTCGGCGTCGAGATGCTGGGCTATGGCTTCGGCTTCGTCGGCATGATCCTCTACATCATGCAGGCCGTGGCCCCGGGCCGCTTCCAGACGGCCCACTATGCGCTGGGTTCCGGCGTCATGCAGCTGGGATTCATCTTCGCCAAGTCCATCAGCGGCGACATCCAGATCGCGATGGGCTACCAGCAATTCTTCGCGTGGACCATCGGCTGCGGCCTGCCGGCCCTGCTGCTGCTGCTGTGGGTGCCGATGCCGCGTGCCGCGGCGCCCCAGGGCGAGGCGGTGCCCGCATGAGGGCAGCGCTGCTGGCCCTGCTGGCCGCCGCCGCGCCGGCCTTCGCGGCCGGCGAGTTCTTCGACGATTTCAAGCAGAAGGACCTCGACGCGCTGCGCGCCAGCGGCTGGGTGCTGCGCGAGGGCACGGGCCACCCGGGCATGCCGGGTTCGCATTTCGCGCCGCAGCAGCTGGCGCTGGAAGGCGGCCTGTTGAAGCTCAGGCTGTCCACCGACGGCAGCCCCGCCAGCACGGCGCTGGCCCAGCTCTGCGCGGCACGCAAGTTCCTGATCGGCACGACGACGGCGCGCGTGCGCTTCCGTGACACGGCCGGCTCGCGCGACCCCATCATCCAGAGCTTCTTCCTGGCCGGCCCGCTCAAGCACGACTACGACCCCGACTTCAGCGAGGTCGACTTCGAATACCTGCCCCACGGCGGCTGGGGCGAGCCCGAGACGCGGCTCTACGGCGTCAGCTGGCACACGGTGCGCATCGAGCCCTGGGAGTCCTTCAACCAGGCGTCCATCCTGCAGGGCAGCTTCGACGGTTGGCAGTTGCTGACCGTGCAGGTCGAGGCCACGCGCACGCGCCACTACGTCAACGGCCGCCTCATCGGCGAGCACAGCGGCCGCAACGTGCCGAGTCAGCCGATGGCGATCAGCTTCAACCACTGGCTGTCCGCCGGCGCCCCCGAGGGCGCGCCGCGCAGCTACGAGTTCGACGTCGACTGGGTGCTGCACGAGGCCGGCCGCACGCTGAGCCCCGCCGCCATGCAGGCCCGCGCCGCGCAACTGCAGCGCCAGGGCCGGGCGCGCATCGACACCGTGCCCGATTCGGGCCTGACCAGCGAATGCAATCTATGAAAAAGCTGTTCATCGCGGCGCTGGCCCTGGCAGCCGCCCTGGCCCAGGCACAGGTGCAGACCCGGCCGGTCGTCGGCGCCTATGTGCTGGCCGAGCACGGCGTCGACGCCGTCGACCAACTCCAGCCGGGCCGCGTGACGCATCTGCTCTATGCCTTCCTGCTGATCTGCGGCGAGGGCCAGCGCGCCCAGGACGCCCAGGCCTGCCAGGGCCAGCCCGGCTTCGGCATCGCGCCGCATGCCGAGCAGGCCGGCTTCACGGCCGCCTTCGAGCGCCTGAAGCAGCGCGACCCCCAGGTGCAGCTGCTGGCCTCGGTCGGCGGCTGGGGCGGCTCCGATCCCTTCTTCCATCTCGCCGCCACAGCCCAGGGCCGCGCGGCCTTCGTGAAGCATGCGACCGACTGGCTGCGCGCCCGCCCGGTCTTCGACGGCCTGGACATCGACTGGGAGCACCCCGGCTCCAACGGTGCGGTCAACGGCGTGGCGCTGGGCAGCCCGGCCGATGCGGAGGACTACGTGCTGCTGCTGGGCGAACTGCGCGCGGGCCTGGATGCGCTGGGCCGCGAGGCGGGCCGCCATTACGCGCTGACCGCGGCCATCAACACGACACGGGAGCAGCTGGCCCGCATGCCGATGGGCCGCGCGGCGCAGTCGCTGGACCTCGTCTTCATGATGACCTACGACTTCGCCGGCCCGTGGACGAAGAAGGCCGCCCACCACAGCGCCTTGCGCAGCGCCAGGCCCGGTGACGACACCAGCCTGGAGGCCGCGGTGGCCAACCTCCGCCGCGAGGGCGTGCCGGCGGCCAAGCTCGTCGCCGGCGTGGCCATGTACGGCCGCGGCTTCGACGGCGTCAAGGCCGATGGCAGTTATGCCAGGCCCTGGCCCAACGAGGACGGCTCGGTGCCCTTCAAGGACATCGACGCGCTGGCCGGCATGAAGGCCCATTTCGACAAGCGCACCCAGTCCTGGGCCATGGTCGGCGGCGGCCGCTTCGTCGGCTACGACGACCCGCGCGCCGTGCGTGCCAAGGTCGCCTTCGCCAGGCGCGCCGGGCTGGCCGGGGTCTTCGCTTGGGAGCTGAGCCAGGACAACGGCGAAATCCTCGGCGCGATGAACGCGATGCAGCCATGAGCGGCTCTGCTTCCAGGCGCATCGCCTCGGTCGACGCGCTGCGCGGCCTGACCGTCGCGGCCATGCTGCTCGTCAACAACCCGGGCGACTGGGACCATGTCTACTGGCCGCTGGAGCATGCCGGCTGGCACGGCTGCACGCCGACGGACCTGATCTTCCCGTTCTTCCTCTTCATCGTCGGCGTGTCGGCCGCGCTGGCCTTGGGGCCGCGCGTCGACGCGGGCGCCGCGCCGGGGCCGCTGCGCGCGGCCGTCGTCCAGCGCGGCCTGCGCATCTTCGGCCTGGGCCTGCTGCTGCATGCGCTGGCCTGGTGGCTGATGCACAGGCCCGAGTACCGCGTGCTCGGCGTGCTGCAGCGCATCGGCATCTGCTTCATCGCCGTGGGCCTGGTGGCGCTGCGGCTGCGCGCCCGCGGGCAATGGCTGCTGCTGCTGGCCCTGCTGGCCGGCTATGGCGCGCTGCTGCAGTCCGGCCCCACGCTGGACAAGCTCGGCGGCCTGAACCAGCGCCTGGACACTGCCGTGCTGGGCCGCTTTGCCTACGAATGGAACGCCGCCACCGGCATCGCTTTCGACCCCGAGGGCCTGCTGTCCACGCTGGGCGCGCTGGCGACGGCCGTGCTCGGCCTGATCTGCGGCGGGCTGCTGCGCCGCGGCCGGAGCCGCGACCTGATGCTGACGGGGCTTGCGGCGGCGCTCGCCGGCTGGCTCTGGTCGGGCTGGCTGCCCTTCAACAAGCAGTTGTGGACGCCGTCCTTCGTGCTGTGGACCGGCGGCCTGGCGGCCGTGGCCCTCGTGGCCGCGCATGCCTGGATCGACCGGCGCGGTCATCGCCCCTGGGGCCGTGCTTTCGGCCTGAATGCCATCGGTGCCTACGCCGGGGCCTGGATGTGCACGGTGCTGCTCGAAGGCTTAGGCTGGATGGCGCCGCTCTACCGCGGCGTGTTCGGGCCGCTGGGCCCGCTGCTCGGGCCGCAGGGCCAGTCGCTGGCCTTTGCCGTCGCCTTCGTCGCGGTCTGGGCCGTCATCGTCTGGCGGCTGGACCGGCGCGGCTGGTACTGGAAAATCTGAACTTCATGAGCGCTAACGCATTCGCCGTGCGCATGCCGCCGGACGTGCGTTCCGTGCAGGTCGGCGGGCATGCCGTGGTCTTCATCGACGATTTCCTCGCGGACCCGCAGGCCCTCGCCGACGCGGCCTGCCGCGCGCGCTTCGAGCCCTGCGCCGGCTTCGACGAGAAGCGCGGCTACCCCGGCCTGCGCGCCCCCGTGCCGCCGGCCTATTCCGAGTGCCTGACGGCGCTGCTGGATCCGCTGATCCGCATCAACTTCGGCGTGCCCGACGCGCTGGCGCTGAAGAAGACGCCCTGCGCCTTCTCGCTGACGACGGTGGCGCCCGGCGACCTGGGGCCGCTGCAGCGCGTGCCCCATTTCGACGCCAGCACGCCGCACTACATGGCGGCGCTGCTCTACCTCTGCGACGAGCAGCAGGGCGGCACGGCCTTCTACCGCCACCGCGCCACCGGCCTGCAGCAGATCACGGCCGACGGGCGCGAACGCTATGGCGACGCCGTCTACGCCGAACTCGACCGCCAGCCGGCGCCGGCGCGCTACTTCGCCGATTCCGACGCGCGGTTCGAACTGCTGGGCGTGATGCGGGCGCGCTTCAACCGCCTCGTCGTCTATCGCGGCAGCCTGCTGCATTCGGCCATCGTCAACCCGCGGCGGCTCAGCGCCGACCCGCGGGCAGGCCGGCTGACGGTCAACAGCTTCTACGACTTCTAGCCGGCGGAAAAAAGCCCGGCGGCTGCCGGGCTGAAGGGAGACAAGGGGGTGCTGGCTCAGAACTTCGCGCTCAGGCCCAGGCGATAGGTGCGCTCTCCGTCGAAGCCCCAGGCCGGGAAGCCGGCCTTGAGCGAGGGCCGCACGGTGCTGTTGGGATTCGCGACACCGTACTGCAGGTCGTCGGTCTTGAGCAGGTTGGTCGCGTCGAAGGACAGGCGCAGCTGCTTGGTGATGTTCCAGCCCAGGCTCAGGTCCAGGCTGCCATAGGCGTCGTGCATGCGGTTGCCGTACCAGCCGCTCTCGCGGACCATGTACTTGGAGCGCCAGTTGTAGGCCAGGCGCGCCATATAGGTCTCGTTCTCGAAGTAGCCCACCGCGTTCACGTTGTGCTTGGACGACAGCGTGAACATGTTGAGCTGGTCTTCGTACGAGCTGGCGGGGGCCTTGGCGTCGGCATAGGTGTAGTTGGCCTGCACGCCGAAGCCGTTGCCGAAGCCGTGGTTGACCTGGAGCTCCGTGCCCTTGATCGTGCCGCCACCCGCGTTGATGTAGCGCGTGAGGATCCAGTCGTCGAGGCCGGTGTCGGGGCTGACCACGCCCACCTTCTGGTGGTATTGGGTGGTGGTGGTGATGAAGTTGCTGATCCTCTTGTAGAAGAGCGCCGCGGAGACCAGGTTGCCGCGGCCGTAGTAGTGCTCGATGCCCAGATCGAACTGGTTCGAGGTCTGCGGCTTCAGGTTGGGCGTGCCGTAGTTGAATCCGTCGTTCTGCGTGTTCTTGTCGTTGAAGCCCACCACCTGCGTCAGGAACATGTTGGCGAAATTGGGCCGGGTCATGGCCTGGGCCAGCGCGAAGCGCAGGATGGTGTCCTTCTGCAGGTCGTAGGCGAGGTTCAGGCTGGGCAGGAACTTGCCGTAGCTGGCGCTCTGGCTGGTCTGGCTCTTGCTCCAGCCGTCGTTGTTGCTGACGTAGTTAGGGTCGGTGGTGGGCCACAGTGTGCCGTCGAAGGCATAGCCCGTGGCCGTGGCCTTGGTGTGCACGTAGCGCAGCCCGAAGTTGCCGCGCAGTTGCTCGGCTTCGAAGTCGAACATGCCGTAGGCCGCGGTGTTCTTCTCGTTGAGCACGCCATAGGCGGAGCGGTCCTCCACCCAGCCCGTCAGGTTGCCGGCGGCCGCGGCCAGCATGGCGCCGATGTTGGGCTTGGCCACGGTCCAGCTGCCGAGCGGCACGGTGCCGCTGAACAGCGAGGCGGTGTCCACGGTCTTGGGGGCGGCCGCGTACAGGCCGACCTGGCCGGACTTCGTGAAGGTGTGGTCGGTGCTGCGCAGGCCGGCCTTGAAGGCGGTGAGGAAGCCGCCGTTCAGGTCAATGCTGGCGTCCAGCTGCAGGAAGTCTTCCTTGTCGCGGTTGGGGCCGCGGCCGTTGGCCCAGCTCTCCGACTGCGACTGCGCCGGCAGGTTGCTCAGCGTGATGTTCTGGCTGGACGACGGCGAAAGCTTGAGCTTCTTGCCGGTGGCGTCGATGGTGCCCGTCCACAGCGGCAGCGGCGAGAAGGCATTGGCGGTGCCCCAGCCATCGGGGTCGGTCGGCGGCGCGTTGACGTAGGCGAAGTTGGTCGTCTGGTCGGTGCCGCCATCGGCCTTGGTCGAGCCGCCGACGGCGGAGACCTTGTAGCCCTCGCCGCGCCAGCTGCCGTTGAGCACCAGGCTGTCCGAGCTCATCGACGCACGGCGCACCCAGTTCTGGAAGAACACATGCTCGGAGCTGGGGTCGGCAGCGCCGCGCACATGCAGCGTGCACACGCCGTTGACCGGGTTGGTCAGCTTGCAGTTCTGCGGGTCTTCGGCAGTGAAGATGTACTGGCTGGTGTTGGAGTTGTTGGCGTCGTAGTTCAGGTGCAGATAGTTCAGGCTCAGGTCCAGGCCCTGCACCGGCCGTGCCTGCAGCGTCAGGTTGACGGCCTGGCGCTTGCGGTCCTGCACGAAGACGGTGGGCTCGACGTCGCCGTTCCAGCGGTTGTCGGCCTCGATGCCGTGGCGGATGTAGTTGCCCTTCTCCGCAGCGCCGGCCAGCAGCACGCCGAAGGTCTTGGCCTCGTTGCGCCAGCTGTAGAGGGCCGAGGCCTCCCGGCTGACGCCGCTGGTGCTGCCCTTGCCCACCTTGACGCTGGCGAAGGCAGTGTGCGCGGCCTGGTCCAGCGGCATGCGGGTCTTGACGATGACGGTGCCGCCGATGCCGCCTTCGGTGATGTCGGCCTGCGAGGACTTGTAGACCTCCATGCCGCCGATCAGTTCGGGCGGCAGCAGCGAGTAGTTGAAGGAGCGGTCGACGTCCTTCTGGTCGTACCAGCCGGTGGAGGCGACGGTCTGGCCGTTCAGCGTGGTGTAGGTCATCTGCGGATCGGTGCCGCGGATGGAGACCGAGGCGCCGACGCCGAAGTCGCGGCCCACCGAGATGCCGGGAATGCGGCCCAGGGCCTGGCCGACGTCGGAGTCGGGCAGCTTGCCCACGTCTTCGGCCGACACGGCGTCGACGATGGCGGTGGCGTTCTTTTTGATCGTGGCCGACGTCTGCAGCGCGGCGCGGATGCCGGTGACGACCACCTGCTCCAGCTGCGCGGAGGCAGGTGCCTGGGCTTCCTGGGCCTGGGCGGCGAGCGATGCGCCCAGCAATGCCAGCGACACGGCGGCCGCGATGGGGGTCTGCTTGACCTTCATGAACAAATCCTCGTTATGGTCAATGGAATCAGGGCGGGGCCGCACCGATCCGGCCGCGTGCCACCTTCAGCCCGGCCGCGCCCCTGCGGGTCCAGGGGCGGCGTGCGGCCGGTGCGATGCCACTGTAATGAGCGATAACGCCACTTTGGTACCAATTTAATCTGGGTGATTTCCCTGATGGTTTCTATGTTGCCCATGAAGATCGTCATGTCTCCCCTTGTGCTCGACGGCTGTGGGTGTTGCACTGGTATTAGACTGGCGTCTAGATGGCGAGCGGATTTCGTTGTTTATTGGCGATGTCGACCCTGATGGGGAGCTGAGGTGGCAGGCATGAAGCGCGTGGAGAGCTGGCTGGCGGCCGACGGGCCGCAACTCAGGGAGCGCCTGGAGCAGCGGGCCGAACCCGTGCTGCTGAAGAGCCTGGTGGCGCATTGGCCGGCCGTGCAGGCCGGGCGCGCGGCGGCAGCGGGCATCTGCGACTACCTGGCCCGCTTCGACCGCGGCGTCGAGGTCTTCGCCACCAAGACGCGTGCCGCGGCCCGCGGCGTGATGGGCTACAACGACGAGCTGACCGACTTCGCCTTCGTCAAGGCGCGCATGACGCTGGCCGAGTTCATCGCGAACCTGCGGGCCTATCTGCCGATGCAGGGCGCCCCGGCCATCGCCGCGCAATGCGCCAAGGTCGGCGAGGTCATCCCGGGCTTCCTCGACGAGAACCCATTGCCGGCCCTGCCGGGCGTGGTGCCCAATTTCTGGCTGGGCAATGCGCTGACGGTGCCCGTGCATCACGACCACCCGCACAACCTGGCCTGCGTCGTGGCCGGGCGGCGGCGCTTCACGCTGTTCGCGCCGGAGCAGGTGGGCAACCTCTATATCGGCCCGCTGGAGCACACGCCGTCGGGCGCGCCGATCTCGGTCGTGCACCCCCAGGCGCCGGACTTCGAGCGCTACCCGCGCTACCGCGAGGCGCTGGCTGCGGCTCGGGTGGCCGACATGGAGCCCGGCGACGCCCTCTACATCCCGCCGTTGTGGTTCCACCAGGTCGAGGCGCTGGAGAAGGTCAATCTGCTGGTCAACTACTGGTGGCCCGTGGCCGGCCTGGCCGAAGATGCACAGCTGCCCAGCCCGGCGAACGCGCTGATGCAGGCCATCAAGGTCATGAACGCACTGCCGCAGCCGCAGCGCGACGCCTGGGCGGCGATGTACGGCCATTACATCGTGCAGCGCGAGCAGGAGCCCGGCGCCCACATCCCCGCGCCCTGGCACGGCGCGCTGGCGCGGCGGCGCTGAAGAAACCAGGATCCCCGGCATGCAAGCGATGAAGGAACTGCACGGCGTCACGCGCGAGCGCTTCGAGCGCGAGGTGATGGCCGGCTACGAGCCGGTGGTGATGCGTGGCGTCGTCGGCGACTGGCAGCTGGTGGCACAGGGGCGTGCCGGCCTGGAGGCCTGCCTGCAATACCTGATGGGTTTCGACCAGGGCGAGGCCGTCGATGCCGTGCTCGCCAAGCCCGAGGCCGTGCGCGCCTTCAGCTACAGGCCGGGCCTGGACGGCTTCAACTTCACGCGCGACAAGCGGCCCTATGCGGCGCTGTTCGAGCAGCTCTGGCGCTACAGCCATTTTCCCGATCCGCCCAGCCTCGCGGCGCAGAGCGCGCTGGTGTCGGCCGCTCTGCCGGGGCTGGAGCGGGCCAACGCGCTGCCGCTGCTGGATGCCGGCGTCGCGCCGCGTATCTGGATCGGCAATCGTGCGACGGTTCCAGCGCATTTCGACGACTCGCACAACATCGCCTGCGTGGCGGCCGGCCGGCGCCGCTTCACGTTGCTGCCGCCGCAATGCGCGCCGCTGCTCTACCTCGGCCCGCCGGACTACGCGCCCACGCCGGCGCCGATGTCCGTCGTGCCCGACCTGCACCGGGCCGACCCGGCGCAGTTCCCGCTGCTGGCCGAGGCGCTGGCCCAGGCCGTCGTGGCCGAACTGGAGCCGGGCGATGCGATCTACATCCCGCCGCTGTGGTTCCACCAGGTCGAGGCGCTGGCGCCGCAGCTGAACATCCTGCTGAACTACTGGTGGCGGCCCGCGCCCGCGCCGGGCCGCCGCGACGACCTGCACCTGGCCACGATTCGGCTGGCCATGCTGGCCCTGCGCCATCTGCCGGACGCCGAGCGCGAAGGCTGGCGCGCGCTGTTCGGGCACTATGTGTTCGGCGCGCGCGGCGAGGCGCTGGCCCATATTCCCGACGGTCAGCGCCACATGTTCGGCACGCTGGACGCCGCCCAGGACGAGGCCATCCGCAAGGACGTCGCCGCGCAGCTGAAGCGCTGAGCTACCAGAGATAGAGCTGCAGCGTCTTGTCGCCCACGCGCGGCGGGATGTCGGCCAGCAGCTCGCGGTGGTCGGGGAAGTTCAATGCGCTGCGAGACACGAAGTCGTCCACGGCGTCCAGCCGGTGCCGCGCCTGGTGGGCGGTCGGCGTCTGCAGGTCTCGCGCGTCCGGGAAGATGCCCATGCCGGCCAGCAGCGCATACCAGGACACGGTGGGATAGCCGCCACCGAAGCGACCCGTCTTGAGCGCGGCCACCAGCGGCTGGCGCGACATCCATGTCATCAGCACGCCCTGCAGAGCGTCCGACAGATGCATGTTCTCGGCGTTCTCGCGCCAGTAGTCGGTGTCGGTGCGCGAGTTGGTCTTGTAGTGCGCCACGATGTAGTCGCGCGTGTTCTCGAAGCGCGTGCGCATGCCGTCGTTGAAGCGCTGCTGCGCGGCCGGGCCGAGGTCGCCGGCCTCCAGCGCGTCCACCAGCGCGGCGGCCGTGCGCTGCACGAAGAGCAGGGCGGTCGCCTCCAGCGGTTCGATGAAGCCCTGCGACAGGCCCACGGCCACGCAGTTGCGGCTCCATTGCTTCTCCATGCGGCCGACGCGCATCTTCAGGTGGCGGGCCGGCACGTCGGCGTCCAGCAGGCCGAGGTGGCGGCGCAGCTCGGTCTCGGCCTCGTCGGCCGAGCAGTGGGCGCTGCTGTAGACATAGCCGTTGCCGTGGCGGTTGGTCAGCGGGATCTTCCAGGCCCAGCCGTGGCGCAGCGCGGTGGAGACGGTCTGCGATTCGATGGCACCGTTGAGCGGCGTCGGCATCGCGATGGCCGCGTCGTTGAACAGGTTCTCGGCATAGGAGATGAAGGGCGTCTGCAGGGCCTTGCCGATCAGCAACGACGCGAAGCCGGTGCAGTCGACGAAGAAGTCGGCGGCCAGCGTCTCGCCGTCGTCGAGCTGCAGGCGGTCGATGTCGCCGCCCTCGTTCAGCAGCACCTGGGTGACATGGCGCTGCAGATGCTGCACGCCGCGCTCGACGGCCTTGGCGGCGAGGAACTGGCCGAGCAGCGTCGCGTCGAAGTGATAGCCATACCAGATGTCGAACGGGAAGTTGCGATGCGCCCGCGGCCCGCGGCCCTGGCGGGCCAGCGCCGCGGCGACGAAGAAGCGGTCCGGGTGGGCGTCAACGTCCGCGCCTTCCAGCCGCGCATGCACGTTGTCCACGAATTGATGCATGGTCATGTTGTCCAGCATCGACGCGAACGGGTGGAAGTAGCGCTCGAAACCGGGCTTGGTGGACCAGCCTTCGAAGGTGATGCCGCTCTTGTAGGTGGCGTTGCAGGCGGGCATCCATTCCGACTCCTCGATGCCGAGGCCGTCGAAGAAGCCGCGCAGCCAGGGCGTCGAGCCCTCGCCGACGCCGATGATGCCGACCTGGGGCGACTCCAGCACCGTCACCTTCAGCCGCGGGCCATAGGCCGTCGTGGCCAGCATCAGCGCCGTCATCCAGCCTGCCGTGCCGCCGCCGACGACGCAGACATGGCGCACCGGCGGCGCTGCCTGTGTGCTGCCGCCGGTGGGGCGGGCGGCGACGTGCTGGTTGAAGACGGTGGCGGTGTCGTTCATGGTGTGGTCGGCACGGAAAAAGGGGAACGTGTCGTCCACGCTCCCCTTTTGATTTTGGTGGGCGTCGCAGAGCCCGCAGCGGGCTCTGCGCGGTCCCATCTCAATACTTGACGCGGGCGGTCAGGTAGAACTGGCGGCCGTTCTTGTAGATGGCGCGCGGTTCCGACTTGTAGTCGCCGTAGTATTTCAGGACCGGGTCGTTCAGGTTCTGGGCGTCGAGGCTCACGGCGAAGTGGTCGTTGAGCTTGTAGCCCAGCGATGCCGACAGCACGCCGCCACCCGCCTGGTAGTAGTCGGTGCCACGGTCGCGGCCCAGGTAGTTGTCCGACGAATAGCCGTAGTTCACGCGTGCCGAGAAGCTGTCGTTCTCGAAGAAGCCGCCCAGGTTGGCGGTGTTCTTGACCGAGCCGCGCAGCACGTGGCCGCTTTCATCGTGGCCGTCGGCCAGCGTGTAGTTGGCGTTGATGCCGAAGTTGTTGGCGATCGGTGTTTCGAACGCGAACTCCATGCCCGTGACGGAGGCCTTCTTGTTGACCAGGCCGGTCACGACAAACTGACGGTTGACCAACTGCTGCACACCGCCCTGCTGATTGGTGTTGCCCAGCAGCACCGGGTAGGTGGCGGTGAAGCTGCCGTTCGTGATGTAGCTGCCCATCTCCATATGGAAGGCGCCCATGGACACGAAGGCGCGCGGCGCGAAGTACCACTCGACGTTCGCGTCGAAGTTGGTCGAGCGAACCGGCTTGAGGTCCGGGTTGCCGGCGGCGCCCGTGCCCACGGCCTGGCCGGTCGGGTCGCTGTAGGTGCCGGTGCTCTGCGTCGCGGACAGGGCCGTGTAGTCCGGGCGCGTCAGCGTGCGCGACAGGGCCAGGCGGGCCACGACGTTGCGGGTCACGTCGATGCGGATGCTGGCGCTGGGCAGGACGTCCGTGTAGTTGTTGTCACGGAACGACTGATAGCAGCCGCCGCCGTCGCACCACGGCGACACCGCATAGCCGGGCATCGTCGTGTCCTTGGTGGGAACCCAGGTCAGCGAGGAGGTCTTGGTGTTCACCAGGCGCAGACCGACGTTGCCGCTCCAGCCTTCGCCTTCCAGGTTGCCCTGGACGTAGCCGGCGGTCACGCGTTCCKTCACGGAATATTCATTGGCCACGTGACGGCGGCCGATCGGGCGGACGGCGTTGATCGCGTCATAGGCGGCCAGCGTGGCCTCCGTCGGGTACTGGATGTTGGTCGGGAAGCCGCTGCCCAGGCCATTGCCGAAATTGCTCGGGTAGGACTGGGTGTAGTCGCTGCTCATCAGGCCGATGGGCAGGCCGTTCGAACCCTTCACCGGAGCGCCCCAGTTCGGGCCCTGGCCGATGATCGGGCCGTCGGTGTAGCGCTTGTGCTCGGAGTTGCGCAGGCCGAACTTCAGGCTGCGCAGCACGCCGGCGTCGAGCGCATACTCGGCGTCGACCTGGGCCCAGGTTTCCTTGTCCTGCACGACGACGTTCTGGTCGCCGAAGATCCAGTCCAGCTGGAAGGGGACGCCAGGATCGGCGGACGGCGAGGTCGTCATCGTGAAGGACGGAGCCTGCTTGCCGCCGTGCAGGTTGAAGCTGGCGGCCGTGCCGAAGATGTCGCCTTCGAAGACGTTCTGCGTGTCGGTCTTGCCCTTGCCGTTGGACGTGCCGGCGTTGCCCGACAGCTTCAGCGTGTCGTTGACCTTCCAGGAGCCTTCCAGGTTCATGAAAGCGGTCTGGGCCGAGGCCTTGCGCGAGATCAGGTCATAGACGCCGATCTGGGCCGGCTTCGCGGACGTGTAGGTCGCGTCGGTCAGGATGTGGGTCGAGGGGTCGATGGCGTAGCTGGCCAGCGTTGCATTGGCCATCGACCACTGGTTGGACAGCATGTAGTTGCGGTTGTAGTTGTCCGCATCGAGCTTGGACGACATGCCGGTGAGGGTCAGGTCGACGTCCTTGGTCGGCTTGACCTGGACGCTGACCACGCCGCCCTTGCGCTCACGCTCCTGCGTGAAGTAGGCGGAGCCCATCAGGTTGGGGACCAGCGCACCCGCCAGGGCCGGGTTGGCCGCCACGAGGCCGGGGTTCAGCTGCTCGATGGGCGTCAGGGCCTTGGCGCCGTCGTGGGCCATCGTCTCGACGCCGTCGCGACGCAGGTGACGCTTCTCGTCGAAGGCCTGCACCAGGATGCCAAAGGTCTTGGCGTCGTTCTTGTAGGCGAACAGCGCGCTGACCTGCGGGTCGTTCTTCTTCGGCAGGTCGGCATAGACCATGCCCAGGCCGGCTTCGAAGGTCAGGGACTTGGAGAAGTCCAGCGGCTTGCGGGTGATGATGTTCACCGCGCCGGCCGTGCCGCCTTCCGTGTCGGAGGCCTGGGCGTTCTTGTGCACCTCGACGCGGCTCACCAGTTCGGAGGGCAGCAGCGAGAAGCTCACGCTGCGGCCGACGCCGGCGCCGGTCTGGTCCAGCACGAACCAGTCGCCGTTGGCCACGGCATGGCCGTCCAGCAGGGTCTGGGTCAGGCTGGGGTTGGTGCCGCGCAGGCCCACGCGGTCGCGCTCGTCAAAGCCGCCGGAGCCGCCCGAGGGGCTGTTCAGGATGGTGACGCCGGGGATGCGGGCCAGCGAGTCGGCCACGTTCTTGTCCGGCATCTTGCCGATGTCTTCGGCGGAGATGACGTCGACGTGGGTGTCGGCATTGCGCTTGACGTTCAGGGATTTTTCCTGCGACGCGCGGATGCCGGTCACGACGACCGCTTCCAGCTGTTCGGCTTGGGCCGGTGCCGGTGCCGGTGCCTGCTGTGCCGTGGCGGCGCCGCCGATGCCGAGCAGGGCGATGAATACCGCCTGCGAGATGGGAGTCTGCTTGACCTTCATGTGCTGTTCCTCGTTGTGGCCAATAAATTGGGGCGGCGGTGGCTGCTCCGGAGTGCGCTGCATACCACCTTCGGTCCGGTTGGTGCCTTGTTTGCCCTCAAAAGCGCATCCAACCAGTGCCATGCCACTGTAACGATTGATAACGCCACTTTGCTACCAGTCTGAGTCAGGGACTTTCCCGAATACGCCTTTGCTAGCGGGGCGATGCTGCCGTTCCCTCCCTCTGTGAGGGCGGTTTCGCCTCAGGCAAATTGGTATGTTATTGGTATTTATTGTGCGCAAAAATTGTTGCTCGCCAGCGACGAGGCGCTTGCCGGCGCGATCGAATTGGGGTTTGCCGACGGCTTCCGCTGGTAGCTGGGTGGCCTTGTTCTGGTGCTGGATTGGTCGCCTGTCGCCGGTGTGCGCAGAGAGGCTGGGCTTGCCGTGTGGTGGTCTGGTGCCGCTGTGCGGCGCTCCTTGCATCGAGGCGTGACGCGCCGATGTCGGCGATTGCTCGTCAGGCCGCTGTTGTGACTCGCTGCGCTTGTGCTATAGTTGCGGGCTTGCCTCAGGAGGGGTGGCCGAGTGGTTAAAGGCAGCAGACTGTAAATCTGCCCGCATTGCGTACGCTGGTTCGAATCCAGCCTCCTCCACCAAAGCATGCTTTGCGTGCCGAGGGCATCTGAGGTTGAGAGCTCCCAGGGCGGGAGTAGTTCAATGGTAGAACCTTAGCCTTCCAAGCTAATGACACGGGTTCGATTCCCGTTTCCCGCTCCATCAGTGAGCGGCTTGGTCGGCAAGCGTCGACACCGGTTTGCCGGCCAATCCCTGGCGTCAAACCCGTGCCGATGCCCATGTGGCTCAGTGGTAGAGCACTCCCTTGGTAAGGGAGAGGTCACGCGTTCGATCCGCGTCATGGGCACCACCAATTTCTCTTTTTCTTCTACTCGTCTCAACGGGTTCGCCTCAGGAGCGCAAGATGGCAAAAGGCAAGTTTGAACGGACCAAGCCGCACGTGAACGTGGGCACGATCGGTCACGTGGACCACGGCAAGACGACGCTGACGGCGGCGATCGCGACGGTGCTGTCCAAGAAGTTCGGCGGCGAGGCCAAGGCCTACGACCAGATCGACGCAGCGCCCGAAGAAAAGGCCCGCGGCATCACGATCAACACCGCCCACGTCGAGTACGAGACGGCCAACCGCCACTACGCGCACGTGGACTGCCCCGGCCACGCCGACTACGTCAAGAACATGATCACCGGCGCCGCCCAGATGGACGGCGCCATCCTGGTGTGCTCGGCCGCTGACGGCCCGATGCCCCAGACCCGCGAGCACATCCTGCTGGCCCGCCAGGTCGGCGTGAAGTACATCATCGTCTTCCTGAACAAGTGCGACATGGTCGACGACGCCGAGCTGCTCGAGCTCGTCGAAATGGAAGTGCGCGAACTGCTCTCCAAGTACGACTTCCCCGGTGACGACACCCCCATCGTCAAGGGCTCGGCCAAGCTGGCCCTGGAAGGCGACACCGGCGACCTGGGCGAGCAAGCCATCATGCGCCTGGCCGACGCGCTGGACACCTACATCCCCCAGCCCGACCGTGCCGTTGACGGCGCCTTCCTGCTGCCCGTGGAAGACGTGTTCTCCATCTCCGGCCGCGGCACCGTCGTGACCGGTCGCGTCGAGCGCGGCGTGATCAAGGTCGGCGAAGAAATCGAAATCGTCGGCATCCGCGAAGTCCAGAAGACCACGGTCACGGGCGTCGAAATGTTCCGCAAGCTGCTGGACCAGGGCCAGGCGGGCGACAACGTCGGCATCCTGCTGCGCGGCACCAAGCGCGAAGACGTCGAGCGCGGCCAAGTGCTGGCCAAGCCCGGCACCATCAAGCCCCACACCCACTTCACCGCTGAGATCTACGTTCTGAGCAAGGAAGAGGGCGGCCGCCACACACCGTTCTTCAACAACTACCGTCCCCAGTTCTACTTCCGCACGACGGACGTGACCGGCGCGGTGGAACTGCCCAAGGACAAGGAAATGGTCATGCCCGGCGACAACGTCGGCATCACCGTGAAGCTGATCGCGCCGATCGCGATGGAGCAGGGCCTGCGCTTCGCCATCCGTGAAGGTGGCCGCACCGTCGGTTCTGGCGTCGTCGCCACGATCCTCGAGTAAGTTTTCAAGGCCACAGGGGCATAGCTCAATTGGCAGAGCGTCGGTCTCCAAAACCGAAGGTTGGGGGTTCGAGACCCTCTGCCCCTGCCACCCGCCACTGATCACGGCGGTTGGATCCCGGCAAACCAAGCATCGGCCCGCGGGAGAGATCTCGGCGGGCCTTGCTGCTGATGGCTACGGGCCGCAGCAGCATCCGAACAGCCACCCCAGGTGGCGCGTGAAAGTGAAGTGATGGCGAATCCTCCCCAAGTCGAGACCGTGACCAGCGGCGCCGACAAGGCCAAGCTGGCCGCTGCGGTGCTGCTGCTGATCGGCGCGCTGGCGGCCTATTACGGCCTGGCCAAGCAAGGCGCGCTGGTGCAGTGGGCCTCGCTGCTCGTGCTGCTGGCTGCCGGCGTGGCGGCCTTCTTCACGTCCGAGCACGGCAAGGCGCTGATCGCCTACGGCCGCGACTCGTCGCGCGAGGTCAAGAAGGTCGTCTGGCCGACCCGCAAGGAAGCGACCCAGATGACGGGCTATGTGTTCGCCTTCGTCGTCGTCATGGCGCTGTTCCTGTGGATGACCGACAAGACGCTGGAATGGGTGCTCTACGACCTGATCCTGGGCTGGAAGCGCTGATCGCAAGGAATCCGAATGTCTGAAGAACAAGTCGTCACGACCGAAGCCCCGACGGGCCCGCCCAAGCGCTGGTACGTCGTCCATGCCTACTCGGGCATGGAAAAGGCCGTCGAACGCAATCTGCGCGAGCGCATCGACCGCGCCGGCATGCAGGACAAGTTCGGCCGCATCCTGGTGCCGACCGAAGAAGTCGTCGAGCTGAAGAACGGCAAGAAGGCCGTCACCGAGCGCCGCTTCTTCCCCGGCTACGTGCTGGTCGAGATGTTCATGGATGACGAGTCCTGGCACCTGGTGAAGCACACGTCCAAGGTGACGGGCTTCGTCGGCGGCGCCAAGAACCGCCCGGCCCCGATCTCGGAAGCCGAGGTCATGAAGATCGTCAACCAGATGCAGGAAGGCGTCGAGAAGCCCCGGCCCAAGGTCGAGTGGACGGTCGGCGAGGTCGTGCGCGTCAAGGAAGGCCCCTTCACCGACTTCAACGGTTCGGTCGAAGAGGTCAACTACGACAAGTCCAAGGTCCGTGTGTCGGTCACGATCTTCGGCCGTGCCACGCCGGTCGAGCTGGACTTCGCGCAGGTTGAAAAAGTCTGACGACACGTCGTCAGACTTTTCGCCGCTGCCCGCAGGGCTAAGGCAAAAGGTCCGACCGGCGTCGCTGATGCTTCAAATGAACTGATTGCCTCAATTTCGAGCATCAGAGTAGAATTCCGGGTTCGGCTGGCGACCCTGACGTCGGCCCGTGACCAGTCTGCAACGAGAGGCGGACAAGAGGAGCAAAGGTAAGGACTGGATCGGAAAGATCTGGCCCGAGTCCGATGCGCTAGCACTCAGGTGATTCTGCGAGGCCGCAGGGTCACTGGATTGGAGAAAACATGGCCAAGAAAATTGTCGGCTTCATCAAGCTGCAAATTCCGGCCGGCAAGGCAAATCCTTCGCCGCCGGTGGGTCCCGCGCTGGGTCAGCGTGGCCTGAACATCATGGAGTTCTGCAAGGCGTTCAACGCCCAGACTCAGCAAGGCTACGAGCCAGGCATGAAGCTGCCGGTGGTCATCACCGCGTTCGCAGACAAGAGCTTCACCTTCATCATCAAGTCGCCCCCGGCGACCGTGCTGATCAAGAAGGCCGCGAAGATCGAGAAGGGTTCGCAGCGCCCCCACCTGGACAAGGTCGGCAAGCTGACCCGCGCCCAGCTGGAAGAGATCGCCAAGATCAAGACCAAGGACCTGACGGCCGCCGACATCGACGCCGCCGTTCGTACCATCGCCGGCTCCGCCCGCTCGATGGGCATCATCGTGGAAGGGGTCTGACATGGCCAAGCTCACCAAGAAGCAAAAGGCTCTGGCTGGCAAGGTCGAGTCGACCAAGCTGTACGCGCTGACCGAAGCCCTGGACCTGGTCAAGAGCCTGGCCAGCGCCAAATTCGATGAGTCCATCGACGTCGCCGTGCAACTCGGCATCGATGCCAAGAAGTCTGACCAGGTCGTGCGCGGCGCCGTCGTGCTGCCCAACGGCACCGGCAAGACCAAGCGCGTGGCCGTGTTCGCCCAAGGCGCCAAGGCCGAGGAAGCCAAGGCCGCCGGCGCCGATGTCGTCGGCATGGAAGACCTGGCCGAGCGCGTCAAGGCGGGCGACATGCCCTTCGACGTGGTCATTGCCTCGCCCGACACGATGCGCGTCGTCGGTACCCTGGGTCAGATCCTGGGCCCGCGCGGCCTGATGCCCAACCCCAAGGTCGGCACCGTGACCCCGGACGTCGCCACCGCCGTCAAGAACGCCAAGGCTGGCCAGGTCCAGTTCCGCGTCGACAAGGCCGGCATCATCCACGGCACCCTCGGCCGTCGTTCGTTCGACACCGACGAGCTGGAAGGCAACCTGCGCGCGCTGATCGAGGCCCTGAACAAGGCCAAGCCGGCGTCGAGCAAGGGCATCTACCTGCGCAAGGTCGCCGTGTCCTCGACGATGGGCGTCGGCGCCCGCGTCGAAATCGCGTCGATCAACGCTCAAGCCTCGGCGGCTTGACGTAAAGAATCTGCTCGGGGCGAGTCTGGCCCCGGGCGACAAGATTGGTGGGGCGCTGGCCCGGGCAACCGGGTCGGCGCGTCATCCAAGACCGCTGGTGGAGACCCCTTAAATCGACGTCGCAAGACCGAGAACCAGCGCAGATGGCGGTCCCGCTGAAAGAAGTTCGTTCCTGACGTGTTTCTTATCAGATGGTCGCTGAATCCCTGGCGCTCTCGAAGCCGCAAGGCCGAGGGAGCAAACGTGAGGAGTAGACCTTGAGTCTCAATCGCAACGAGAAAGCAGCCGTCGTGACCGACGTGGCAGCGCAAGCCGCCAAGTCGCAAACGCTCGCGCTGGCCGAGTACCGTGGCCTCACCGTGGAAGCCTTGAACAAGCTGCGCGTCGACGCGCGTGCCAAGGGTGTCTATCTTCACGTGCTGAAGAACACCCTGGCCCGTCGCGCCGTCGCCGGCACCCCGTTCGAGGCGGCCTCGGAGAGCATGGTCGGTCCGCTGATCTACGGCTTTTCGGAAGACGCTGTCGCGGCTGCCAAAGTCATCGCTGACTTTGCCAAGACCAACGACAAGCTTGTCATCAAGGGCGGTGCCTACGGCGGCAAGGCTCTGGACGTGAACGGCGTGAAGGCGCTGGCATCCGTCCCGAGCAAGGAAGTGCTGCTGTCGCAAATCGCCGGCCTGCTGCTGTCGCCGGTGCAACGCACCGCGGCCGTGCTGGCTGCCCTGGCCCAACAGCGTGGTGGTGGCGAAGTTGCCGCCGAAGCGCCCGCAGCCTGATCGACGAACACCGCGTATCCACGCAACCCATCTGTTATTTAGGAACACATCATGGCATTCGATAAAGACGCTTTCCTGACCGCTCTGGACAGCATGACCGTTCTGGAACTGAACGATCTGGTCAAGGCAATTGAAGAGAAGTTCGGCGTGTCCGCCGCTTCGATGGCTGCTCCGGCCGCCGGTGGCGCGGCTGGCGGCGCCGCTGCCGCTGCTGAAGAGAAGACCGAGTTCAACGTCGTCCTGACCGACGCCGGCGCCCAGAAGGTCGGTGTCATCAAGGCCGTCCGCGAAATCACCGGCCTGGGCCTGAAGGAAGCCAAGGACCTGGTCGACGGCGCTCCGAAGAACGTCAAGGAAGGCATCTCCAAGGCCGACGCCGAAGCCGCCGTGAAGAAGCTGGTCGAAGCCGGCGCCAAGGCCGAAATGAAGTAATTCGACGAGGGCACGGCTACTGCGCCGGCCGATCTCGAGCCTTCGATGCTCGCCGTACGCCAGTACGGCTCCGCGTCTCAGGCCCGACCTCGACCGGCTCGCGACGCCGCTCCCTCGCCGAATCCGGGTCGTCCGGATTCAAAAAAGGGGTGGCCTTCGGGCTTCCCCTTTTTCGTCTTTGCGGGTTTGTCCCGTAGAGAACAGCTGAAAGAACCGCGCGCGGTATGATGCGCGGTTCTTTCACGTGTTCTCTGATCCGACTGCAGAGAACCAGTTTGGTCGGACTTTGGTCAGCATCTGTTGCGGGGCCGAAGTTGTCCGCCAGCGGTTGGTAGTGGCCAACCACCAAGCTAGGCAGCCGCCCGTCCTGGGTGTGCGAGCCAGCCAGTCGCCGACGCGGTGCGTCCCACGGCCGGGGATGCACTCGACACGGAGTGTTTATGGCGCAAGCAACCCCCTACAGCTATACCGAGCGCAAGCGGATCCGCAAGAGCTTCGGCAAGCGCGAGAGCGTTCTCAACGTTCCCTATCTGCTCACGATGCAGAAGGACAGCTACGTGGCCTTCCTGCAGAAGGACGTACCCCCCGCCAAGCGCAAGCCCGAAGGCTTGCAGGCGGCCTTCCTGTCGGCGTTCCCGATTGTTTCGCACAACGGTTTCGTCGAGATGAAGTTCCTCGAGTTCAACATCGCCAAGCCGCCGTTCGACACCCGTGAGTGCCAGCAGCGGGGGTTGACCTACGCCGCCGCCGTGCGTGCGCGCCTGCAGATGATCATCTATGACCGTGAGTCGCCCCAGGCGAAGACGGTCAAGGAGATCAAGGAGCAGGAGGTCTACATGGGCGAAGTGCCCCTGATGACCGACTACGGCTCCTTCATCGTGAACGGTACCGAGCGCGTCATCGTGTCGCAGCTGCACCGTTCGCCGGGCGTGTTCTTCGAGCACGACAAGGGCAAGACCCACTCGTCGGGCAAGCTGCTGTTCAGCGCCCGCATCATTCCCTACCGCGGCTCCTGGCTGGACTTCGAGTTCGACCCGAAGGACATCCTCTACTTCCGCGTCGACCGCCGCCGCAAGATGCCGGTCACCATCCTGCTCAAGGCCATCGGCCTGAACCCCGAGCAGATCCTGGCCCACTTCTTCGTGTTCGACAACTTCCGCCTGATGGACGTTGGCGCGCAGCTCGAATTCGTCGCCGACCGCCTGAAGGGCGAAGTGGCCCGTTTCGACATCGTCGACAAGTCGGGTGCCGTCATCGTCGAGAAGGACAAGCGCATCACCGCCCGCCATGTGCGCCAGTTGGAGCAGTCCGGCACGCAGCACATCTCGGTGCCGGAAGACTTCCTGGTCGGCCGCGTGCTGGCCAAGAACATGATCGACGCCGACACCGGCGAGATCATCGCGAAGGCCAACGACGAGCTGACCGAAGCGCTGCTGAAGAAGCTGCGCGCCGCCGGCGTCAAGGAAATCCAGTGCCTGTTCACGAACGAGCTGGACGAAGGCGCCTACATCAGCCAGACGCTGGCCTCCGACGAGACCGACAGCCAACTGGCCGCCCGCGTCGCGATCTACCGCATGATGCGCCCCGGCGAGCCGCCGACGGAAGACGCCGTCGAGGCCCTGTTCAACCGCCTGTTCTACAGCACCGACACCTACGACCTGAGCCGTGTCGGCCGCATGAAGTTCAACGCGCGCGTCGGCCGTGACACGCCCGAAGGCAACATGAACCTGTCCAACGAGGACATCCTTGACGTCGTCAAGATCCTCGTCGAGCTGCGCAATGGCCGCGGCGAAGTGGACGACATCGACCACCTCGGCAACCGCCGCGTGCGCTGCGTCGGCGAACTGGCCGAGAACCAGTACCGCTCGGGCCTCGCCCGCATCGAGAAGGCCGTCAAGGAGCGCCTCGGCCAGGCCGAGACCGAAGCGCTGATGCCGCACGACCTGATCAACTCCAAGCCGATCTCCGCGGCGCTGAAGGAGTTCTTCGGTGCGTCGCAGCTGTCGCAGTTCATGGACCAGACCAATCCGCTGTCGGAAATCACGCACAAGCGCCGTGTTTCCGCCCTGGGCCCGGGCGGTCTGACCCGCGAGCGCGCCGGCTTCGAAGTCCGCGACGTGCACCCGACCCACTACGGCCGCGTCTGCCCGATCGAAACGCCTGAAGGCCCGAACATCGGCCTGATCAACTCGCTGGCGCTGTTCGCCCAGCTCAACGAGTACGGCTTCCTAGAGACGCCCTACCGTCGCGTCGTCGACGGCAAGGTGACCGACCAGATCGACTACCTGTCCGCCATCGAGGAAGGCAAGTACGTCATCGCGCAGGCCAACGCGACGCTGAACGCCGAGGGCTCGCTGACCGACGAACTGGTGTCTGCCCGTGAGAACGGCGAATCGGTGCTGACCTCGCCCGAGCGCATCCAGTACATGGACGTGGCGCCGACGCAGATCGTGTCCGTCGCGGCCTCGCTCGTGCCCTTCCTGGAACACGACGACGCGAACCGCGCACTGATGGGCGCCAACATGCAGCGCCAGGCCGTGCCGGTGCTGCGTCCCGAGAAGGCCTTCGTCGGCACGGGCGTCGAGCGCGTCGCCGCGAAGGACTCGGGCACGGTGGTCGCGGCGCGCCGCGGCGGCGTGGTCGACTATGTCGACACGAACCGCATCGTGATCCGCGTCAACGATGACGAGACCGTGGCCGGCGAGGTCGGTGTCGACATCTACAACCTGATCAAGTACCAGCGCAGCAACCAGAACACCAACATCCACCAGCGCCCCATCGTGAAGCGCGGCGACAAGGTGGCGGCCGAGGACATCATTGCCGACGGCGCCTCCACCGACATCGGTGAGCTGGCCCTGGGCCAGAACATGCTGGTCGCGTTCATGCCCTGGAACGGCTACAACTTCGAAGACTCGATCCTGATCAGCGAACGCGTCATCGCCGAAGACCGCTACACCTCGATCCACATCGAGGAACTGGTGGTCAACGCGCGCGACACCAAGCTGGGCGCCGAGGAAATCACCCGCGACATCCCCAACCTGTCCGAGCAGCAACTGGGCCGCCTGGACGAGTCGGGCATCGTCTACATCGGTGCCGAAGTGAACCCGGGCGACGTGCTGGTCGGCAAGGTCACGCCCAAGGGCGAGACGACGCTGACGCCGGAAGAGAAGCTGCTGCGCGCCATCTTCGGCGAGAAGGCTTCGGACGTGAAGGACACGTCGCTGCGCGTCGACCAGGGCACGCAGGGCACCGTCATCGACGTGCAGGTCTTCACCCGTGAAGGCATCCAGCGCGACAAGCGCGCCCAGCAGATCATCGACGACGAGCTGAAGCGCTACCGCCTGGACCTGAACGACCAGCTGCGCATCGTCGAGAGCGACGCCTTCGACCGTATCGAGAAGCTGCTGAACGGCAAGATCGCCAACGGCGGCCCGCAGAAGATCGCCAAGGGCACCAAGATCGACAAGGACTACCTGGCCTCGGTCGAGAAGTTCCACTGGTTCGACATCCGTCCCGCCGAGGAAGAAGTCGCCAACCAGCTCGAATCGATCAAGAACGCGCTCGACCAGACCCGCCACAGCTTCGACCTGGCCTTCGAAGAGAAGCGCAAGAAGCTGACGCAGGGCGACGAGTTGCCCGCCGGCGTGCTGAAGATGGTCAAGGTCTACCTGGCCGTCAAGCGCCGCCTGCAGCCTGGCGACAAGATGGCCGGCCGTCACGGCAACAAGGGCGTGGTGTCCAAGGTCACCCCGATCGAAGACATGCCCTATATGGCCGACGGCACGCCTGCCGACATCGTGCTGAACCCGCTGGGCGTCCCGTCGCGGATGAACGTGGGCCAGGTGCTGGAAGTGCACCTGGGCTGGGCCGGCAAGGGCATCGGCCAGCGCATCGGCGACATGCTGCAGCAGCACAGCAAGGTGGCCGAGCTGCGCAAGCTGTTCGACGAGCTCTACAACCAGAGCGGCGGCAAGACCGAGAACATCGACGAGCTGACGGACGACGAAGTGCTGGAGATGGCCGGCAACCTCGCCAAGGGCGTGCCCTTCGCGACCCCGGTCTTCGACGGCGCCAAGGAAGAAGAAATCCGCGGCATGCTGAAGCTGGCCTACCCGGACGACATCGCCGCCAAGAAGGGTCTGACCGCCACGCGCACCCAGGCCTGGCTGTGCGACGGCCGCACCGGCGAGCAGTTCGAGCGCCCGGTCACCGTCGGCTATATGCACGTGCTGAAGCTGCACCACCTGGTGGACGACAAGATGCACGCCCGTTCGACCGGCCCGTACTCCCTCGTCACGCAGCAGCCTCTGGGCGGCAAGGCGCAGTTCGGCGGCCAGCGTTTCGGCGAAATGGAAGTCTGGGCGCTGGAAGCCTACGGCGCGTCCTACATCCTGCAGGAAAT
>BFBZ01000514.1_pt1 | contig 36021 bp, 33 predicted proteins | sample 1888401 | NCBI WGS metagenome assembly BFBZ01 (sample SAMD00112614, study PRJDB3348) | symbiont metagenome | host: Chara braunii | reverse complement strand
TAGTTGGTGCCCCTGGCCGGAATCGAACCAGCACTCCTTGCGGAACTCGATTTTGAGTCGAGCGCGTCTACCAGTTCCGCCACAGGGGCATTCGCCGGGCCTGTGCAGGAACCATAGCGAAGCGGGCGGACTATAGCGGGCGGCCGGGCCGGGTCAACCCGCACGGACGTGATGGGCGCGCATCTCGACAGCTTTCGCGGGCCGGAGTAGGAGCCGGAACGGCCCGGCATGGGACCGGATGCAGCCCCGTTCGGGAGGACCGATGACCAATACTTCTGTGATGGCGCGCCCCGCGGCGGGAGCCATGAGCCCGGCGGTGGCGGCGGCGCTGCTCGCGGCCGGCATCGCGGCGGCGGCCTTGGCCGGCGCCTGGTACATGCAGCTGGTCTGGGGCCTGCAGCCCTGCGAGCTCTGCCTGAAGCAGCGCTGGGCCTATTATGCGATCGTGCCGCTCGGGCTGCTCATCGCGCTCGCCGCCAAAGGCGGCGCGCCGCGCGCGCTGGTGCTCGCGGGGCTCGGCGTCGTCGCGCTGGTCGCGCTCGGCAATGCCGGGCTCGGCGTCTATCACTCCGGCGTCGAATGGGGCTTCTGGCCGGGGCCGACCGAATGCACCGGGCCGATCGGCAATCTCGGCAGCGCGGGCAACCTCTTGGAGCGGCTCGATAGCGTCAAGGTTGTACGCTGCGACGAGGTGCAATTCCGCTTCCTCGGCCTGTCGCTCGCCGGCTACAGCGTGCTGATCTCGCTTCTGATCGCCGCCATCGCCGGCTGGGGCATCGCCCGGAAGCGCGCCTAGTCGTCGACGTCCTCCTGCGGCCGTCCGAACAAATGGACGATGCCGGGGGTGGCGATGGTGACGAACACGAAGCGCGACAGGTGATGCGCGCCGACGAAGATCGGGTCGATGTGCAGCGTCAACGCCAGCGCCATCATCGCGTCCATCGCGCCGGGCGCGAACGCGACGATGGTGTCGGAGAAGCGCACATGCGTCACCAGCACGATCACGGTGACGAACAGCGCCGAGATCGCCACCGCGATCGCGAACGAGCCCAGCGCCGCCCTGATATGGCCGACCAGGATCTTCACCCGCATCCGGGCGAAGCGGCTGCCGATCAGGGCGCCGATGCCGACCAGCGCCACGCCGCGCATCCATTCCGGCAGGCCGCCCTCGACGAGGCCGGTGCCGTGCAGGACGCCGCTGGCGACCATCGCGCCGAACAGCCAGCTCGCCGGAAACCTGATCAGCTGCATCAGCATCGCCGCGACCAGCGAGGCCACCAGCAGTGCGAGCAGGCCGAGCGGCGAGGCGACGCTCTGGCCGAGCGAGATCGGCGCGGCCGGTGCGACGCCGGCCACCGCCAGCACCAGCGGCAGCGCCGCGGTCAGGATGATCACCCGCAGCGTCTGCACCACGGCGATCGCCGGGAGGTCGGCACCGCGCTCCACCGCGAGCATCGTGATCTGCGACAGCGCACCGGGACTGCCAGCGAGCAGCGCCGAGGTGCGGTCCCAGCCATGGACGCGCTGCAGATAGAGGCTGGAGCCGAAGGTCGAGCAGAACGTCGCGAGCGCCAGGAGGCCGATGGTCACCGGATAGGCGCTGACATGGTTGATCAGCTCGCGCGAGACCACGGCGCCGATCGAGATGCCGAGCAGCAGCAGCACAGTCTGGGTCAGGATCGGCGGCATCGCCAGCGGGCGGCCGGCGATTGCGGCGATCGCGGTCGCGATCATCGCGCCGGAGATCAGCCCGCCGGGCAGATGGGCGACGAGGAAGATCAGGCCGCCGGCGGTGCCGAGCACGAGGGTCTCGATCGCGCTCAGGGTCTTGGCGCGGCTCGGCAGGTCAAAGGGGAGGGAGGAGATGATCTGGCGCACGGCGCCTTATGCCAAAACCTGCCTGCGCGAACAATTCCCGCCGCTGCGCAGGCGCCATGCGCGCATGCGCCCGCAGGGGCCGGTCATTTCGGTTTGTCGGGCGTCGGCAAGGGAGCGGGCACGGGTGTGGTCGCGGCGGCGGCCGCGGCCTTGTCGCGCTTGCAGGCCGAGCGGAATTTGCCGCGTGCCTTGCCCTTCAGCCCCTGCTCGTCGGCCTCCTTGGAGCAGGCGATGGAAATCGTCCGCCGCGCCGCCTTGTCGAGGGTGGCGAACTTGTCGGTGGCGGCATCGGGCCGCGACGGCAGCGTCAATCCGGGTTGCGAGCGGGCGGGGCCCGCGGCCGACAGGGTGGCCATTGCGATGGCCGCAATCGCCGCCCGGGCAGTGAATCTCATGCTGAAGTCCTCGAACGAAAGGCACGCTGCGATGTCCGGCGATGCTGAACCCGCAGTGAATGGAATGAGCCGGATCGCCGCGCGACGCAAATTATATTTTCGCGCGGCCATGCTCCCGCCTGCTTTGTCGGTCGCGGGCGTCTCGCTAGAATTACCGTCCCATTCCACCATGCTCCACAGGGAGATCGAGGATGAGTTTTCACGCAAAATCATTGGTTGCTTCGTCACTCGCTACGCTGGCCGTGATCGGGCTCGCGACGTTCGCCGCCGCGCCGGCGAAAGCGCTGACCGCGCAGGAATGCAGCGCCAAGTACAAGCAGGCGAAGGAGGCCGGCACGCTGGGCGGCCAGAAGTGGAACGACTTCCGCAAGGCCCAGTGCGGCAGCGATGCCACCGCTGCCGCGGCACCGGCGGCTCCGGCCGCACCTGCGGCCGAGGCCAAGCCGGCCAAGGCGGCGAAATCCGACGCCAAGGAGGCCGCTCCCGCGCCGACCGGTCCCGCCGTGTTCCCCAACGCGGTGGACCCGAAATACGCCAAGGAGAAGCCCGGCAAGGCGCGTCTGCAGACCTGCGTCGATCAGTACAATGCCAACAAGGCGACCAACGCCAATGGCGGCCTGAAGTGGATCCAGAAGGGCGGCGGCTACTACAGCGAATGCACCAAGAAGCTGAAGGGCGCTGCCTGATCCGGGTTGACGAGACGTTGCCGGCGGCCGGAGGCATCATGCGTTCGGCCGCCGCTCTCGACGCCGCGCATCGCCGCGAGACCGCCGGCCGGACTCGGCTCGGTGCCGGTCACGCGCCGGTCGCGCGGCGGTGGCGGCGGCATTGCTGCTCCGGTGATTTTGGGGCTTGCCTTCCTGTGCGGGAAATGACCCTGCTCTCGCCATGATCTCTGCTGTCCAAGGTGTGCTCAGCCTGTTTTGCGGCGCGATGGTCGGGTTCTCGCTCGGCCTCGTCGGCGGCGGCGGCTCGGTGCTGGCGGTGCCGCTGATGGTCTATGTCGTCGGCGTGCCCGAGCCGCACATCGCGATCGGCTCGAGCGCCATCGCGGTCGCCACCAACGCGGCCGTCAATCTCGCCAATCATGCGCGCGGCGGCACCGTGATCTGGCCGATCGCGGCGCTGTTCGCAACGGCGGGCATCGTCGGCGCCTTCACCGGCTCGCTGCTCGGCAAGATGGTCGACGGCCAGAAGCTGCTGGCGCTGTTCGCGCTGGTGATGATGGTCATCGCCATGCTGATGCTGAAGACGCGCGCCCGCATCGGCACCCCCGATGTGAAGATGAGCATGGCCAACGTCCCGGCGATCGTCGGCTTCGGTCTCGGCACCGGCACGCTGTCCGGTTTCTTCGGCATCGGCGGCGGCTTCCTGATCGTGCCGGCGCTGATGGCTGCGACGGGCATGCCGATCATGAATGCGGTCAGCTCGTCGCTGGTCGCGGTGACGACCTTCGGGCTCACCACCGCGGCGAGCTATGCCTGGTCCGGGCTCGTCGCCTGGGATCTCGCCGGACTGTTCATCGCCGGCGGGATCGCGGGTGGCCTTGCCGGCACGCGCCTGGCGCGCCATCTCTCTGGACGGCGCGGCGCATTGAACGTGGTGTTTTCCGTCGTGATCGCGGTGGTGGCGCTGTATATGCTGACGCGCAGCCTGCTGCATATCTGGAGCTGACCTCAATGAAGCGCGTCCCCTCGACTGCGATCACCTCCGCCAGCAGCCGGCGTGACGTGTTGACGCTTTTTGGCGCAGGCGCGGCGCTTTCCTTGTGGCCCCGCGACGGTCGCGCCGAGGATGCCAACGAGCCCGACGAGGGCGCGGTGCTGCGCGACCCCGATGCGCCTGTGCTCGGCAATCCTTCGGGCGACATCGCGATCGTCGAATGGTTCGACTACAATTGTCCGTATTGCCGCAAGCTCGATCCCGAGCTGCAGCAGGTCATCCATGATGATGGCAAGGTGCGCTGGGTTCTCAAGGAGTGGCCGATTCTCGGGCCGACTTCCGTGGTTGCCGCGCGGATGGCGCTGGCCTGCAAATATCAGGACAAATACGCCAAGGCGCATGAGGCGCTGATCGGCGTCAGCTCGAAGCTCACCGAACCGCGCATCGACGAGTTGCTCGCGGGAGCAGGCGTCGACGTCGACCGCGCCAAGCGCGACCTCGCCGCCAACGCCAAGGCCATCGATGACATGCTGGCGCGCAACGACAAGCAGGCGCGGGGATTGCGTTTCCGCGGTACGCCGTCCTTCATCGTCGGCAAGTTCAGGGTACCCGGCGTGCTGACCATGGCGCAGTTCGAGCAGGTCATCGCCGACGCGCGCAAGGCCAGGGCGGCCAACTGATTGGCAAAGCAAAGGCGCCCCGACCAACGGCCGAGGCGCCCTGAAAACAGCAGCGTCGTGCGCGTTACTTCGACGAGATGCGAACCCAGTCGTCATGCGCGCGGGTCTTGAGTGAATTCCAGCTGTCCGCCGCGACGTCCCAGTTCACGATCGTCCGGCGCGTCTGCGCGGTCGGCCCGTTGGCGACCTCGGAGGTCTGCATCGAATCATGGATGTAGACGCCGAACCCCAGAATGAGAGCCCCCAGGATCATTCCCACGAATGTCCGCATGTCATGTTCTCCAGTGTGACGGCCAATAACGCCGCGGTCGAAACTTGGTTCCGCGCCCGCCGCGGTCCCGGTCCACCGCGATCAGAACATCCTAACTGCGCGATTTTTCAGGCCGCGATTCCGGCAGCGAGGTGACGAGATTGAGTGTTTTCATCTCGTCGGGCTTGAACGTGAACAGCTGGTCATGCGGCGTCTCCATCGCATGCACCCAGACCTTCAGATCGATGCCCATCTCGGCGAGATGGCGCTGGCATCGCGCCGAGATGTTCTGCGCAAGGCTCATGTCGTCGCCGGACCTCACGGCGGTCCCGGACGTGGGGACTGCGGCGATCTGATGCACGCCGATGATCGCCCGCTCGCCGGCCCGGCGCTCGAGACCGCCGGCGAACACCAGCGGGCACGACGACGCGCAATATTTTCCCGCCTCCACTTCGGTTGCGAATTTCCGCGCGCGGATCAGTCGCCCCATCGCCAACGCGTCGGCGACGGAGCCGCCGGGCGAGTTCAGCACGATCGTCCTGATATATTCGCCATGACGTTCGACTGCGTCCGCAAAGCTGCGCGCGCTGCCGGGCGTGATCGTGCCGGTCGCGAGCAGCCGGCCGCCGCCGCGCAGCTCGAACTGAATCGGCTGCTGCAAGGCACGATCGCCCTGCGGCAGCGGCATCAGCCGCTTCATCAGGGGCGCCAGCACGGATGGTGATTCCTCCGGCAGGTCCGGCGCGTCGCGCCGAATGTCGAGCTGAGGCGGGGCCGCATCCGATGGCACCTGCGGAGCATTCAACTCGAGCAGGTCCGCCGCGAGAACTGCGACGGTGACGACGAGAATGCTGCGAAAGACCCAACGCAGAATGCTCTCATCGGGATTGTCCGCGAGCCAGGCATGGACGCGTCGGTTCAGCGCCGAAGCCACGGGACTACTTTCCGATTCGAGCCGATGACAGCGACGTCACGTTCTCATCCACCGCGGCCGGCGCCGGCTCAATGGCCGGTGCAGAAGGCTCCTCCGTGGGCGTTTCGGCTGGCCGTCGCTCGGCCGCCCGCCTGGCGTCCTCGACCTCGCGCGCAATCTGCAATGCGGTGACGAGATCGGCGGCGGTCAGGCTGGAGGCGCTCACGGCGGGCAGGCCCTCGCGGCGGATGGCGGCATGGACGACGCAGAGGATCAGCACCAGCACCGCCGGCATCAGGTCGATCGAGATTGCGCCGGCCCAGCTCGGGATGAAGTCGCCGGCGTAGCGCAGCACGGCTTCAGCGGGCGACAGCGTCTGGAACCGGGTCGGCTCGATGCGCGGCAGCGCCAGGATCTTGTCGGCGGCGTCGGCGAGCGAGGCGGCCTGCGTGGCGATCGCGCTCTCCACCTTGCCGACGACGGCGGTCTGGCGCTCGGCCAGGTCGCCGCTGCGTCCGCCTGCGGCAGGCGCGATGAATCCGGCCGAAAGCGACGTCGCGGCGCGCCTCACCGCAGGTGCCACCGAGGTCTGCTGCAGATTGGCGATCACGCCCATCAGGTTCAACGACTCCGTGGCGAAGGCATCGCTACGCGTTGCGATCGGCCCGCGGTCGGAGATCAGCTCGCGCATCTTGGCGAGGCTCTTGCCGCCCTGCTCGTAGAGAGCAGAGACGCGCTTGCCGGACTCCTGGACCTGTTGTCCCAGTCCGTCGAGCTGCGTCGACATCTGCGCGAGGAGCTGGACCACGGTGCCCGATCCGGAGGTGCCGGTGAGCGAGCCCGCGCGTTCGGCGTCCGCCAGCTTGGCGAAGCGGGAGGAGGCGAGCTGGATGTCCGGCAGCAGGCTTTGCGCAGCGATGGCCTGGCTGTTGGCCCTGTCGAGGTCGCGCGTGTAGTTCTGCACGGTGATGGCGAGATGCTGCTGGATCGCTGCGGCGCCGGCCAGGGCCGACGCATTCAGCCAGGACGACATCGCGACGATCATCAGCGAGCCCAGCAGCATGCAGCCGGCCATCATCAAGCGCCCGATCGCGCTGGTGACGTGCGGCATGAACTGCATCATGAACACCCAGAAGGCGTAGATGCCGACCGAGACCGCGACGGAGTAGATGACCGCCGCAAAGAATACCGTGGTCGGACTGCCGTTGAGCAGCTCGCGGACGCCAAGATAGGTGTAGACGCCGGCGGCCAGCGCCAGGATCGCGGTCGTGAGCTTCAGCGTCACCTCGAGACGGTTGACGCCATTGGCGAGCACGACGGAGGTGGAGGAGCGGGCGGACGAGACTTGCGCGACGGACGCGGCAGGCGAGGGCATCAGCGGCGAGGGCATGAGCAGACCTTCGGCGGCGTCATGGCCGCCCGTGTGCAGCGCCCCCGCTGTATGACCGAGCAGAACCAATGCGGACAAAATCCGCCGACATTGTGTCGGCGGCATTGCCGATCAGCCATGTCGGAGCAAGGGAATCAAGCTCAGCGCATCAGCCAGCGCAGCAGCTCGACATTCGCCTCGCGCGGATAGCAGTGGCTGAGATCGTCGATCTCGCGATAGGCGACGTTGGCGCCGGCCTTGGCCAGGGCGTCCGCCGTATGCCGCGCGATCTCGACCGGAAACATCCAGTCGAGCCGGCCGTGCACGATCTGGATCGGCAGGCCGCGCAGACGGTCCCGGTCGGCGATCTCGGCCATCAGCGGATGGAACGTCGCGGCCACCGGCGCAAGATGCGTGAACGGCGAGCCTGCGGCCAGTCCGCTGACGTAGCAGAACGTGCCGCCGTCGCTCATCCCGGTCAGGAGCATGCGGGCGGGATCGATCGCGACGCGACTGCGGACGAGGTCGAGAATGCGCAGGAGGTTCGGCGTATCGGCGTCGTCGCCCATCAGCGCCCAGGTCGGTCCTGCCGCGGTGGGGGCAACCAGGATCGCGCCGAGGCTGCGCGCGGCGCGCAGCCAGCTCCAGAGAAAGTCGCGGCCGTTGCCGCTGCCGCCATGTAGCGCCATGACCAGCGGCCAGTCTCGGTCCGCCGTGTAGTATTCCGGCACATACAGCGAAAAGCCGCCGCGATTGCCGATCTCGTTATGGTCGTGAAACACGGTGTCCTTGCCTGCAGAGGACGCGGCCAGCAGCTGGCGCAGCCCGTCGTCACCGTCGACGGCGGGATCGAGGAAGAACTCGCTCAGCGGCGGCAGCGTCGCGGCCAGTGGAAACAGCGCCTCGAGTGCGCGGGGCAATTGACGGAGGGCCCTGAACACGTCGACCAGGTCGCCCTCGCCGCGCTGAACGGCGCGCAGGCCGGCAAACGACATCAGCGCTGCGTCCGCTGCGGTGTCGAAGGCGATACGGATATGGGCGAAGTCCGCCGGCCACGACGTGAGATGAATCCGCGCCGTGTGCAGCACCTGCTCGGGATCGCCGACGTCAGCCATCACGCGATCGAAATCCGGCGGGTTCAGGTAGCGTGCAACGTGGGACAGGGCTTCGAGCGTCTGCAGCAGTGGCGGCAACACGATGAGAATGTCATCCACCACGGCATCCGTCATGCAGGTCTCCTTGATACGCGATACGCGGGGCTGGCCGTCTCGTCTGCTTGCCGGTCATGCAACGCAAAATCGGGCGTCCGGGCAATGACCATTTTCCGAACGCGTGTTCGCTCCGCGAAGCCGCAATCTCGCGATGCGGCTCCTGCAAGTCAACACGGTCCGGACGCTGCCGTCGCGCGCGGCAGGTGAGTCGCGCGCGAATACACGCGCAGACGATAGTTGATTGACAAAATTCGGGCGCGATGTCGCACTTGGTGAGAGCCGGCGGCGCGGCGGAGGGTTCCTCGTGGATCACCGCCCTGGGTCAAAACTGCCGATCGGTTGCCGAGGGGGGATTCGCATCATGACCAAATCGCCGTCGGCCGCGTTGATCAACGCGGTGCTCGCCATGGACGTCTACAACAGGGGCGTCAACCCGACGCTCGTGGTCAATTTCAACCGTATCGGGAGCTATGAGCTGGTGGCGGCGAGCGTGACCTCGACCGCCGACAATTTCGAGGCCGCGACCTATCAGCTCGCGGGCGATCCATCGACACGGATCATTTCGTTTCGCGGCACCGACAGTCTCGCCGACGTGCCATCGTGGCTTGGCGGTGCCGGTCTGGCCGGCTGGCCGACGCAGTTCCCGGATGCGGAGTCCTACTACAAGACATGGGCGACATCGAACGTCTCGCTGACCGGACATTCGCTCGGCGGCGGACTTGCCGGCTACATCGCGGCGCTCAACGACAAGGTGGCCTATGCGTATGACGCGATGCCGTTCGAATTCGCGGCTGAGGTCCGCTACGACCAGTTGCACGGCTTCTGGGGCGCGCTGATGTCGCACCCGGTCGACCGCTATTCCGACATTCACATGGTCTCCCTGTCCGGCGAGATCCTGCAATATGTGCGGGCTGCGGCGCCGGTGCTGGAAGCGCCGCTGGCGCTGCTGCAGCTCGGACCGGTCGCCGGCGCGCTCGCCATCGCCCATGCTGCGATCGGCATCTCGTCCGAGCAGAAGACCGTGCTCGGCGCGGGCACGGATCTCGGTCTGGATCCGGTCAGCCTGCACTCGATCGCGCTGCTGACGATGATGCAGTGGGCGAGCGACAACGGTGCCCAGGATTGGAAGAAGGCGGCCGCTGTGCTGCTGGCGCCGCTGCAGGATGACGCGATTGCTTCGGCCGTCGGCATTCCCGCGGCCGGTGTGGGCGGCGAAGGCGCGCCGTCCGACAAGATGAAGGACATGATCGCCTATTCGACGGTGACCGACGCCAGTGGTTACGGCAACAGCGCCGTGCAGGCCCTGTTCAACGGCGGTGGCGTGCTCGGCAACAGCGTCAGCGCCGACACTGCGGCGACCTACCTGAAGAACGGCGGGGTCGAGAAGGCGCTGGCCGAGATCGTGGTGGAATATTCGGCACTGCTGGCGCAGAACCACGACGAGGTCGCGGCGACGCCGGGCGTGATCGGCCATGAGCACGGCATCCTTTATCAGGACACGGCCAACAACCTGCTGGTCGCGGATCTGTCGTCCGACCTGTGGTCGCGCGCCGACACCGGATCGGCTGTCGACGTCCTGGGCAAGCTCGCGCTGATCGATGCTGTCGCGAGTTTCGACAGTGAGGACGCTGGCCTGATTGACCTGGCGATCGGCGTGCTCTGGGGCGGCAAGACCGACAATCTCGACTGGCTCAGCGCAGCCTTGAGCGACGCGGCGACCACGGTCGCGGTCGATCCGGTGCCGGGCGCGATCATTGCTGCGTCCGACGGTGCGCTGCTGATCGCGGGCGGCGGCAACGACACGCTGTTCGGCACCGCCAATGACGACCTGCTGATCGGCGGCGGCGGCAGCGACGTGCTCAAGGGCGGGGCCGGCGACAACATCCTGGTCGGCGGCGTCGGCGCCACCTACGTCTATGCGCAAGGCGACGGCAACGACGTCATCATCAACGGCGTAGCGTCGCTGTCGAAGCCGACCGGCACGCTCGATTTCGGAACGACCTACACGGCCGACAATTTCTGGTTCGTCAAATCGGGCAACGATCTGGAGATCGACATTCTCGGCACCCATCAGCAGGTCACCGTCGCCGACTGGTTCCTTGGCGGCTCCTATCAGCTGCAGGAGATCAAGGCCGGCGGTCTCGAGATCGATACCCAGGTTTCGCAACTCGTGCAGGCCATGGCGACCTACGCCCAGGCGCATCCGGGTTTCGATCCCACGGTGGCATCACAGTTGCCGACGGATGCGCAACTGCACGACCAGATCGCTGCGGCCTGGCACGTCAACGCGTGAACGCAGGCCCGCGGCCGCCTCAGTGCAGCCGCGGCGCCTTGAGCAGCTTGGCGCGGTCGGTCGAGGCGATGGTGACGTCGAAGGTGACGCCCTCATGGTGCACCGTCAGCGGCACGTCGACGCCGGCTGCGCCGAGCGCCCAGAGCTTGCGATAGAACTCGCTCTGGCTCGTCACCTTGTCGCCGTTGATGCCGAGGATCACGTCGCCCGCCTTGAGCTCGGCGCGGGCCGCCGGGCCGTTGTCGGAGACGCCGATCACGACGACGCGATCGTCGACCTCCGTCGCGTACATGCCGAGCCAGGGGCGTGCCGGCTTGTTGACACGGCCGAAGCGCCTGAGATCATCGATGATCGGCTTCAACAGGTCGATCGGCACGATCATGTTGACGTGCTCGTCCTTCCTGTCGCGCTCACGCTCCAACTGCAGCGACCCGATGCCGATCAGTTCGCCCTTGGCCGAGAGCAAGCCGGTGCCGCCCCAATTCGGATGGGCGGGGTGGGTGAAGATCGCCTCGTCCAGCAGATATTCCCAATAGCCGGCGAATTCCTGCTTGGCGATGATCTGGCTCGCGACCGATCGCGTGCGTCCGCCGGCGCCGCCGAGCACGACATGATCGCCGACCTTGGTTGCCGCCGACGAGCCGAGCGGCAGCGCCGGCAGGTCGAGCGATCCGAGCGCCTGCACCAGGCCGAAGCCGGTCGTGAAGTCGAACCCGAGCACATGGCCCTCGACCACGCGTCCGTCATTGGGGTGCAGCCAGACGGATTCGGCCTCGGTGATCAGGTAGCCGATGGTCAGCACCAGCCCGTCGTCGATGACGACGGCATTGCCGGCACGCTCGGTCCCCAGCGTTTCCGCGCTGAAGGCGTCGGACGGAATGATGGCATGCAGGCCCACGATCGAGGACAGCGCTTGATCGAGATCATATTCATAGTCTTCGGCGCGAGGCTGGAAGGCGGACGGCACTTTCCATTCGGTCAAAGAAGGCATTTCGTTCTCCTGCTCTGTCGATACCCCCGGGTGTATCGACCAAGCTTCTGCTTCGTGTCGCGTGACGGCCACAGCGTGAACGCGAGCTTAACATCTTTGGGCGGCTGCGCCAGTTCCGCCGGCTCCGCATCGGCGTCGGGAGGAACTGGCTTCCCAACTACCCGCGGCCGCAGCCCCTGCCGATCACGGGCCAGACCAGCCACGCTCCGGCAGCATACAGGCTGCCGACAGTCGTGGCTCCGGTTTTGGCCGCGATGTGGAAACGTCCGGCATCGAGCAAGGCTCCATCGGAGGCGACGATCGCCGAGATCATACGGTCGGACGGGCCGAACACGACCACCGCATCTGGCTTGATCACCAGGGCCATGGCAGCCATGCCCGCAAACCAGACGAGGGCAACGGCCAGCACGCCCTTCAAGGGAAGGGCGTGGGACGGGGAATGCCGGTCAATAGTCGTAGGCATGCTCGAACGTATATCCCGCGGCTTCGAAACGGCCGATGTCCTGAACCAAAGACCGGACCGGTACGTCGACGCCGATGCGACGGGCACCGGGGCGCGACTGGATCGGGACACTGAATATAGGCAGCCCATCGAAAGCTGCCAGCCGTCCGTCGCCCGGAGGGACCACGATCGTGACCAGGATACGATGATTGCCTGCGATTTCGCCGAACGCCGCGCCGTCATGACGGCCGAGCTCCTTGGCGAAGGAATCGAACTTGGCGTAGCGCTCGGTCTCCACCAGCACGCCCTTCATGCCTTTGGAGTCCGTGACCTCGCGGATCACCTTCACGCCCGGAATGACTGCAAGCTCGGCGGCAGGCAGGCCGGTGACGACGCTCTGGATGGTCAGCACGGCCGGATCGTAGCCCGCCACATAGCCGATGACGGCCGCATAGGCGGCGCGCCCGGCATATTGCAGGCTGAGCGAGACGCGCCGCTCCACGGCGCGGAACGATGGCACGAAGGGCGTCTCGCGCCAGAACTGATCGAGCTTGGCGACGAAGGGATACCGATACCAGGGTGTCTGATACAGGAACGCAGCGTAGTCCTTCAGCAGGGCAAGGTTGAAGGCGTCCTCCGCGGTCTTGACGCCGTCCGTGGTCTCCCAGCTGATCGCCCCGATGCTCTTCTCGTAAGCGCCCTGGAGCGCCATCTCGGCGGTGAAGCTGAAGCCGATGATGTAGTTCGTCAGCTTCTGCTCCGAGGTAGCGGGACCGGAGCCTGCGGCCTGGCGCGTGGCCCGGCACAGGCTGCGCCAGAAGCCGGCGACGCTCGATAGATAGTGGAAGTCGGACTCCGAGGCCTGCCCGGTCACCGCAGCGAGGTCGGCATAGGCGTGGACGATGTACCATTCAGGAAAGGTCAGGAAGCTGTCACCCTGTGATCGCGCATATGCGGGATCGGTGATGCCGAAGTAGGAGGTCACCATCGGGGTCGGGACGTCGGCCACGCAAACCGTCTCGACGCTGATCACGGTGGTGGCAACGCCGATCGCCGCGGCTGCCAAAACGACGCCGAGAAGATACAGCGCTTTGCGACGCAGGCTCATGCGAGGGCAGCCTGTCTACGCCACGGCGACCAGCCGACCGCGATGCCGATCGCGCCGAGTGCGAGATGCGGCAGGCTGGAGAGGACCTTCACCAGCCACGAGGTGTCGCGGATGCCGTCGATGACGATCGAGAGGTCGAGATAGCCCGAGCCGGTGAACACGCCCATCACGCCGTCGAGGAAATACAGCGAGCCGAACACGCGCAGGAAGAACACCGCGCTGCGGCGGGTCAGCATCGCCGCCAGCGCCCACAGGCCGGAGGCGACATGCAGCGCATCCTTGTAGATGTCGAGCTGGAACAGGCCGAACACGCGGCCTTGCGCATCGATAAAGGTCGGGATGTAGTCGGTCGCGGCGGCGAACAGGAGCGCCATGGCGAGCGCCAGCGCGGCGATGCGATAGCGGTCCAATGCGGAGCCATCTGCTGCTGATGTATTCATGCGAAATAGGCGTCCCACATCGCGTTGCGGAACAGGAGGTTCGGATCATACTGCCGCTTGGCGGCGACGAAACGCGCGGCCGCCGGATAGGCCTTCTCGACCTGGTCGCGGCGCGCGTGCAGACGATAGGGCAGATAGAACGCGCCGCCAATCGCCGTGATGCGGTCGATCAGCGCTTCCGTCGTCCGCAGCATGTCGATCTCGCCTTCGGGCGAGGTCGCCTGCGAGAACGACATGACGGCCGCGATCCGGCGCACCGGTGCGATCGTGAGCGCGGGTGTCTTGTCCTCGGCGACGTAGCGCAGGGTGACGTTGAGGAATTCGGCGCGCGCCTTGGGAATGATCTCGCGGCAGGCGGTGAGGAACTCGCCGAACCGCTCCGGCGCGACGAAATATTCGTGCAGGATGTCGGTGCGGTGCATGTCCTTCTGCGCCAGATTGGCGACCGGCTCGGCCATCAGCGAGTTGCGGGTGTAGCGGCTGTCGGAGATGGCGGGGCCGAGCCGGGTCTCCATGAACCAGCGCAGGCCCTTGGCGACCTCCCATCCGGTCTGGGCGCGATAGATCGTGTTGGCGACGCCGGTGAGCTTGCCGGAGCTGACTGCCGCGGGCAGGGTCGCCGGAGCATCGGGGGCGGGGCGGAAGGTGACGAGCAGGGCGTCGTCGAAGAACGCCTTGCGGGACACCGACATTCGGCCATAGGCCATCTTCACATTGGCGTCGCCGTCGATGTTGCGTGTGAACTGCTCGGCGAATTTCTCCGGCGCCATGCGCTCGAAGCGCGGCTCGAGCAGCAGGTTCGGCACCATCTCGACCTCGAGATCGACGACGATGCCGAACAGGCCGTAGCCACCCATCGCGAGCCCGAACAGCTCGGCATTCTCGTTGCGCGAGCACTGCACCAAGGTGCCGTCGGCGAGCAGCATGCGGATCGATTTCACCGTGGAGCCGAACGGGCCATACGGCACCGGCCAGCCATGGGCATTGACGCAGAACGTGCTGCCGACGCCGAAATCGCTGTTGGACTGCATCACGGCCGGCGAGAAGCCTTTGGGATCGAGCGCGGCGATCACGTCCCACCAGCGGTTGCCGGCCGCGGTGCGATAGGTCTTCGCCGCCGTGTCGAGCTCGATCGCGCCGCCGTCGAGCGTGATCGCCGTGCCGTCGCGCGGCAGGCTCTGGCCGCCCATCGAATGCCGGGCCACGGCCGCGGTCACCGGGCGTTTCGCCGCGGCCGCCTCCTTGAGCTCGGCGCGCAGCCGCGCGATCAGGTCGTCGGTCGTGGGCTTGCTGATCACCACATGCCTGGCGACCGGCGTCGGGTTGAGCCGGCTGGCGTCGTTGAGGATGGTGCGCAGCTCGGCCCGCGCCCGCGGCATCCGCGCCAAGGGCAGCGCCGCGGCCGTACCCGCGGCGCGCAGAAACCGTCGTCTCGACATCATGGCGCGGACTCTCCTTCCCTTCACGGAGTCTACGCCAGCATCGTAAACGTTCGAAAAATTTCCGTGCCGTCAGTCTGCCGCCGGGCGCGCCCGCGTGGGCACGAGACGGAAGTCGCGGCCATCCTTCACCCACTCCGCGCGCTCGTCGCGCAGCAAGGTGCGGCGCACCTTGCCGGAATCGTCGCGCAGCATCATGTCGACCAGCTCATAGCTTTCGGGGTGCTTGTAGCGGCTGAGCCGGTCGGCAAGGAACGCGCTCATGCCGTCGACGATTCCCTGCGCATTCCTGGAGCGGTCGATCTCCACGATCGCATGCACGCGCTGGCCAAGCTCTGGATCGGGCAGGCCGACCACGACGCAGGAGCGGATGTCGGGATGCGCCATCAGCGCCGCCTCGACCTCGGCCGGATAGATGTTGGCGCCGCCGCGCAGGATCATGTCGGCGAGGCGATCGCCGAGATAGAGATAGCCGTCGGCATCGAGCCGGCCGATGTCACCGAGCGACTCCCAGCCGTCGGCGCGGCGCTTCGGCTCGGCGCCGAGATAGTGATAGGTGCTGCCGGGACCATCCGCAGGCAGGAAGTAGATCTCGCCACTTTCGCCCGGCGCGACGTCATTGCCTTGGGGATCGAGGATGCGCAATTTGCAGGACTCGTCGATCTTGCCGACCGAGCCCTTGTGCTGCAGCCATTCAGTGCCGGAGATGATGGTGCGGCCCTGGCGCTCGGTGCCGCCATAGAGCTCGTAGACGCGCTCGGGCCCGAGCCACTCGATCCATCTTTCCTTGAGCCATGGCGGCATCGGCGCGGCCATGTGGAACACCATCTTCAGGCTCGACAGATCGTAGCTGTTGCGGACCGCCTCCGGCAGCGCCCAGATCCGGTGCATCATCGTCGGCACGAAGTTGACCCACTGAATGTGCTGCGCCTGGATCAGCCGCAGCGTCTCTTCGGCGTCGAACTTCACCATCCCGGTCAGGCTGCCGCCGGCGAACAGCGCGTAATGCGACACGATGAAGGGCGCGTTGTGATAGAGTGGGCCGGGATTGAGCAGCGATGCGCCCTTCGGAATGCCAAGCGGCGGCTCGGCGGCGGTGTCGGTCACCGCAGGCTGGTGATCGAGGATCACCTTCGGCCGTCCGGTCGAGCCGCCCGAGGTCATTGCTTTCCAATAGCGCGACACCGGCGCGGCGAGCGGCGCGTCGGAAAAGCCCTCGGGCGTGAAATCGGCCGGCAGCGCGTTCGGCGCATTCCAGTCGGCCTCGCCTCCGACCACCAGTGACGGCTTGAGGATCTCGAGCACCGCGGCGGCCTCGCCGCGCGGCAGCCGCCACGACAGCGACGTCGGCGTCGCGCCGCATTTCCACACCGCGAAGCTGGTCTCGAACAGCGCATTGCCGTTGGGCAGGCCGATCGCGACGAAGTCGCCGGGCTTGACGCCCTTGGCCGCGAAGGCGCGCGCACGCGCATTGGCGCGGCGCTCGAGCTGCTCCCAGGTCAGGACATCGGTGCCATGCCGGAGCGCGACGCTGTCCCCGGGTTTGCGCTCCGCATACCAGCGCGGCACGTCGGCCATCGGAATCAGCATCCATTCCTCCGCATCGTCGGCTGCCTCGCACGGGCGCCCATTCTTGGTCCGCGGCTTCGGCCGCCGACGTCAGTGACGAGAGGTGTTGTGCCTCAACCGAACCGGGTCGTCCATACGCGCGCGCCGCCAGGTTTCGGATGGCAGTTCTGCGAAATGGCGCTGATGAGCCCGAGGCAGGACTGAAAGGCTGGGGAGCCGTGACGCTAGGTGGACTGATAATTCCGTCACGCGGATCGTAAGACGATCGAGGTCGCGCCACGGGAACAGGTCAGGCACCGAACGGCGCGGCGATAAGAACCTTTGCAGCCGATCTTCATTGTCGCTCGCGGGGGCCAACGGACAGGAGCTCCCATGCACGCTCAACAGATGATCGAAACCCACCCGCACGTCCGCGGTCGAGTTGACGACGCACTCGTCCGCTGCATCGAGGAGTGCTACTCCTGCGCTCAGATCTGCACCTCCTGCGCCGATGCGTGTCTCGGAGAGAATAGCGTCGCCAGGCTGACGCAGTGCATCCGGCTCAATCTCGATTGCGCGGACGTCTGCAACGTCACCGGCCGTCTTGCCACGCGGCGCACGGGCTCCGACCAGGAGATGATCAGCCGCATGCTCGAGGCCTGCGCGGCGGCGTGCCGGCTATGTGCCGAGGAGTGCGATAGGCACGCGAAGATGCATGCCCATTGCCGGATCTGCGCCGAGTCCTGCCGGCGCTGCATGAACGCGTGCGAGGAGGCTGGACGCAGCACGACCCACTGATAGGTCGGTTGCGGCGCCGCTCCATCGAAGAATGGAGCTCATCAAGAGACAGAGGCCGGGCGCGAGGCCCGGCCAGTCCGACCATGGCGACCGGATTGCTCCGGTCCTGAGAACGCCATCGCAGACAATCGATCGATCAGCCGCCGTTCAGCTTCGTGGTCAGGGTCGTGAAGATGCCTTCCAGGGTGAGTCCGAGCTTGTTGAGTATGGTGATGATCGCAAGCGCGATGCCGGCCGCAATCAGGCCGTACTCGATCGCGGTTGCGCCCGATTCATCCTCGTAAAATTTGAGAAGCAATTTCTTCATCAATTCCCTCCGCCGCTCGGCGATATGACCGCCGAACGATGCCCGCGAAACTACGGAATGGAACCTAAGGTAGTATGAACGAGGTCTAGCCAAGTTTCGCAACTTTGCCGTTTATGTCGAAAATCTCAGTTGCAATACGGTCCACTGCACGCGAACGGGTTCATGGCGGCACACCGGCTGCGCGCAGTGCCTCCGCGTAGGTTGTGGCGAGCGTCCCGGCCGGAAACGGGATCCGTTCGAGGAACTCGGACACGGTGAGATGCGGTTCGAGGCTCAGAAGCTGACGCGCGACCTCGCCGGCGCGCGACATCTCTCCGGTCCTGACCAGGGCCACGATCAGGACGCGGAGCGCGACGGCGAAACGCCGGTTCTGCGCCAGCGCGATCTCCGCCCATTGAACGGCGCCAGCGAGATCGTCCTCCGCCACCGCACAGATCGCCAGCGCTCCGGCTGCGAACCAGCCCCGCGGATCGCGCGGGTTCAGCCGCCGCGCCCGTTCGATCATCGCGCGTCCCGCAGCCGTGTGTCCGGCCATGATCTCGATCCAGCCGCTCAAGGTCAGCGCCATCGCCGAGTTCGGGTTGATGGCAAGCGAGCGGCGGAACAGCTCCCGTGCTGGGGCGATGTCCTCGGCCATGTTCCAGATCGCGAAGGCCGCCATCCACAGCACCTGCGCGTCACCGGGCGCATGCTCGCACGCCTGCCACGCCCGCGCCACGGCGGCCGTGCGATAGGTCTCGTCCGGCGCGCTCCAGCCCTGGAAGTGGCGCAGCGCCTGGCAATAGGCCCAAGCCGCCATCGCGGGCGCGCAGGCGGGATCGATCGCCAGCGCCTGGTCCAGACACGCGGTCGCCGCCGCGAGGCTGTCGGACGTGAAAGCGTCGCGCAGGCTGGCGGCGCGCAGCAGCAGATCGTAGGCGTCCGGATGCAGCGGCGGCGTGGCGCGGCGCCGCTCGCCTTCCGCCAGCTCGAGCGTCGGCTCGATCGCCGCCACGATGCTCTCGGTGATGCGGTCCTGCAGCGCGAACACATCGTCCAGCTGGCCGTCGAAGCGCTCCGCCCACAGATGCGCGCCGGACGCCGCATCGATCAGCTGCCCGTTGATGCGCAGGCGGGACCCAGCGCGGCGCACGCTGCCTTCGAGAACGTAGCCGACGCCGAGCTCGCGTCCGACCGTACGGATATCGACGGCCTTGCCCTTGTAGATGAAGGAGGAGTTGCGGGCGATCACAGCGAGGCCGCTGCAACGGGATAGCGCGGTGATGATGTCCTCGGCCATCCCATCGGCGAAATAGTCCTGCTCGGGATCGCCGCTCATGTTCGTGAAGGGCAGCACGGCGATGGCGGGGCCGTCGAAGGCGGGTGCGGCTGATACGGCCGGCGTCTGCGCCGCGTCGGCCTGCTCACGGACCGCCCCGACGAAGCGGACGCCCTTGCGGGGAATGGTGCGGATCAGGCGCTGCGCCTCGCCGCTGTCGCCGATCGCGCTCCGCGCCGCGCTGATGCGGCTCGCCAGCGTCGCCTCGGAGACGATGCGGCCGCCCCACACCTCGGCGAGGATGTCGTCGCGGCTGACGACGCGCTCGCGCGTCCTGATCAGGAACGCGAGCAGGTCGAACACCTGCGGCTCCATCGCGACCAGGTCGTCGCCGCGGCGCAGCTCGCGGCGGCCGGGATCGAGCACGAAATCGTCGAAGCAATATACCACAGGCACCGTCCTGGCCGCCGGTTTCACCTTCGCGTCACGCGATCCGCAAAATCAAGCCGGCCTCAAGGAAAAATCAATGCCTCCTCCAAGCGCCGCGCGGGCGCAAGGCGCACAACCACCGCACCTCGGAACCAGGAGCCTCCGCCATGCCGACCATCCTTCACGCCAGCCGCCGCCGTTTCCTCACCCTTGCCGGAACCGCCGTTGCGGCCTTTCAACTCGGCTCCAGCGCCGGGCAGGCGCAGAGCTTCAAGTCGGCGTCGAAGCTGCCGGCGATCCGGCCGGGGGCTGCGACGTCGCTCGGACCGATCAAGCAGGTCAAGGCCGGCGAGATCAGCATCGGCTATGCCGAGACAGGTCCGGCCGACGGCCCCGTCGTCATCCTGCTGCACGGCTGGCCGTACGACATCCACAGCTTCGCCGACGTCGCGCCGGCGCTGGCCGCGTCCGGCCATCGCGTCATCATTCCGCATCTGCGCGGCTACGGCACGACGCGGCTGCTGTCGCCCACCGCGTTGCGCAGCGGCCAGCCGGTTGCCGTCGCCGCCGACATCGTCGCGCTGATGGACGCGCTTTCGATCAGGACCGCGACCCTCGCCGGCTATGACTGGGGCGCGCGCACCGCCAACATCATCGCGGCGCTGTGGCCGGAGCGGTGCAAGGCGATGGTCTCGGTCAGCGGCTATTTGATCGGCAGCCAGCAGGCCGGCCGCATGCCGCTGCCGCCGGCCGCCGAGCTGCAATGGTGGTACCAGTTCTACTTCGCGACTGAGCGCGGTCGCGAGGGCTACGACAAGAACCGGCGCGACTTCGCCAGGCTGATCTGGCAGACGGCCTCGCCGAAATGGGCGTTCGACGACGCCACGTTCGCGCGCAGCGCCGCCGCCTTCGACAATCCCGATCACGTCGACATCGTCGTGCACAACTATCGCTGGCGGCTCGGCCTCGCGCAGGGCGAGGCGAAATACGATGCGCTGGAGGCGAAGCTCGCGACCTTTCCCGACATCACCGTGCCCACCATCACGATGGAGGGCGATGCCAACGGCGCGCCGCATCCAGCGCCCGAGGCCTATGCCAGGAAGTTCACCGGCCGCTACGAGCACCGGCTGATCACTGGCGGCATCGGCCACAACCTGCCGCAGGAGGCGCCGCAGGCGTTTGCGCAGGCGGTGCTCGACGTGACGGCGAGCGCGTAGCGCCGACGATCTCAGGCGGGAGCGCGTTGCCTTTCTCGGCGTTGCAGCCACGTCTCCCGCCGCACGATCCATTGCTCGGAGCGGGTCTCGCCATTGTGGTGCGCGACCTCGATGAAGCCGACGAACTCGGCGCCGGTCTTCTGCTTGACCCGCCGTGACGCGATGTTGCTCGCGACGTTGCAGACGGTGAACTGATCGAGCCCGAGCGGACCGAAGGCGAAGTCGTTCACGGCGGCGATCGCCTCGCTCATCAGCCCTCGATTCCAATAGGGCTCAGCGAGCCAGAAGCCGCGATGGCCCTTCATCGACTCCATGCGCGGCCGGAAGTGAATATTGCCGATGGCCTCGCCGTCACCGTCGCGCAGCGCCAGCACCCATTGATACAGCTCCTCACCGGCCGCGATCCTGTCGAGCTGCAGCCTGACGAAGGTCTCGGCGCCGTCGGGAGGGTAGGGCCACGGCACGACGGCCGCGAGGTTGCGGATCACGTTCCAGTTGTCGAACTGACGCTGGATCGCCGGCGCATCGGCGAGGGCCAGCGGCCGCAGGATCAGACGGGCGGTATGCAACGTGGGCGTGAGCATGACGCCATGCTGTCGTTTACCAAGCTCGTTTGCAAGCCGGGGTTGCTACGCCGTCTAACTCGCATGTCATTGATACTTCGCATCGCGCTCCGCCATTAAGGTTGCCAGGAACTTTCACGCCCGGACTGGAGCCCGATACTTCCACAACGTTGCATTGCAGTGCATGAATCGAGCACACGCAGCCTGCACGAATGCAGCGCGCGTACAACCGTCGCAGGAAACTGCGCCGGCTCGGGCTCAGGGTTGCGCCCGAACGTCAACCATTCGTCTGCCGCGAGATCATCACGCAGATCTTGGGCGGGCGCGATTCGGGGTGTCGTGGATATGAAGCGCAAAACGGCGGATCGTCAGTTACGTCGTCTGCAGGCAGAGCAGAGCTTCGATCCGCGCACATGGCGCGATCGGCAGCTCGGCCGGGCCGCGCCGTTCTACGGCTCGGAGCTGTTCCAGCTCGGCTGCCCGCCGCTGGCGTCGTTCATCGCCGCGTTCCTCGGCTGTCTGATGACCCTGCATCTGAGTGCAACCGGGCTGTCGCCGCTGATTGCCTCGGCCGCGGCGGCTTTGCTGCTGTGCGCCTCGCTGATCCTGACACGGACCGCGGATCTGGTGCCGAGCACGTTCTTCTCGTCGGCCTATGGCGGCAGCTTCGTCGGCATGACTCCCGTGGCGCTGTTGAACGCAAGCGTCATTCGCGCCGGTCTGCCGCTCGACGCCGCCTTCGTTCTGCTCTCGCTGTTCTGTGGACTGGTGTTCTGTCTGGGCTGTGCGCTCGACATGTGGCTGCGCGGGGGGCTCGCGCGTGGCTATGGCGGACGACTGGGCGCGCTGGCGGCGGTCGCTTCGTTCCTGTTCGTCGGTCTCGCGCCGCTGCTCGGCGCCGAGGGCGAGCTGTTTCCGATCGCGCGCCGCGGCGCGCTGGAGCAGGGGCTCGGCGGCACCGCGCTCACCTTCGCGTTGTGCACGGTCGGCATGCTGGCGACGATGGCCGCCTTGCGCTGGGCGCCCGTGGCTGGGTCGCGCCGCGCGGTACGCATCTTCGTTGCGGCGACGGTGGCCTTCGCCGGCCTCGTGGTGCTGCAGCTTCTGCCCAGCAAGGCCCCTGATCTCGACGCCTATTCCGCCGGTTGCTTCGTCGGCATGTCGTCGTTGCGGCGGCTCCGCAGCCTGCCGCAGGCGATGGCCGCGGTGGTGCTGCTGACGTGCCTGCTGATCCTCACCGGTCCCATCCTGCCGAGCGTCGGCGGCAGCCTCGGATACATCGCCTTCGTCTCGGTCATCTTCGTGGATGCTGCGGTTCGTCTGTTCGTCGAGGCAGGGGAATCGCCGTGGCAGACCGTCCTCGCCTGGACGCGGGGACTCGTCGCCACACTCGCTATCTTCGCGGTGCTGCTCACCAGCGAGCTGATGTTTCAGCCGCCGGTGGCGGAGCCCAACGGTCCGTTGGTGAACGCGGACAAAGCCGCTGCGCCGGCGCGGACCACGATGCCCTCACACGACGAGGATCGGCGCGACGGCACGGCGCCCGGCGAGCCGGCCTTCGCCGCTGACACAGCGCCCGATCTGCCGCTTCAGATCCTGAATCCGGAGGGCGCCAATCCGCTCGCCCCGCGGCCCTCGAGTGAGCCGGTCCAGCAGTCCGCGTCGCCCGCGTCCGCGGAGCCGTCCCGGCGGATCGGTCGCGATGGTCGGCCAGCGGGCGTGCTGGCTGCCCGGCTGAGGCGCCAACAGGCACGGGCGGTGCCGCACGCGACGGCGCGACCGCGCATCGTGGCCCGCCATGAGGTGCAGCCCGCGCCGGAGTGGCGGCCGGACCCATCGACGTTGGCGGGGCCGTGACAGCGGACCGCGATGGCGCGCTCGACCGGCCGTCCGAGCCCGGCTCTCACCGCTGGCCGCGCCGGTCGCTGAATGTCGTGCCGCTGGCCTCGTTCGCCGGCGCTTTTCTCGGTTGTCTGGCGACGCTGCACCTGTGCACGTCGGGCCTGTCCCCGGCGCTCGCGTCGGTCACCGCCACCCTGCTGCTCTGCGCTGGCCTGATCACGGCAAGAACCAGAGATCTGCTGCCGACGACCTTCTCCTCCTCGGTCTATGGCGGCAGCTTCAGCGGGATGACGCCGATCGTTGCGTTGAGCGAGAGCGTGGCGCGGTCGGGGCTTCCGGTCGATAGGTCCTTCCTGCTGCTGTCGCTGTTTTGCGGCCTCGTGTTCTGCAGCGTCTGCGCGATCGAAATGCGGCTGCGCGTCGTGCTGTTGCGCGGCTATGGCGGCCGCTTCGGCGCGCTCGCGGCGATCGGCTCGTTTCTGTTCCTCAGCTTCGCGCCGCTGCTCGGCGCCGACGGCGCACCGGTGCGCGTCGCCAGCCTTCAGGGCTTCGACAGGGGTCTCAATCATTCGGTGCTCATGCTGGCGCTGTGCGGCGTCGGAATGGTCGCAACGATGGTGGCGCTGAGGCTGCCGCGGGTTGCGGCCGCAGGGCGGCCGGCGCGCATCTTCGTCTCGGCAGCACTGGCCTGTGCCGGTCTCGTCATCCTGCAGCAGCTCGCGCCGGACGATGCCCGCCTGTCCGACGCGTATTTTGCCGGTTGTTTCGTCGGCATGTCGTCGCCGCAGCGTTTGCGGGGTGTCGTCCAGACGCTGGTCGCCGCGGTGGCGCTGACCGCGTTGCTGGTCCAGGCGGCGGCGGTTCTGCCAAGCGTCGGCGGCAGCCTCGGCTTCGCAGCCTTCGTCGCGGTGGTCGGCGTCGATGCCGGCCGCCGGATGATCAGCCGCGCCGCGCTGCCGCCCGAGCGTCCTGCGCGGATCTCGCTCGGCAGAAGCCTTGCCGCCGCACTCGCGATTGCGGGCGTGCTGCTGCCGAATGACATGTTCCAGTCGGGGCCGGTCGAGGAGACCACGGGATCGATCGTGCAGGTCGAGAGGCCGCCTCAACCTGAGCCCGCCGTTCCAGCGGAGCCTGTTGCGGCCGAGCCGGCCGTGGCGGCAGTCCCGATCGAAATGCCCGCCGATGCGCCGCCGGCCGCCGAGACGACATCCGACGTAGTCCGTCCGGTCGCGCGGCCGGCGCCAAGCGAGCCGCCGCGGCGGCGCCGCGCCAGCCGGCCCGCAGTCGTTGCTCCGCAATCGCGTCCGATCGATCCCGAACCCTGGCGCATCATCCGCGACGGACAGCAGGCGGGTGCAGGAACGGCGGCGACCGGCTCGCCGCCGGCTCGGGCCAAGCGCAGCCAAGCCCGCGTTCCCGGATCAGCACCGGCCCCGCCGCGCGCCGCGCCACGGCCGCGGACGCCCCGGGTGCAGGATCCGCAGCCCTCGGCGTCGGAACCGCGCTGAGCAGGCTCAGCCGAACTTGCGCCGCGCGTCGAGCGCGAGCCCGATGCCGACGCTGCCGAGCAGGTCGGTCTCGGCGATGCGCGCCGCCGGAAACAGCGCCAGGATTGCCTGACGCAGTGCCGGCACCATGCTCGAGCCGCCGGTGAGGAAGATGGTGTTGATGGCAGCGGCCCCGACGCCGGCATCGTCGAGCAGCTTGGTCACCGTGCCGACGACGCGCTCGACGGAATCGCCGATGGCGCGGTCGAAATCCTTGCGCGTGAAGCGGATGCGCGCCCAGTCGTCCTTCTCCGACAGCACCGAGGTCAGCGACTTGGCCGCGGTCAGCGCGATCTTTGCCTGCTCGACGCCGATCGCGAGCGTATGGCCGCGATGCTCCTCCACCACCTTGATGAAGCGGTCGACCAGATCGCGCCGCTCGGCCTCGTAGCGGATCTGGCGCAGCTCGCCGATCACGCCCCTCTTGTAGAGCTGGTTGATGCGGTGCCAGGTGGCGAGCTCGTGATAGTACAGCGTCGGCAGGTTGCGCTTGCCGTCGGCGGTCAGGCTGCCGTAGCCGAGATGCGGCATCACGCTTTTCAGGCTGAGCAGCCGGTCGAAATCGGTGCCGCCGATGTGGATGCCGCCATTGGCGAGGATGTCGTCCTCGCGCTGCGCCTTGCTGCGCCGCTCGGGCGAGACGCGCACGATCGAGAAGTCCGAGGTGCCGCCGCCGATGTCGACGATCAGCACCAGCTCCTCGCGGGCGACCTGCTGCTCGTAGTCGAGCGCGGCGGCGATCGGCTCGTATTGGAACGCGATGTGCTTGAAACCCTGGTCCCGCGCGATGCCCTCCAGCGCGCTCTGCGCCTCCGCGTCGGCCGCATCATCCTTGTCGACGAAGCGGACGGGACGGCCGAGCACGACCTGATTGATCTCCCTGCCGAGCCGCGTCTCGATCCGCGTCTTCAGATGCGCGAAGAAGAAGCCGAGGATACCGGCAAACGGCACCGCCTTCTGCCGGATATAGGTCTTCTCGTGAATCAGCGCGGTGCCGAGGATGCTCTTCAGCGCGCGCATGAAGCGGCCGTCGTGGCCGGTCAGATAGCGCTCGATCGCGCTGCGCCCGAACTGGGTGCCGTGATCCTCGAAATCGAAGAACATCGCACTCGGCAAGGTCCGCTGCTCGCCCTCCAGGGGGATGAGCTCTGCGGAGGCGGAATTGCTGAGGCCGACCGTGGTGTTCGAAGTGCCGAAGTCGATGCCACAATGGGCCGCTGCCGCCATGCTCGTCTCGTTTCCGTCCGGGGGGGCGGTCCGCTTAGCCGTTCGGCGGTGCGATGTCATCCGCCAATGTGCGGAGCGGCGCGCATGGCAGTCGTCTGGCGGAGAGATGACTGTGCATCCTGCCTGTCGAAGGTGCAGCCGGGGGCGCTGACGCCCCCGCTGTCCGGTGATCATCCCGCCGGCCTGAATGCCGGTCCCTCGAAGCGCAGCCCGGCTGCGCCACGTTCGACGCGGTCATGCGCCGCGTGGATGAGGCGCGCCTCGCCGGCGTCCGCCAGGCGCCCGCGGCCGTCCAGCAATGCGGCGAGACGCGCGAGCGCCAGCGCCTTGTTGCGATGCTGGGAGCGGCCGTCGCGCGCGATCGCGACCAGCCCCGTCGGCACGTGAACCGCGCGCACCGCGCTCTCGGTCTTGTTCTGGTGCTGGCCGCCGGGCCCGCCGGCACGAAAGCTCTCGAACCGGACGTCGGTGGCCGCCAACGCCGCCACCTGCTCCGACAGGGGCAGATCGACGATGCCGACGAACCAGTTCTTGCGGCCGTGATGCGGCCGCAGCGGACTGCGGCACACCCAGAGCAGCGAGCTCTGCGTCCAGCGCCGCGCGAGGTCGGCCGCCGTCGGCCCGTCCAGCACGACGATCGCGCTGGCCGGCCCATGCCGGTCGGTCTGCTCTCGCGCGATCGCGCATTCGCAGTCCGCCGCCTCGGCCTCGTCGGCGAGCCGCCGCAGCGCATGCGCGACCGCGAGCCGGCATTCGGCCGGACCGCGCCCCGCCGTGAGGAGCAGTCGTCTCATCGCCGGTCCTCCCTGCGCGGCCGCTGGACGGCGATCTTCTTCACCGTCACCAGCGGGCGGAAGCTGGCGACGACGCGCGCCAGCCCGAATGCTTCGAGATCGGCGATCACGCCGGCGATCGGCTTGTAGGCCTCCGGCGCTTCCTCGGCGAGCAGCGCGCGGTCCTCGCAGATCACGCGGCCGCCGAACGGATTGCGCGCGAGACGCTCGCGATCCGATCGCGTGGCGCCGACACGGCCGATCATCGAGCTCCGGTCGAACTTGCGACCGGCGCCATGCGCGATCGACCACAACGCCTCCTTTGGCGCTGACGCGAGCGGCGCGACCAGATAGGACAGCGCGCCGCGCGAGCCCGGCACGACGACGAGACCCTGGTCGGACGGCGCAGCCCCCTTTCGGTGCAACACGCCGTCTGCGCGATGCTCGATGCAATTGTGCGAGCACGCACAGACCGGATCGGCCTCGCAGCGCAAGGCCGTCGCGGCCCGCTGCGCGATGACCTGCCGGTTCAGCGACGCCCAGCGCAGCGCGTGATCATGTGCTGCGAGATAGGCGTGGCCAGCCTCGCTGTCCGGCGCGAGCGGCTTGAGGCCGTCGGCGATCTGCCGTTCGAGCAGCGCATGGCCGAGGCCGCGCGAGCCCGAATGCACCAGCAGATGAGCGCGGTCGCGATCGATGCCGCAGGACGGATCGAACACCTCCTCGACCGCCTGCAGCTCACAGAAGTGATTGCCTCCGCCGATCGTGCCGAGCGACTCATCGAAGTCGGACGGCGCAAGCTGATGAGCTGCGAGCTCGCGCACGATGTCGCCGTCATAGGGTGTGGCGACGTCGCGCAGCCGGTCGGCCGCCTTGTCGACGCGAATCCGGCGCGAAGCGAGGTCGAGCTGATACAGCGCCATGCCGCAGCCCGCATCGGAGCCGACGAAGGCCGGGTGGATATGGTCGGCGAGGATGGCGCAGCCGACGGGACCGAACTTACCGGGATGCAGATCCGGCATGCCGGCGACAGCACGCACGCCACAGATGTCAGCCACGGTTTCGAGCTGGCGCGCAGCGGCGCCCTCGATCCACGAGCTGGACGAGTAGAAGCCGTGGACCGGCGCACGGCCGTCCACGCGATGGGAATTGCCCATGCAAATACCTTGGAGAAAGATAGGGAGAACTGGTCAGGGACTATCAGCGCGCGCGGACGCACGCATGCCAGACCAAACCTCGCCTCACGCGAGGATCAGTCCCGGCGGCTCCTGGCGGAGCAACGGATGATCGCAGTCATCGTCTCTCTCCTGTGCGGCGGAGCCGAATGCTCGACGCCGGAGCGCGTAGTAATCACATCCCGATCATATTGGCAATGTACGTCATTCAACCGATGTCCCGCTGTGACGTACAGGACACGGATGCCCCGTCGTTTTCGAGCAGCTCGCTTTCTCTCCGTCATTGCGAGGAGCGCAGCGACGAAGCAATCCAGGGCCCCGCGCACCACACTGGATTCTTCGCGGCGCTCGCACAGAATGGGTGGCATCGAAGATGGACAACGGCGCATCTGTCCGCAGCCAGCAGATCCAGGCACGTGCATCCTCGCGATCAGAACAGCGCGAGGAAATCGCCGAGAATATAGATGATGGCCACCACGATCAGCGCGCCCATCAGCAAGAAGGAAAGCTGCACGGCGATCGCGCAGCCGCCCAGGGTCGTCGCCATCGCCGCGACGTGCCGCCCCTCGCGACGCAACTGACCCACGACGCCGAGAATGATCGCAAGCAACCCGAGCGAGACCGCGGCCACCGGCAGTTGCTGGTGCAGGCGGTCGGTCCAGGACGTCTCGCGCGCCGGCGCCTGGTAGTCGACGCCCTTGATGCGCGCCATCAGGCGCTCCTTCACGCGATGTCCGACATCGACGATGACCTGGTCGATCGGCGGCGGCGGATCGATCACCGGCAGCACCCAATGCGGCAGAACCGCCGCGACCAGAGCAACAAGCCCGATCACGCAACCGATGATGCCCAGCCGGCGTGACTGAACGATCGTGTCTGTCATGGCTCAAAATCTCCGATGCGGGCGTGCTGCGTCTGCTTCGGTCGCGGCGGAAGGATTGCGAAACGTTAATCTCGTCATCGTCACCGCGGAAAGGACCCAACCCCCGCAAGCCTGAACGCCTGGATCATGCGTCGGCCGCCGGAGCTCTCAGGTTCAATCCCTCCGATCCGCCCAAGCTCATAGCAAGCGCGTCGCAAGGTGCTGCGCCTCCCAGCCTTCGAGAAATTCCCGCTGCTGCGTGACCCAGCGGACATTCTCGCTACCCCATTCGCGCGAACGGCTGGCCTGCTCGCCCATCAGCCAGAAGTGCCTGACGATCACGAAGGCATGCGCGGCCTCGAAATCAGCGGCCGAGATCGGGCGGACCGAGCGGTAGCCGTCGACGAAGGCGTGCCACGCCGCATGAAAGCGCCGGCCGAACGACAGCTTGGCCCACAGGAACACGGCCAGGTCATAGGCCTGATAGCCGGGACCGCCGTCGTCGAAGTCGAAGAACACGGCCTCGCCGCCGGCGCCGATGCGCGCATTGAAGCCGTGGCAGTCGCCGTGACAATGCGTCCATGTCAGGCCCTCCATCGCCTCGATCCGTGCGGCGGTTCGCTCCGCGATGTCCTGGAGAAAGCCGCCATCATCGGCATCGATCAGACTGCAGAGCTGTTGAACGCGCGCGAGCGGCCGGTGCAGCAGATGGTCGAGGTCCAGAAGATAGAGCGGCACTTCGGGCCGAAAGGACATCGCCGCTGCGTGCACTCGGGCAAGCGTCACGCCATTGGCGCGCGCGTCGCTCTGCGATGCGACCTCCGGGGTCCGTCCCTCGATGGCGTGAAACAGCACGCCTTCGCGGCCGCCTTCCGCCGCCTCGCCGCGTACGAACAGCGCGCCGTCGCGCCGGAACCGCCGCGGCCACCGGCACGCCGCAGCGCGCGAGATGTGCGAGGAAGTCGGTCTCGGTGCGGACATCGGCCGGGCCGCGGGCGCGGTGATGCGACAGACGGAAGACGTAGCGTGCGCCCGTTGCGGATGTAATCAGATAGACGTCGTTGAAGCCGCGGTTCATCAGGCGGCACGCGAGCGGCTCTGATAGCGCGTAGTGTGTTGCCACGAAGCGGCCCACGCTCTCGGCGCCGGTCGTGGTGTAGATCGGCTCGAAGTCGGGCACGTCGCGTGTTCCGGATTGTGGAGACGATGGCATCCTAAGCTGCTGCCGTCCGCGGTGAAAGGCGGGACGGGCACGAGCAATCCATCGCATTGGCGTAGGCAGGTTGTACCGGGCTGCCCGTCGGGCAAATCGATCGAGGTGGCGAGCGCAATCTGCCGCTGATGTCCAGCCCGCCTGCGAAAAATATTCTTGTTTCGTTTTTCCGGAAATCATGCTTATCTCCCGCGCATCCCGCCTCATGCAGAGAGGGGCGTACGCGTCGTCACGATACGCGGGGGCGGGGAGTGGTGGCCGTCGCGAGGTCGGGCGCGTTCGCGCGCAAGACGACTGATGTCGTGGCGGACGGTCAAGCCGTGTGGTCCTGGCGCCCCGAAGCTGGCGCCAAGCTTGCGATCACGTTCGTGCGTGGTTGCGAGCGACGGGGGCAAACAAGCCGGTCCCCGGGGAGAGCGCGGAGCAGCCGTGAAAACCATCGCGCAGGGAAGGCCGGGTCGCTCCGGCTGAACCTGTGGTTCCTGCCCCGTGCATTTTCTCCGCACGGGGGCCACGGGCCTCGGCCGAGGCTCGGTCTTCCCTGCGCCCTCTCGTTTCGAGAGGAGATCGATCAGCAGAGCTCGGGCCCATCGCGCCGCGAGAGCGCGAAGTCATGTCTCGACGCGGCGCATCTCAAGTTGGCCGATGGCCGTGAAGGCGAACGCGCCTCGCGAAGAAGGCCCGGCGGCCGAATGCCGCAGCAGCCGGCCGCGGGCGCGCGCTCCGGATTGACCGGGATCAAGAGCGCTCGCGCTTGCTCCCTTAAGCCCCTACAACTCTGTTGTTCGTTGCGATCAAGAATGGACGTCGTGGTGCCGCAAGATCCAATCGTGCCTCCATCTGGCTTGCGGCGGCGGCTCGGACTGCCGCTGCTGGTCCTCTACGGCACGGGCGTGACCGTCGGCGCCGGCATCTATGTCCTGATCGGCGCGGTCGCCGGTCATGCAGGAGTCCATTCCTCCTGGGCGTTTGCGCTGGCGGCGTTCGTGATGGCGTTTACGGCTGCCTCCTATGCCGAGCTTGCGACCCGCTATCCCGTGAGCGCCGGCGAGGCCGCCTATGTCCGCGCGGCCTTCAAGTCGCGGCTGCTGTCGACGGCGGTCGGCACGCTGCGGCTCGCCACCGGCATCATCGCGGCGGCCGCGGTGACGCTCGGCGGCGCCGGCTACATCCGGCAACTGATCGATCTGCCGACGCCGCTGATCGCGATGGCCATCGTGGTCGCGCTCGGCATCGTGGCGTCCTGGGGCATTCTCGAATCGGTGATGCTCGCCGGACTGCTGACCTTGATCGAGACCGGCGGACTGGTGTGGATCGTCGTCTCGGCCGTTCACTCCGGCGTCGCGTTCGGCCCTGCCTTGCTGACGCCGCCGCCGCTCGATCTCGGCGTTCTCTCCGGCATCACCTTCGCCGGCCTGCTCGCGTTCTTCGCCTTCGTCGGCTTCGAGGACCTCGCCAACGTCGTGGAGGAGGCCAAGAGCCCGCAGCGAAGCATTCCGTGGGCGATGGCGCTCACGCTGCTGATCACCTCCGTGCTGTATGTGCTGATTGCTGCGATCGCGGTGACCGCCGTGGCGCCGGGCGTGCTGTCGGCCTCTCCGGCGCCGCTCAGCCTGGTGTTCAATGCCGTCGCAGGCATCAGCCCCGCCACCTTCACCGCGATTGCGATCGTGTCCACGCTCAACACCGTTCTCGCCCAGATGACGATGACGGCGCGCGTCGTCTATGGCATGGCGGGGCAGGGCGACCTGCCGCGCATCGCCGGCCGCGTCGATCCGCGCACCGGAACGCCGCTGATCGCAACCGGCCTCGTCATGCTGGCGGTCGCGATCCTCGCGCTGGCCTTCCCGCTGGAGCGGCTGGCGGAAGGCACCTCGCTCGCGACGCTGACGATCTTCGCCATCGTCAATCTGTGCCTGCTCCGTATTCGCATCCGGCGCATCGGATCGGATGCCGCCGATGTGCGGGTGCCGCTATGGGTCCCCGCACTCGGTCTCGTCACGTGTATGCTGATGATCGTCAGCGCGTTCGTCGCGGCCTGAGCGGACCGATGGGAAACCTTGCGGCGATGTACCGGGTTGCCCGATGTCCCCCGGCGCAGACCTGGCGGTTTGACGTAGGACCATGTCGATGCCGGATCTCATGAGCCTCAGTCCCGCGATCATCGCGATCGTCGTCGCGCTCGGCATCGGGTTGCTGATCGGTCTGGAGCGCGAGCGCCGCAAGGGCGAGGGCTCCTGGCGCTCGCCCGCGGGCTTGCGGACCTTTGCCGTCGCGTCGCTGGCCGGCGCGGTGAGCATGCTGATCGGCGGCAAGCTGCTGCTGGCCGTCGTCACCGCTGGAATCATGGTCCTCACGGCGATCGCCTATTGGCGTTCGCGCAGCGACGATCCGGGACTGACCTCGGAGGCGGCGCTGATCCTGACCGTCCTGCTCGGCGGCCTCGCCACCGAGCAACCTGCTCTGGCGGCGGGCGTCGCCGTCGTGCTGGCGGTGCTGCTGGCGGCCCGGCCGGTGCTGCACGACTTCGTCCGTTCGGTGCTCAGCGAGAGCGAGCTCAAGGACGGCCTGATCTTTGCCGCGGCCACGCTGGTCGTGCTGCCTCTGCTCCCGGATCAGCCGATCGGTCCGTACGGCGCGCTCAATCTGCGCGGCATCTGGACGCTCGTCGTCCTGATGATGGCGATCGGTGCCGCCGGACATGTCTCGATGCGGCTGCTCGGCGCACGCGGCGGGCTCGCCGTGTCCGGCTTCGCCTCGGGCTTCGTCTCCAGCACGGCCACGATCGGCGCGATGGGCGCACGGGCGCGCAAGGCGCCGGAGCTTGGCGGCGCCGCGGCCGCCGGCGCGGCATTGTCGACGGTCGCGACCATCGCCCAGCTCGCCGCGGTGCTGGCCGTCACCAGCCTCCCGGCGCTGCAGGCGCTGCTGGTCCCGCTGCTCTGCGCCGGCGCGGCGGCGGCGATCTACGGCGCGATCTTCACGATCGTCGGCTTGCGGCAGAGCGGTTCCGCCGACCTGCCGCCCGGACACGCCTTCAGCCTGCCGGGCGCGCTGTTGCTGGCGCTGACGATCTCTGCGGTGCTGGTGCTGTCGGCCGCGTTGCGCGAGGCGTTCGGCGAAGCCGGCCTGGTGGCGAGCGCTGCCGTCGCCGGTCTCGTCGATACCCATGCGCCGGCGGTGGCCGCGGCTGCGCTTGCCGCGTCGGGCAAGATCGGCGCCGCCGATGCCGTGGCTCCGGTGCTCGCGGCGCTGTCGGCGAACACGATCAGCAAGATCGTGGTGGCGTGGACCAGCGGCGGGTCGTCCTTCGCCCTGCGCCTCGTCCCCGGCCTCGTCCTCGTCATCGCAGCCGCCTGGGCCGGCGCCTTCGGACCGAGCCTTGCCCATGGTCTTGCCGATGTGCTGGTCGATCCGTGAGCGCGACGTCCGCGCAGCACCTACGCGCTGCGCGGCAAGCGCTCGACCGCGGCAGCAGCACCGCTGCGATGCTGGACGAGCCACGCGATGGCGTCGTCCTCCTTCATCGGCTTGCCATACAGCCAGCCCTGTCCATAGGAGCAGCCGAGCATGCGAAGGCACTCGGCGTCCGCCTCGCTCTCGACGCCCTCGGCGATCATGCGGTGGCCGAGCGGCAGCGCCACCGCGGTGATGGCCGCGACGAGCTGCTGATCCCGTCGGTTGCCGGCGATGCCGTGGATGAAGGAGCGGTCGATCTTGATGGTGTCGATCTCGACCGCCATCAGGTTCGCGATCGAGGAATGGCCGACGCCGAAATCGTCGATCGCAAGACCAAAGCCGTATTGGTCGATCAGCTTCAATTCGTCGGCGCAGCGCTTGGGATCGAACATCGCCTCTTCGGTCACCTCGATCTCGATCCGGTGGGGATCGACGCCGTAGCGCTCGGAGACGGTCTTGAGGGTCTGCGCCGGCGAGTGAAGCGGGAATTCCCGCGGCGAGACGTTGATCGATACCCGGATGCCGTGCGCCTTCTTGCGGTCGAGCGCGCGCAGGAACGCGCAGACGCGCTCGCCCACGAACTCCGTGAGCTGGCCGGACAGGCGCAATCGGATCGCCGCGGACACGATGTCCGGCGGCGGGATCAGTCCGGCGCTCGGGTGCTTCCAGCGCAGCAGCGCCTCGAAGCCGATGACCTCCTGCGTGGCCATCGCGACCTGGGGCTGGAATTCGACGTGGAGCTCGCGGCGGGCCAGCGCGGCGGGGAGCTCGGCATCGAGCCGGCGCTGCTGCGTCAGCTCGGACTGCATCTTGGCGTCGAACACGCGCATGCAGGCGCGGCCGTCGTCCTTGGCGCGATAGAGCGCGACGTCGGCGCGGGCGGAGAGCTCTTCCAGATCGATCGGGCCTTCCGCATGCGCCGCGATGCCGATCGAGCAGCTCACGGGCAGCACCTGGCCCGCGATCGCGAGCGGCTGCGCAAGGGCGGCCATCAGCCATTCGGCGAGTGCGACGGACCGGCTCGCCACGTCGTCGCCCTGCATGACGACGACGAACTCGTCGCCGCCCAGGCGGACCGGCAGATCGTCGCCGCGGCAGGCGGATTGCAGCAGCGCGGCGATGGCCTGAATGACCCGGTCGCCGGCATCGTGGCCGCGCGCGTCGTTGATGGTCTTGAAGTTGTCGACGTCGATCAGGAGGAATGCGACCCCGCGTCCGGAACGGCACGCCGCGGCGGCCACGGTGCGGAAATGGCTGCGATTGGCGAGCCCGGTGAGCGAGTCCGTGCGAACCAGACGCTCCAAAGCGTGGTTGGCCTCGGCGACGGATTCCGCCAGCACGGTCGCCTCGATGGCGGTCTTCTGGCTCGCGATGAAGTTGCGCTCGCCGAGCCGCGCTGCGCGGAACAGCATGAAGGTCAGGAAGGCGACGTCGACCGCGACGATGTAGTCGACGTCGCTGCCCGAGATCAGCATCCGCAGCACGGTCGCGCCCATCAGCGGCGCGCCGAACGCGATCGCCATCCTCGAATAGGCGAGACTCTGGATGATGGCCCCTGTGGTGGTACCGGCCATGATGAAGACGACGTCGTTGACGTTGTGCGCGTGGGAGAAGGCCGGCAGCGCGATCGGGACGATCGCCCACAGCACGCCGCTGGCGAAAGCCATGATGGTGAGATTGCGCAGCACGCGCTGTGGATCGCGCTCGATCCGTCCGGACGATTTCAGGTACGACACCCATCCGGCGCGGAACGCGGCGAAGACGATGGCGGCGCCCAGCCACCAGAAGATGAGGGTGCCGCCCTCCCTGAGATACAGCAGCAGCGCCAGCGACGTTGCGATCGCCACATTGGCGAACATCGTGAGGGAAATGTTCTGCAGCGAGCTGGCTGCCTGGGCTTTCGCGAGCGCCGCCGCTTTGCACTCGGTGGTTGCGGTCTGCATGCGCGGAACGAACGGCCCTGCTGGATCGGTGACGGAAGCGGGCAGCCATGGCGGCGGCCCATGCGGCAACGCGCGAGCATGCTGAACAGGGACCTAAAGTGGAGTTAATCCAGTCCGATATATGGCCGGACGGCCGGGCCATTTGGGCCTGCGGATCTGGCGGCCGGGCGCTCGCAGACTCCAGCGAGAGCAGCATGTCGCCGCCGCCGGGGCGATGTCCAGCATCAACACCGACAACGGGCCGATCCGCTACGGATCGAGCTCGGTGTCCCAATAGAGATAGTCGAGCCAGCTGTCGTGCAGGTAGTTCGGCGGGAACAGCCGGCCGTTGCGATGGAGCTGGTGGACGGTTGGCGCATAGGGCGCCTGCTTGGGGAACATCTTGGCCTGCTGTGGCGTCAGATTGCCCTTCTTCAGATTGCAGGGCGAGCAGGCGGCCACGACGTTCTCCCAGGTGGTCTGGCCACCCTTGCTGCGGGGGATGACGTGATCGAAGGTCAGGTCGTCGCCGGAGTGGCAGTACTGGCAGGCGAAACGGTCGCGGAGGAAGACGTTGAAGCGGGTGAAGGCCGGATGCGTCGACGGCTTTACGAAGGATTTCAGCGAAACCACGCTGGGCAGCTGGATTTCGAAGGACGGACTTCGGATCGCGCGGTCGTAGTATTCGACAATGTTGACGCGATCGAGAAACACTGCCTTGATCGCGTCTTGCCACGACCAGAGAGACAGCGGGTAGTAACTCAGCGGCCGGAAGTCCGCGTTCAGCACCAACACCGGCCAACCGCCTTG